>Ga0307444_1001423_pt1 | contig 10331 bp, 5 predicted proteins | sample SalMarSW160340MG_FD_202145 | JGI IMG/M metagenome (GOLD analysis project Ga0307444, IMG submission 202145) | Salt marsh sediment microbial communities from the Plum Island Ecosystem LTER, Massachusetts, United States - SW1603-40 | ecosystem: Environmental > Aquatic > Marine > Intertidal zone >... | reverse complement strand
AACTTCAGTATTTTCAAAGCTACCTGGAACTCCTTGAACTGATTCTCTCCCCCGTTGTACCAGAGGCTCCCGCCCAGTCCTGCCAGAAGCAGGTATTTCTCCCGACGCGCCCGGGTTCCGATATAGGTGGCGCCGGTGGGACGATAGGCATCGATCCCCTGGCCCTCCAAACGTCCTTTGCCGAACATGTCGACATAGCCCGTGTACAGAGGCATGTAGCGCAGGTTGTGATTCCCGAATACGAAGAGCAGAGGCTTGTTCAGGGTCGACATGATGAAATCGTAGTAACTCAGGGGAAGATCCCCCGCACTCAAAACCAACTCCACATCGGCGAAGCGCTGCTTGATCGAGGGGCTGTACACTAATGGGTCGATATGGTCAGATACACAGAGGATTTTCATTTTACTCAAGGCCGTCTGCCTGCCGACCATTAATATCGTGAAGCTTCAGGCACAATTTAGTTTTTTTGGATAGAAGAGTCAAATCTTCGGTTGTATATTATAAGGAGAACCATGGCGTTCTTACATCTTATCACGGCCCTCGTGCTGACCTTATCCAGTCTCCAGCAGGGCGAACAGCTGTTTCTGGAAAACAAGCCCCGGGAAGCCCTGCCCCATCTGGAGAAAGCTCTTTTTGAGAATCCCCAAGACGAAAAAATCTACCTGTACCTAGGCGTCATCTACGAGCAGATAGGAGACGCTGAAAAATCCATCCAGATTCTCAAAAGAGGACTCAACGTATCGCAGGTGTACAAGGACCTGTTCTACTACAACCTGGGGAACAATCACTTCCGCCGGCAGGAGTTCACGGTGGCCGAACAGATGTACAGCAACGCCCTGCAGATCAACGGATCTCTGGAAGTCGCCTATCTGAACCGGGCCAATTCCCGGCTGGAGCTGGAAGAGTTTCAGGATGCCCGGCAGGACTACATCGATTACCTGCGCCTCGATCCTGACACCCCTCAGCGGGAAAATATCGAGAAACTGATAGCGCTTCTGGGCCGGGCGATCGAAGATGCTGAACGCAAGCGTCTGGAGGAGCTGGAACAGCAGAAGGCTCTACTCAACGAGGTCCTGGATACCTTGAAAAACGCTTCGGAAGACACCCGCAATCTGTCGGCGGGAAGTGAAGAGATCCAGGAAGAGTACGAGGAAGTCGATATCGAAAACTGATTAGAGACCAAGAGGAATCATCCCCATGGACAGACGCAAACTGATCATCATCATCGTGGCGATCGTCGTGATCCTGCTGCTTGCCGGAGGTATCTGGCTGGGACTATGGGCGCGCAGCCGCTCTGCCGAATCGCGAGAGGCTCAGGAACGGTTGAATGCGCTCAAGCTGGCGCACACCTACTTGGACAAGGAAGAGTACGACCGGGCCATGGAGATCGTGGAGAAGCTCCTGCTCAAAGATCCGGATGACGCCGAAGCCCAAGAGCTGCTGGACCAGATTATCGTCAGAAAAAGACTCGCAGAGATGAGCGAGAAAGAGCGGGAACAACAGGCCCTGCTGGAGCAGCAGGAGAAGCTGAAAGAGGATTTGAAGGAGTTGGGTTCCTCCCTCCAGGATACGCGCCCGCGGGAGACGGCGGCCGCCTCCGTCACCACCCAGCCTAAGGATATCCCGGACGATGCCAGCGTCAAAGAACGGGAGCGTCTGCGCAAGATCAACGAGCTGATGGCCGAAGGGGTCCGCCGTCTCAACAACGGTGATTACGAGGGAGCGCGCCGAATCTTCAACCAGGTGCTGGAGCTGGAGCCCGATTCCGGTGAGGCCTACGCCTACATCGGCAGATCCTATCTGGATGAGGACCCGGACCGTCAGAGCAACGTCCAATCCGCGGTGGAGGCATCCAACAAGGCGATCCAGAAGGATCGCACCATCTACCTCCCCCATGAAACCCTGGGTAAGATCTACGAGAGTGCCAAGAATTACGAAAGCGCCGTGGATGAGTACAAGGAGGCGGCCCGCCTCAAGCCCGACGACTACTATCTGTACTACTCCCTGGGCCGGGTGCAGTACTACTCCCGCGAGTACTCCGATGCCCTGCAGTCCTTCGACAGCTGCATCCATCTGAAGGTGGATTTCGAGCCGGCTCACTACCGTAAGGGACAAACCCTGATCCGCCTCGGGGAGCGGGATCGGGCCATCTCCGCCTTTCAGCAGGCTGTGGCGGTCAAACGTGACTATGCCGAGGCTTACTACATGCTGGGCACTCTTTACATCGAAAAGGGGGAAGTCACCAAGGCCGTGGAATCCTTCCATCAGGCGGTGAACTACGACGGAGACAACCCGGTGTTCCTTCGCGGTCTGGGCACGGCCCTGTCGGCGCGGGGAGACTACGCCCAGGCGGAGAGGTATCTGGCCTCGGCCCTGCGCTACGATCCCTCCCATGCAATCACCAACTACAATATGGCCCTGGTCAAGCTCAATCTGGAGAAGTACGCCGATGCCCTGCCCTACGCCACCAAGGCGGTGGAGCGGCAACCCGATTCGGCTCCCTACGTCTACACCCTGGGCGAGGTCTACGAAAAACAGGGACAGACCGACGAGGCGATCAAGCAGTATCAGAACGCCATCAAACTTGACCCCCGCTATGTGCCTCCGCTGATCAATCTGGGCCGGATCTTCGACGACAACGGCCTCTATGATCAGGCCTTGGCCTTCCTTTCCAAGGCGATCACCATCGAACCGAGCTCCTTCGAGGTGAACAACAACCTGGGAAACGTGTACCTGCACAAGGGGCTGTACAGCGATGCGGTGCGCCACTACAGGAAGGCCATCGAAATCCGGCTGGACGCCACGGTTACCCGCTACAACCTGGGGCTGGCCTATCAGGAGCTCGGTGAATCCGACAGAGCCCAGGAGACCTTCCTGGAGTTGATCAAGATCGCCCCGAACTACTGGGATGCCTACTACCAGCTGTCCCTGATCCTGATCACCAAGGGGGACAAGGAGAACGCCAGGGTCTTTTTGGAAACCCTGCTCAAAAAGAACCCCACCTACGAGAAGCGGGCAGAGGTGGAGAGCAAACTCTCCCAGCTTTAAGTCCGGCCGACCTCCCGCAGCAGCTGCTGCTCGGTGACCTCGAACCAGATCGGTCGCCCGTGGGGACAGCGGGCATTGGAGAGCTGAAAGGCCCGCTTTGTCAGCTCCATGGCTGTCAGGGGATCGAGTTCCCTGCCCTCCTTGACGGCCAGCCGGCAGGCGGCCAGGCTGAACACGTTGTCGACCAGCTCGTCCACGCTGCCCTTCTCCAGCAACAGAGCCTGGATCAGGGTCTCCTCCTCTATGCTGATCAGGGCTTCGGGCAGGGCGGTGATCTCAAAGGTGCCGTCATCACTCGCCTCAACCCGGATACCGAGCCGTTGAAGCAGCTCCTCTCTGTCGGCGATCACCTCGGCGCTGTTCGCCCCTATCTCCAGGCGAATCGGCATGAGCAGATCCTGGGAAGTCGGCTCGGCCGATTTCAGCTGTTCGAAGAGGATCCGTTCATGGGCGGCGTGCTGGTCCACGATGTACAGGCTGGATCCGTACTCGACCAGCAGGAACAGCTTGAACAGCTGGCCCCGGTACAGGGGTTGCGCTGCTTCGCCGGCCTGGCCGCCGGCGGCCGTCTCGACATCGGACCCGGCTGCGGAACGTTCTTGCTCAGCGGATCGTAGCGGCGCCTTGGGTATTTGATCGACGGGAAACTCAAGCCTTGCGGCCGGTCGATCCGACGCGGGGCTGTAGGAAAAGCCCCCGGAGCCGCCGGCCCTCCGGCCTTCGGGAAATGCGAATCGCCCCTCTGTTTCGGCACCCCCCACATCCGCCCTGGTAGGCAAACGCGGACCCCTCAGATCGAATCTGCTCAGATACTCACGCAGGGCACCGGTAATCATCCGATGGAGAGCCTGCAAATCCCGGAAGCGCGCCTCCCTTTTGGCCGGGTGAATGTTGAAATCCACCAGCTCGGGATCCAGCTCCAGGAACAGGAAGGCCACCGGGTGCTGACCGCCGGGCAGGTACGCACCATAGGCGTGCTCTACGGCGTGGACAAGACTGTACTCGAAGATCCGGCGTCTGTTCACATAGATCTGGATCAGGCGCTTGTCCCGCCGGTTGAACTCGGGCCGAGCCGCAACGATTCTCAAGCCGAGATTAGGTTGTTGTGCCTCAACGAGACCCAGGTGCTCCACCGGCAGGCTGAAGGCCTGGGCCACCCGCAGTTTCTGTTCCTGGGGCGGAAGAAAGGTTTTCAATTTGCCGTCGCTGAAAAAGCGGAAGGAAACATCCGGCTGGGCGATCGCCTTTTCCAGGAAGGTCTGCCGGCACATTCCGGTCTCTCCGGCCGTACTCTTCAGGAACTTGCGGCGCACCGGCAGGTTAAAGAACAGCTCGGAAACCGTCACAACGGTGCCCGGATTTCCCCGCCACTGCTCCAAACCGAGCTGCCTGCCTCCCTCCACGCGCAGCCGGTGGGCTGTCGCTCCTGCCACCGGCTCCCCTTCCCGCTCCCTGCTGACGATCTCCAGCCGGGAGCAGGCGGCCACGCTGGCCAGGGCTTCACCCCTGAATCCCAGACTCCGGACCCGATACAGATCTCCCTCCTCCCGGATCTTTGAGGTGGCGTGGCGCTGGCTGCACAGGAAAAGATCCTCCCGGCTCATCCCCGTACCGTTGTCGACAACGCAGATACGGGTGATACCTCCCCCCTCGATATAGACGTCCACCGAGTCGGCACCGGCATCGATCGAGTTGTCCAGAAGCTCGCGAATAACGGAAAACGGCCGGTCGATCACCTCGCCGGCCGCTATTTTCTTGGAAACGTCCTCCCGGAGGATCTGGATCCTCCGGGAGGCGGGTTCATCACTTTTCGAGTTCACATATTACACTATTTCAGGTCTTCAACCCTCCTGTCAACCGTTCAGCCGGGTGAGGATACTCCAGGAGGGATACCACCGTCCGCCGAGCACATTGGACTGGACTTGCACGGCCAGCTCCATGATCGGCGAGATCGGGTAGACCAGCTCTCCCGAGAGAATCAGGTTCTCGTCGAAGAAGTCGAATGTGGGGTCATCGTTGATCAGGGGTGCCACCAGGCCGACGCGGGTGAGGGCGATGGAACCGTAAACCGGCAGCAGATCCTTAAACAGCCCGAGCTCGACCCAGAAGTTGTCGTTTACCCATTCGTCGGCCGTAGCCGGGTTGATCGGCCAGTTCCAGTTGTAGCCGCCGGCGATGTAGAAGACCTTGTCCATAGTGTAGCCCAGCTCTCCGTACACGCCCATGCGCTGCAGGTCGTAATTCGGATCCGCCGGATTCCCCAGATAGTTCACGAGATCCTGGACCTTTTGCTCACTCTGCTGGTCGTACAGCGGCCCATAGAAGGGCGTCTGGGCGATGCCATCGGAGCAGAGGAACTCCAGACGGTAGTCGAGGATGAGCAGCTTGCCGAAGATACCCGCATCAACGCCCCAGTTCTTGGGTTTGCCGTCGTACCAGACCGCATCGGCTTGAAAGCCGGAACCGAAACCAGCATCTTCCCGGAAGTAGGGAATCATGGAGGTTGCATCGGCAAAGAGTATCATGCTCAAGGTCTCCCTCTCCATGATGGGCTGATCCAGATCAAAACCGGCATTGAAGAACATCGGATTCCCCAAGGTTGCGGCTTCACCCAAATCCAATCGTTCGGGATTGAGGTCCGCCAGGGCGGTAAGACCGAAACCGAGCTTGAGATTCGGAGCGAAGGGTCGGGTGTGCGCTCGGAACCCGAAGATCTCCGGATCCGCTGCGTCGTTCACCATCAGCTCCAGCCCGCCCTTTTCCCTGTTCACACCGAGGTCCAGTCCGATTTTCCGCTCAGTCGGGAAGTTACTGTCGTTTGCGTAGTTGCGCATGATCGAGCCGTGTCCGACCGTGAAGTTTTCCAGATTCCCGAGCTTGAAGAAGAAGGGATCCCGGTTGTCCCCCCACTGGAGGTAACGAATCTTCAGGAACAGGTCGTTGAGGGCATCCAGGGTGATTTCATCCCAGCCCTCCTGATCCGTGCCGAAGGACCACTCGTCATTGCCTTCCGGCTTGTACCAACTTGCCGGATCGAGCATGTCCTCCTTGTAAATGATGGGCAGATACAGAGCAATCTTCAGCTTGCCCACGGCGAATCTCGGTTGAATGACCGCTTTGGCCCAGGTCTCATTGGCAATCGTGGTCGTTCCCAACTCCATGCCGAGGAAGTTCATCAGTTTTTCCAACCACTCCGGAGTCTCGGCTTCCGGCTTTTCTCCGGGCTGCTCCTCCGCTTCTGCGACCTCCTGTTCCTCCGCCGCGGCTTCCTCTGCTTGCTCAGCCTCTTCGACCGCTTCCTCGGTCAGCTCTTCGAGGTAACCGGGAACCTCATTGGCCCTCAAGCGGACGAAATCCAAACCACTCTGCAGGTTCTGCAGAAGATCGGTGGAAGGTTGGAAGGCGGCGAAGCTCGCCGCCAGGGCATTGGCGGCCTGCCCCGCACCGAGGGACAAGGTTTGCCCTGCCGCATTGGTATACTCCACGATGCCGTCCAGGACGTAGGCCAGCTCCTCCACCCCCGGAATGCTGTATCCTATGAGGGTGGTGCCGCGAACACCCATGACGGCGGTGGAGGTTCGGAAACTGTACAGAGCTCCGTCCTGTTTGGCCACGACCGCTTTGAACTTGCCGACGGCTACGCTGAAGGTGTTCCTCTGCGCTTCGCCGCGGCCCTGCAGGCCGTCGATTCGGAAGTTGGTGTTCTCACCCACCCGGATGATCGTTCCGTTTGGATCCATTCGCAGCTCTGCGTAATCCCCATCCAGGGTGATGAGGGTCGCGCCCACGGGCAGCTGTTCTCCGAAGCCGAACTGATCCACCTCATACTCCGCGCCATCCGGGGTGCGCACGTACATCTCCCCGCTGGTATTCTCGTAATATTCGACGATTACCGCCGGTGCCTGAGCAAAGGCGGCGGCGGCCAGGCCGAACAACAAACCGAAAAGAACAGGTAATATCTTATTGTTCATACCATACCTCCGTGGTTAGAAAAGCTTGATGGAGCTTTCGATCCCCGATTTGGTGTCCCACGTACCCGTAGCGTAGTCATAACTGAGTTGATAGATGAAGGAAAGCACAGCAGCTCCGATTGAGTAGTTAACCCGAGCCCCGATCACCGAATCGTCGAAGAACTTCACATCAGGATCGCCGAGCGAACGCTTGTCGAACTGCGCTTCCATCGAAATGTTGGGGATGATCCCCTCCCCCAGGATGAACACGGCGTATAGATGAGGCCAATCGAGATAGCTGGAGGTATCGGGATCGCCGATAGGTCCGTCCACGGTGGCGTTGAATATAAGCGTGTCATCGAGAAAGGAGAAACCCAGGCTGCCCAACCAACCCAGATATGAATCAATATTCTCCGCTTTGACCGCATCGTATTTAACCTCGCGGTACAGATCGTAGCCCGTGTCGAAGTAGGTCGGTACGAAGTCTTCACCCAGAACCCGGATCTGGGCGCCGTAGTTGATCACCCCCACCAGCCGGCCCCCGAAGCCGACCATCTCGCCCTTGCCCTTGTTTCCCGGGCCCAGCGTATTTTGCAGGAAGGCGATGTCCGCGAAGGTAGTCAGGCTAAGCACGCCGCTGGTGAGAATCGGGAGGGTCAGGTCCGCACCGTACAGCACCACCGGATCGATGCCGTCATCGGGGGGAACCGCATATAGCAGCGGCTTTCTGTCCATCGCCAGAGTGCCTCCGACCTGGAGGTCCTTGATAATCGGAGCTTCGGTGAAGACCAGAGGTCTCACGTAGAGGCGGGAGCCCAAAACATCGAATTGTGCCAGGTTGCCGACAAAGGTCTCGATCCCGACATAGGGGAAGCCGAACAAGGCACCGTCCAGATCGAAGCTCAAGCCGAACACCCGCCTGTCCTGATTCTGCGGCAGAAACAGGGTGTTGTCGTATCCACCCATGATGAAACCGTTGCCCAGCAGGGCGTATTCTATGGACCCGAACTGTGCGTACAGGGGGTCACCTTTGAATCCGTACCGTATGTATTTAAATTTGGGCAGATACACGTCGAGGAAGCTGTCATCCCCGGTCGGCACCCAATCTTCCCGTCGCACCGTAAAATCCGGCTCGAACTGATAGTTCATGGTCAGCTCCAATCCGATCCCGAACTTTCCGAAGGCGATGTCCGGGGAGAGTTTGAGCGTCTGCCACATCTCACCGTCGAAGGTTTCGGCACCGATCCCGATGCTCAATCCGAAGTCGAATCCTCTGTCACCCTCCTGGGCTAAAGCAAAACTCGAACAAAAAAGAACGAGGATCGCGACAGCAAGGACTTTCAAATTCTTGACCATACATGCCTCCTCACACTTCGCTACTAAATATAGTACGAAAATAAAATATAACAACCGCGATGGCGATTGAAGCTCCCCCCGTTCAGGGTCCCGCACCGGGGTTCCAACAACCGATCGCTAAAGCTAGTCTCGGTAGAAAAGAGGATAATGCTCACCACATTGCAGCGGAAAGCCGAAATCGAGGGGATGCATATTCGGGTTTGCAGCAGGCCCGCGCGCGGCCCTAGAACTTGATCTGCACGCCGATCCCGCCGCTCAAGCCCAGACGCCAGTAGCGCACACCGGCCGAGGTTTTTTCGACGTCGATCCCGGCCGATATTTCGGCGCTGATCTCCCCGTAATCAGGAAGCAGAGCCGTGCTTTTATGGCTGAGGACGAGATTGAAAGGATGATAACTGCTGTCCTCACCGGGACCGTTGAGCTCCAACTCCAGACTCTCGTGGTGGGACCAGTAGCCCTGTCCGCCGACAGCTTCCGGAAGGAACGGCAGTCGCACCCCGTTTTCCGGGTATCGGGACCACAGATATAGCAGCTTGACCGTATCACCCCATACTATCTTCGTTCCGATCTCCTCTCTGTCTTGCCGGAGACGGTAGCGATTCTCGAAAGTCAGCTGTTCGTCCTTTTCCCCTTCGAAGGAGAAAAAATGATCCAGGCTCATCTCCAATCCCCTCAAGAGCGGCCCGCCGGTTTGTTCGGCGACATCCATGAGCAACGACAGGCTGGTGCTGAACTCATCGCTTCTGTAGAAGGAGAACACAGGGTAGGCACCGAAATCTCCGAACAGGTTTAGAGCCGTACTCTGAGCTGTAAGCGAATAAGAGTTGTACAGATCGGTCAGGTCTTCATCTTTGACGAATTGTTTCTTGACACTCAGCTCGAAAAACGAAGGTAGAAATAGATCCCGAATTCTCGAGGAGAATCGTCTGGAAAGCCGCAGATAGGCTTCAGCGTTGTAATCGGCCTTGTTGAGCTTATCGGAAAGGTCGAGGAACAGCTGCTCAGCATCCGGCGAGTACAACTCTACGAATGGGAACTGGCCATATAGGTACTGTTGACCGTAGATCGTTTCAAAGGAACGGGAAAAATCGTCCGAGTAGTCACCTGCTCCGGTCTCTGAATCGACCACATCGAGATGGCGGCGATAGCCGGGTGTTATCGAAAACAGGGAGACACCCTGGTCCTGCCACCGGAAGGGCACACTCAGTTCCATATCCGCAGAGCTCTGCAGCATCCGACCGGCAGCCACGAAGTCGTAGCTGTGGAAGCCGTGCCGCCAGATAGTCTGGAGACCGGCCGGTAGCGTGTTCAAGCTCCAATCGAGGTTGAGGTCCGCCTTGCGCTCCAACTCTTCCGCAGACGGCCACTTGTCACTATTCCATCCCGAAAGCGTTTGATAGGGGAATAGAAGAGCGTATCCATCGATCCAATTGGAGAAGTATCCGCCGGATCCGAGAACAAACTCATCGACAGCCCCGGATATCGACAGGCTGTTCTGCAGGCTGAAGGGCGCTGGAGTGATCCGCAGGTCTGCGCCCCAGCTCTGGCTGAGGGTCTCTTCCAAAGATCCGGCCTGGCTCTGCAGGTCCAGCTGTGCAACCGGCGGGATTTTTAAAGCGAGCGTGTTTTTCCTGTTAAGTTCCTTCCCCGTATCACGTTCACGCAGGCTGAAGGAGTCGGTAAACACGACCGGAGAGGGGATGTTCGGAACCGTTAGTCCGTGGCCGCCGCCCAGGGTGACCAGGTTGTCCGTGCCGGTAACCGTGAAATCGACATTCATATCCACCAGGGAAAGTCCCAGCTCCAATTCACTCACCGAGCTGTACCTCTGCGCAGCGAGCGGAGTTCCGTAGAGGGCCGAGAAACCCCGGCTTGCGTAGGCTGCCCTCTGCCGAAAGCTCAGGTCGTGGATCAGCGGGTACGCGCCCCAGCTGACCAGCTCTCCCGGGAGATTCAACTCCAGATCCAGGGTCGCTC
>Ga0307444_1001421_pt1 | contig 10335 bp, 10 predicted proteins | sample SalMarSW160340MG_FD_202145 | JGI IMG/M metagenome (GOLD analysis project Ga0307444, IMG submission 202145) | Salt marsh sediment microbial communities from the Plum Island Ecosystem LTER, Massachusetts, United States - SW1603-40 | ecosystem: Environmental > Aquatic > Marine > Intertidal zone >... | reverse complement strand
CTCATCTTCCTCTGTAGAGGAAGCACCCATGCGGCAACCCTCCCCCTGAAAGATTAAAAAAATTTAATCTCCCGTTAATGGGCCTTTAATCTTCATCGAGTATACTAGTGTTCAAAAGAGAGGCGAGGAAGCGGATGTATTTCAAGTTGGTGATGGAAGGGGGTCATGTCGGGGCGGGGAAGAGTTATGAGATGGTGCGGTATTTTCAGGGCAACGATATCTTCGCCATCCTCGCCGGGACCCGTTCTATCCCTCGCTTGAAGAAAAAGAGGTTCGGTGGGGGCATCAAGCTCATCAAGGAGATCTCCTGGGGAGAATATCTCACCGGCAAAGGGAGAGAGAAAAGAGATCCTTATCTCAACCCAAGCGCTCCTTCTGCCATGGTCCCCGCGTGACAGATATCATCAGGTTCTTTGCGTAAAACCACCCGTCCTACTGGCGTGAGAGGAGATGTCCTTAGATTCTAGGTTTGGCTTATGAGGCCTTAAAATCTAAGGGCGCCCCTCACGTCGGACCGACCAGCCGCCATCATCTGCTCCCGCTTCGGAGAATCACAGCCAGAGGAACTGCTACCTGTTAAACCCCCAATAGTTAGTAATCCAAGTGCCGTCCATCAGCACGAAGAAGGGAAAAACCTTTTCTCCCTTTCTCTTTTTCCTTTCCCCATCGGCTAGCTGTGAGGTCCCAGCCCCATCGTGGAGAGGGTGGGGGTGAGGAAGATATGACTATGACTTGCCCCCACATCTTCATCCCCTCCAGAGGAGAGGTATGTGCTTATTGTTTAAGTAATGTATTTAACCATTAGGAATTTTCGGCCAAGCTTTTTTTCGACCCTCTCTCCATCTTGCCCAAATCTAACCGCCCGCAATACTTAAACTTTTTAAATTTTTGTCAAATTTTTTAAAATTCCTCTTGACAAATAAACTTAACATGTACTATATGTTGTGGTACAGAATTTGGACAATACAATATATTATGTAATTAAACAATTAAATCACATGTCATTCAACCACTAAATCATAGAAACCAACAAGGGGAAGGGGTGGGAAATCATGATTTCGGTCATTGATATCAGAGAGAGAAAACTGGATAACGCCCTCGGTGATACCACCGATATGGCCCTGTTCGTGCGCACCTCCGAGGAGAGCTTGCAAGGATGGGACCGTCAGCGGATCGTCGATGCCCTGATGCGGGAGACCTATATCGACCCCGATACCGCAGAGGCCGTCAGCCAGGAGGTGGAGGATATCATCAGGAAGAGCGACATCAGCATGGTGACCGCCCCCCTCATCAGGGAACTGGTGGATGCCAAGCTCATCGAGCGGGGCATGGAAGAGACCCGCAAGCAGCATACCCGGCTCGGTATGCCGCTGTATGACGTCAATCAACTGATCATGCACCCCAACAAGGAGAACGCCAACGTCCCCCACGGCCCCGAGGCCACCAACCTGACCTTGGCCGAGACCATCAAAAAGGAGTACGCCCTCCTGCATGTCTTCTCCGAGGAGGTGGCCGACGCCCACATGCGCGGGGATATCCATCTGCACGACCTGGGGTTCATCGACCGTCCCTATTGCAGCGGTCAGTCCCTGGAATATATCAAGAAGTTCGGGCTCAACCTCCCCAACTCCCTCTCCATGGCCAAGCCCGCCAAGCATCCGGAGGTGCTGTTGGCCCATATGGTGAAATTCGCCGCGGGCCTCCAGAGCCATTTCGCCGGTGCCATTGGGTGGGATGCGATCAACCTCTTCTTCGCCCCCTACCTCGTGGGGATGGGGGATAGGGAGGTCAAGCAACTGGCCCAGATGCTCATCTTTGAGTTCTCGCAGCAGGCCGTGGCCCGCGGGGGACAGGCCATCTTCACCGACATCAACCTCTACTGGGAGATCCCCAAGCATTTTAGAGACGTCCCGGCCATCGGGCCCAATGGGGAGTTCACCGGCAAGACCTATAAAGATTATCTGCAGGAGGCCCAGCGCTTCGTGTGGGCCCTCTTCGACGTCTACCAGGAAGGGGACGGAGCAGGGCGCCCCTTCTTCTTCCCCAAACCCCTGGTCCACATCACCGAGGACTTCTTCAGGGCACCGGGTCACGAGCGATTCCTCAACCATATCTGTGCCATCGCCTCGGAAAAGGGCAATACGTACTTTGTCTTCGACCGGGGGGAGACTGCCAAGATATCTGAGTGCTGCAGGCTGAGTTTTAAGCTTGAGGCCTCGGACCTGGAGGACGCCAAGCAGCCGTGGAAGATGCGCTACAGCGCCCTGCAGAATGTCACCCTCAACCTCCCCCGTATCGGGTATATATCAGAGGGTGACGACACCAAACTCTTTGAGAAGGTCTCCCATTTCATGGAGCTGGCTGTCAGAGCCCACCTGGAGAAGAAGAGCTTCTTAGAACGGCTCCTCTCCCTGGGGGACGAGGGCCCCCTGGCCCTGCTGACCATGAACCAAGACGGGGAGTCGTATCTCCGGATGCACCGGGCCACCTACCTTATCGGCATGGTGGGGCTCAATGAGATGGTAAAGGCCCACACCGGCCAGGAGATGCACGAATCCAAGGAGGCCTTTAAATTCGGTTTACAGGTGATCGCCCAGATGAAGCTCCTGGCCGACAAGATGAGCAAGCGGTTCGGGATGCGATTCGTCTTGGAACAGACGCCGGCGGAGAGTACCGCCTATCGGTTCGCCAAGCTGGATATGCGGTTTCACTCCCCCCAAGCCGGTCACATCATCAAGGGTGACATCGCCCGCGGGGAAGTCTATTACACCAATTCCACCTATCTGAGCGGTGACGCCGTAATGAACCCCATCGAACGGGTAAGACAGGAGGGACTCTTTCATCCCCTTATCGATGCCGGCTCCCTCACCCATATCTGGCTGGGGGAATCAAGGCCCTCACCGGAGTCATTGGCCAACTTCGTGACCAAGACGTTTCAGCTGACCCAGAACGACCAGATCGCCTTTTCACCGGAGTTCACCACGTGCAACAATTGTGCGCGCACAGCCAGGGGCCTAATGGACCAGTGCCCTTACTGCGGCTCCGGTGATGTGGATGGTATCACCCGCATCACCGGCTACTTCACCAAGATCTCCAGTTGGAACAAGGGGAAGCTGGGGGAATTGCGGGACAGGTATCGCAATGAGGCCTTTATCAAAAAGAGGCCGGATGGTGATAAGCAGGACCAGATTACCGTGTGATGAGGAGGTTATGTAAGAATGGGCTCAATCAAGATCTTTACCAAAAACGAGTGCCCCAAGTGCCCCGCGGCTAAGGAGATTGGCGGCATCCTGCAACAGGAGGGTCTCCCGGTCACCTTTTATGACCTTGAGACCCCTGATGGCCTCGCCGAGGGCGCCTTTTACAGCGTGCTGTCTACCCCCACTATCATCATCGAAGATGAGCATGAAAAAATTCTCGCGGGGTGGCGGGGATCGGTTCCCACCCTGCAAGAGATCGAGGGATTGATTAGGGCATGATGGAAGCGATAACACACGCAGGCGTATCGCTACCGCAAGAAGGAACCCGGCGGCAAGGCGTTCAGGAAACCATCAGCATCAGGGGCTTCCTGGAGACCTCCTTTGTGGATTGGCCCGGCAAGGTGGCCTCGATGCTCTTTTTGCCGGGGTGCAACTTTCGGTGCCCCTTCTGTCACAACCACCAACTGGTCTTAGATCCAGGAGGCCTTGAGGATATCCCCCGCGCGCATATCATGGCCCGCCTGGCCGAGCTGAAGGGGTGGGTGGATGGTGTGTGCATTTCCGGGGGGGAGCCTACCATCCACCCCCACCTTCCCTCCCTCATGGTCGAGATCAAAAGTGCCGGGTTGCTCGTCAAGCTCGATACCAACGGAAGCCGCCCCGAGATACTGCGGTCTCTGCTGGAAAGAGGCCTGCTAGACTGCGTGGCCATGGACGTCAAGGCCCCCCTCGACGAGGTGAAATATGCCAGGGCAGCGGGAGTGCCCGTGGACCTGGAGAAGATACGCGAGAGCATCTGTTTACTGAAAAAAGGAAAGGTTGACTATCACTTCAGAACTACTATTGTCCCAGCCCTCCACAAGGAGGAGGACCTGCTCCACATAGCCCGCCACCTGAGCGGGTCCTCCTCCTTGACCCTCCAAAACTTCAACCCGGAGGACCCGCTTGATCCCACATTGAAGGGGACCTCCCCGTACACCGAAGAGTGGCTACAGGAGATGAGGGAACGAATCGCCTCGATCCTCCATCACTAAGATCCGCACGAAGTACCTTGCCATTTGCCCTCAATATTATTATAGTATACTAAAATCGGCATAGAGTCCACAGAATACTTCAGGTGCACGTAAGGGATACCTATCTCATCAGATTGCCCCAGGGAAAGGACCTGGCGGAGGCTGTGACGCAAGAGTGTCGGCACAGGGGGATACAGATGGGGGTTGTGTCGGTGATCGGGGCGGTACAGGGGGCTACCATCGGATACTACGATCAAAGTGAGAGGGTCTATCGGAGCAGACATATCGACGGTGGCTTGGAGATCGCCTCTTGTCACGGGAACATCACTCTCAAGGACAGCGCTGTCATGGTCCACGCCCACATCATCCTCGCCGACGCTGAAGGTAACACCTATGGAGGGCACCTTATGTCTCCGACCACCCTGTTCGCCGGAGAGGCCCATATACAGGAACTGGAAGGGAAACCCCTGGAGCGGGAATACGATGGGACGACCGGTCTCTTTCTGTGGCGGGAAGAGGACGATACGGAGGTCGGCACCGAGGGGTAAGCACCATCGAAACCAGAGGAGGAAAACGCACACATGTTCAAAGAAGCAGACGAACTTTTTGAGAGATTGAGAAACGTACATCTCCAGGCGGAACGGCATTTCTTTTCGCTGTTGGTCCCCAGCAAAGTCCATCCCACGGCAGAGGGTAAGTGGCAACCCCTGGCCGATGTCTACGAGACGGATGCGGCCTGGGTGATCAAACTGGAGCTTGCCGGAGTGCGCAAGGGGGATTTCTCCGTCACCGCCAACGAGGGGATCGTGACCATCAAAGGGACCAGGAGAGATGAGTTCGAGGGGGAGTGGCGCACCTATCATCAGGCCGAGATCAACTACCATGAGTTCGAGCGCAGCTTTCCCCTGCCGAAAGGAACCGATACAGGAGATATCTCTGCCCTGTACAAAAATGGTCTCCTGACCATCACCATCACGAAGCGCTCCACCCCTCCCCGCGAGCGAAAAACAATAACCATTACCATTACCTAACGGTGAACCAATGGACGAACGAAAAGAAGAGGCCCAAACGGAAATCCTTGGGATAAGCGACGAAGGGGAAGCACCCAAGATTCCTCCGGAGCTCCCTCTCCTGCCCATGGAGGATATGGTCATCTATCCCCACACCTTGGTCCCCCTCATTCTCAAGGACCCGCAGCTCGCCGCCGCTGTCGACGAGGCCCTCTCCCATGAGCGCATCGCCGGGGCCGTGATGCTCAAAGATCGAGAGAAAAAGGAATTCCACTCAACGGGGTCGGCCATCCTTATTCATAGGATGTTGAAAAACCCCGACGGCACCTTGCGCATGATAACACAGGGGTTGGCCAAGATCGGTATCACCAAGATAATTCAGGAAGATCCCTTTCCCAAGGCACAGGTGCAGGTGTTGGAGGAACGGCCGGAGCAGAACGAACGCGTGGAGGCCCTCATGCGGGCCGTCATGGGCCAGTACCAGAAGATGATCACCCTCGTACCCTACATCCCCGATGAGCTTCAGGCGGCTGCCATGAACATAGAAGACCCCTTCCGACTGGTCTACTTCATCGCCACCTTCATCAAGATGAAGCCTGAGGACAAACAGGAGATACTCGACCTGGAATCCGCCGAGGAAAAATTGAAAAAGATCTCCTCCATCCTGCAACGAGAGGTGGATCTCTTGGAGCTGGGCACCAAGATCCAGTCCGAGGTCCAGGACAAGATGACGAAGGGGCAACGTGAGTACGTCCTCCGCGAGCAGCTCAAGGCCATTAAAAAGGAGCTGGGTGAAGAGGACGAGCTCCAGGTTGAGATCAAGGAGTTCCGCGAAAAGATGGAGGCCGCAAACCTCCCCGAGCACGTGGAGAAAGAGGCCGAGCGGGAGCTCGCCCGCCTCGAGAAGATCCCTACCGCCTCTCCCGAATATGGGGTCATCAGGACCTATCTGGAGTGGCTGACCGAGCTCCCCTGGAGCCGGGAGACGGCGGACAATATGGACTTGGACCGGGCACAAAGGATCTTGGACGAAGACCACTACGACCTCGATAAGATCAAGGAGAGGATTCTCGAGTACCTGGCGGTGAGAAAGCTCAAGGAGGATATGAAAGGCCCCATCCTCTGTTTTGTCGGCCCCCCGGGGGTGGGGAAGACCTCCCTCGGGCAATCCATCGCCCGGACTTTGGAGAGGAAATTCGTGAGGCTCTCCCTCGGAGGGGTACGGGATGAGGCGGAGATCCGGGGGCATCGGCGGACGTATATCGGGGCCCTGCCGGGGACGATCATCCAGAGCATCCGCAGGGCGGAATCACGCAATCCGGTCTTCATGCTCGATGAAATCGATAAAGTGGGGGCCGATTTCCGCGGCGACCCCTCCTCCGCCCTCTTGGAGGTCCTCGACCCGGAGCAGAATGCCGCCTTTCGGGACCACTATCTCGACATCCCCTTTGACCTCTCCCAGGTCTTTTTCATCACCACCGCCAATATGCTGGAGACCATCCACCCCGCCCTGCGGGACCGGATGGAGGTCTTGATGCTCCCCGGCTATACCAACCATGAGAAGGTCGCCATCGCCCAACGATATCTCATCCCCAAGCAGACGGACGCACACGGCTTGGAGAAGGAAGAGGTGCGTTTTACCGACGAGGGGATCCAAAAAATCATCTCCTCCTATACCAAAGAGGCCGGGGTGAGAAACCTGGAACGGGAGATCGCGAGGGTCTGCCGCAAGGTGGCCTTCAAGAAGGGACAGGGGCAGCATACCGGGGATGTCATCACCCCGGATGCACTGCGGGAGTACCTGGGGCCCGAGCGGCACTTTCCCGAGGTGGCCATGCGTACCTCCCGTCCCGGCGTGGCCACCGGTTTGGCCTGGACCGAGGCAGGAGGCGAAATCCTCTTCGTCGAGGCGACGAAGATGCCGGGCAAAAAGGGGCTCTCCCTCACCGGGCAATTGGGGGAGGTGATGCAGGAGTCGGCCAAGGCGGCCCTGAGCTATGTGCGTGCCAAGGCAGGCGAACTGGGGATCGCGAAGGACTTCTTTGAAAAGTACGACCTGCACATCCACGTCCCCGCCGGCGCCATTCCCAAGGATGGACCCTCAGCGGGGATCACCGTCGCCTGCGCCGTGGCCTCCGAGCTCACCGGGCGCCCGGTGAGGAACGATGTGGCCATGACCGGTGAGATCACCCTCAGCGGCCTCGTACTCCCGGTGGGGGGGATCAAAGAGAAGATCCTGGCGGCCAAGGCAGCGGGAATCAAGAAGGTGATCCTCCCGGCCCGCAACCGGGGGGATGTGGAGGAGATCGGCGAGGAGCTGAAGGGGGGGCTGGAATTCGTCTTTGTGGAGTCGGTTGACGAGGTCTTCCCGTTGGCCTTGACCGACTCCGTCGGAAAAAGCAAGGCCTCTCCCAAGCGGAGACCGGCGAAGGGTTCACGATAGCACCATGTCCCTGCAAGAAATAAACATCAAGAGGCAGGCCGAAGGCCTGGAGCGTAACCTGAAGGGGATCCTCCACCTCCTCGAGGACAAATATAGTGAACTTCAGCAGTTGTGCCGGGTCTTTAACCCGAAGCGGGGCTACTCCCCAACGGCGGTCAGGGACATCAAGGAACTATACAAGATGGCCACTGCCAAATTCGCCGAGGCCAGGGCCTTGCAGCAGGTAATCAGGGGCAAATACCGGGGGTATGTGCAGGTCGATGCACAGGTACAAAGGGCATTGGACGAGTTCTCCCTCATGTACCGGAAGGACTACCGCTTCTTTGAACAAAATCACAGCACGTGGCAACGGGAACAATATGGGCGGGAGGAAAAGAGGGTGCCTCCCCGCGTCCTCTCCCATCTTTACACGGTCTATCGAGAATCACCAGCCCTCCCCTCCCTCATCCTCTGTTTTCAGGGCGACCCTTCTTCCTTAAAAACGCTCAAAGATCGGGTCCAGCTGGGGGAACGGGACATGTGGGATGCGGTGGAGGGGGAGTTGTGGCTTTTCATGGCGGGGGTACAACACTCAGAGGATCCCCAGCTCAAGGGCACGCTTATCGAGACCCTCCTGTACGATCTGAAGGGGAAAGTCAAGGGGGTGGTCTTAAAGCTCACCACGGGGGATGCGGTGCGGGATGAGACCCTGCAGGGCATGCGCCGAAGCCTCGCCGCGGTCCCGGCGGGGGAGATCAAGATCCTGTAATCCGCCCCCGCAGTTGGCCGCAGGCGGCTGAGATATCCCCTCCTCTGCTCTCCCTGATGATGGTCGTGTATCCCGCCTCCATCAAGACCTTTTGAAAACGAAGCACAGCCGCATCCTGCGGCCTGCGGAATACAATGCCGGGACACTCATTAAAGGGGATGAGGTTTACCTTGCACTTAATCCCCCTGAGGATCTGGGCCAGCCCCCTGGCATCCGCCTCGGAATCGTTTACCCCCTGAATCAGGACGTATTCGAAGGTGATCCGCTCTCGGGGCGGGAGGGGGAGGGCACGACACGCCGCTAACAGGGCGCTTAGGGGATACCTCCTGCTGATGGGCATCAGGTATGCCCGGACCTTCTGGCTGGAGGCGTTCAGGGAAACGGCCAGTCGGCACGACACCCGCTCTGCACATAGCCTTTGCATGTGGGGGATAAGCCCGACGGTGGAGAGCGTAACCCTCCGGCGGGAGAGGCCGAATCCCAGGTCGGAGGCCATGATCGCCAGGGCCTGTTTGACGCGGTCGTAGTTAGCCAGGGGCTCCCCCATCCCCATGAGAACGCAGTTGGTGATCCGCCCCCCCTGGCCGAGTTCCCTGGCGACCCCTACGATCTGATTCAGGATCTCCCCGGAGGTGAGATCCCTGACAAACCCGCCCATGCCGGTGAGGCAGAAGCGACACCCCATGGCACACCCCGCTTGTGTCGAGATGCAGAGGGTGAGGCGGCCGTCATCGGGAATCAGGACGCTCTCCACCTGAGCGCCGTCCTGCAGCCCGAAGAGGTATTTCCGCGTTCCGTCCCGGGAGTGCTCCACCGCGAGGGGCCGGGCGGAAGAGATGCGAGCCGTGCGGCCCAACGTTGCGCGCAGCTCCTTGGCCAGATCGGTCATCTCTTCGACAGAGGACGCCCCGTGGCGGTAGAGCCACCGCATGATCTGCCTGGCCCGGTAGTGCTCCTTGCCGAGCCCGGCGATGAGGGCCTCCAATTCCTCAAGGGAGAGATCTTTTAGGTCTACCACCATGTGTTCAGTATCGTCCTGTTTTGGAGGCATTATAGGGCCGTGGCAGAGGGATTGTAAAGGCGTTAGATTGTGATTCTCGCAAAGGTCCTGATGCAGCTGCCGGGAGTGGTAAAAATTTCAGTTGATCTAAACCCAAAAAATAGTGTAGCGTAGAAACAATGGCGAGAAAAAGGTCCATAGGAATCGTAGCCCTCGCAGCAGTGCTCCCGATTTTGTGCCTCTGCGTGGCCTCCTGTCAAGTGGCCCTCCCCCTTGCCCTGACAAGCACGTCCATGGGTGTCGCCTACTACTACATGAATACGGCGGAAAAGACCTGTGTCTATAATTTTGATACCATGACCAAGGCCTCCCTGTCGACATTGGAAAGGATGGGATTTACCGTTGGCGAGCAATCCACTGATAAAGATGGGGATCACAAAATAGAGGCCGAGGCAGAAGACCTAGATGTCACCATCACCTTAAAGCATATAACGGATAAATGCACCAAGATTAAGGTAACGGCCAGTGAAGACGTCGTTATTAGGGACAAGGCCACCGCCTTTGAGATCATCTATCAAACCGAGATAGCGGCCGAACGACTAGCGAGGCGCAGCAGGCGTTCACGCCGTTGAGTCAAAGAGTAGAACCCTACACTTCTCAGCGGACGGCAGGAAGATGGCATATGCCTACCCTCATGAGTTTTGAGGAGACAGTCAAGCGGTATGAAGCAGGGGAAAATGCCTTCGACCTCACCATAGAGAAGTGGGAGCGGATCAGGGAAACCATCAAATCCGCTCACAGCATATCGCAATTCATTATGATCGCACGGGGTGCATCGATCAAGGTCGCCCTCTGTATTGAGTTTAATGACGCCTGTTACCTCTGCCCGTTGGAGACGACCTGCCATCAGGAAACAGAAGG
>Ga0307444_1001419_pt1 | contig 10338 bp, 11 predicted proteins | sample SalMarSW160340MG_FD_202145 | JGI IMG/M metagenome (GOLD analysis project Ga0307444, IMG submission 202145) | Salt marsh sediment microbial communities from the Plum Island Ecosystem LTER, Massachusetts, United States - SW1603-40 | ecosystem: Environmental > Aquatic > Marine > Intertidal zone >... | reverse complement strand
CCGGTATCGAGATGAGTGTGGTGGCGGACTACGGCCTCACCCGCGACGACGCGGAGATCGTGGTGGTGCTGGCTGCCTGTCTGCACGACCTGGGCATCACCGTCCACCGCGACGATCACGAGCTCTACTCCGTCAGTCTGGCCAACGCCAAGGCCAGGGAACTGCTGGATGGTCTGTACGATGTCCCGCGGCGCACGATGATGGTCTCGGAGATCCTTCACGCGGTCAGCGCCCATCATTGGGACCGGAGTTGCTTCACCATCGAAGCCGGCATCGTCAAGGTCGCCGACTCGCTGGACATGACGAGGGGACGGTCGCGGATCCCCTTCGAGGCTGGCGTCACCAACATCCACTCGGTGTCGGCTGCGGCAGTCGATAGGGTCCGCCTCCTGCCCGGAGCTGAGAAGCCGGTGCGGGTAGAGATCACCATGAGCAACTCCGCAGGCATCTTCCAGGTGGACGAGCTCCTGGGACGCAAGTTGCGAAACTCCAGCATCGCGCCCTTTGTGGAGGTCGTGGCCCACATAGAAGGAGAGGCGGAGAAGCATCTGATAGAGTTCTACACTCTCTAGCCACTGCGCATCTACTGGCGGTTGACCACCTGCTTGCAGGAGGAGCAACTTGGTCACCACTCATGACTGCGAGCTGACGATGCCTGGGCGCGGCCAACGTCGGCACTTGCCAGGCCCGTCATAGATGTGGTAGAATATAAGATTAGGAATACGAGAAATGGCCGGGTACAGAGACCAATACGGTGGAAGCATGGTGATGCTCAGCGACAGGACTCCCGATGGGAGTCCTGTTTTTGTATCCCGCTCCAACTCGCCAGTTGGCGCGGCTCAGCGCTCTCTCGCGCAGCTTTCGCAGCCATGCTTCGTTCTCCCGTGGTCCCTGGGGCACGTTGACTACTGAGAAGGAGGGAGTATGACCACTAGCAACAAGAACCACACTCTGAACAACTCCAGGAAGAAAGCGTACACCGTGCCCAAGCTCGACAAGGGGTTCGCCGGACAGGACATCATCTCCGTGTCCCAGTTCAGCCGCAAGAATCTCGAGCATATCTTCGCGGTCGCAGAGGAGATGCGGGCCATCGTCAAGAGCCGGGGGTCGACGGACCTCCTGACGGGGACGGTGCTCGCCTGCCTGTTCTTCGAGCCCAGCACGCGTACCAGCTCTTCCTTCATCGCCGCCATGTCTCGATTGGGAGGAACGGTCATCCCCATCACCCAGGGCGTCCAGTTCTCCAGCGTGTCCAAGGGCGAATCGTTGCCCGACACCATTCGCACTCTGGAGTCCTACGCTGACGTCATCGTCATCCGCCACCCGGAGATGGGCTCCGCCAAAATCGCGGCCGACTACGCTCGAAAGCCTATCATCAACGGTGGAGACGGGGTCGGCGAGCACCCAACGCAAGCTCTGCTCGACATCTTCACCATCAAGGAGGAGCTTGGCCACATCGACGGACTCAACGTGGGGATGGTCGGTGACTTAAGAAACGGCCGCACCGTCCACTCGCTGGCTAGGCTGCTCTGCCTGTACGACGTGCGGTTCGACTTCGTCTCTCCCGAGATCCTGCGACTGCCCCTGGACGTCATGAACGACATCAGGGATCACGAGTTACCCGCCGCAGAGACCTACGACGTGGCCGACATCATCTCCGACGTCGACGTGCTCTACGTGACGAGAGTGCAGAAGGAGCGCTTCGCCGATCTGGCGCAGTACGAGGAAGTCAAGGATCTCTACGTGATCACGCCGGAACTCATGGAGCAGGCCAAAGAGAAGATGGTGATCATGCATCCCCTGCCCCGTGTAGGAGAGATAAGCTATCACGTGGACTCCGACCCCAGAGCGGCCTACTTCCGGCAGATGGAGAACGGCATGTACATCCGCATGGCGCTGCTGGCCGCCGTCCTGGGCAAGGCGTAGACTTCGGGAGCGACTCAGTGAACAGAGGATTCGAAAGAGGAAGCAGAGAAGAATGGGCTTCTTTGACAAGTTAGTCTCGGCAGTGAAGCGAAACGACAGCCTGATCTGCGTGGGATTGGACCCCGATCCCGCACGGTTTCCCCCATCTTTGAGAGACGAACAGAGTCCCATCCTCTCCTTCAACCGCGCCATCATCGATGCCACCCAGGACCTGGTCTGTGCCTACAAACCCAACATCGCCTTCTACGAAGCGGAGGGCCTGGCGGGCCTCAAGGCCCTGAGAAGAAGCATAGAGTACGTCCCAGCCGAGATACCCGTCATCCTGGATGCGAAGCGGGGTGACATCGGGTCCACCGCTCGCGCCTATGCCAGGGCCGCCTTCGAGGTGTGGGGCGCAGACGCGGTCACCGTGAACCCCTATCTGGGGCATGACGCCTTGTTGCCCTTCACCGAATACGAGGACAAGGGGTTGTTCTTGCTGTGTCACACCTCCAACCCTGGAGCCGCGGATTTCCAGACCCTGATCTGCAGCGGACGACCTCTGTACGAGGTGGTGGCTGAGAGGGCCCTCGACTGGGGTATGTCCCTGGTCGTCGGCGCCACCTACCCCGAGGTTCTCCGCGAGATAAGGGACGCGGCGCCCGAGGCCTGGATCCTGGTACCTGGAATCGGGGCCCAGGGGGGCGATCTGGAGGCGGCGCTCCAGGCGGGCTTGAACCACGAAGGTCATGGTCTGATCATCAACGCTTCCCGCAGCATCATCTACGCACCCGATCCTCGCGCCGCCGCCCTCGAACTTCGGAATCGCATCAACCAGTTGCGGAACAGCCTTCCCCTCACGCGCCCGGCAAGCCCGCCGCCAGTGACCAGGGAATTGACTCTCGCTCTCCACGATCTCGCGTGTGTACGCTTTGGCGAGTTCACCCTCGTCTCCGGTCAGCGCTCCCCTGTCTACCTGGACCTGCGCCTGCTGGTCTCCCACCCTCAGCTCCTGAGCAAGGTGGCACGAGCATACGCCGGCATTCTGAAGAGACTCACCTTCGACCGTCTGGCCCCCATCCCCTACGCCGCCCTGCCCATCGGCACGGCGGTGTCGCTGGAGATGGGGGTGCCCCTCGTCTACCCTCGCAAGGAGATCAAGGAGCACGGCACCGGGAAAGGCATCGAGGGCCACTTTCAGGAAGGAGAGCGCGTCGTTGTCCTAGACGATCTCATCACCACCGGCGGCAGCAAGTTGAGGGCCATTGCCCCCCTCGAACAAGCTGGCTTGGAGGTGAAGGACGTGGTTGTACTCGTGGACCGGGAGCAAGGAGGCGCGGAAGAGCTGGCACAGATGGGATACACTCTCCGCTCGGTCCTTCGCTTGACAGAGATGCTAGACATCCTCGTGGAGGACGGGCGCATCACGCCTGGACAGCAGGAAGAGGTCACCGCCTTCCTGCCGGGAGGCAAGGGCGATGCCTGATCCAGATCTGTCTGTGGAGCTGTGCGGAGTACGCCTGAGGAACCCCCTCGTCCTGGCCGCCGGCATCCTCGGCACCGGCCCCCAGCTTCTCAGGCGTGTCGCGGACTGTGGGGCTGGTATGGTAACCACCAAGTCCTGCGGTCCCGTGCCCAGAGAGGGCCACCCGAACCCCACAGTGCTGGACTGGGGTCACGGACTGATCAACGCCGTCGGGCTGGCGAACCCCGGAGTCGAACAGGAGCTGGAGATCATCGCCAGCGCCAGAGAGCTCCTCGCACCGTTGCACGTCCCCCTCGCGGCCAGCATCTTCGCGGATACCGCGGCGGGCTTCGCCGAGGTGGCCAGCATCGTCGCCCAGGCGCAGCCGGACTTTCTGGAGCTGAACATCTCCTGCCCCAACGTGGCCGCGGAGATGGGCAGGCCATTTGCCTGTGATGCCGGCGACGCGGCGCAGGTGACCACGGCCGTCAAAGAAGTGACCTCCATCCCCCTCATCATCAAGCTCAGTCCCAACGTTACCGACATCACCGTCGTCGCCAGGGCGGTGGAACGAGCGGGGGCTGACGCCATCTCCGCCATCAACACTCTTGGTCCGGGCATGATCATCGACGTCCACTCGGGGCAGCCCATCCTGGCCAACAAGGTGGGCGGAGTATCCGGACCTGCCATACGACCGGTCGCTGTGCGCTGTATGTACGATATCTACGAGGCGGTGGAGCTACCCGTCATCGGGATAGGCGGGGTCTGCGACGGCCGAGACGCCCTGGAGATGGTCATGGCTGGAGCGACAGCGGTGGGAGTCGGGTCAGCCGTACGCTACCGCGGTGTGCATGTGTTCCGGTCCATCCTCGAGGAGATGAGGGCCTTCATGGTCCAGGAGGGCCACACCACCCTCGACCAGCTTCGAGGCATCGCTCATCGTCAAGGCCGGTAACCAGCAACACCGTCCCTTTTCGTGCGCCCCTCAATGGACAGTCGTCGTTCAGCTTGCCTACGAGGCGCTGGCGAGGGCACGAAAGAGGTACGTCTCTTCCCAGTTCTGCTTGAACAGGTTCTTCCCGATCAAGCCGATCTTCTCTTCGTAATCCTCCCGGCCGAAGAGCCTGCTCAGGCTGATCCCCCGCTCCCTATCGTCTATGACCAGGCGGAACCCTTCCACGTCGGGGAATAGCGCGAAGACCGCCCGGATGGTGTAGAGCAGCCGCGACAGATAGAGCTGCATGAACGTCGCGTGGAAGACGAAGAGGTACTCCACGTTGTACTCGCGGTACAGTCGCTGCCAGGCCTGGGGCACCCACACCCGCTCCGACTCCTTGAGCAGATGAGAGAACCGGGCCACGTCGTTGGTCTCCGCCCGGGGGCTGAAGTGAAGCTCCCACAGGAAATCGCTGTCCCGGCAGCCGGTGTGGGAGTCCACGGTCAAGAGATTGACCAGCGTATGGGCGTCGCGAATAGCCTCGGTCAGGTTAGACTTCGTGCTCACCCGCCGGGCGCTCACGTCGGTCTTGTCGGCGATGATCAAGCTGAGGGTCGCCGGCTGGAGAGACGACAGAGACGGAAGGCGCAGCCCTATCTCCACTTCGTGGAAGAGCACCGCCTCCAGAACCCGCAGGAAGCTGGAGAGTGTCTCCTGATCCCGACCCACGTCGGAGAAGAAACGAGTCAGAAGATAGACTCCATAAGCTCCGTGGTACTTGCGCGCGACGATATTGCCGCAGTCGTGCAGATACCCGGCGATGGTGGCCTCTTTCACCCTAACGGAGTCCTCTGCAAGATCAACCTCGCTGGCTCGCAACAAGCCCAGCATGCTGGAACTCACGGTTTTCAGGTGCTCCCGATCGTGACGGTTGAAGCCGGTGAGGAGCTCACTGTCGAGGACTGCCTGCTGTAGAACGAACAACACGTCGAAATGCTCCTCCAACGTGGAACACAGCTCCTCCAGGGGCTTTCGCAGCAGCAGCGGGTAGCTCAGCGTCGACACCAGCCTCGAGTCCTGGTCCAGGAATCTCGACAGTATGTCCTTGTGCACACCAATGCGCACCAGGAAATCTCTAAGCGGCTCTCCTGTGTCTCCCCGGCGTATGCGGTGCCCATTGGCCTCTTGCTCTCTCAGAAAGGAGAGCACGCTGCCCGGCACCTCCACCTGGGGGTAGCGGTTCCTCATAGTATTGAGGATATCAGGTCGCAGAGTCTGTCCTCCCTCCTCCAGAGGGTCGGATAGCGTGGAGGTCTCGGAAGTTCTCGCAGATCCATCACTCAATCTGGACATCGCCTTCTTCACGGTGGAGCGCGCGCCTCACATCTCAGCCCTTGACTGGTCCTCTGCCACGCCCTCGGACCACGGCGGGCCCGACGCGGAGTCCAGTCGACCGGGAACCCCATAATCGCTCTCCACTATGGTTCGACCTTCCCCAGCACCCTCAGACACCCCCCGATGCTCGAGCGGTGCTCAGATCGGAGGCAGGCGGGCCGTCAGACATCGCTCGGCACGCACGATACCACCGATGTCGCTCGCCGCCTCCTCCACACGTACGTTTCTGACCACGTACTTGAAGGCGTAGGCATGGCTCATCTCCATTGTGAGCCGATCCAGCCGGACCCTGCCCTCCTCCGTCTCCTCGCCATATCTCTCGATCAGGCGACGGCGCAACTCCTCCACAGAGGGCGGTAGCACGAAAATGGTCACCGTGTTGTCTGGATACCAATCCATCAGGTGCAGCGAGCCGAGCACGTCGTAGGCACCGATCAGATCCAAGCCCCGCGCGATGGCACCCTCCAGACGCGCCCGCGAAGACCCGTACTGATGGCTGTAGAAGGCCTGCCACTCGGCCAGCTCGCCATCCGCCTTGAGGCGTTCGAACTCCTCCGTGGTCACAAAGTGATACTCCAGGCCCTCCACCTCGCCAGGCCGCCGCTCACGAGTGGTGTAGGTGACGATCCTCTCCAGGTTGGCCGACGTGGACACCACACGGTCGATGATCGTGCTCTTGCCCGTGCCCGAGGGCGCAATCAGCAGGAAGATCAATCCCTTGCGCATCACTCTCGCCCCATACCGGCAGGTGGCTGAGCGTCCTGTTGCCGAACAGCGTGCTCGCCCGTCATCAGCCACGCACTGAGCAGTTGCGAAAGATGGCAAGCTACGGAATCCACCCCACACTCACCGAACAGGGACATCGCAGCAGGGTGCAGACAGTGGCTCCCATACACGCCGATCTCGACCTCCGAGTAGGTCGTGCGCGCACCGCCTACAGCCGACCGCATGAGCGACCGCACTGTTTCTACATCCAGGGTGGCGGAGGCCTAAGTGGCAACGATCCCTCAATCAGCCAGCTATCCTCAACCCAGACCCCTGCGAGAGGCAAGGCATCGCTCGGCGCGCACGATACTGACCACATTGCTCACGGCCTCGCGCAGGTCAATGTTGTCGACTTGATACTTGAAGAAGGGTTCGCGACTCATCTCCATAGCCTGACGCTCTAGTCGCTTCGCGATCTCTCGATTGTCCTCGCTATCACGGTCGATGAGCCGCTGGCGTGCCACCTCGGGAGGGACCCGGACGAAAATGGTTACCACATTCTCAGGATACCGCTCGGCAAGTTCCTCGGCGCCACACACGTCGTAGTCCGAGATCAGATCCACCCCTTGTTCGATGGCGCGCTCCAGGCGACTTTTTAGAGAACCGTACTGGTGACAGAATATGGTTTGATACTCCGCCAATTCGCCGGCGGATTTCAGGGCCTCGAACTCCCCCTCGGTCACGAAAAAATGGTCCACGCCCTGTACTTCATCTGTGCGCGGCTCTCGTGTCGTGTGCGTGATAATCGGCTCCAAGTCAGACAAGATGGAGCGGACACGCTTGACGATGGTGTTCTTTCCTGTGCCAGACGGACCAGCGAGCAGGAAGATCAGTCCTTCGCCCACCATTCACCTCCAATGGTCGGCCTACGGCCATACGGCTGACTTGCGAGGCACAGCCTAGCCTACGAGCGGGCGCGCACCGACTCGTCAGGCACAGTTCGAGCTGCAAAGGAGCCGACTGCATTATAGTGCCACTCGTCGCGCCGAACAAGACGGATCATGATCCGCAAAGTCCTGGAGCACCCGTGGGGGTAACGGGTGTCAAGTCGATGAAGGGCCAGCAAACAGGAGTTGTGTCGGCCCCAGAGAGTATAAGCTGGCCGCATGTACAACTGACAGGAGCGGACAGAGGCGCTCCAAATGGCAGCCAGGCCATTGGACATGCTCGAAGTGGACGGCGCCAAAGTAGACGACGAGTCACTGAGCAGAGGGTGAAGCGCCACTGGGCTGGATCCGCCTACGGACCACACCATCGCAAACCCCAGGCCCTGCAACAGGTGGCAGGACAAACGCAAGGGCGGGATCTCAGGGAGCAGTGATAGTCCTTTTGCCGCCCGGCAGGGGTTGGATTGCCTTGTTGGCGTCTCGAAGAGGAACAACCCACAGATGAGTCATCTCTATCCTCAGCGGCCTGTAGACGATCGAATCTGCTCGAGACGGAGAGCCACGGAGAACAAAGTGTTCGAGGACAGCGAACACCCACGCTGGTCCAAGCTCCGGGCGCCAAACGTGGTCCCCTGGACCCTGTGGCCCCGAACCGCCACCATCGCCTGCGCCAACGGCGCGGTCGTTGCTCGGTCAGAACTCAGGTCGATTATGCGGGCTTTCACGGCCCAGAACAAGAGATTGCTGGGTGTCGCAGGCGTAGCCCAGCGACGCCAGGTACTCCACGCTGGACGGCGGAACTTGTGTTTGGCCGCCTCAGCGTACACCTTGAGCGGGGGCAGCAGATCCGCTGCCTGCCGTTGGCCAGACCATTTCTCTTCCTTTCGCTAGTCACCTCGCCTATAATCTTCCGCGAGCGACGAGACCACGATGGGAGGTCTGGTTCTGCGCCCATGCTCCCGCAACGGATGAGAATCGTTCACACAGCCAAACTCACCGCTTCCGTCAGGCTGTTGACCTTGCGCGGAGCACTCCCTGCCCAGCCAGGACAGTTCGTCTTGGTCTGGTTGCCTGGGCTCGACGAGAAGCCTTTCAGTCTGGTCGACGACGACCCCGTGACCCTGGCGGTGGCCAAGGTAGGCCCCTTCAGCAGCCGACTGCATGAACTCGAGGACGGAGACCGCCTGTGGCTGCGCGGTCCCCTGGGTCACGGCTTCGACCTCCTCGGCGACCGGTTACTGCTGGTAGGAGGCGGCTACGGCGTCGCGCCCCTGGCCTTCCTCGCCGCCAGAGCCACAGAGGCCCGGCGCAAAGTGGCCGTCATCGGCGCCGGAACCAAGGAGAACCTGTTCTTCGAAGACCGGTTCGCCCAAGCTGGCTGTGAGACCGTCTTGGTCACGGAGGACTGCTCTGCCGGACACGGCGGGGTCTGTACCGACGTCGCAGAGACACTGCTGGGCGCAGTAACTTTCGACGCACTCTACGGCTGCGGACCAGAGGGTATGTTGAACAGGCTGAAGCACCTCTGCCAGCAGCACGGTCTACCGGGCCAACTGAGCAAGGAGGCTTACATGAGATGCGGCATGGGCGTGTGCGGCTCTTGCGAGCGGAATGGCTTGCTCGTGTGCAGAGACGGGCCAGTATTCCCTGTAGGGCCACTACTTGACAAAGATGCCTAACTCGCGTATACTCAGAGTTGGCAGTTTGAAATAGCGAATAAGCAAGACCTTCGGGGCAGGGTGAGGCCTCCATAGGAGGCCAATTCCCGATCGGCGGTGTGGCACCGCTAGCTGGTGCCGAGCCCGCGAGCTGTATGGCAGATCTGGTGAGAGGCCAGAGCCGACGGTATAGTCCGGACGGGAGAAGGTTAGCAGGCCGGGGAAGGTGGGGCTTTCCCTGTTCTTGCGAGAGTCTGTCCCGAAGGCAAAACCTTCGGGATTTTTGTTTGCGCGTGAGAATCGACACGATGGGGACTTCGCGAGAGATGGCCGATTCGCTAGCCACGGCTGGGGCGCTCTCGAGGAGCACAGGAGCAGTGAAGAGGACGCTAGCCAGGGTCCCAGAGAGGTACCGCGCGTACTTGCTGGCGCCTCCGGCCCTCCTTGTCTTCCTCGGCCTGTGGCAACTCTTGGTCACGCTCGGCTCATACCCCACGTTCGTGCTCCCTGCGCCCATGGTGGTGTACCGTAAGTTCCTCCTGGCTATCTCGGACGGCACACTCCTCCATCATGCACGGGCAACTCTGAGAGAGGTGCTCATCGGGCTGGCGCTGGGGCTCTCGGTGGCTACCTCTCTGGGGTACGTCTTCGCCAAGTCCAAGCCTATCGAGCGGCTGGTCTCGCCCTACATCGTAGCCTCTCAGTCCATACCCATCGTCGCTCTGGCCCCCCTGCTGGTGATATGGTTTGGCTTCGGCACTCTATCCAAGGTCATCGTCTGCGCGCTAACCGTCTTCTTCCCTGTGCTCATCAACACCATCGTTGGCCTCCGTTCGGTGGACGAGAACCTGATCGATCTCATGCGCTCGTATGGCGCCACACGGCGGCAGATGTTCACGATGCTGGAGATCCCTGCCGCCCTCCCCGTTTTGCTGGGAGGTCTCAAGATAGGCGTCACCCTGTCGGTCATCGGCGCAGTGGTCGGCGAGTTCGTGGCAGCAGATGAAGGGCTTGGCTTCCTCGTCAACCTCTCCAGGGGCCTCTTTGACACCCCTATGATGTTCGTCGCTCTATTCGCGCTGGTGATCATCGCGTTGAGTCTGTACGGCTGTGTGGTCCTGCTCGAGAGTAGGCTCCTGTCGTGGCGCCGGGTCAGATAAGAAGAAAGGAGAGTATTCGAAGTTGAAGAAGGTGATCTTGGTTCTGGTTACCCTGTCTGTCTTGGCTCTGAGCGGCTGCAGCGCTGGTGCTGCTGCTCCTACACCTACATTTCCACCCGAGAAAGTAACCCTGGCCATGGGGTACATTCCCAACGTACAGTTCACG
>Ga0307444_1001414_pt1 | contig 10352 bp, 9 predicted proteins | sample SalMarSW160340MG_FD_202145 | JGI IMG/M metagenome (GOLD analysis project Ga0307444, IMG submission 202145) | Salt marsh sediment microbial communities from the Plum Island Ecosystem LTER, Massachusetts, United States - SW1603-40 | ecosystem: Environmental > Aquatic > Marine > Intertidal zone >... | reverse complement strand
CTCGCCCGCGATGTAGATGAGCGTCTTGCAGCACTTGACCATCAGACATTCGATAAGGCCCTTGTCCTCGTGCCCCTGCGCGGCGCTCAACGTCGGGTCAAAATACCTTAGGTGCATGTCTTGCAGACGTGAGTCCCCGAAAATGGTCTCCGTGAGCTCCGCCATCCTTCGGAAGTCGTTACGATTGCGCATGCTCGTAGCGACATACACGTCAAGATCACTTACCTGAGATAAATAATTCTCGGTGTTCTGAAGGGCCTTCTGTCGCGCTTCGGTAAACGCAGTCGCGACACGCGCCATCTTTTTCCGGACTTCATCTCGGCTTGAGACCTGTTCTTCCAACACGTCTTCGGCGGAGAAGAGAAATTCGGTTTGGCGATCGCGGTATGTACCCTCAATGAGCTTTTTGATCGTTACCTTGCCCCCGCCTTGTGCCTCATGGTCAGCGAAGGCGTCCAAGAGCGCTTGTTGCAGGTTCCCTTCTGCGCTTCCGTAACACTTACATGCCATCTCGGAGATCAGATAGCGGTTGTCTTTGGGGATCACATTAAGAGGGAGCGGCGGTCCGCGCCTCTCCATGCGTTCATGATCCCATCTGTGTTCGCTGAACAGTTGGTCTAACTCAGCCTTATTCACCCCGCGTAGGGCAAGGTAGCCGGTGCGAATGTCGCCCCACCAAAGAAGGGCGTCGGCGAACACCCTCTTCAATCCCCACGCGAGATGATCCAACGACTTGATGGTGTCGTTGGCGAAGTCGGGCTGAAAGTCGCTCAAAGATGGGATGAAGTAGGGATGGTCGGAAGCACGGCTCAGCCAGTAGTAACGAAGAAAATCATCAGAAGGCGGAGCTTGGTGGCCTAGCACGAGAAGCTGGCCAAATTGGGCGAGGCTAAGGGGGTCCTGTTCGAGGCGAGCCAGCCGCTCGAAAATAAGGCTGTTGCTCGACTTCGAAAGCCATCCCCCAAGCCCAGGGCCACCCAAGACGAAAAGGTCTAGTCGCCGAAGGATGTCCTCCTTAGGCGGCGCAACTGCCGGAAGGGCAAGCTTCTGGGCTGGCTCTCCCATCCCGCTGGATCCCCGTTATGCGCGCTAAATCGCGGATGTTTAGTCCCCCCGTTCGACGAGTTCAAGAGACGCCCAGGCAAATCCGATGCGATAGCTAGTGATTCTCACTCCGCCGCCTGCGCCGTGCGCTTCGGCTTGCGCCTCCGCTCGAAGATCTGCTCGACGTACTGGCCGGTGTAGCTCGCGGGGCTGGCCGCGACCCTCGGGTCAAGGCCGAGGGCAGGTCTCATTGCCTCCGGCGTGCCGACCGCGACCACATGGCCGCCGGCGTCGCCGCCTTCGGCGCCGAGATCGTCCAATACTCTGCTAGTGTGACGGCTTAAGACGTGGACTCGAATGTAACTCGGAAGATAGCCGAGAGAGACGTTCACGATGTCAGTATCTACAATCTATGCGCGGCTCGTGAACCAAGCGACTGAACGCCTAAACTCGTGTAGCCCGGCAGAAGGATTTGACACGGGAATTCCTGAAGCCGAGCAGATGCTCGTCAACCTCGACAAATTTCCCCATCATTTCGTTCTCGCTTGCTTGATGGATCGCCAGTTGGGGGCCGGAGAGGCCTGGGCCGTGCCGTACCGCGTTGGTCTACGCGCTGGAGGATTCGAGTTCGCCGACTATCAGGCATTAAGCTTTAAACGAATTCAGCGAATCTTCGAGGAGGAACGCCTGCATCGATTCAGAAAGAAGGTTATGCCAACAATCTTCCTTAATGGCACTCAACGGATTGGTACCTGCTATCACGGCGACGCAAAGGAGATTTGGGCGGAAAACCCACCCTGTGCACTTGTAATCCGGAGATTTCTTGAGTTTGAGGGCGCGGGCCCGAAGATCGCGACAATGGCGACCAACATATTAGTCCGGCAGCTTAAGGTACCTATGCGCGACAGGTCGGCGATAGACATATCGGCGGACCGACAGGTGATGAAGTACTTCCAAGCTCAGGGCCTACTGCGCGTGGGTGCGAAAAAGGAAGAGCTCATTTATCTCGCAAGAGAAATTAATCCGGAATATCCCGGTCTCCTCGACCTATTGGCTTGGGAGCAAGGTCGCCTTATCAGGTCTAAGAGCACTTGAGAAAAGGGCGCAAGCCTCCCTACCGTAGAAACTAGAAATGTCTTCGCTACTCCGCAGCCTGTGCCGCCCGCTTCGGCTTGCGCCTCCGGTCGAAGACCTGCTTGAGGTACTGCCCGGTGTAGCTCGCCGGGTTGGCGGCGATCTCCTCGGGCGTGCCGACCGCGACCACATGGCCGCCGGCGTCGCCGCCTTCCGGGCCGAGATCGACGATCCAATCCGCGGTCTTGATCACCTCGAGATTGTGCTCGATCACCACCACGGTGTTGCCCTGGTCGACGAGCTCGTGCAGCACCTCGAGCAGCTTGGCGACGTCATGGAAGTGGAGGCCGGTGGTCGGCTCGTCGAGGATATAGAGCGTGCGGCCGGTGGCGCGGCGCGACAGCTCCTTGGAGAGCTTCACTCGCTGCGCCTCGCCGCCCGACAAGGTGGTCGCCTGCTGGCCGACATGGATATAGCCGAGGCCGACGCGGGCGAGCGTGAGCAGCTTGTCGCGCACGGACGGCACCGCCTTGAACAGCTCCGCCGCCTCCTCGACGGTCATGTCGAGCACGTCCGCGATCGACTTCCCCTTGAACTTGATCTCCAGCGTCTCGCGGTCGTAGCGCTTGCCCTTGCACACGTCGCAGGTGACGTAGACGTCCGGCAGGAAGTGCATCTCGATCTTGATGACGCCGTCGCCCTGGCAGGCCTCGCAGCGCCCGCCCTTGACGTTGAAGGAGAAGCGGCCGGGCTTGTAGCCGCGCACCTTGGCCTCCGGCAGCTCGGAGAACCATTCGCGGATCGGGGTGAAGGCGCCGGTATAGGTCGCGGGGTTCGAGCGCGGCGTGCGGCCGATCGGCGACTGGTCGATGTCGATGACCTTGTCGAGATGCTCCAGGCCCTCGATCGAGTCATGCTCGCCGGGATGCTCGCGGGCGCCTGAGATCTTGCGCGCCACGGCGCGGTAGAGCGTCTCGATCAGCAATGTCGACTTGCCGCCGCCGGAGACGCCGGTGATGGTGGTGAACAGCCCAAGCGGAATGTCCACGGTGATGTTCTTGAGGTTGTTGGCGCGCGCGCCAATCACCGTGAGCCGCCGGCCCTTGGTCGGCTTGCGGCGCTCTTTAGGGGAGGGGATCTGCTTGAAGCCGGTGAGGTATTGTCCGGTCAGGCTCTCCGGGTTGGCCATGACCTCGTCCGGCGTGCCTTCGGCCACCACCTCGCCGCCATGGATGCCGGCGCCGGGGCCCATGTCGACCACATGGTCGGCGGCGAGGATCGCCTCCTCGTCATGCTCGACGACGATGACGCTGTTGCCGAGATCGCGGAGGCGGTCGAGGGTCTCGAGCAGCCGCGCATTGTCGCGCTGATGCAGCCCGATCGAGGGCTCGTCGAGCACGTAGAGCACGCCGGTGAGGCCTGAGCCGATCTGGGAGGCGAGCCTGATGCGCTGGCTCTCGCCGCCGGACAGCGTTCCCGACGCGCGGGCGAGGGTGAGGTAGTCGAGGCCGACGTCGTTGAGGAAGGTCAGCCGCTCGCGGATCTCCTTGAGGATGCGGCCGGCGATCTCGTTCTGCTTCGCGGTGAGCTTGTCCGGCAGGCCTGCGAACCAGGCGCCGGCGTCGCGGATCGACATCTCGGTGACTTGGCCGATATGCAGCCCGTCGATCTTGACCGCGAGCGCCTGGGGCTTGAGGCGATAGCCGCCGCAGGCCTCGCACGGCTGGTCGGACTGGAACCGCGACAGCTCCTCGCGCACCCAGGCTGATTCCGTCTCGCGCCAGCGGCGCTCGATATTGTTGATGACGCCTTCGAACGGCTTCGAGGTGGAGTAATGCCGGACGCCGTCGTCATAGGTGAAGGTGACCTCGTCCTCGCCGGAGCCGTAGAGCACGACGTTGCGGAAGTCCTCCGGCAGCGACTTCCACGGCTTGGTCATGGGCTGGCGGTAGGCGCGGGCGAGGGCCTCCAAGGTCTGCTGGTAATAGGGCGAGGTGGCGCTGGTGCGCGTCCAGGGCGCGATGGCGCCGCGGGCGAGGCTCAAGTCCTCGTTGGGGACGACGAGGTCCGGCTCGAAGAAGAGCTCGGTGCCGAGCCCGTCGCAAGCAGGACACGCGCCATAAGGGTTGTTGAAGGAGAACAGCCTGGGCTCGATCTCCTCGATGGTGAAGCCCGACACCGGGCAGGCGAACTTCGCCGAGAAGATGATGCGCTCCGCCTCGCCCCGCGAAGGCGGGTCGGCGAACTCGACCACGGCGATGCCGTCGGCGAGCTGGAGCGCGGTCTCGAACGAGTCCGCGAGGCGGGCAGAGCCGTCGGGGCGCACCACGACCCGATCGACCACGACGTCGATGTCATGCTTGATGTTCTTGTCGAGCGCCGGGACTTCCGCGATCTCATAGAACTTGCCGTCGATCTTGACCCGCTGGAAGCCCTTCTTCTGCAGCTCGGCGAAGTCGCGCTTGAACTCGCCCTTCCGCCCGCGGGCGATCGGCGCCAGGAGATAAAGACGGGTCCCCTCGGGCAGCGCCAAGACGCGGTCGACCATCTGGCTCACGGTCTGGCTCTCGATGGGGAGCCCGGTCGCCGGCGAATAGGGGATGCCGACGCGCGCCCACAAGAGCCGCATATAGTCGTAGATCTCGGTGACGGTGCCGACCGTCGAGCGCGGGTTGCGCGAGGTGGTCTTCTGCTCGATGGAGATCGCCGGCGACAGCCCGTCGATATGATCGACATCCGGCTTCTGCATCATGTCCAGGAACTGCCGCGCATAGGCCGCGAGCGATTCCACATAGCGGCGCTGGCCTTCGGCATAGATGGTGTCGAAGGCGAGGCTCGATTTGCCAGAGCCTGAGAGCCCGGTGATGACCACGAGACGCTCGCGGGGAAGATCGAGCGAGATGTTCTTGAGGTTATGCTCGCGGGCGCCGCGGATGGAGATCTGCTTGGAAGTCATTGCCCTAGCAATGTCGGGGGTGGCGGCCCGGTCAACAAGGGCCCGCAAAGGCTTAGTCCCCAGGAGGTTTTCGGGCAAGGCCAGGGCCCCGCGCCGCGGCCCGTCCTTGCGAAGCCGACAGCAGATCGAGCATGGCCCTGGCCGCCTTGCTCAAATAGCGCTTGTCGTGACGGAGCACGGAGAAGGCTCGCGTCGTCGGCGGAAAGGCCAGCTTGCGCAGGCGCCCCGCCTCGATCCCGGGCCGCGCCACAAGCTCCGACACCATGGCGGCGCCGGCACCGTCTTCGACCGCGGCGCGCACCGCCTCGTTGGAGGGAAGCTCCAGGCCGATCCGCAATTGCTCGGGCGCGAGCCCAACGCGGCGCATCGCCTGGACGAACTCGGAACGCGTGCCTGAGCCTTTCTCGCGCACGATCCAGGTCAAGCCGGCGAGGTGGGCGGCGGTCAGCTTGCGGCGGCTGGCGGCATTGGCTTTGCTCGCGGCGATGATCACGAGCCTGTCGCGGGCGACGGCCCGCTGCAGCAGATCGGGCTGCTCGACCTCGCCCTCGACTAGGCCGAGCTCGGCGTCGCCGGCCTGGACCGCACGCGCGACGCCAAAGGTATTCGACATGGAGACCTGGCAGACGATCCCGGGATGTGCGGCGCGGAAGCGCACGAGCCGCTGCGGCAGCCAGTAGCTCACGATCGTCTGGCTGGCGTGGATATGGAGGCTGCCGCGCTGGAGCCCCGACAGTTCCGCGAGCGCGAGCTCAGCCGAGGCGACCCGGTCCAGCACGGCGCGCGCCTCGGTCAGGAACAGGCGTCCCGCCTCGGTGAGCGCGATGCCGCGCCCGATGCGATCGAACATCTCGACGCCATGCTCCGCCTCCAGCGTACGCACGGCGGCGCTCACCGCGGACTGGGTGAGGTTGAGCGCCTCGGCCGCGCGGGTGACGTGCTCGCGTTCGGCGACGGCGACAAAAATGCGGAGCTGTTCGAGGGTCATGACGGCCAACCTGATCAATCGATTATATCGATCGTTCTGACAGAAACAATCTGTTGGAACGTTTAAATGCCGTGCCCTACTTCCTCCCGATAGCCGAACAAGCTTGAAGTTGAGGGGAGCCAAACCGTGACGATCGCCGCCGACGCAGCCACCTTGAGGTGGAGACCATTCTTGCGCCTCGAACATCCGCGCGAAGTGGTGCGCCAGTTCACGCCGAACTGGTTCGCGGTGACGATGGGCACCGGCGTCCTTGCTCTTGCCTTGGCACAATTACCCGTTGAGGTCCCGGGCCTCCGTGCCGTCGCCAAAGGCCTGTGGATGTTCAATATTGGCCTCTTCGTGCTCTTTTCCGCGCTCTACGCGGCGCGGTGGATGTTCTATTTCGACGGGGCGCGGAGAATCTTCCGCCATCCGGTCATGTCGATGTTCTTCGGCTGCATTCCGATGGGCTTGGCGACCATTCTCAACGGCTTTCTCGTGTTCGGACTGGCCCGCCTCGGATCGGTCGCGGTGGAGATCGCCTATGTCCTGTGGTGGCTCGATGCCGCCATGGCGATTGCCTGCGGCCTCTTCATCCCATTCGTGATGTTTACGCGCCAAAGCCACACGATCGAACAGATGACGGGAGTTTGACTACTTCCCGTGGTGGCCGCGGAGGTTGCGGCCGTAAGCGGCGGGTTGCTCGCACCGCATCTCGCCGATGGTCACCTGCAATTGACGGTGCTGGTCCTGAGCTACGTGCTGTGGGCCTGTTCGGTGCCGCTCGCCATGAGCATCGTCGTCATCCTCGTGCTGCGCATGGCGCTGCACAGCCTGCCGCCGGCAGAGCTGGCTCGCGCTGGGCCCGATCGGGACGGGGGCGCTCGGACTCCTGGTGCTCGGCGCGGCTGCGCCGACGATCTTGGGCGAGAACGGGCTCGGCAGCTACGCCAGCGCCATCCAAGGCGTTGGCTTGATCGGCGCTGTAATGCTGTGGGGATACGGCATCTGGTGGTTCGCCATGGCCGCCCTCATCACGTGGAAATATCTGCGCGAGGGACTTCCGTTCAACATGGGCTGGTGGGGCTACACCTTCCCGATCGGCGTCTACGCCCTTGCCACCTTGCGGCTCCATGACGTGCTGCCCATCGGCGCACTCTTGGTCTATGGCGCGGCGCTCGTCGCTGTTCTCGCTGCGCTCTGGGGAATCGTCGGCGCGCGCACTCTGGCCGGGGCATGGCGCGGCGATCTCTTTGTCTCTCCTTGCCTTATCGAGCCGCTCACGACCGGCGATTAGACGAGACCAAGCTTCTTGAGACGGGAGCGGATGGCGCCGGGCTTGCGGCCGAATTCCGCGGCGATGGCCCCGATCGCCTCACCGGACTGATGACGCCGCTGGAGCTTGCGGTCGTCGTCCTCGGTCCAGGGGGCGTAGGCGTTGCCATGGGTCTCCCTGAGCGCACCGACATCGTAGCTCTTGGTGGAAGGCCCGGGGCCGGGCGGTTCCCACTGCGGCTTGTCCATAGCAAGCCCGCTCAACGCTTGGCGTGCCGTCTCGGACGCCGCGCGGAATTCGGCGTCCTTCTCCACGGCCTCGGGGTGAACGCGCAGCGCCCGCTCGTTGAGGCCAAGCAGGTGCAGCCCCGACAGCGTCCGTAAGCGCGACAAGGCGACATAGCCCTGGCCGTATTCGAAAGCACGGGAGAGATCGATCACCGCGGCGTCGAGCGACATGCCTTGGCTCTTATGCACGGTGATGGCCCAGGCGAGGCGCAACGGCACCTGGGTGACGCTGGCGCGATCGCGCCCGTTCTCATCAATCTTCCAGGTCGCCGGCTCGACGACGATACGCCGGCCGCCCAGGGTCCTGACCACGGGATAGCCCTCCTCGGCTTCGAAATCGATCACCGTACCCAGCGTGCCGTTGACGTAGCGGCCGCCGGGATCGTTCTTGGTGAACATCACCACCGCACCCTCCTTCAGCGCGAGGGTCTCCGGCGAGAGGCAGCCGCGCTGCAGCGCGCGCACGAAGGCCTCAGGCCCCCGCGTCGTCATGGTGAAGGGGTGGGGCTCGCCCTCGAGCTTCGCCAACTCCTTCAGATTGATGTCGTCGACCGCTGCGTTGTGGGTGAAGAGGCGCGGGCAGCCGCGCGGCAGCCGGTCTCTGTCGATGCGCCGCGCGCCGAGGGAAGTGCGTTCGGGCGCCGAGCAGGCATTGGCGCGAATGGCGGAGAGCACCCGCAAGAACGCCGGATCGTCCTGGCGATGCTGCTCGGTGAGATAGCAGACCGCGGGCGCGAGATCGCGCCAGGCGCGGGAAGCGTAGGCGAACTGGGCGCCGAAGCCGTCTGCCTCATCTGTGAAGGGCAGCGCGGACTCCGCCTGACGATTGATGACCGGCGGCAGCTGGAAGAAGTCACCGACCAAGATCACCTGCAAGCCGCCGAAGGGCGCGTTTGGGTCCTTGATGTGGCGGCAGACCTCGTCGACCAGAGTGAGCGTGCGTGCCGGCAGCATGGAGATCTCGTCGATGACGAGAACGGTCGTCTTCTCGATCCGCTGCGCGATGCGGCGATTGGCGGCGATGGTGTCGAGATCCCGGCGGGTCAGGGCATCGCGCACGCCGATGCCGCTCCAGGCGTGGATGGTGATGCCGTGGCCGTGGGTGGCGGCGATGCCTGTGGAGGCGGTGAAGGCGACGCCAACGCGCTGGCGCCGCATCAGCTCGATGTAGCGATTGACGGTGTGGGTCTTGCCGCTGCCCGGCTCGCCCGTGAGGAACACGCTTCCGCCGGTCTTGAGAGTCGCGAGCGCCTCGTCCTGGGTCATGGCTTATTCAGGTGCGTGGCGAGCGAAGGGTCAACCCCAAAGGGTCGAGCGGTCCAAAAATCCGAGACGGCGTCCCGAATCTTGGTGCAAAGATGCGCGGCCGATGAAATTCACCCGCGCCCAAGTTCTCGTCATCTGCCTCGGGCTGATTGCGCTCCAGGCCGCGATCCTGCTGGCCATGGGCCGCGAGCCGATCTGCAAGTGCGGCTATATCAAGCTGTGGCACGGCGTGGTCATGAGCTCGGAGAACTCCCAGCACATCTCGGACTGGTACTCACCGTCCCACATCATCCACGGCTTTCTGTTCTATGCCGGGCTGTGGCTCGTTTCGCGCTGGATCCCGATGTCCTTCGGTACCCGCCTGATGCTGGCGATCGCTATCGAGGCTGGTTGGGAGGTAATCGAGAACACGAGCTGGCTGATCGAGCGCTATCGCGGTGAGACCGTGGCGCTCGATTATTACGGCGATAGCGTCATCAACTCGGTGAGCGACACGCTGTTCATGGTGCTCGGCTTCTTCCTGGCGCGGTGGTGGCCGGTCTGGCTCACCGTCGCCGTCGCCGTCGCCCTCGAGTTGGTCGTCGGCTACATGATCCGCGACAACCTCACGCTCAACGTGCTGATGCTGCTGTGGCCGATGCAGTCGATCCTCGACTGGCAGTCAGGGAGATGAAAACGCAGCCCTCATGCTGAGGAGGGCCCGAAGGGCGCATCTCGAAGCATGCGCCTCATCCTTCGAGACGGCGCTCACGCGCCTCCTCAGGATGAGGGCGTCCTTTCTCCTACAGCGGAATGCGGATGCCGAACACCATGATCAGGATCAGCCAGGCGAAGGCCGCCACCGTCGGATAGAAGGTGATGCCGAAGCCGAAGGCGCGCAGATAGGGGTTCTTGTGATAGCCGATCCAGAACAGGATGCGCCCCATCACGAACAGCGCCGTCAGCAGCGGCAGCGAGCGCGCCTCTTCCGGCGGGCAGTACATGGCAAGGCCGGCATTGGCGACGAAATAGGCGGTGAACTGCTCGAAAGTATTGAGGATGAAGCGGGTGTTGATGTCGAGCGCCGAGTTCGGCTTGGCGACGCGGCCAACCCACATCGAGGGATCAAGCCGCTGCGCCGCGACGATGCAGATGCCGATCACGCCGGGCAGCAGCGCGAACACCGCGTCCTTGAGCACAAGCGCGATGCGATCGGCGATGCCCCAATCGTCCGGCTGCCAATGCCAGAAGAGCTTCACCCCCGTGAAGAAGGCGAGGGAGAAGATCCAGTTCGCCACCAGGACGATGATGAAAGGCCGTTGACTGGCGGTGAAGCCGAACGTCTTGGCCGCCGGGTGACGACGGCGCTGCCGACTTACCCGACGTTTCGTATGCTGTCGTTGCTCGACGGAACGCTGCATGGGTCTCGCTCGTCCCGTTGGGGCGGGATCTAACCGGGGGCTGACGCCGCGCCCCGCGATGACGATCAGGCAATCTACCTGA
>Ga0307444_1001413_pt1 | contig 10354 bp, 9 predicted proteins | sample SalMarSW160340MG_FD_202145 | JGI IMG/M metagenome (GOLD analysis project Ga0307444, IMG submission 202145) | Salt marsh sediment microbial communities from the Plum Island Ecosystem LTER, Massachusetts, United States - SW1603-40 | ecosystem: Environmental > Aquatic > Marine > Intertidal zone >... | reverse complement strand
CGTAAGCAGTACCGAAGGTTCAGAATCAAATTCACACCGGAGCAGAACGATGTCGAGATGATGCGGGAAGCAGTCGCAAGAAGATACCAGCGTCTGATCAATGAAAATAAACCGCTGCCTAACCTGATCCTTGTCGACGGCGGCACGCCACAGGTGAATGGTGCTAGAAATGTGCTGGACGCCCTCGGCATTCATGATATACCGGTTGTCGGGCTTGCAAAGAGACATGAGGATATATACTTGAATGGAAGAAAAAAACCGATCAGGCTCGAAAAAAGTGATCCGGCACTCAAGCTTCTGATGTCGATGCGTAATGAGGTGCACCGTTATGCCACTACTTATCATATAACCGTGCGGGCAAAAGAAATGCTTGTGTCCCGTCTCACAGAAACACCAGGAATCGGAGACAGTCTCGTTTCCGCAATACTGTCTATTATCGGCAAAGGCAATATACCGGTTACTATTGATATCCTGAAAAATGTTCGGGGGATCGGTCCAAAAAAGGCGGCCCGAGTTTTTCATGTGCTGAGAGAGAGCGGAATCGTTCCTTTTGAAGAACGCCAAACATAATGCTGTATATCAAGGATATGCATATTAAGGCCTTCAGGGTATGGTTGAAAACTGTACAGGAGCTTGTCGGCGTTAAACCGAAACCAGGTGCACTTTGAAGATCAGTCGATCGAATGGATTACGCCTGCTTGTTTTCCCCGTTCGAAGCCGGGCTGGGACCTGCATCGGGTTTGACAGAACCCGGGTTCGGCATCTGCTGATTGGGCATCTGGCCTCCAGCTGCTTGATTCGGAGCCGTTCCCGGTGAAGCACCCGCAGGACCTGCTCCTGGCGGTGTTTGCTGCTGGGTTGACCCCGGAGGATATTGTCCCGGGCCTGGTTGATACTGACCCTGGGGATTTGGAGCTCCCTGGGGATTCGATCCTCCCTGGGAATTCCCCTGCTGAAAATTCTGATTCTGCTGTGCACATTGCTGGGCCCTTCATCATCATCATCTTCAAGGCCTTTGACTGTTTTCTTAAACTCCTTTATTCCCAACCCAAGAGAACGGGCAATTTTCGGCAGCCGGGCAGCCCCAAAAACGAGAAGCCCCACAATTAAAATAATAACAATTTCCTGAATCCCTATTCCACCAAGCATTTGAAGGCCTCCCCTTCTGATTTTATCTCAGTGTACTCTCCTTTCCCGATAAAATCAAGTAAAATAATACGCCATCCGGGACCTCTGAATCCCAGTTTGATAATGAGGAAGAGACAGGTGATTTATCTTGATTAATCAAGGTTTTACAATATTTTAGACAGTACAATGAAAATGAAAGGAGTACAATGATGAGTAAACTGGAAAAGTATAAAAAACTCGACTATGAAATACCACAAACATCCCTCGCCTGGAGGATTTACGGGAAAGGCATGGAAAACTTCGGTGACAATAAACGGACTGTCGAGATAACACTTCCTGAACCTGGTGATGATGAAATACTCGTACGCAGTGACGCAGTGGGGCTTTGCTTTTCAGATACGAAGATTATCAAATTTGGAAGCGGCCACCCACGGCTGCAGGGACGGAATCTAAAAAAAGATCCGGTTATACCGGGACATGAAGTGGCACTCACTGTGGTTAAATCGGGAAAAAATAGAAGAATACAGTATAAACCCGGCGATCGATTCATTATACAGGCGGACATACGGTACAAGGGTACGAAACCATCCTACGGGTACGTGCTTCCGGGTGGCCTGTCTCAGTACGGAGTTATCGGGAAAGAGGCTCTCGACGGCGATGGCAGAAGCTTTCTCATTCCGCTCATAAATCAAAATATCGGGTACAGCGAGCTTGCTCTCGTTGAACCCTGGGCGTGCGTTGTTGCCGCGTACAGGATAACGCACAGACTGGGAATAAAAAACGGCGGAACAATGCTCATCACCGGCGGCGGGAATGACACAAAACATTGGTCTTTCGGCACGCTGTTTTCAGAAAACACTCCGGAAACTATAGTACTGCGCGATATCGCTACACAGACTAAAGATACCGTCACGAAGGCAGTCAGCGGGACTTCTACCACAATAACCGTAAAAAATGAGCCTATTGAGAAACTTATCACCGCATATACCGGGGGGAAGGGCTTTGACGATATCATTCTCCTCGGCGATTCTCCGGATGAAGATGTCGAATCCGCCGCATCAGGTCTTAGCGTAAACGGTATTCTCAACTACATGGCATCATCGGATAACATGCAGGTTGTGCGTATCGATGCCGGGAAAACCCATTATGATGTTACCGCTATTATCGGCAGCCTCGGCAATGACGTACAAGCGCCCTACTCTGAAAATCCCGACTATACAATAAAAGGGGGGAACGTCCTGATGATAGGAGCCGGTGGTCCTATGGGTCAGATGCACGTACAGCTCGCAATGGATAGCAAAACGCCACCCAAACGCATCATTGCGACAGATATCGATGATAAGAGACTCGATACTCTTAAAAATAAATTTACCCGGCATGCGGAGGAAAAGGGTATTGAATATCACGTGGTCAACCCGAAGAGCTTCAGTACTGTGGACGCATACCGTGAAGAGGTGCTGCGACTGAACAACAGCAGGCTCTTCGATTATGTCGTGTGTCTCGCAGCGATTCCCGCAGTAATTGAAGATGCGGCGAGCTATCTGGGGGAGAAATCGGTACTCAACATCTTTGCGGGGGTTTCAAAAGGAACAATCGTCAACCTGAATATCAAAGATACAGTGACAAAGTCGGTACGCTACATTGGCTCGAGTGGTTCAGGGCTCGACGATATGGAAATCACCCTGCGGAAGCTTGAAAGTGGCGAGCTGGATACAAACAACTCTGTCGCAGGAGTTTCAGGGATGAACGATGTTTGGAAAGGCATCGATGCGGTTCGCACCGGAAGTTTTCCCGGTAAAATAGTAGTTTATCCGCATATACAAAATCTCGACCTGATCTCTTTAGAAGAACTGCGGGAAAAATATCCGAAAGCAGGCTCGCTTCTATCGAAGAACGGGAAATGGACAAAGGAAGCGGAAGACGCTTTGCTCGAGGAACTGACCGATCTCCAATAATGTGCATACTGTAGATCCCCAAAACAGTAGTACGGTATTCCAGAAGGAATTTTAAATAACTGAGATTTTTTACCGCCATTTTCATTACAAATCGAGAGGAGGACCGCTGATCCATGGTTGAAAAAAGGTACAAGGTCGTTTTCGAACCGGAAGGAAAAACGGTATACGTTCTCCCGGGTACCACCATATACGAGGCCACGGGGGAAGCAGGCATAATAATCAAGGGTGAATGCGGCGGCGTCGGGGTATGCGGCAGCTGCAGGGTCAAAATTGTCAGAGGGGAGTATGAGCAAAAAGGCTCTGATAAATTTCTCACCGACAAGGAAATGAAGACCGGTCTTCTTCTCGCGTGCAGAACGAAAATCAAAAGCGACATTGTCATAGAGATTCCCATATCGAGCAGATTGTATGAACAAAAAATCCTCACGGAAGGGATAGAAAAAGAACTCAAACTTTCACCCAATGTAAGGAAGGTTTTCATTACCGTGGACGAGCCGAGTTTAGAGGACCAGAGATCGGATCTTGACCGGGTATGGGACAAACTCGGACAGGGGTGTCCGGGACCCAGAATTCCCGTTGATGTTCTGAGAAGGCTCCCGGAAAAACTGCGAAAGGGTGAATACAGCACCACGGTTGTGCTCAACGAGGATGAGGTTATAGGAATTGAAACGGGAAACAAGGTGGACAGGAACTACGGTGCTGCCTTCGATATCGGCACCACAACCGTTGTCGGTTATCTCATGGACCTGAACACGGGCAAACAGCTCGCTGTGTCAGCACAGACCAACCCCCAAACCAGCTACGGAGACGATGTGATCACACGGATTCAGTACGCAAACACAAACAAGGACGGCCTGGAAACCCTTCATGAAAGAATCATTTCGTGCATGAACGACATCATCGTCGATCTTGCGAACCAGGCACATATCAATACAAAATTTATTTACGAGGTGACCACCACCGGTAATACAACCATGAACCATCTGTTTCTGAGTTTGAATCCAAAATACATTGCACTGCACCCCTATGTCGGGGTTTTGAGATCAAATATCGACGTGCGTGCGAGAGAACTGGGGGTTCACATCAACCGATACGGGAAAGCCTATTCAATGCCGAATATTGCCGGTTTTGTCGGTGGTGATACGATCGCCGTCATCCTTGCCTCCGAGATGCATAAGAGCAAGGATTTGAAGTTTGCTATCGACATCGGAACCAACGGGGAGCTCGTTATGGGAAACCGTGACAGGCTCGTTGCCTGTTCTACTGCTGCAGGCCCTGCATTTGAAGGCGCGAGAATCACCTATGGCATGAGAGCAAGCGACGGCGCTATCGAAAAGGTGCTCATCACGGATTCCGAAATCGAGGTAAACACCATAGGCAACGCAAAAGCAATCGGCATATGCGGCACTGGCCTCATCGACGGTATCGCAGAATTGAGAAAAGCCGGTGTCATCAATAAAAACGGTAAACTTCTGAAACAGGAGGAACTCCCGGACGATGTACCTGATTTTATCCGTAAAAGAATCATTCAGCATGACAAATTCAATGCCTCTTTTATTCTTGTACCGGCGGATGAAACGAAAACGGGCGAGGATATTCTGCTTACCCAGAAGGATATACGGGAAACGCAGCTCGCAAAAGGCGCAATTTTAGCTGGCTATCAGCTACTCAAGCAGATCCTTGGTGCAAGTGACACTGATATTGCACAGATTTTACTTGCAGGAGCATTCGGCAACTATATCCGCCGCCATCAAGCGAAGTGGTGCGGCCTGCTACCGGATATACCAACCGAAAAAATCAAATTTATCGGAAATGCCGCAGGAGCAGGGGCTAAAATGGTGCTGCTCGCAAAGGAGCTGAGAAAGGAAGCGTGTGACATATCACTCAATACGGAGTATATCGAGCTTGCAACACGAAAGGATTTTCAAAACGTGTTTGCAGATTCCATGTTTTTTCCCGAAAAATTGAAGTATAATTAATAGTGTACACGGTTATTTACGGAAAATGCATAGAAAGTGGTGGTGTATGCACCGGCAGCAGTATCATGGTGCTAAGCGTCCGGATAAAAGCATGCTGCAGCAGCATGCAGCCCGATCTTTCCCATTCAGCCGTGGTCGATAGACTACAGGCTGGCTGAATATGGGGTGGACTGTCATGGTCGATGAACGTATCATTTACAAAGCTGAAAATTTTATCGGTGAGAGTCCGCAGATAAAAAAAATATTTGAAACTGTTCAGGAAATCGGACGGAGCGCAGCCCCAGTCCTGCTCACCGGTGAAACCGGAACGGGCAAAGACCTCATTGCCGGTGCTATTCACTACAACAGCGACAGGTCTGACCACCCTTTCGAAAAGCTGAACTGTACCGGACTCAGTGAAAATGTCCTGTACCGTGAACTTTTCGGGTATGAAAAAACGGCCTTCATCGAGGCATATAAAAGCAGAAAAGGGCGGTTTGAACGCGCGCACACAGGAACCCTTCTGCTCGAGGGAGTCGAGGGCCTGAACCTCGCTATGCAGGATAAATTGTATGCAGTGCTTCTTGAAAAATCTTACACGACGGATAAACGGACCGTGCCTGCAGATGTTCGCCTCATTTCAACGGCGAGCAGGGATTTGCTTCATGAAGTGCATAGTCACCGTTTCAGGGAAAAACTCTATATGCAGATCAGTACAGTTACCATCAATGTCCCGCCCCTTCGCGAACGCCAGGGCGATGTGGTCCTTCTCACCTACTTCTTCCTCAACAAGTTTTATAAAGACCTGAAAAAAAAGATAAAAGGGATAAACCTTCTCGCAATTAAATACCTGACGAATTATTCGTGGCCCGGGAATATACAGGAACTTGAAAATACTATACGACGGGCAGTGCGGATTGCCAACGGGGATCTAATCACTCCAATGGACCTGTATCTTCCGTTCAGGAACAATCTGGTGAAATGGGACCGGAACAAAATCGGCATACCGCCGGAGGGAATAAAACTCGAAGAAATGGAAAAAAACCTCGTGGTTCAGGCATTGAAAATGTGCGACTGGATAAAAAAGGACACGGCAGAACTTCTCGGTATATCGCAACGTGTACTTCAGTACAAGATACGTCGATTCGGCATCACCCACCCCACATGGGAGGAAGAACCGGATTAGCCGGAAACCCCCGGTTTCTTACAACTATACTTCTCAATGATACTAATTTCTCTATATCTCACCCGTTGAAATGAGTGATTGAAAGCGTTTAATATTTTCCCGCATATCCGTAGCCCTCATGAAAACCGACGAGGTACCTGCAACAAACACATCCGCTCCGGCCTTAGTCATTTTCGGAATGTTCTCCCAGCTCACGTTTCCGTCAACCTCTACCTCGATTGCATACCCCATTTTTCTACAGTACACCGAAACACTCTCAAGCTTCTCTATCATTCCCGGTATCACTTCCTGCCCAGCATAACCGGGGTTAACCGTCATGACACAGACCATATCTGCTTCAGAAAGGAGGTGCCGAGCCTGTTCGACATTGAGCGAGGGATCAAGAGCAACACCGGCCCGCACACCGAAGGAATGTATCAGCTGTATCGTCCTGAGCGGATGCCGGCTTACCTCGGGATGAAAGCTGATAACAGCGTTCCCGAACGCCGCAAACTGCGGGACAAGTAAATCGACATTTTCAACCATCAGATGTATATCGAGGGGTATATCTGTATAACCGGCAAGCACTCTGCAGAAATCGGTACCGAGACCTATGTTCGGAACGTAGTGCCCGTCCATAACATCTATATGAAGATAATCGATACCTTCTTCAGAAAAAATATCAAGGCAGGCTTTTATATTTAAAAAATCAGCACACATCATCGAAGGTGATATCTTCCGCGCTTTCATCATTCCTCCCGGTTTATCCGAATTATAGTACCTCTAGAAATCCGATAATTCAATCACTTCAGCATGAACCCGCCATAAAAAAAACCTCTTTCCATTATTTCTTGCTCCGCCTCCCTTTTCAGGCTATTTTCAGACCTTGGGAGCGATATGTTACGAGCTGTTTAAATCACTTTCCCGCCCCATTAACTCAATATCGGTAGAGGAGGAGGCGAATGAAGGCTCTGGTCCTGGAAAAAAATGCAGTCCTGAGATATACGGACGTGCAGATGCCTAAAAAGATCGGAAAGCGCTCGTATTTGATACGAATCGCTGCATGCGGTATCTGCGGTTCTGATATTCACAGAGGATTTGAAAACGGCGCCTACCACTACCCTCTCATAATGGGACATGAATTCTCAGGAATAGTCGAACAGACGCCCTCATCTGAAAGCAGTTTTAAGAAAGGACAGAAAGTTACGGCATTCCCTCTGCTTCCATGCAAAAAATGCACCGCATGCAGCACCGGCAATTTCGCCCAATGCAGTAATTATGACTACTTCGGTTCCCGAAGGGACGGTGCATTCGCCGAATACCTCTACATTCCGGAGGAGAACCTCTTTCCTGTTCCCGATCATGTCGATATTATGCATGCCGCTATGACCGAGCCGTGCGCGGTCGCCCTGCATGGTGTACGCAAACTTACATTTTCAGCCGGGGATACGGTCGTTGTGTTCGGCGGCGGGCCGATCGGGATAATGGCCGCCCAGTGGTCCAGGATACGGGGTGGGAGTACAATAGCTGTTGTAGATATCGAAAGTCGAAAGCTAAAGATCGCCCGGAACATGGGATTTATTGCCATTGATGCGAGTAAAAACGATGCGGTTGAACGGATTTACACACTCACAAAGGGAGAAGGAGCGCAAAAGGTTATCGAAGCCTGTGGCCTTCCACTCACCTACCGGCAGGCGGTTCTATCTGCAGGGCCTTTTGCCGAACTTCTTTTTCTCGGCATTCCCAGCAGAGACCTTTCAATACCCCCGTCTGAAGCCTCCGACCTGCTTCGAAAGGAACTGAAGCTGTACGGTGCCTGGAATTCGAAAATAACACCCTCCGGCAGGGACGACTGGACCACGGTTCTGAAATATATGGACAGGGAGATGAATGTCGCTCCCCTCATAAGCCATACTCCCCCGCTCTCCGAGGGAGCGGATATGTTTAAAAAGATAGTAAACCGAACAGAGTACATCAACAAAGTCATTTTTACATTGCTGTAAAAAAGGTTAACTCCATGTGTGGACCGGGTCGGTTTTTTTCAGATAAGCGGCATATTTATATTCCGGGAAGCACGCGTCCATTAAAATCAACCGAGATTTGCCAATTATTTAAAGAAAAATTGAATTACAGTCGTTTGCCCGATTACATGCCTGTGCCAAGCTCGAATCCCGTTTTATACAGTGCTTCGACATTTTCGGGAGGGGTGATTGGCTGAATATTGTGGCAGGGTGCCAGGATGTACCCGCCGCCTCTTCCCAGTATCCTGATGTTGTCTTCGACCTCTTCGCGAACATCATCAGCTGAGCCGAAGGGAAGGGTAAACTGGTTGTCAACACCGCCGTGAAATATGAGGGATTCTCCGAAATCCCGTTTCAGCCCTTTTCGTTCCATTCCTCTACAGCGCCACTGGACGGGATTGAGCGCGTCGATGCCTGCGTCGATGAGATCGGGAATAATCTTTCGTATTGCGCCGTCATCATGGTGAAACACAAATGCGCCAGCCTCATGCGCCAGTTCGATCATTTTTTTCATGCCCGGAATGAAAAACTCCCTTATCTGTTCGGGAGCGTACATCAGATCATCCTGGGCGCCCAGGTCTTCCGCAACATAGGTAATCATTACTTTGCCGGGAATCTGTTCATAGATGCGCTTCGTATTTTCGTAACTGTATAAGTAGATTCTATCGAGGCAGTAGCGCACCATCTCGGGGTTTTCGATAAGATCCATAAAAGCCTGAGAATCACCACGCAGATATTTATACACGAGAACCGGTTCGGAACCCCCACCCCGCACGGGGTACTCCTCAAAGCCTTGTATCTGTGACACAATGACAGAGTAGTCCCAATCTTCCACAGAGGGCCAGGCATATTTTTTTTCTATCTCGTCTAGGGTGTGATATTTGGCAAGTGCATGATGCGTGCATTCGAGATACACACCAGTACCATACTCCGCGTCCCGGTAACGGTTTCCGTATATATCGGCCCCTGTTCCGGCTGTAAATGCGATACCGGTCATCGGATCAACTTTGCTGCCGTCAGAACCGTCCGCCAGAGGAGGGCCTTTGTATCGGGGCTCCACCGTTACCGGTTTATCAATGTGCAGGCGTTTATACAGACCGTACTCACTGTTGCACCCGAAATGTTTCATAAGAAGGATAGTAGTTTCCGGAGTCGCCCAATAATCCATTGGGATGCGGTCTGGCTTTTCGCGTTTTAAAACCGCAAGCCAGCGTTCTTTCGGGGTCATCTGATTCCCTTAGCTCTGTTCAGGAGAGAAGCGGCAGAAGCAGCTCGCAGAGGACGAGCTGTGCCTGGCTGTTCAGGTGTATGCCGTCCTCCTCCAGCACACCCCCTTTGATTTCCTTCAAGGCAGCGGCAAGATCAGCCAGTTTGGTTCCCTTCTCCCCCGCAAGGTCTCTGAGAAAGGTGTTTGCCTGATCGATGCGGGCATCGCTGTATTTCTGATTCGAATCGGGAAAATATGCCTGCAGCCGTTTGCTGTCCACATAGGGGATTGTTACAATCACAACCTCTTTCCCCCTTCCCTGCAGGGTATCGATAAAATAGCGCATATTCTTCATGTACTCTTCATGGCTGATATTGGAAATATGGGCCTCATCGTCAAGCTCGCGGCAGTCGTTGGTGCCAATAAAAACGACGGCCCGGTCGAAGGTCTGATTCAGTATGGAAGAATAAAACCGATCCTTGATATGACAGGTCGTATCGCCGGAAATAGCGCAGTCGATAACATACCTGTCCGGGTTATCCTTCCAGAGCTCGTTTAGTATCTTCGCCCAGCTCTCCCGGTCACTCGTGATCGAATCGCCGATAGCCGCAACGACACACGGCTCCTCCGGTATACGCTGCACTCTTTTTTTCAGTTCTCCGGCAAGCGCCGAAAGGTTTTCTTTGAAACCATCTTCAATCCCCCCGAGCAGCTTCTCTTCGATGCCGTATACCCGTGCAATCGAAGCAATGTCGTTATCCTCGATCAAAAGGCCGGCCAGTTTGTGCAGGTTAAATTTGTGCATGAAATGAAGGTCATAGGGCAGCTGTTCCATTTTTTCATCCTTTCTTTTAATGTTTCGGACACTTCACGTTCGATTACCGCAGCATCTCAACGGTTCACCTTTTTTACGTACCACT
>Ga0307444_1001411_pt1 | contig 10360 bp, 10 predicted proteins | sample SalMarSW160340MG_FD_202145 | JGI IMG/M metagenome (GOLD analysis project Ga0307444, IMG submission 202145) | Salt marsh sediment microbial communities from the Plum Island Ecosystem LTER, Massachusetts, United States - SW1603-40 | ecosystem: Environmental > Aquatic > Marine > Intertidal zone >... | reverse complement strand
ACATGGCTCCGTTCCAGTATATTGTGTTGGAGGGCACATTGTATTTTCACTTCACGGATTACGGCACGAAAATGAAGCTGATAGAAAATGACAAACGTGTCTGCGTCGAAATCGAAGAGTACCGGGAAGACCTGAGCGAATACAGCTTCATCGTCCTAAGAGGAACCCTAAAAGTCGTCACCGACCCACAGGAAAGAGCCGAGACGTTACAGAAACTTGCGGAAGAGGGAGAACAGAAGCTTTCCCCGAACTTTCTCCCCGCACACGGCTTCCGAAAAGAAGACGGCTGGAACTCCCTAACTCCAGAGAACCCTTCTCTGGTAGCCGTAAAACTTGAGAACATAACACAGGAAATAGGACTGAAATCTCCCTGACTGTTGTAGTTGTGGACAAAAAAAGAAAGGGGTTGCTTCAGTTTCCTGAAGCTTGTTTATGGTTAGAATGGTGCAAAGATTCCGATGAACACTAGCCACGCTAGGATTGTTTTTGCCACGAAGCTGAGTATGATATAGACTCTTTCGCCGTACAGGTAGTCTCTCCAGCGTCCAACTCCCTTGTACTGCAGAACCATGTTGAGGGCGAAGATGTTGAATACAACGAAGTAGATGAACAATATCATGTAAACAAATGTGGGTGGATTCAAATCTATTGACTGGACGGCGGCGATGAAGTATGCATAAAGCACAACCCATGGCGTGAAGCCAGAAATGCTTCCGAGAATAAAGGCTGACCAGCTTGTTTTCTCGGTTTTCTGGTTTACGACTTCCATGAGGTAACCGAACATTATCATCATAGCATTCAACACAAAAATCATGACCAGCGACCAAAAATCCCAGACACCCAAGAACAACGCGATCATCACAATCATTATGGAGCTGGAGAATGCGTATTCGTACCATCGGTATGGATTCATGCCTTTTTTCAGATTCTCGTTATACTGTTTATTTTTAACGAATGCGATAGCGAAATGAGCTATTGCAGAAATTAGCGGGAATGATGCCACAATAATTCCCAAGTATCCTATTGTGAAGAAGATCTGTGGATCTGGGGTTATGTCTATTTGGAATGGCGGGCCTTCAATTATTGTGAATTTTGGATAGAAAGTGTAAATGCTACGTTCCCACTCAAGTTGAGTTCCCAACACCAGCATCAATAATCCTTGGATAAGATGCAAAACACCAGCGGCTGCATTGAAGCGCTTAAGATACGAGAAAGAAATCGGCGAGTTAGCTATAATCTCTTGTCTTTCTCTAAAATTCATAAAGCATTATATCTAATTTTGTTCTTTTATAATTTTTGGAGAAAATTTTACGCTATCTTTTAGTTAGGCTGGTTGGCGATTCTGTGTTTTCAATTTGAACCCCACTTTTTAAAAAAGATGGGAATTGAAGTCTAAGTTTTCACACCTAATTCCTCATTAGCAGATTTAAGCTGGTTTTAGTTTTGCACCACAAACAGAGCACTTTCCATCAGCTGTTATTTTTGGCTGTTCTTTGACTTCTTTTCCACAAAGTCCACACTTCAAAATGTTTCACCTCCCCCCTAAAAAAAAGACTAATTTACGTGGAATAATATAGCTTTTAGGCTAGTTAAGATTTTCGCCGCCACAAATTTTGTGGTGAAAAATGTTTACTCCATCTTTACAGGCAACAAACCATCATTTGTGCCGACTCTACGAATTTAAGTGCAGTTTCACCTATTACTCTGTGAACAACAGTGCCAGAAGCAACCTGCTTAAAGGTTCCAAAAAACTTGGGAGAACAAGCCATCCGCCTAGTCAGGGAGCTTGAAATTTTTAACCGCGAACTAAAGATTCAGCAAGTTGACAATTACCTGTGCATACCCTTAGCCAATGAGCCGCCTCCCGCTATTCTTAACAAATTTGAGAAGACCTTACCACAATTCGAAACTGCAATCCACAACTTTCCTGAGCAGAAAAAACGCCATTTCACGCCCCTTGATTTTCTCGCAGACAAACTGCCTTCCCATCTTTTAGGGAGCGTTCCCCGAGCCATCGACTTTGTAGGCGACATAGCCATAGTCGAGATTCCCCCACAGCTTGCAGACCACAAAAAGGCAATCGGCGAAGCGATACTGAAGGCGCACAAGCAGACCAGCACGGTTCTATCTAAATCAAGTGCTGTCGAGGGAGTTTACCGCACAAGAGACTTCGAAGTCATAGCCGGCGCAGAGAAAACTGCCACCGTCTACAGAGAGTACGGTTACGTGTATCATGTGGACGTTGCCAAAGCCTACTTTTCCCCCCGCCTCTCCACCGAACACAACAGGGTTGCTTCACAGGCGAAAGATGGAGAAACAGTTGTTGACCTGTTCGCCGGAGTTGGACCCTTCGCCATTCCAATCGCAAAAAAGCACGAAAACGTGCGGGTCTACGCTGTTGACGTGAACCCGGATGCAGTAGCCCTGCTGAAAAGAAACGTTGCCGTGAACCGTGCAGAAAAACAGGTTGTGCCCGTTCTTGGCGACGCCCGGCAAGTGGTCAGAGAACAGCTATCTGGGAAAGCGGATCGTGTGATTATGAATCTGCCTGAAACCGCATTAGAGTTTGTTGATGTAGCCTGCGAAGCCCTCAAGCCGGAGGGCGGTATTATGCACTATTATGGTTTCGTGAAGGCTTCGAACCCGCTGGAAACAGCAAAAGTTCGGTTAACCGAAGCCGTGAGCCAAAGCAACCGACAGGTAAACAACTTTCTGTTAGCGAAGACGGTGCGAGAAGTTGCCCCTTACACTTTGCAAGTGGTTGTGGACGCAGAAATTCAATAACCTTCCACAGCCAACGTGACTTTGACTTCTTGATTGGGGTCTTTCAGCTTTTCAACAAGCTTTATTGAGAAGTCGCTGGCAGCCTTGTCTGCATTTATCGCCAATGTTCGACCACACACGTAACCGCTCTTTCTCACCACCAGATCCGTGGGGTGAGTGAACTGTAACTTGGGGCTTCCTTTTGCCTTCACCGTCTCCTTAAGTTCGCCTGCTTCGATCGTTACTGTTATTCGTGCATCCTCTTTTCTTGCGGCTTCCTTGAATTCGAACGGCAAATCCGCTGCAGCTCTAGTGGATTCCACAGCCAATATGCAATCGCCCCGCTTCGTAAGAGCCGCCTCCTTTGTAACTTCAAATGTTGTTTTGTGTGTTGCCAGTACATTCTCATGTCCACGTGCATGAAACACAACAGTTACAGAGTCCATACCTGACAAAGCAGCTTGACCTTCAAATATTTCTTTAGTCTTCACAAAGGAAAAAGGAATCTGCGTGTTCATGAACAGAGATTATTCAAGAACTTCTACGGAGTCAACCTTTCCATCGCCGTCGAGGTCGAATCCCTGAATCACAACAGCAAATTTTTCTTCGCCGCCAAAGTTCCTCAAAGTCTTCTTCCAGAATTTAGTTAGAGCCAACACACATGCCTTAGTTCCAATCGCCTTGTTGCCCGCGAGAACGATAACTCTCTTATCACTGTTCCATGGATTAGCTATTCTGGCTATTAACCCCATGTTGTCAGCGGTGTAGACCTCTTTGGTTTTTTCAGAGAACAGCCCTCCCAAAAGGAAACCATGTTCCGAGGGCATCATGTTGAAGCGTATGGGCAAAAACTCGTTTAACTCTTGGGTGATCAGGTTGGTTCCCGGTCCACCAACCAAGATCAGGTTATTGCTTTCCTCCTTCTCAGCCTTCACGTCAACATCCAGCTTTATCAGAAAGTCCTCAGGCAAATCCACGAATTGCCCCAGAAACAGGGTCAGATAAGCGACGTAATGTCCGTCTCTAGCCTTGGCCTTGAAGGGACCATGAGGGTCAGGGCTTCCCACAACGATTTTTCCGTCAAAAGTGCCGTCTTTGATGAGGGGGCTTAGGAACCTTTTCATTTTCTCATCTAGGTTGGTGACTGGGAACCTGTTGATCTTCTGGTAGCCAAACGGGAGTTCTACGCCCATGGCTGGAAACGTGGCTTTGTAGTATTTTGCGACGGCTCCCTTCTTTTCTTCTTCTCTGACAACCTTTATCGCGCCAGCTTTCGCCAGTTTTCTGATGTGATAATACACCTTCTGCTCATGCACATCCAGTTTCCTAGCGACCTCCATGGGGTACATCTCTTTTTCGCTTAGGAGTTGGAGAATCTTCCAGCTGAGTTTGTTCAGGACAGATCTGAGTCTCTCAGGGTCTTCGAAAATCGTTATGTCCTTAGCCGTGAACTGTCTTTTTTCGCTGCTGAGCAAATGCTTCTTTTTCATAGCCGTAACTATTACTGAATCCCCTATAAATATTATTTTAACGGTTAATGACCGCGACTTCTGTCACCGCTAGGAAACTGTGTTAACGGTATAACATTGATTTGACACGGTTGAACTGGTGTAATCTCCTTTACGACTGACTTCTCATCCAAAATTACCGCCTTCAACCATCACATCCTTGAGTTTCAGCCCCGCATACCTGCCAAACTAGCTTTCATTTAAGTTTGGGTATTGAATGACCCAAACACAAATAGGTTTTTCATCTTTTGTCTATGCGTTAACGGCAAATCAGTTATATTTCAAATTCACATAGATGTCGCCCAAAAATCTTTGCACGACTCAGTTAATGGTTAATTTTATTAGAAGCCTAGAGTGTAAAGAAAAATGGATGATTAACCTGACAATTAATGAATCATTTGCCCCAGTCATTTTTCAGTTGTGCATAGGCGGAATCGGCGGATTTTTGATAGGTTACGCCATACGGAAATTCGTTAAAATTGCCTTGATTATCGGAGTGCTTGTCTTTTCTCTGATATTTTTGGCTTACACAAACGTGATCAACGTAGATTACGGTGGACTAGCCGAAATAGCGTCAAGTTTCGTTAGCGCCATTAATCCGGCGCTAGACGTGTTCACTCCTCTCTTGGCGCACATTCCCTTCATAGTCAGTCTTCTCATTGGCATATTTCTTGGATTCACAAGGGACTAATCTCTATTCGCTGTTTGATGCGTTTAGCCTAGAGAATGTGTTCGTTCAGTCTCCGCTAAGTCATCGGGTCTTTTCTGATGTACTTCTGCATTTCTTGCCATATGGCTTTTATGTCCGCCACTTTTCCCACTATCGGATCCATTTTTTTGCTTAAGGTTTCGATGCGCAAAATGCCTCTCTTTCGCAATACCCCCATTTCGCCATATTGCATCGATCGAATGTCCTCGATTCTCTCTGCAATGATTCTGTCCTTTTTGAACAGAACCCCGCGTCGTCTATACAGCAGTATTCGCTGATCGGTTATGTAGAAGAAAAAGTGGTCGTTAAGGCTTTCAATCTTGCCGCTCTGGAATACTATTGTTTCGCCGGGGTAAAGGAATTCTGTGAGAACCAAAGTGCTCTCCTTCTTTTTTGTTGAGTTTTGGGTTCATATTTTTTGTGGTAGGCATGTGTGGCGCCTGAAGTCGATGAGGTGAGATGTGCCGTTATGGTTGAAACTATAACGGTACCTGTACGGTACAGGTGTTGTTTCAAGAAACCCCTACAATTTCAGTTATAATTCTAAAACGTGATTCCTAAAAACGTTTATAGACGCTCATCCGCTTTAACTAAAGCCTACAAAAAAGGGTTAGTATCTACCTTCTTAATATACAAGCTAAGAAATATGAGGAATGAATTATGTGTGGAATATTCGGATGTATCTTACGAACGGGTGAGGCTGCGCCCGCAATTCACAAAGGCTTAAAGAAGCTTGAGTACCGAGGCTACGATTCTGTCGGAATCGCAACAATTCAAGAGAACCAAATGTGTATAAAAAAGGATCGCGGAAAAATCGACGACGTTCACGTCATACATAACCTTGACGATCTTCCCGGCAGACTGGGAATAGGTCACACGCGATGGGCAACACACGGCGCACCCTACAAAGTTAACGCCCACCCACATACAGACTGCAATAATCAAATTGCTGTTGTCCACAACGGAATTATCGAAAATTTTGCGGAACTCAAAACTGAACTTGAAGAGTCTGGGCATACTTTTAGGTCAAAAACTGACACCGAGGTCATCCCACACCTTATTGAACAAAAGATGAAGGAAGGTTTGTCTCTTGTTGATGCTGTTCACGAGACTGTGAAACGGTTAGACGGCTCTTACGCTTTATGTGCTATCTCTGTTAAGGAACCCGACAAGATTGTTTGTGCCCGACAGGAGAGTCCGCTTGTTTTTGGAGTAGCCGAAGACGGTCTCTACGTTGCGTCTGACATTCCCGCTTTTCTCTCGGAGACAAACAAGTCTGTTATCATTGAAGACGGGGAGCTTGTTGTTTTAAGTGATAAGGGATACGAAATCCGAAAGATAGCTGATTGGAAAGTGGTCACCAGAGAGCCTGAGATTATAGATTGGGCTCCAGAGATGGCTGAAAAGCAGGGTTACCCACATTTCATGCTGAAGGAGATTCATGAGCAGCCTTTATGCTTAAGAAACACTCTCAGATTACAGGACCAATACTTGGAGTTGATGACTACTTTCTTGGATCGGGCAGGAGAAGTTTTCTTGGTTGCATGCGGAACCTCTTACCATGCCTGCTTGGCAGCGTCCTACTTGTTCTCTAAGCTGTCTTTCTTGGCAACCCATCCCGTTATAGCCTCAGAGTTCGTTGAACAACACGGCAAATCAGTGAACATCGACAGCACCCTTCTGGTCGTCAGCCAGTCCGGAGAAACCGCCGACACGTTAGAAGCAGTTGAAAGCGCTAGGCTACGCGCCGCTACAGTTATGGGACTCACAAACGTTGTCGGCTCCACCCTGACCCGGGTTGCTCGGGTCTACATATGTCAGCAGTCAGGTCCAGAGATAGGAGTCGCAGCTACGAAAACCTTCACCTCTCAGCTCTCTGTGCTCTCTCAGCTCGCCGTAAGGCTTGCCAAGAAGAGGGGAAAGATTTCTCATGTGGAAATTGAGGACATTGAGGAGAATCTTGAGCAGATACCTGACATCGTTGAGCGCACTATCCAGGGTAAAGAAGAAAAGGTGAAACAGTTAGCGAAGAAGTACCGTGGCAAGCAAGTCTTCTTCTTTTTGGGAAGGGGAATAAGCTCGGCTGTCGCCCTTGAGGGTAAACTAAAACTGATGGAGATATCATACATTCCTTCATTAGCTTATCCTGCAGGAGAAAGCAAGCACGGTCCCATCAGTTTAATCGAGGACGGATTTCCTGTGGTTTTCATATGCCCCAAGGACTCCACGCATAAAAGCATCATCGGGAACATTATGGAGATGAAGGCTCGCGGCGCCTCCATAATCGTGATAGTTGAGAAGGGGGACGAGGAGATAAAAAAGTTGGCTGACGATTACATAGAGATAGAAACAGAGTTGCCTGAAATCTTGACTCCGATACCTTTTGTCGTTCCTTTGCAACTCTTTGCATACTACATGGCACTTGAGCAAGGATGCGACCCGGACCAGCCCCGAAACTTGGCTAAATCCGTGACAGTAAAATAGACAAACAATCCAAAAGACCAACACACTTAACACGATCACACGGTCAAAAGACTTTAACAGAATTTTGATGAAGAAACAGATTCACCCAAGTTCTTAAATAACTCTGCAGTGTTGGTTGGAGTCTAAGGAGGATGCTTTGTTCATGAAGGCTGTTGGTCTTTTTTCTGGCGGCAAAGATTCCCTCTACGCCGTATATCTCGTCGAAAAAAGGGGTGTCGAGGTTGAGCAGCTGTTAACTTTGATTCCGAATCTTCCTTGGCCCTCTCCTCATGCCGAAAACATGGAAGCTCTGAAGATATTGGCGAAATCCATGGGGAGACATTTGACAATAGTTGATTTTAAGATGAAGGGAGCATTCGTTGAGGCGCTCAAAAGCCTTGAGGTTGATGCTTTGGTGGCTGGCGACATTTTTGTTGAGGCGCATGTGAAGGGTCTTAAAGACGTCTGCAGTAAGGTTGGTTTGGAGTTGCTTGAGCCCCTATACAGGAGAGACACGTCAGAGGTTTTCGATGAAATCTTCAGTTTAGGATTCAAGGCTTTGATTACGGGTGTAAACCTGAAATATCTGGGGGAAGAGTGGCTGGGATATACCATCAGTAAAGAGACGAGCGCCAGCTTTCTGTCGAAGATTGGAAGCGTTGACCCTTTGGGCGAAAACGGGGAGTTTCATACGCTGGTTCTTGAGTGCCCCCTCTACGCAAAACCGTTCAAGGTAAAGTCTGTGGAGAGGAAGTCTGCGAAAGGCATGGCTTATCTTAATGTGTCAATTGTGTAAAGTTTTGTATAATCTGCCTTAGAACCTGTGAATTCTTTCTGGTTCGGTGTTTCGTGTTTTTGTAGGAAGTTTTATATAGGCGTTTGGATGGATTATCCATCCTGATAGATGTGAAAACAATGGTAAAAAATATAGAACATATCTTGACGCGCGAACGCGACAATCTAACCAACAAACGGGGAGAGCGAAAATGATATCAAGGAAAACAATCGTTGCTGTCATAATACTGATAATAGTTGGAGTCACGGCAGTTATTGCTTTTTCACAACTTTACAAACCTGAGGAAGCACCCCCTGGTGCGATAAGCATTATAGACGACGTTGGAAGAAACGTTACGATAACCAATTATCCTCCGGAGAGAATAGTGTCAACGGCGGCTAGTTGTACGGAAATACTTTACGCGTTGGGACTGGGAGACAAAATCGTTGGTGTGGACGAATATTCTGACTATCCTGCAGAGGTTCTAGAAAGGGTTGAGGCGGGTACCTTAACAACTGTAGGATCCTTCGCTGAAATTAACATAGAGTTGGTTGTTAGCTTAGAGCCTGATTTGATTGTAGCAACAGGCGGAGTGCAGAGGGTAGTTGTAGAAAACTTGGAGGGACAAGGTCAACCTATCATGGTTTTATACCCAGAAAGGTTTGACGGAGTACTTGCAGACATTTCTTTGGTTGGAGAAATCACGGGTCAAACAGACGAGGCGGAAGCAATTGTAACAGACATGCAGGAAAGAGCCCAGGAAATCGCTGACAAAGTAAAAGACTCACCTAAAATACCTGTCTACATTGAAATGTTCTTCAATGGAGGCTACTGGACTTTCGGGTCAGACTCGTATGTTGACGAGTTGATCTCTATGGCTGGTGGAACAAACGTGTTTTCTGGGGTCTCAGGCGGACACATATCAACATCTTCAGAGGAGATACTTCAAGCGAATCCAGAGATTATAATAATCTCGAGGGGTGCCATGGCAGATAATTGTGGGCTTACACCAGAAGTGATTAGAGCGCGGCCGGGTTGGAACGAGATTACCGCTGTGAAAAATGATCAAATATATGAAGTCTCGGAACCCACTATAGTTTTAGGAGTGCCCAGACTGATTGATGGATTGGAGGCGCTTGCTGAAATAATTCATCCGGAACTGTTCAGCTGATTGCAGAGGACTAAGCGGTAATGACGAACATCTACAACATTACACATTACAGTAGCAGCAACTCCATATACGTCCTTTTTAGAGGATGCGACTTCCAGTGCAAAGGTTGTTTCATAAAGGACACGAAGTGGGACTACCACCTTGCTGACGATGTTCGCAGCCATTTTTCAGCAACCAAAGACGTTGAACTGTTATCGTTGAGCGAGTTTGAGACCATCGTTAAAGGGCTTGATGTAAAACAAGCTGTTTTGGGTGGAGAAGAGTGCACTGTCGATGAGGAGTTGCCAAACGTAGTCTCTTTGCTCACCAGTCTCGGCATTAAAACTCTCGTAACGACCAACGGTCATCGCTTAAACGGAGAATTAATAGAAGAACTGGAGGAGGCAGGGCTCTCAGCTATTCGCATGAGCATCAAGGCATATGACGACAGTATTCATCGACTTTACACAGGATACACTAACAAGTCAGTTTTGAAACATTTCAGGCTTCTCAGCGAAAGTCGAATCAGACCTATTGCAGAAACCACGTTAATCCCAGGGTTGGTCGAGCAAAACGAAATTGAGAGAATAGCTGAATTCATTGCAAGCATCAACCCGGCGATACCGTACAGAGTCGACGGGTTTCTTCCTTCCCATCAGGCGACATGGCGAGCCCCCTCTCCCGAGGAAGTGATTAGAGCAGCACATGCAGCCCAAAAGTATTTGTGGTGTGTTCACTATCTCCACTGCGCGACAGTGCATCATGAAAATAAAGTCGCCAGCATATATCCATAAATTAAGTAAGGTAACCCATTGTCAGACGATAAAGGAGAGGTGGTGAACCCTATGAGTTCAATTGAAGCTGAAAGCGCGTATTTCAAGCGGTTTGCCAGATGGAAACTTATTGTCGTCATTCTAATTCTGGCGCTAATACTTACAATGACGTTTGCCATAACAGTTGGTCCAATGCAAATTTCGCCTATTGACGCCTAT
>Ga0307444_1001410_pt1 | contig 10361 bp, 14 predicted proteins | sample SalMarSW160340MG_FD_202145 | JGI IMG/M metagenome (GOLD analysis project Ga0307444, IMG submission 202145) | Salt marsh sediment microbial communities from the Plum Island Ecosystem LTER, Massachusetts, United States - SW1603-40 | ecosystem: Environmental > Aquatic > Marine > Intertidal zone >... | reverse complement strand
CGATATCGCCGCTGGTAGCCACGCGGCGGCTGGCTTTCGGGGATGGTTTTGATTTTGCTTTTGCTTTGCCCTTGGCCATGTATTGAAAATAGATTACCATTATACCAGGTGGTTGTCAAAGGATTTATTGCTTGCCAGCCGGGCCGATAGGGAATATAATATTGACATATGGTAAAGGGCTATCTTCTCATCAAACTGGTCCCCGGTCTTGAACCCAGTGCTCTGTCCCAGATTCGCGCTATTCCCGGCGTCACCGATGTGAACCTGGTGTTCGGGGGTTGGGATGCCATCGCCACTGCTGAAGCCAAGAGTCTCTTTGAACTGTCCAGGATAATAGTCGGCGAAGTGCGCAGTGTTCAGGGTGTCCAGGATACGTCGACGCTGGTGCAGGGCGAGCTTTAGCTCGCCCTTTTGGCCGGATAGGGACAAGGGCAGATTTGGCGCTGTTGCTATTGGATATTTTGGCTGGTTACCCGCCCGGTCATGTGAGTACGGTTATCACCGCCACCAGGCCTATAATAATAAGGTATATGCCGATAATATAGGCGAGTATCTTGGGCCAGACAAGTACCACAACCCCGGCAACAATGCTGATAATACCGGCTACCAGCCCGCCAACGGAAAATAGTCCACCCATAACGGTTTCTCCTTCCTTGCTCCTGACGCTTATCTTATACGGCTGCCCCTCAAGTGGTTTAAAGAGCCGCCAGCTTCTTCTTTAGTTCGGAGAGCTGCCTTAGGTGTGATTTTTCCTCGGCGATTATATTATCTACCGTCGCCTGCGCTCTCTGGGGCATTAGCTCTTTCATCTCGTAGTAGAATAGTATAGAATCCTTCTCTGACTGGATGGCCAGTTCCAGGGCGGCGGCGTCGCTCTCGGCCTGGGCGGCCATTTCGCTGGTGACTAGGTCGTCGCTGAAAACGGCGCTTTCGACCAGCGCCCTGAGATAGGCGGTATACTGCCCGCTCTCATCAGCAGGAATCTGGAATTTATCGGCTCCCTCCAGCATAGCCTTGAAGGTCTCGATGTGGCCCCGCTCCATATCGGCCAGGTAGTTAAAGACCTCGCGGGCGGCCTCTTTCTGGGTTGACTTGGCCATGACATCGTAGAAGACAATACCCCGCCCCTCAATCCCGATGGCGATATTAATCAGCTCACTGCCGGAAAAAGATATTGACATTTGGTCGTTGCCCTCCTTCTTAAATATAGGTCAGGCTACTTTTCCTCTTCTTTAAGCAGGTCGGTAAATACGTCGGTGTGGTAGATTTCGTGGTCGCGTATGCGCTCAAGCAGCTTTTTAAGGCCGGGGTCTTTCACTTTCTTGGCGGCCTTATCGTAGGCCTCGGCTACTTCTTTCTCTATCTTGATGTCGGACCGCAGCATATCGGCGGTCTTGGCGGAGCGGTCTACCTTGCTGTGCTCAATTACGGGACGGCTGCCGCCGTCAATCAGCTCCTCGGCCAGCCAGCCCAGGTGCTGCATCTCGTTGATGGCCTGGTCTTCCAGCTCCTTCTTGGCCTCTTCGTTGGGCGATAGATATGATTGGAGCAGGTACTGGAGGATAACGGTGTACTCGTGCTCAATGCCCCAGTTGAGCACCTCGGTGACCTCATCCTCTTTGTCGCCGCGGTGGTCGGTAGCCTTTTCCCTCTTGGCTTTGTCCACAAAGTGGACGAAATCGCCCCGGTGGGACTCTTCATCGGAGAGGATACGCTTGAGCAGCCGTTTTATCTTGGGGTCGTCGATGGCCTTGATGTGCTCTTTATAGAGCTTAATGGCGTCGTCTTCCTGCAGTATGTCGTTGCTCATCCAGTCCGATACCGCCTTGCCCCCCATCCGCATCATCCCCCGCTTCAGGCTGGGGGTGCCGCCCAGCTCGGTGACGGTTTCGGCCAGCCAGTCCAGGTGGCGCATCTCCTCCCGGGCCAGGGCCTCAATCTCGCAGGACATCTCGCCCTCGCCCATGGCATAGGCATGCTGTAGGTACTGGATGATGCCGGCGTGCTCCCCCTCGATGTCCTGGTTAAGCATCTCGATGATTTTCTGCTTGTCCATGGCTGCCTCCGCTTAATTATTTCGGTCTGAAGTATGACCTGGTCATACGTACAATCCATCCCCAGTGCAGGATGACATGCACCAATACTATAACTACTAGAGCGACGGCTGTCCAGTCATGGATATTAATCCAGCTATCTCTTGACCAGATAAAGGTGCCGTCAGTACCTCTGCCGCCCATATAGCCGCCGCCATGCGGCAGCACCACCCAGAGGACAAAACCGCTTATTCCCTGGAACAAAGCCAGCAGCGCCATAACCAGGGCCAGTATATAGTTTCTGGTTGCCTTCCTCATACGGTAGTTTCTAATCGGCCAGTGTATCCGCCAATTCACTGCCTTTGGCTGACAGCTCGTATTTCTCGCCTTTTTGACTGACCAGGCCGGCCTGGACCAGCTCGCGCAGCCCGCTCCTCACCCGGAACAGGGGCAGGCCAGCTTTTTGAGCAACCTCTTCCGCCGACCCCGCCTTGGCCTTTAGGGCACGGAGCATCTTGGCTCCGGAAGCAGACGGTTTACCGTCAGGGCTAATGCAAGCCATATTCGCCTCCTATGTTACTTTAGCTTTTTCTGGCACAGGTACCAGTCAACGCACTCGTACCCCTCTTTGAGCCCTTCTTTAAGCCTCTCTTCTGCCCCCTCCTGAGTGTTGGGCGCGGGTACCACCACCTTGTCCCCCGGCCGCCAGTCAGCCGGAGTGGCCACGCCGTTGGCGTCTGTGGTCTGCAGGGCGTCAATGATGCGCAGTATCTCGTCCATGTTCCGGCCGGTGGTCAGCGGGTAGTAGAGTATGGTGCGGATAACCTGCTTATCGTCAATGATAAAGACGCACCTTACCGTCTCGGTCTTGCTCTGGCCGGGGTGAATCATGCCGTAGGCCGTGGAGACTTCTTTATTCAGATCGGCGATGATGGGGAAGGGTATCTTGACCTTGGTCTTCTCCTCCACGTTGCGCGCCCAGGCGATGTGAGATGAGACGCTGTCGACGCTTAAGCCCAGCAGTTCCACCCCCCGCTTCTGCAGTTCGGGGTAGAGTTTGGCGAAGGCGATGAACTCGGTGGTGCAGACCGGGGTGAAGTCGGCGGGGTGGGAGAAGAGTATTAGCCAGCTCCCCTTGTAGTCCTCCAGCTTGAGCGGGCCCTGCGTTGTCACCGCCTCGAAGGGCGGTGCCGGCTTGCCCAATTGGGGCAGGCTCATTACCTCCTCTTTGCTCTCTTCCATTTTGTTCCTCCTGGTATTTTTATAAAAAGGGCTATACAAAGCCCTCGGCTTTATGCTTTTTAGCAATGGTATCGGCCAGTTTCTCCAGCGCCTTGAAGTCGGCCTGGCGGGGGAGCCCTTTGCATAATACCGGCTCCAGCACCTCCACTTTAAGGTTGGGAATCAGGCCCGCCAGTTGCTCCACCGTTTTGCCGCCCCACCCGTAGGAGCCGATGATGGAGACGAACTTCAGCTTCGGCCTCAGGGCGTTGGCCAGGAAGGCGGCATAGGCGGTGTTGGGGTGAGCCCCGGCCAGTACGGTAGGGGCGCCGATGACCACCGTAGCTGCGTCCACCAGCGCCATGGCCAGCTTGCCGATGTCGCTAACGGCCAGGTCAAACTGCTGCACGGTAACGCCTTTTTGGGCCAGCGCCTCAACGAAGAAATTCACCATCCGGCGGGTGCTGCCGTGCATCGAGATATAGGGCAGCACCACCAGGTTTTTGGGCTTATCCAGCACCCAGCTGTTATAGGCCTTGATGATGAAGTCGGGCTTATCGTACATCGGCCCGTGGCTGGGGGCGATAATATCAATCTTATAGCCCTTCAGTTTCTCCAGGTTCTTCTCGATAATGGTGCGGAAGGGCATCATGATTTCGGCGTAGTACCGCTTGGCCGCCTCGTAGACCCGCCCCTCGTCGGTGACGTAGAGGTCGGTGGTGGCCAGGTGGGAGCCGAAGAAATCGCAGGGAAAAAGTATTTTGTCCTCTTTTAGATAGGTGAGCATGGTCTCCGGCCAGTGCACCCAGGGGGCGTGGATAAACTCCAGCGTCCGGTCCCCCAGCGATATAGTCTCCTTATCGTTAACCGTCTTAAACCTCTCCTCCGGGACCATGAGCAGGTCAGTGAGCATACCCTGGCACTTGGGTGTGCAGACCACTTTGGCTTCGGGGTATTTCTCCAGCACCTGAGGGATGGTGCCGGAGTGGTCCTGCTCGGCGTGGTTGGCAATCAGGTAATCTATTTTCTTTACCTTTAGCTCATCCAGGTGCCGGAACAGCATTTCCTGAGTGGGCGGGTCAACGGTATCGATGAGGGCTGTTTTGTCACTGCCCTTAATTAAATAGGCGTTATAGCTGGTGCCGTCGGGCAGTGGGATAAGTGAATCAAAAAGCCGCCGGTCCCAGTCTATAGCCCCCACCCAGTAAACCCCCCGCTTTATCTCTCTCGGTTTCATTTCAGGCGTCCTTTCTGGCTTATTCTGGCCCTTTCTTATCTTTGCCCATTAACTCTTCCCACTTTTCCTTCCCCAGGCACTGGGGCGCTGAGGTGCACCACTCAATGCAGGAGGGCACCCTCTCCTTGTAGACATACTTCTTGCACTTGGGGCACTTAATCCGTAGTTCGTCGGAGAATATCTCCACCTCGGCGCCGCAGTTGGGGCACTTGTGCACCGATACCCGCAGGTTCCTCATATCCTGCCCGGGGCATTTGCTGTCCATAACAAGCTATTCCTCAACCTTTTCAAACTGGCTCTTATCGGCCCCGCAGACGGGGCAGACCCAGTCGTCGGGTAACTTTTCAAAGGGTGTTCCCGGCGTTACGCCGCCCTCGGGGTCGCCCATCTCGGGGTCATAGACGTAGTCGCAGACGCTGCATTTGTATTTGGCCATTTTAGCTGCCACCTCCTTTTTCTCCTCCTGGTGATAGCTGGGGGCGCTCTTGGGGGTAGTGCCCCGCTTGACCAGGTGGTAGTAGGCGTAGGTCATTGGCTCACCTTTCCCCAGAATCTCGGCCCCCGCCAGCTCCCCGACGAAAATGGTATGTGTGCCCACATCCATCTCTTTGCTTACTTTAACCTCCAGAAAGGCCAGTGCGTGGTCGGTAACTATCGGCGCCCCGGTCTCACCCAGTATATAGTTAATACCTTTGAGCTTGTCTATATCCCGCCCCGACTTGAAGCCGAAATGGCCGATGAAGGCCAGCGGCGTATCTTTAGCCAGTACGGAAGCGGTAAATACCCGGCTTTCTTTAATAAACTCATGGGTCAGGTTGCCCTTATTAATAATCACGCCGATAGCCGGCGGCTCGGCGGTTACCTGAGTCACGGTGTTGGCCACCTGCCCGTTGAACCGCTTGCCCTTCTTGGAGCAGACGATATAAAGACCGTAGCCTATGGTATGCAGCGCCCTGGTGTCCATCTCTCACCTCTCTTACATCAGTTCCTTCTCGCTGGCTTCGATAGCTTTCTTAAGCTCGGCGTCAAGCTCGGGCGGCAGTCCCTTGATATCCACCCGCAAAAATCCCCGGACGATGGTAGCCGTAGCCTCGGTTCGGGTCAGCCCCCGCGCCATGAGGTACTCCACCTCCTCCTCGGCAATCTTGCCCACGGCGGCTTCGTGAGAGAGGTCAATGCCGGCCAGGTTGCCTTTAAGCTCGGGTATGGCGTGTATCGTCCCCTCCCCCTGCAGAATCAGCCCCCGGCACTCTAGGTGCCCCTTGACGTCGGGGGCGTTGCCCTCTATATAGCCGCGGGCGATGATATTGCCGCCGGTGGTGAGCGCCCGCGATATTATCTCGGTTTTGGCTCCTCTGGCGTTGAGCAGCACCCTGGAGCCGATATCCATGTGCGAGCCCGGCGGCGCCAGAAGGATGCTGTTATACCTCACGGTGGCGTTTTTACCAACGCAGTTGGCGGAGGGGTACATCTGCATGGAACGGACCGGTTTCATCAGTACATAGTTGCTCAGGAACAGCCCGTCCTCTTCAATTATAGTTCCGGTGCGGGGGCGCACCGCTATCTCCGGGTTCCAGTTGTGTATCATGGTAAAGGTAACTTTAGCCCCCTTCTTTATGTAGAACTCGGAAACTCCCAGGTGCAGCCCCGGCTCATCGCCGGAGGCGGTGGTGCAGCCGGTGACGATATGCAGCTCGGAGTTCTCCTCGGCGATGATTATATTGTGCACATTCTGGGCCAGCTTGGCTTTGGCCAGGTAGAGGCAGGCCTGCACCGGGTAGACGGTCTTCTGGCCGGCCAGCGCCCGGATGAAATAGCCGTTACTCTGGCTCAGCTCCACGTGGGCGGTATACTTATCGGCGTCCACGGCCACTGCCTGCCACCAGTAGTCAGCCAGCCAGTCGTGCTTGGCTAAAGCCTCGCTTATGGCCATTACCTCAATGCCCTCCTGCTGGCTGGAATAGTGGACGGGCATATTATCCATCTGGATATAGGTCCCCGACCGCTGTTTGGAGTCGTCCAGGATAACACCAGTCTGCAGCATCTGCTTTTTAGCCTTGGCGGATAGCTTGGACGGGTCAGCCTGGTACGGCAGCGCCTCGGCTTCGGCGGTAAAAGCGCTCAGGTCTATATCCTCGCCCAGGGCGGCCGGCTTGGCTTTGGCGGCTTTAGCCTTATCTTTATATGCCTTGGTAGACTTTACTTCACGCATCGGGCACACTCCTCATAGCCCTTTTCCTTGATGGTGGCCAGAATCTCATGGGGGTCCCCCTGGCAGACTATCTGGCCCTTAAGCATGACATAGCCGGTGCGCACATTAACATACTGCAGGATATGGCCGGTATGGGTGATGATGAGCCCCATGCACTTCCGCTTGCGCATCGGGCAGTCCTTTTCCAGCAGCTGATTCAACAGTTCACCGATGAGGGCAATGTTGACCAGGTCTACCCCGGATTCAGGTTCGTCCAGCAGCGTAAGCTCCGGTTTTTGCGCCAGCAGCTGCATCAGCTCGGCGCGCTTTATCTCGCCGCCGGAAAAGCCGTAGTTTATATCCCGGTCCAGAAACTCGGTAAGGTCGGCTCTCTCCGCCAGTTCGGCTATGGTCTTTTCGTCCCCCCTCCCCCTCATCGCGGCCACAATCATATCTTTCGTTTTTACCCCCCGCACCACCGGGGGACGCTGGAAGGAGATGCCTATCCCTAAACGGGCTCTCTCGTCCACGCCCAGTTTGGTTATATCCTTGCCCTTGAAAATAATACTGCCCTTGGTTACATGGTATCTGGGGAAACCCATGATGGCCATGAGCAGGGTGGTCTTACCACCGCCGTTGGGTCCGAAGAGGGCATGCGTCTCGCCGGTGCCGATACTCAAATTGACATCCCGCAGGATTTCCCTGCCCTCCACGGCTACGTTCAGGTGCTTAATATCAAGCATATCGCTACTACCTCCAGAACGGTTATTTAACCCCCGTCCAGTGATGGGTGCTCCTTCTCAACGAACCAGGCGGCGGGGTCTTTTAAGTATTCGTAATAGTCGAGCAGAACCAGGCTATGCTCCTTCTCCTGGGCGGACAGGGCCTGGTAAAATTTTCTCTCGGCGTCAAAGGTGGCCGTCTGCTCCTGCTGACTGTAGAAATCGTAGGTCTCGTTCTCCATATCCATGGCTTTCTTTACGGCGTCAAGCTCGCTGTCCGGCGCCTTGGAGCCTCCCTGACCGGCGGCCCGGGCGAATATAGTTCTTAAGTTCCGGCCGCCGTCCGGCTCAAAATCGGTTTTAGGCCAGTCTTTTTCCCTGCGTATAGCGTTATATATCCGCTCGAATGTCTGGCGGTGGGTATCCTCTTCCGCCGCCAGGGCTCTAAACAGCTTCGTACCCAGCTCGTTGCCGCTTTGCTGGCTGGCTTTCAGGTAGTATGCCTTGCCGTCGATTTCCATCTGGATAGCAGTCTGGAGTGCTTTCAGGGTCCTGTCCTGCTCGCTTCCGGTTGTCATAGATTCACCCCTTCCGGTTTAATTTCACCAAAACTCCTCGCCCGTCCCGGCTGCTGCTACCATAATACCGAATAAACAGTGACAAAATCATAAAATCATGGGGGAAAAATCTTACAAAGTTATCACATTTATCCCAGGCTAAACCTCTATCATTATCTGGTCGTCCTTGACCTGAACCTTGTAGGTGGTAAGCGTCCTGGGTGACTTGAGGGCTTTGCCCACCCTCGACATAAACCCGCTGCCTTTCAGCCAGCGCACCACTTTACCGTCCCTAAGGTCAAACTGTGAGCCATGCAGGGGACAGGTGACCACGGTGCCCTCCAGCTTGCCCTGTGACAGTCTTCCGCCCATGTGCGGGCACCGGTTATCGGCCGCGTAATAGTTACCACCCACCCTGGCCACCAGGACCTCCCCCTTCTCCGTCGGAGCGTGTTTCATAGCTCCGTCGGCCAGCTCATCCTTCTTGCCCAATGTTACCGGTTTACTCATCTGGCTTTACCTCCCCGGCCTTGTTTTACTGACGCTAACGGTTAATTTTAGTATACTCAATATCCGTGCCGGTTTCTACATATTTCGACATATTTCGGCTGGGGTCATAGGTAAAAGGTACTCCATGAGAAATATTGACATGCGGGCAGGTATGAGCTATTCTCACTATAGGTATAAGCTACGTGATGATTAAACCTGGAGGTATGAACTGTGGCTGATAAAGATACCGAAGAAGCCAGGAAAGAAATAGAGCGGCTAGCCAAAGAGCAGCTCAAGCGGGAAGAAGAAGCGGCAAAGAAGGAAAAAGAGGACAAGGGTAAGTCAAAGAAGGAGATTGAGGCGGCGGAGAAGCAGGCTAAGAAAGAAGCAGAGCGCCTGGCTAAAGAAGAGGCGAAGAAAAAGGCCGAAGATGAGAAAAGGTTTAAACAAGCTGAAGCCAGGGCTAAGAAAGAAGCCGGAAAGTTAGCCAAGAAGCAGGCTAAGCAGGCTAAACAGGCGAAGGAAGAACCGGCGCCGGATGTTAGCGCAGCCACTTACGAGGGCAAGTTCCAGCTGGTTTTGCCGTCGTCAGTCGATTTTAAGCAGGTAAAACAATTTACCCAGAACCTGGCGGGAAGGAAAGACGTAGAGGTAGTCTGGACCGGCGGCTCGCTGGATGAAGGCACCTTAATCACCGTTTCGGTAGCGCAAGCAACGCCCCTGGCCCGGATACTCAGTGAGATGCCTATGGTGGGAGGGGTTGAGGTCAAGGGGGAGAAGATTACAGTTACGCTTAAGGATTCCGCTTAGAAGGATATAGACCCCGGCGCTATCCGCTAATCAGGCGGGATACGGGTACCCCGAGCCAGTTTGTTATGTTTACCCACCACCACCTTATCCCCCAGGACGCAATTATCCGTAACCTGGCCTTCCTCATGAATTTGGCAGTGGTCGGCAGCTATACAGTTTCTCAGTATAGCCCTTTTGCCTACCCTGATGTTCTTCCACAGTACCGCCCCTTCGATGCTAGCCCCTTCGTCTATTTCGCACCCCGGTCCCAAAACGGCCGGCCCTTTTATCCTTACCCCCCGCCCGATGACGCACCCTTCCCCGATGAGCACCGGGGCTTCAATCTCAGCCGAGGGGTCAATCTGGCTCCCGCCGCCTATTTGAACACCGCCGGTGGCATTAAACAGGGAGGGGGCTTTGCCCAGCAGCAGGTCATGGTTTAAGCGCAGGTATTTCTCCGGGGTTCCCATATCCAGCCAGTAAGCTGCAGAAGAATAGGCATACATTGGTTTACCCCGGGCTAAAAGCTGTTGAAATGTCTCTCTCTCAATACTGACCGTCTTCTGGGCCGGTATCTGAGCCAGGATATCGGGCTCCAGGGCATAGATACCGGCGTTTATCATATTGGTGGTTACCTGCTCCCGGCTGGGCTTCTCTATAAAACGGGTAATTCTACCCCCGGCGTCGGTTTCTATCAGACCATAGGCAGCGGGGTCATCCACCGGGGTAGCGGCAATAGTCGCCGCCGCCCGGTTTTGCCGGTGGAAATCTATCATGGCCGTAATATCCAGGTCGGTAAAAATATCGCCGTTTAACATCAGGAAGGTCTCATCCAGATACCTTTCGGCATTCTTCACGGCGCCGGCGGTTCCCAGCGCCTCCTCCTCAATGAGGTAAGAAAGGCGTACGCCCGTTTTAACACCGTTGCCGAAGTAGCCCTTGATTCGGTGGGGCAGGTAGCTCATAGCCAGGATAATATCGGTTATACCATGCACCTTGAGGTAGCCCAGCAGGTGCTCCAGGAAGGGCTTATTCAGCACGGGCACCATGGCCTTAGTGGTGTTACAGGTAAGGGGGCGCAGACGGGTACCCTCTCCCCCCACCAGGATAACCGCTTTCATC
>Ga0307444_1001403_pt1 | contig 10385 bp, 13 predicted proteins | sample SalMarSW160340MG_FD_202145 | JGI IMG/M metagenome (GOLD analysis project Ga0307444, IMG submission 202145) | Salt marsh sediment microbial communities from the Plum Island Ecosystem LTER, Massachusetts, United States - SW1603-40 | ecosystem: Environmental > Aquatic > Marine > Intertidal zone >... | reverse complement strand
TTGTCGCTGACGCCGAGGCGGAGATCCTTGGCATGGCTGTCGACGGCGGCGCCACCGATCAGCCGCTCCAACACGCGGTTCTCAAGGCCCGCCTCGCGGGCTTCCTGCAAGGACAGGCTGCGGCCCGCATTCGAACTCATCACCCGCAAGACATCTTGCTGTGCCCTCGTGTACTCCTGCGGCGTGATCTCGGTATCGCCAACCTCGATCAGGGTCTGGCTACCATAGCCGCGGAAGATGTCTGCGATGCCCCAGATCGCAAAACTAATGACAAGGAGCCCCATCAAGACGAGGCCAAATGCGCGCGCGGCGCCCTTTCGCAAACTGTCGAATATCACGCGTCAAACACCTTCTTGTTGGCTGTTTGCAATCGCCACGCCGAGGGGCCAATCTGCTGATTGCTCGCGCGGCGGGCGCATCATAGGTAGCAAGAGGTGAGGCGGCAAGGCGCCGTTCCCAGGATCGCGCTGGCGATTGTGCTTGAGCATCGGCGGTCGGAGCGGGAAGCAGGGGGAGCAGAATGAGCACAATCAGACCCCTCGTGGCCGGCAACTGGAAGATGTACGGCAAGAGCGCAGCCTTGGCTGAGATCCGGGCGCTGCTCGATCTGTTGGCCAAAGGACCCCGACCGGGCGTCGACATCATGATCTGCCCACCAGCGACCCTTCTCGCCCAGGCGCGTTACGCGCTCGGGAAGAGTGACGTTTCGCTCGGCGGCCAGGATTGTCACACGGAGCCAGAAGGCGCCCATACCGGCGATATCTCGGCGGAGATGCTGGCTGACGCAGGTGCCACAGCCGTGATCGTCGGCCATTCGGAGCGGCGCCGCGACCATGGTGAGACAGATGCCCTGGTGGCCGCCAAGGCTGCTGCCGCCCATCGCGCCGGCCTCACCGCTATCATCTGCATTGGCGAAACGGAGCGGGAGCGGCGCGAGGGTGCCACCCTCGGTGTCGTCGGTCGGCAGCTGGAAGGCTCGCTGCCTCCCTCCGCGACGGCCGAAAATAGCGTGATTGCCTATGAGCCCGTTTGGGCGATTGGCACGGGATTGACGCCGAGGCCAAGCGATATCGCCGAGGTTCACGGCTTCATCCGCGACCGCCTGGCGCAGCGGCTGGGGCCCAAGGAGGCCGCCAAGGTGCGCATCCTCTATGGAGGCTCGGTCAAGCCGGGCAATGCCGGGGAGCTTCTTGCCGTTGCCAACGTCAATGGCGCTCTCGTCGGGGGCGCCAGCCTCAAGGCTGCCGATTTCTATGCTATCGTATCGGCTTATTCGTAAGCCCGCCGGCGGGCTTGCCGGCAGACGGGCGGTAGGCGTTGGCAACGGGAATAAATTTCGCCATTGTGCGGGCCAATGATCGGGAGAGGGCTCGTTGCGGAGCCCTGACGTCGCTGCGCATCTGGTCACTGGCCGTTCTGACCGTTGTCACGGCCTCCGCCTGGGGGCCGATGGCCGTCGCCGAGCCGCTCGACAAAGAGCGATGCGCCGCGCTTCAGGTGGAGCGCAAGAAACTGCTCAACGCCGACATGCAGGCTGCGCTCGAGCGGGGACCCGACTGGGTCAAAAAGCACCTCACCGACGAGGCAATCAGCCGCGTCAGGCATTTCCTCCATGTCGAGGAGCAAATTCAATTCCGGTGCCGGAGCAACGGAATCGTCGTTCCGAAGCCTGTCGGCGTGCCGTTGCCCGACCGGAAGCCCAAGCTGGAATCGGCCAGCGGTGAGGACACCAAGCCTAGCCAAGCCCTAGCGGATTCGGATAAGACACCGCCTGGGAAAACAAAGGCTACACGATGACCACAGTGCTTCTTGTTATTCATGTCATGGTCGCCATCGCGCTGATCTGCGTGGTTTTGCTGCAGCGCTCCGAAGGCGGGGCGCTTGGCATTGGCGGCGGCGGCGGCGGCTTCATGACCGGCCGCAGCGCGGGCAATGCCCTGACCAAGACCACGGGCGTGCTCGCTGCGGCGTTCTTCGCCACGAGCCTCGCGCTGACGATTATAGCGAGCCGCCAATCCGGTCCGACCTCGATCTTCGATCAGACCGGCGGACCGGTTCAGGGCGGTGGCGGGTCGCTGCCAGGCCTGACGCTGCCGAAAGTTCCGGCGCCATCCGGCACGCCGGCGACTCAGGCGCCGCCAGCGCCACAGGCCCCGCAGTCGAAATAGGGCAGTCTTAACCCTGCCGCAGCGTCGCCGAGCCCCCACCTTCGCTCAACGGTGGACGCGCTGAGCTTAGGGCTACGACTCGCGCGGCTTTCAGTATATGTTCAAGGCCCATGGCGCGGTACGTCTTCATTACCGGCGGCGTGGTCTCCTCTCTCGGCAAGGGGCTGGCATCGGCTGCTCTCGGGGCGCTGCTGCAGGCGCGCGGCTATAGCGTGCGCCTGCGCAAGCTCGATCCCTACCTCAACGTCGACCCCGGGACGATGAGCCCCTATCAGCATGGCGAGGTGTTCGTCACCGACGACGGCGCCGAGACCGACCTCGACCTCGGGCACTACGAGCGTTTCACCGGTCGGCCGGCGAGCCAGGCCGACAACATCACCACGGGACGCATCTACCAGCAGATCATCACCAAGGAACGGCGTGGCGACTATCTTGGCTCGACAGTCCAGGTCATTCCCCACGTCACCGACGCCATCAAGGCCTTCATCACCGAAGGCAACGACAATGTCGATTTCGTCTTGTGCGAGATCGGGGGCACCGTCGGCGATATCGAGGGTCTGCCCTTCTTCGAGGCCATCCGCCAGCTCGGCAACGAGCTGCCGCGTGGCCATACCGTGTTCATCCACCTGACCCTGGTGCCGTTCATCCAAAGCGCCGGCGAGCTCAAGACCAAGCCGACCCAGCATTCGGTGAAGGAGCTGCGCTCGATCGGTATTCAGCCGGACGTCGTGCTCTGCCGCACCGACCGTCCGCTGCCGCACGACGAGCGGCGCAAGATCGCGCTGTTCTGCAACGTGCGCCCCGAGGCGGTGATCCAGGCCCTCGACGTGGCGAGCATCTACGAGGTTCCTGGGCGCTATCATGCCGAGGGGCTCGACCGGGAAGTGCTCGCCGCCTTCGGCATCGAGAACGCCCCCGAGCCGGACCTCGAGCGCTGGCGCGAGATCGCCGAGACCATCGCCAATCCGGACGGCGAGGTGAATGTCGCCGTGGTCGGCAAATATACCGGCCTCAAGGATGCCTATAAGTCGCTCAACGAGGCGCTGGTTCACGGCGGCATCGCCCACAAGGTCAAGGTTAATCTGCAATGGATCGAAGCCCAGACCTTCGAGCAGGAGGATGCCTCGGCCTATTTGGAGGATGTGCACGGCATCCTTGTTCCTGGCGGCTTCGGCGAACGCGGCTCGGAAGGCAAGATCAGCGCCGCGCGCTATGCGCGGCTCCGCGGGGTTCCCTATTTCGGTATTTGCTTCGGCATGCAGATGGCGGTGATCGAGGTTGCGCGGGATCTTGCCGGCATCGAGGACGCCGGTTCGACGGAATTCGGTCCGACGCCCGAGCCGGTGATCGGCCTCATGACGGAATGGATGAAGGGTGATGAGCTTGAGAAGCGTCAGTCGAACGGCAATCTCGGCGGCACCATGCGTCTCGGCGCCTATGACGCAGTGCTGGCGAAGGGCAGCAAGGTGGCCGAAATCTACGGGACCACGCGCATCTCCGAACGACACCGTCATCGCTACGAGGTGAATATGCGCTATCGCAACCGGCTCGAGGCGGCTGGGTTGCGCTTCTCCGGTCTATCGCCCGACGGGCTCCTGCCCGAGATCGTCGAGATCCCCGACCATCCCTGGTTCGTCGGTGTGCAGTTCCACCCGGAGCTGAAGTCGCGTCCCTTTGCGCCGCACCCGCTATTCGCCTCCTTCATCGAGGCCGCGGTGGAGCAGAGCCGCCTGGTGTAAACGGGCTCGACGAGACACATGAGGCCCGCTTCATGGTTGCGACGCGACGCGCCGGCACGGACGATACCCCTCTTCTCGTAGCCCTGATGGCCGAGTTTTACGCCGAGTCCGAATTCTCATTGGACCGTGAGTGGGCAAGCAAAAGCTTCTCGGCATTGCTTGGCGACGACGCCAAAGGCGCCGTCTGGATTGCCTTCCGGGACGACGAACCCGCCGGTTACGCGGTGCTCACGCTCCGGCACAGCATGGAATATGGCGGTCCCGATGGCTTCATCGACGACCTCTACGTTCGTCCGAGCTACCGGCGCCAAGGCCTCGGGCGAGAGGCCCTTCGCGCACTCTTCGCCGAGTGTGAGCGGCGTGGCGTGCTCGCGGTCCATGTCGAGGCGGGACGCGACAATGTCGCAGCGCAGCGGCTCTACCGGAGCTTCGGCCTCGACGTTTTGGATAAGGCCCGCGAACTGCTGACCGTCCGCCTTCGGGCCGCGAGCAAGGCCGATTACGTTCACAAGGAGTGCCGAATGTCAGAAAGCGTCCATAACGGCGGTTGCGCCTGCGGCAAGGTAAAGGTCGAGGCGAGGGGCGAGCCCTATCGCGTCGGCGTCTGTCATTGTCTGACCTGCCGGAAACTGCACGGCATGCCTTTCAGCTTCTATGCCGTGTTCCCGCCCGAGGCCGTGACCATAGAGGGGGAGGTTGGCACCTTCGCCAGCTCCGAGCACGGGCGGCGCTATTTCTGCCCGGCGTGTGGCTCACAGGTTTACTCCCACTATTCGCGGGCGGACGAGCTTTATGTCTATCCTGGCTCGTTCGACGAGACCGGTCTGTGGCAGCCGACGTACGAGCTGTGGACCATCAGGCGCGAGCCGTGGCTGCCCGCGTTCCCAAGCGTCGTCAGCCACTACGAGACGGACCGGCCGAAATGGAGCCGGATGGAGCCTTAGGCAACCGCGCCATTGTCGGGCACGACCTGGCAATCCACTCAATCCTGTTTTTAGCGGGCTGCTCTGGAACCCCGCGGCGAGGCGGGCACGGCGCCTCGTTGCTTTATTGGCTCGCGTCGAGGCGCTTCAGCGCCGCCTCGATTTCGGCGCGGTCCTCATCGCTCGGCTTGAGCTCGAGCGCGGCGCGATAGTCGGCGATGGCATGCTCGCGATCGCCCTTGTGGTCATAGACCACGGCACGATTGGCCAAGGCTTCTCGATAGCGCGGATAAAGCTCGATGGCCTCGGTATAGTCCCCGATTGCCTTGTCGAGGTCACCCTTCTTTTCATAGGCGACACCGCGATCGTTGAAGGCGACGGAGTCGGTGGCGTTCAGCGCAATCGCCTTGGTGCAATCGGCGATAGCCAAATCGGCCTTGCCCTGATCCGTGTAGACGACGCAGCGATTGACGAGCGCCTCGCCGTATTGCGAGTCGATGTCGATGGCCTTGGTGAAATCGGCGACGGCCTGGTCGAGGTCGCCCTTGTCGCGATAGGCAAGACCCCGATTGACATAGACCCTGGGTTGGCGGGGATCGATTTCGAGCGAGAGGTCGAAATCCTCGATGGCACGCTTGACCTCACCCTTCGACCGGTAGGCGCCGCCGCGAAGACCATAGGCGAGGGCAACATGGGGCCCGAACGGTTCCTGCTGCAGGAAGAAGGTACACCCCTCGATCTGCCGGTCGAGATCCGCGTCCTGATTGCAGTCTTCGATCGGATTGGCCTGCGCCGGTCCGCCACCAAGCACGACGCCAGCGCCGACGAGACAGACGCCGGCAAGCCATCTTATCGCTATCATCGCGCGCATCATGGCGGCTCCTTCGCGTCACCGCCAAGTCTAACAGAGATCGCGTCATGGCTGAGACCTCCTCGGAAGCCTTTGGCAACACACTGTCGTTACCTCTGCCCAGCCGTTGACGGACGACGGCAACGCCCTCATGGTCCGGCCATGACCGCCCCCATGACGCCGACGCCAAGCCCGGTCGTGACCGTTGGTTCGGCAAGGTTCGGCAACGATCTGCCGCTCGCCTTGATGGCCGGCCCGTGTGCTCTGGAAAGCCGTGCGCATGCCTTGGAAATGGCCGAGGCCCTCAAGGAGATCGCCGCAAAGGCCGGCGTCGGCCTCATCTACAAGAGCTCCTTCGACAAGGCGAATCGCACGAGCGCAAGAAGCGCCAGGGGGATCGGCCTTGCCGAGGCCCTGCCGATTTTCGCCGAGATCGGGGAGAAGCTCGGGCTTCCCGTGGTCACGGATGTCCACGAGCCGGAGCAATGTGCCGTCGTGGCCGAGGCCGTCGACGTGCTTCAGATCCCTGCATTCCTGTGTCGCCAAACCGACCTCCTGGTCGCCGCGGCGAAAACCGGCAAGGTCGTCAACGTCAAGAAGGGCCAGTTTCTTGCGCCCTGGGACATGAAGCACGTGGTGGCGAAGCTCGTCGGCGCCGGCAATCCAAAGGTGCTCATCACCGAGCGCGGCGTTTCCTTCGGTTACAACACCCTCATCTCCGACATGCGGGCGTTGCCGATCCTCGCCGAGACCGGCGCGCCGGTGATCTTCGACGCCACCCATTCGGTGCAGCAGCCTGGAGGGCAGGGGGCCCAGAGCGGCGGCGAACGCCGTTTCGTGCCGGTGCTTGCGCGGGCCGCGGTCGCCGTCGGCGTCGCCGGCCTCTTCATCGAGACGCACCAGGATCCAGACCGCGCGCCGTCCGACGGGCCCAACATGCTGCCGCTCAAGGATCTCGCGCCTCTGCTTGCCGAGCTGGTCGAGATCGATCGCCTAGCAAAAGCCCGCGCGGTTCGCGGCTAGCGGCCGGATCGGCGCAGACGACGTCTAATGGCTTGCGCTGTCACCGGCGCCGGCCGGCGGCTGGCCGTCCGTCAACTCCGTCCACAGCGCCCCCGAAAGCCCGGCAAGCGAAAGCACGAGCCCGAACAGCAACAGCCCGACTGCGGTCAGCTTCTGCCCCGGCTCGATGTCGCGAGGGTCCTTGCTGATCAGCACCGAAGCGTAGTAGGCGCCGAACAGCACCAGCAGCGCGCCGATGACCCCCAGACAGAGGCCAAGAAGGTCGGAGGGCGCGAGTTGAGCGATCTCGGTTGCTGCGTCACTCATGTCATCCGCGTCCCTCTGATTCCTAACCCCGGCCGCGATAAGGCGCGACACCCTGATCCGGCAGCCAGAGGCCATCGGGCATCGTGCCATGCTGCCAGAACACATCGATGGGAATGCCGCCCCGGGGATACCAATAGCCGCCGATGCGGAGATACGCGGGCTCGATCAGCGCAGTGACGCGCTTGCCGATCGTCACCGTCGCGTCCTCGTGGAAGGCGCCGACGTTCCGGAAGCTGGCAAGATAGAGCTTGAGCGACTTCGACTCGAGCAGCCAGCGCTTCGGCGCGTAGTCGATGACGAGATGGGCGAAGTCGGGCTGCGCCGTGATCGGGCAAAGGCAGGTGAATTCCGGCGCGGTGAAGCGCGCAGCGTAGAGCGTTTCGGTATGAGGATTGGCGACGCGCTCAAGCAGTGCCTCCGCGGGCGAGGCGGGAATTGGGGTTCGTTTGCCGAGTTGTTTTGGTTTGCCGGTCTTCGCCGCCATCGGCTCACCTATTCGGCAGCGCGCAAGCGAGGGGCCGCGGGGCCGGCATAGACGCAGCCCTCGTGGCAGCTGTCGCGTGCGATCTGAATCTCGGCGAGGCCAGGGAGGCGATTGTGCAGCCGGTCCCAGAGCCACATGGCGATACGTTCCAGCGTTGGCGATTCAAGGCCCTCGACCTCGTTGAGGAAACGATGATCGAGGGCTTCCCTCGCGTCGGCGATGGCGGCTTCAAGATCGTCGAAATGGAGCAGAATGCCCGTCTCCGGATTCGGCTCGCCGTCGACAGCGACGCGGGCACGAAACGAGTGGCCGTGCACCCGCGCATTGGGATGTCCGGGAGGGGCCGACGGCAGCATATGAGCGGCCTCGAAGAAGAAGTCCTTGTAGACACGCATGGGCAGTCGTTTAGGGGATTTTCCGGCGTCAAACCAGGGCTTGGAGGCGAGCTAGCGCAGCCCGAGGAGCTTGTGGGTCTGGAGGCTCAGGCGCCATTTCGGATGGGCGAGGCAATAGTCGACGGCCGCGCGGAGGTGGCCTGGGCTTCTCGCGCCGGCATCCATGGGCTGGAGGAAGAAATGCGCGAAGTCGAGGGCTTCGAACTCCGACAGCACGAGGTCGCTTTGCGGATAGACGAGCTTGAGCTCGTCGCCAGAGCGCTGCACGAGCGGCGCGCCGGCCTTGGGACTGACGCAGATCCAGTCGATCGAGCACGGGACGGGAAGGGTGCCGTTGGTCTCGATCGCGATCGCGAAGCCAGCGCCGTGGAGCGCGGTGATTAGAGGCTCATCCACCTGCAGCATCGGCTCGCCGCCAGTGAGAACCACGAAGGGCGGCGTGCCACTGTTGCCCTGCCAGGTCCTGCGGCAGGCCTCCGCCAGCGTTTCAGCGTCAGGAAATCTGCCGCCGCCTGGACCGTCGGTGCCGACAAAATCGGTGTCACAGAAATTGCAGATGGCTTCGGCGCGGTCCGCCTCGCGCCCCGACCACAAATTGCAGCCGGCAAACCGGCAAAAGACGGCAGGCCTGCCGGACTGCGCGCCTTCGCCTTGCAGCGTGTAGTAGATCTCCTTCGCGGCGTACATGACCTCTAGCTGGCTCTTTCGCAGAGCCAAGACAAGAGTTAATGTCAGAGGCTGCCGTGCAGGTCACACAGCTCGAAGGTGATACGAGCTACTGCGGTTTGTCCCCTCCAGGAGCCGTGTATTTTCCGGGGATGACCTTCTCGGGAGGATTCGTTCCGGGAGGATTGATCGAACGAATGAAGGCGATGATCTTCCAAAGGTGATCCGCGGTTTTTACGGTGAAGCCCATTGGGGGCATGGGTGCGTGGACGCTCCCATATTGGTAGCGGGTGAAGCCCTGCTTCTCGAGTTCCGCGGAGCCGAGGGTGACCAGCCTGAACAGCACGTCATCAGTGTTGCCCCAGAACCAGACGCCTTGCGTTAGAGCGGGACAGAAACCGCCGCCGCCGGTGCCGCCGTGGCATTCGTTGCAGCCTGGCAGCCGGAACTTCTTGACGAGGTCCGGGTCCTCCTCCGCCAGCTTCTTGTAGTCCTGATAGGGGCTGTGCAGTTCTCCCGGCGGCACTTTCTTTACCAGCTCGTCCGGGGGGGTCTCGTCACCTGCCTTGCAGCAGATTTGCTCCTTGCCACCTCCCTCGGAGGTCGCCTCATCGGCGGCCTGGGCCGCCCACACCATGCCGCCGATGGTAAAAAGGCCGAGCACAATGAGTGCTGAAATTCCGACATTGGGTCGCTTCATTAAGGTCCTCCCTGACCGATGCTCTCCCGCTGGATCGGGATCAGTGTGACGGATAGGGCGTGTGTTAAGGGAAAGACGTAAGCCGTTGGGCTATTTCTTGCTTGGCTGCGCGGCTTTGTCGCGGCCCGGATGACCGTTAGCCGCGGTTCCCGGCGCTTTTGGCCTCCGCTCGCGACGCCTGCCAGGCCTCGAAACCCCTGGCGCGCAGCTCGCAAGCCGGGCAGCTGCCGCAGCCATACCCCCAAGGGTGCCGCTCGCTCCGGTCGCCGCGATAGCAGGTGTGGGTTTCCTCGATGATCAGCTCAACGAAGGACCGGCCGCCGATGGTCTCGGCCAGCGCCCAGGTTTCGGCCTTCGACAGCCACATCAGGGGCGTGACGATGCTGAACGCGACCTCGGTGCCAAGACCGATCGCCTGTTCAAGGGCCTTCAGGGTCGCGTCGCGGCAGTCGGGATAGCCGGAATAATCGGTCTCGCACATGCCGCCGACGAGGGCGTGCAGCCCGCGGCGATAGCCGAGCGCCGCGGCATAGGTGAAGAACACCAGGTTCCGCCCCGGCACGAAGGTGCTCGGCAGCCCTGAGGCCAGCATCTTGATCTCGGCGTCGGAGGTGAGGGCGGTCTCGCTGATCGCCCCGAAGCTGGAAATATCGATGACATGGTCTGGGCCGAGCCGCGCGCCCCAGTCTGGGAAGGCGTCCGCGATTCTGGTCCGCACCTTCGCGCGGCATCCGAGCTCCACCTCATGCCGCTGGCCATAGTCGAATCCGACGGTTTCCACGTGGCTGTAGCGGTCGAGGGCTACCCCAAGGCAGACAGTCGAATCCTGTCCCCCGGAGAACAGCACCAGGGCCCCGGCGGGGTCTGAGGTAGGGGGCGGTTGTACCGACAAGAGACTCGCCTTTTAGTTGTTCAAAGTATAGTCTGCTACCTTAACGAGAGGCCAAAAGCTTGGGGGGCTAGGCCATGGGACGCGCGATCGCCGCTCTTTGCGGCACAATTTGCATCCTTCTTTGCAGCTGCTCGACGATTGTCAAAGGCACCAAGCAGCAAGTCTCCGTCGCCACCCCTGGCGTGCAGGGCGCCATGTGCACCCTGACGTCACCTGCGATCGGCACCCGCACCGTGCAG
>Ga0307444_1001400_pt1 | contig 10398 bp, 12 predicted proteins | sample SalMarSW160340MG_FD_202145 | JGI IMG/M metagenome (GOLD analysis project Ga0307444, IMG submission 202145) | Salt marsh sediment microbial communities from the Plum Island Ecosystem LTER, Massachusetts, United States - SW1603-40 | ecosystem: Environmental > Aquatic > Marine > Intertidal zone >... | reverse complement strand
CCGCAAGGCGGCAATACGGGCCTCGTCGGCGGTCAGATTCCCGACGAGAGCGGCAGCGAGGTGATCGTGTCGCTCGAGCGGCTTACCCATGTGCGCGATATCGACCTCGCCTCCAACACGATGACGGTCGAGGCCGGCCTCACGCTGACGGGGGCGCAGCAGGTGGCGGAGAGCGCCGGGCGACTGTTCCCATTGAGCCTTGCGTCGGAGGGAAGCTGTCAGGTCGGGGGCGTGCTCGCCACCAATGCCGGCGGTATGGCCGTGCTCGCTTACGGCAGCGCACGGGATCTCGCGCTCGGGCTCGAAGTGGTGCTGGCGGACGGGCGCGTGTGGCACGGGCTGAAGACCTTGCGCAAGGACAATACGGGCTACGACCTCAAGGACCTGTTCATCGGCTCCGAAGGCACGCTGGGTATCATCACTGCGGCGGTATTGCGGCTGTTCCCGCGGCCCATGGAGCGCGTGACTTGCATCGCAGGCTCGAACGATCTGGAGAAGGCGCCTGAGTTCTTCGCCCGGGTCTATGACGCCGCCGGCCCCATGGTGACGGCCTTCGAGATCTTGCCGCGCATTGGCATCGAGTTCGTGCTCCAGCACGGCCGTGACACGCGCGATCCCTTCCCCTCCCCCCATGCTTGGTATCTGTTGTTCGAGCTCACGAGCCCGCGGGTCGGCGAGGAGCCGCACCGGCTCGCCGAGACCTTGCTTCAGGAGGGCATCGAGGCGGGCGAGATCGCCGATGCCGTCCTCGCCACGTCGCTGAAGCAAACGCAAGACCTCTGGCGCTTGCGCGAGCTGATGAGCGAAGTGCAGAAGCAGGAAGGCGGCAGCATCAAGCATGACGTGTCGGTTCCGGTCGCGCGGGTGCCCGAGTTCATCGCCCGCGCCAACCAGCTCGTCGAGCTGATGATCCCCGGTGCGCGACCTGTGCCGTTCGGCCATCTCGGCGACGGCAACATCCACTACAATGTGAGTCAGCCGCTCGGCATGGATAAGGCGGTGTTTCTCTCGAACTGGGAGGCGCTCAACGCGGCGGTGCACGAGATCGTGCTCGACCTCGGCGGCTCGATCAGCGCCGAGCACGGCATCGGCCGCATGAAGCGCGATCTCCTGCCTCACGCCAAAGGGGCGCTCGCCGTCGAATTGATGCGGAAGATCAAGGCGAGCTTCGATCCGAACGGCATTTTGAACCCAGGCAAGCTGCTATGACCGACAAGACTTGGGACAGGACACAAGATCGAAACTGGGATGCGATCGATGCGTATATCGCCGAGAACTTCCTGGAGGACGACCCCGCACTCGAGGGGGCACTTGCGGCGAGCGAGGCGGCCGGGATGCCGCCGATCCAGGTGGCGCCGTTGCAGGGCAAGCTGCTCATGACGCTTGCCGCGGCGATGGGCGCGCGAAAGATCTTGGAGATCGGCACGCTCGGCGGCTACAGCACGATATGGCTCGCCCGGGGGCTGCCGGAAGGCGGCGAGCTCATCACCCTCGACGTGAACCCGGACTATGCGGAGGTCGCCCGCGGCAACATCGCCAATGCCGGGCTTGCAGACCGAGTCGAGCTGCGGGTCGGCAAGGCGCTCGACCTCCTGCCTCGGCTCCTTGCTGAAGGCGCCGGCCCCTTCGATCTCGTTTTCATCGACGCCGATAAGCCGAACACACCCGACTATTTCGACTGGGCCGTCAAGCTTGCCCGCAAAGGCACCCTGATCGTCGTCGACAATGTGGTGCGCGAGGGCGCAATCCTAGCGGCCCAGAGCGAGAACCCGCATGTGAAGGGCTTACGCGGCTTTTATGCCCGCGTCGCCCAAGACCCTCGCGTCACGGCCACGGCCTTACAGACCGTCGGCAACAAGGGCCACGATGGTCTCGCCATCGTGCTCGTCACCGCCGAACCTTGAGGCGCTACTTTTTCTCGGCGAGCAGCTCGGCATGCGCCGCTTCGATGGCGTTCATGTCCTCGTCGCTGACTTTGGGGAACTGGGGATCGAGGGCCTGCATGTGCTCGGCGAGCGCGCCGGCGACCACGAGTCGGGCGAACCACTTCTTGTCACATGGAATCACGTACCAAGGCGCATGTTTGGTCGCGGTGTTGCGAATCGTGTCCTCATAGACCTTTTGATACTGGTCCCACAGCTTGCGCTCGGCCACGTCGTACGGTGAAAACTTCCAATTCTTGTCCGGATCATCCACGCGCGCGAGCAACCTCTTCAGTTGCTCCTCCTTCGAGATGTGGAGGAAGAATTTCAGCGGCACGGTGCCGTTCCGCGCCAGATGGAGCTCGAAATTGTTGATGTCCTCGAAGCGCTGCTTCCAGATATCGTCGGTGATCAGCGAGGGCGGGATGTTCTGCTTCTCGAGTAGATCGTGGTGCACGCGCACCACGATAGTCTCCTCGTAATAGGAGCGATTGAAGATGCCGATGCGGCCGCGGATCGGAAGCGCGACCGTGCAACGCCACAGAAAGTCGTGTGCGAGCTCCAGGCTGCTCGGCTGCTTGAACGAGTGCACCGAGCAGCCTTGCGGATTAACGCCCGACAAGACGTGCTTGATGACGCCATCCTTGCCGGCGGTGTCGATACCCTGCAGCACCATGAGGATGGCCCACTTGCCTTCGGCATAGAGCCGCTCCTGAAGCTTGGCGAGCTTCTTGACGTCGCCCTCGAGGATTTCCTTGCCGTCCTGCTTGTCGATATCGACGTCGGCGGTGTCACCCGGATCGTAATCCTTGAGCTTGAAATCTTCGCCTTTGGTGACGCGATACCGCTCGATGATCTTCGATGAAAGCATAGTCCTCCCCTTCCGGCCGCCGCTGCTCTCAGAGCAAGGAGAGCTGAAGCGGCTCCTGAATGCCGGGTTCGTCTTTGCGCGAATCGTTGATCTTCGGATTGAGCTCGACGGCTTCGAATAGATCGTCCGACGCGGGGCCAAGGATGGCAAGCGCGTCCTCCGGCTTGGTCTCGGCGACGTCGAGCCAGCTTTCGAAATGTTGCGGCTCCAGCACCGCGGGCATGCGGTCATGAAGCGCCGCTACGGTCGCGTTGGCGGGACAGGTCAGGATGGTTACGGTATCGATCTCGCCGCCTTGTGGGTCCTGCCAGCGTTCATAGAGCCCGGCAAAGGCAATCAGCTTGGGCGCGCGCGGGCGCAAGAGAAAGGGGCGGCGCTTGCCCTTGGGTCCCGTCCACTCGTAGAAGCCGTCGGCCGGGATCAGACAGCGCCGCCAGCGCACGGCATTGCGGAAGGAGGGCTTCTCCAGCACCTCCTCGGAGCGGGCGTTGATGAGGGTGGGGAATTTCTTCGGGTCTTTGGCGAAGGGGGGCAAAAGCCCCCAGCGCATCAGCCGGAACCGGCGGGCCCCCTGCCGGTCGAGACACACCACGGGAATGGCTTGCGTCGGGGCGATATTATAGCGCGCGGGGAAATTCGGCGTGTCGGCATAGCCGAAATAGGCGCGCACAGCCTCTGGCGGAGAGGTCAAATTATAGCGCGAGCACATAACGGGGCCTTCGGTAACGCTTTGGCAATCATGATGGGGCAGCTTCCAATTGAGGAGCCGAGGTCGATAAACCGATGTCACCTAACGAGAATCGTAACGCCCGCTCGGCGGAAATCCAGGAAGATGTGAGCCGGGAAGATATCGTGTCCGCATTCCGGACGGCGATGGTCGGCCACTTCCGCTCGCATATCCCCGGCACCAACATCAACGAATCGACGCTGCTCGCGAGCGACTATCTCAATCACTTCCACGAGCTCGTGATGTTGCTCGAGGCGCTGTCGAGCGAACCGGATGGATTTGCTGACGATCTTCTCTCCTGGCGTCCGCTGACCTACGAGGAGCATTTCACCCAATCCGGCTTCCGCGACAAGAACCTGGCGATCGCCGCCTATCGCCGCGCACCCCCCAAGGTCCGGGCGCGCTTCGACGAGGCCGTCGCGCGGCTGCATGGGGAAGCCCTCACAGTGGTTGCCACCGTCGGCACGGCACTCGACAGCGGCAACGGCCTCGACAAGGCTTGCGTGGACGCTGCAGCTCGGCTGCGCATCCTGATAGACCAGGCCAACGCCATCGCCAATGGCGAGGTGCCGGCCGAGCGCGAGGATGGCGAGGAGCAGGGCGAGGTCAGCAGCCAGGCGGCGATCGACGCGCTGTTCGGCACGCGCTAATCGGCCTGCCGAGGCCTTTCCTGGCGGCTAGATTTCACCATGAATTGGGCGTACTCAGGCCCGATGGGGAAGCGCACAAAACCCTTACTGCTGCTCGCCGCCGGGGCCATTTGGCTGGCCACGGGTATGGTGAGCTATGCGCCCTCGGCCAAGGCCCAGTTCTTCTGGTTCTTCGACCAGCCAAAAAAGCAAGCTCAACCACGTGCGCGCCGGGCACCTCCGCCGGGAGACGATCTGCCGCCCATCAAGCCGCAGGAGAGCATGGCGCCGCCGCCGCCGGATGACCGCCCCTATGACAACAAGCTGATGCGGCTCGCCGAGATCCTGGGCGCGGTCCATTACCTGCGCGAGCTCTGCGGCGCCGGGGAAGGCCAGCTATGGCGCGACCAGATGAAGGACATCCTCAGGAACGAGGGAACCACCGCGGTGCGCCGGGCCAAGCTCGTTAACAGCTTCAACGACGGCTACCGAGGCTATCGCCGCACCTACCGCAGCTGTACGCAGTCGGCCATGCTGGCCACACGGCGCTTCTCCACCGAAGGGGCACAAATCGCCGCCTCATTGGCGTCGACCTCCGTTTTCGCCACGGGGCCCCAGGCCCAGGCGGAGCAGGCGCCCCAGTCTCAGGCCGCACCCGAGCAGACAGGCGTCACGCCCGCGCAATCCAGCGGACCAGAGCCCGCCGATTAAGCGTAACAGTTAACCGTTAGTTCACTCTGTCTCACTGGCGGCAGAAGGGGGGTGTAGTTGTGACACTCCAGGTTTTCCCGCTGCCGAAGGGGCACGTGAATTGCGGACCGCAAAGCAATCATCTCAATCGCTCGCCAGCGAGGCCCAGAAGCAGGCCGCGCTGCGCTATATTCTCGATGCCTGGGAGGAAGCGCTCCATGACGGCATCGAGCCAGAGATGCTCGCCAACGCCGCTCTGTTCGCCGCGCTTGCCGATCTGATCGACGTCTATGGCGAGGATGCCGTCGCCAAAATGACCTTGGGGCTGTCGCGCCGCATCCATCACGGCGAGTTCACGCTGCGGCGCACGGCGCAATAGAACCTGCCCTAGCGGAAATACCGAAACAGTCCCTCGACGATCAGGGCCGCGCCGAAGGCGGTTAGGATGACGCCGGCGATCCGGTTGATGGCGTTCAACCGGCCCTCGGTGAGCCTATGCCGGATGGTGGCAATTAGCTCGGAGAGGCCGAGCCACCACAACAGACTGCCGCCCATGACGGACGCGACGAGAATCAGCGCCTCGATATTGGTGTTGAGACCGCCGATGAGTGAGCCGAGTCCGCCGATCATCGCAGCCATGCCGAGAATGGCGCCCGGATTGGTGACCGTCAGGACGAATGTCTGCGGGATGATGCCGGTATGCTCCAGAAGATGGGAGCGTTCGTGCGGGGGCGTCAGCAAGACCGGACGGCACAGGAGCAGCGCGAGCCCGAAGCCGATCAGCAGCACGCCGCCGATCAACTGGATCAGTTCGCCATAGGCGACCATAACGTCCGAGATTGCCGCAACGCTGAACGCAGCGATGGCGGCGAGAACGCCGTCGCCGAGAACCGCGCCGAGGCCGGCGGCAAGGCCGCCCCAAAATCCGCGAGAGACCGCCCGCTGGATCACCAGGACGTTGACCGGGCCGATGGGCGCGGCCATCAACACGCCGATCCCGAGCCCGGCCAGCACGAGCTGGATGCCGGAGAGCACAATTTGCGCGCCTGCCTGCAATGCCTCTGCCTACTTCCCGGGCACTAGATGGGCCGGAACGCCGCCGCGCGTTCGTCTAGAGGAGACCTGGACTTGCGCTTGTTCGCCGTTCTGCGAGATTGATTGAGCACTCATGGAGTGATGCATGAACCGCCGAAAACACGTGATCATGATTGCCCTGGCCGCATTGGTAGCGGGCGCTGCCGCCCTTGTCTACGCTCAGGACGGCGAGAAGGCTGAGGCGCCACCTGCCAAGGAATCGGCCGATGCGGCCGCGAGCGGCGGCGATCTGCCAGAACGAAAACCCCCCTCCGCGGCCAAGGCGGACGAGACGACCCCGCAGGCGGGCAAAGGGCCCAAAGTGCTCTACGACCTCGGCGCGCTTCCTGACCCGGTGCAACGCATGCTGACGGAGATCGTCTTCGCGGCGGAGACCGGCGACATGGAGGCGATGCGGCCCGTGCTCGAATCGCGCGAGTTCAAGCCCATGGTGGCAGCCGAGTTCGTGGCCGACCCCGTCGCCTATTGGAAAGCGCACTCCGCCGACGGCTCGGGCCGCGACGTGTTGGCGGCGATGCTGAACGTGCTCGCCTCGGGCTTCGTGCTCACAGGGGAAGGCCGTGATGCGATGTATGTCTGGCCCTATTTCGCCGAGACAGATCTCGCAAGTCTGACGCCTGCGCAAGAAGTGGAGCTCTACCGGGCGGTGCCACCCGAGCTTGCGGTCTCGATGAAAAGAAACGGCAAGTACAGCTACTACCGGCTCGGCATCTCGCCGGCCGGCGTCTGGCACTACTTCATGCAATAGACGTTAGCCGACGGCCTGGGGCAGCGCCTCGCCGAAGCGGACGGGCGCGCCGCCGGCTTGCCCGAGCTCGCCGTCCCACATCGCGATCCGGCCGCGCACCACGGTGCCCACCGGCCAGCCTTTGACCTTGCGCCCGGCAAATGGCGTCCAGCCACATTTGCTACCGATCCACGCATCCTCGATGACGCGGTCCTTCTTGAGGTCGACGACGGTAAGATCAGCGTCATAGCCGACCGCGATGCGGCCTTTGCCGGCAATGCCGAACAGGCGCTGAGGCCCCGCGCTCGTCAGATCCATGAAGCGCGCAAGCGTCAGGCGGCCCGCATTGACATGGTCCAGCATCACCGGCACCAGCGTCTGCACGCCCGGCATGCCGGAAGGCGTGGCCGGATAGGTGCCGCTCTTCTCGTCCACAGTGTGCGGTGCGTGATCGGAGCCGAGCACGTCGACCACGCCTTGGCTCAGGCCCCACCATAGGAGCTCTTGGTGCGCGCGGTCGCGGAGGGGCGGGTTCATCTGCGCCCGCGTGCCAAGCCGGTCGTAAGCCTCGGGCGTGGCCAGGGTCAGATGCTGCGGCGTCACCTCGACGCTCGCCACGTCCTTGTGAAGCGAAAGGAGCTCCATCTCCGCGCCGGTCGAGACATGGAGGATATGGACGCGCTTCCCCGCTTCGGTGGCGAGCCGCAACAGGCGCTCGGTCGAGGCAAGGGCGGCAATCGGATCGCGCCATTCGCTGTGGCTCGATGGGTCGCCTTCCCGCTGCACGCCGACGCGGCTCTTGAGCCGCGCTTCATCCTCGGAGTGAAAGGCGGCGCGCCGCCTGATCGTGGCGAGGACACGAGCGAGGGTTTCCTCATCGTCCACGAGAAGATCGCCGGTGGAAGAGCCGGCGAACACCTTGACGCCAGCGGCGCCGGGCAGACGCTCGAGTTCACCGAGCTCATCGACATTCTCGCGCGTGGCGCCGACGAAGAAGGCGAAGTCGCAATACATGCGCCCGGTGGCCGCGGCGACCTTGGCCGCCAAGGCCGCGGCGCTCGTGGTTGGCGGCTTGGTGTTCGGCATCTCGAACACGGCTGTGACACCGCCAAGCACCGCCGAACGGCTGCCTGTCTCCAGATCCTCCTTATGCTCCATCCCCGGCTCGCGGAAATGCACCTGGGTATCGATCACGCCGGGCAGAATATGGAGGCCCCGAGCGTCAATGGTCTCGCCGGCAAGTCCTTCGCCGATCTCGCCAATCGTCGCGATGCGTCCGTCCCTGATGCCGAGATCGGCGACGCCCTCGCCCGCGTGATTGACGACGGTTCCACCTTTGAAGACAATATCGAACGTCTCGGCCATGGGTGCGGTTCTGTCCTTGCGGGCGATGACCCGCGCTCGTTTTAGATTCGCTCGTTTTGGTACCAGAAGGGCGCCCCATGAGCCATTGCCAAGCAACATTTCTTCTCGACCGAGCAGTCCTGCGCGTAACGGGCGCCGACGCGCACAAGCTCCTGCAAGGCGTGATCACCAACAATCTCGACAAGGCCAAGGACGGCACGGCGATCCACGCAGGCCTGCTTACCCCGCAAGGCAAGATCCTCTTCGATTTCTTCGTCGTCGCCGAGGGTGATGGATTCCTGATCGAGGCGGCGAAAGACAAGGTACCCGAGTTCATGAAGCGGCTCGGCTTCTACAAGCTGCGCGCCCAGGTGGAGATCGCCGACGCGCCGGAGTTCGCCGTTGCCGCTGCGTGGGGCGGCGCACCGAATATCCCCGAAGGCGCGATCGCCTTCGCCGACCCGCGACTGCCCGACATGGGAACGCGTATCCTCCTGCCCGCTGGCGCGGATGTCGGGGCTCTCGGCTGTGCGGGGGCGGAAGAGGCGGACTACCACGCCATGCGCATCAAGCTCGGCGTGCCGGAAGGCGGCCGCGATTATGCCTTCGGCGATACCTTCCCCCATGAGGCCCTGTTCGACCAATTGAACGGCGTCGACTTCAAGAAGGGCTGCTTCGTCGGCCAGGAGGTCGTGGCGCGCATGCAGCATCGCGGCACGACGCGGAAGCGCATCGTGCCCGTCGAAGGCGATGCGCTGCTCAAGGCTGGCGTCGAGGTGGAAGCCGCCGGCCTCCCCGTCGGCCCGATCGGCTCCGTCAACGGCGCCTTCGGCCTTGCGCTCCTCAGGCTCGATCGCGCCGAGGAGGCGGCGGCTCAAGGCAAGCCGCTGACGGCGGACGGCGTGACCATCACGCTCCATCGCCCGGCCTTCGCTCAGTTCGACGTGCCTGCGGCCCTGCCGGTATGAGCGGGCGTGAGCCTAAGCGCTGCCCTTGGCCCGGCAGCGACCCGCTTTACATCGCCTATCACGACGAGGAATGGGGCGTGCCCGAGCACGACGACCGGGCGCTCTACGAGAAGCTCATGCTCGACGGCTTCCAGGCCGGGCTTTCCTGGATCACGATCCTGCGCAAGCGCGAGGCCTTCCGCCGCGCCTTCGACGGCTTCGAGCCGGAAAAGATCGCCCGCTATCCGCAAAAGAAAGTCACGGCGTTGATGCAAGATGCAGGCATCGTGCGCAACCGCATGAAGATCGAAGGCTCGATCTCATCAGCGCGTGCCTGGCTTGAGATGATGGAGGCCGGGCCCGGCTTCTCCGCGTTTTTGTGGGACTTCGTCGACGGCAAGCCGATCGTCAACCGCTACAAATCTATGAGCCAAGTGCCCGCGGAGACGCCGCTGTCGCGCGCCATCTCCAAGGAGCTCAAGTCGCGTGGCTTCAAGTTCTGCGGGCCGACGATCGTCTACGCCTTCATGCAAGCGACCGGCATGGTCAACGACCATCTGACCACGTGCCACCGGCACGGGGCTTTGGCCGATCTCGGGCGGTCGTGACCTCAGCCGCGGCCGCGCGGATCCATGCTGCGCGGATAGGTACGCTCCTCCTGGATCCTGCCGTTGCGCTTTCTGATGCGCACCGAGCCCATCTTCTTGACGGCTCTTTCCAGCACGCCGCCTTTGGTGGCCGCGGCTTTGGTCTTGAATCTCTTGACGACCTCTCCCGACCCCTCATGCTTCAGTTCCCATTTCTTGGTCTTGTCGTTGTGGGTGAGGGAATATCTAGGCAGTTTTGCCATTGTGCGTTCTCCCGACTCTCTGATTGAGTGCCTCTATCTCAAACGAGACCAAGTATGAATGGCATTCATGACGCTGAACGTCCACGGTTTTTCTTCGTACCGGCATTTGACTTTTTCGTGTAGCCAATCATGTTCCGTCATCGCGCGATGAAGACGAGAGGATCATGAGCGTTGCCAACAATACTGCACCGCGCGCGTGGCAGCGTATGTTGAGCGGGCGGCGGCTCGATCTGCTCAACCCCTCGCCGCTCGACATCGAGATCGAGGACATCGCCCACGGGCTGGCGCGCGTCGCCCGTTGGAACGGCCAGACGCGCGGCGATCACACATTCTCGGTGGCGGAGCACAGCCTCCTCGTCGAGGCCATCGTGGGCGACCTCGATCCGGCGCTGCCACGCGAGTTCCGGCTCACTGCCCTCCTACATGACGCGCCGGAATACGTCATCGGCGACCTCATCAGCCCGTTCAAAGCGGCGCTGTCGTTGGACTACCGCGCCTTCGAGGCGAAGTTGCTCACCGCCATCCACCTCCGCTTCGGGTTGCCGCCGGGGCCGCCCGAAGCGGTCACCAAGGTCATTAAGCGGGCCGACAAGATC
>Ga0307444_1001399_pt1 | contig 10399 bp, 7 predicted proteins | sample SalMarSW160340MG_FD_202145 | JGI IMG/M metagenome (GOLD analysis project Ga0307444, IMG submission 202145) | Salt marsh sediment microbial communities from the Plum Island Ecosystem LTER, Massachusetts, United States - SW1603-40 | ecosystem: Environmental > Aquatic > Marine > Intertidal zone >... | reverse complement strand
TGAGGCCTGGAGTAGCTCAAAAACTTCCTTTATCAGATCATTCCCTTTGGTCTCTTCTTCCCCGATGCTCATCAGGGCGATTCGCGGATTTTCAATTTGGCAAACATTTTTCATGAATATATGCCCCATCACCGCGAACTGATGCAAGTCATAGGCCCGGCAGTTCACATTGGCTCCGACATCAACAAGAAGTGTCAATCCTTTTAACGTGGGAACGAGAAGCGATAGAGCGGGTTTATGGATTCCCTGGAGATGGCCCAAGACTTTTCTCGAGATATAAACGACAGCGGCCGTGTTTCCTGTGCTGACAAAAGCATCCGCTTTGCCGTCTTTTACCATTTGAGTCCCCACGCGGATGGAAGAACGTTTTTTCCTCCGAAAGGAAAGGAGTCCCTCTCCCATACCGATTGCTTCGGCCGCGTTTACGATGGATACTTTCGAACCCGATGGGAAAGAATGGCCGACTTCTTTTCGGATCAAATCCTCGGCGCCGACTAAAAAAACCTCGATCTTATATTCATGTGCTGCCTTGAGGGCTCCTTCAACCATGATTTTGGGGCCAAAGTCCCCACCCATAGCATCCACAGCAACCCGCATAACCCCCTCTTCGTTATTCCTCTGATCCCTCGATCACCTGCCGTCCTTTGTAGTGCCCACACTCTGGACAGGCCCGATGAGGCATTTTTGGGCTTCCGCAGTTGGAACAAAGAGAAAGGGAAGGGACTTCAAGGGCATCATGCGCACGTCTTTTCTTTTTTCTTGAATGGGAATGTCTTCTTTTTGGATTAGCCATTTACCTTTTGTCTTTCAAAAAAATCTTTAATTTCTCAAGCCGAGAGTCGGAGTCCTTGGTCAAGCAAGAACAATCTCCGCTGTCGATGTTTTTTCCACACACAGGACAGATCCCCTGGCATGTTTCAGAGCAAAGGGGCTTGATAGGAAAAGTCAAGTTCAACTGTTCCAATGCCACTTCTTTCAAGTCGATCTTCCTGCTGTAATAAAAAGATATTTCCAGATCGTCGCTATTCAACTCCTCTCTCGCCACCTCGAGTTCTTCAGGAAGATAAACCAGATCAAAATGGGAGTCCACAGGAAACTCGAAGGGGACAAGACATCGACTGCACACAAAACTGAGGAGCGTTTTGATCTTGCCTTTCACATAGACTTCCTCTCCGATTTTTTTAATGGTAATATCCGCATGCAAAGGGAGGAGGAAAACCGCATCCTCTTCGACGATTTCATCATGAAAGAGCTCAAAGTTTTTACTGATCTTGAGCCCTTCTCTGGGGAGTCTGTCAATATCTACAATCATTCTTTTCTCTCTAAAAAAGTCATTCTATTATACCATCCTGCCTTACTTTGTCAATTCCAAGACCCGCGTCCGATCCTTTGGAAAACGAGGCCGATTCAGCAAAAGGCCAAATACGCTAATGAAAAAATTATCCTGGGGTGCAGGAGTGGCTTGATATTCTTTTCGCGGGGAGTATAATGAAAGGTGGAATGGCAGGATTTAACACGACCGTGACAAGAAGAGGAGTGGATTTTCACGTCCAAACACAGGACAAAGGAAGGACGGCCAATTATGTTGAATCGACACTTTACAAGTCCGGCCAGGTTTTGTCCTCGAGGAAGACCTTTTACACCTCTCTTCTCGACAGTCCTGATCTCCAAAAAAAGATCAAGGCGATCGTCGAAGAACAGCACAGCGCGATTTTGAGGGAGATCGCAGAAGGAAAATTTGATCCCCTGTAAATCTTTATCCTTTCGATCCTATCAGATCCATTGTTATATAACACATGCGGTTGATCATGGGTAAGAAACGACTTTTTTTGATCGATGGACACTCGCTTCTTTACCGGGCCTACTACGCTATCAGGCACCTCTCCAACTCCCACGGATTCCCCACCAATGCCATCTTCGGTTTTCTCAGCATGATAAAAAAACTTCAGGAAAAGGAGGGCCCGACCCACCTAGGAATCGTGTTCGATACAAAGGGCCCGACCATCCGCCACGAAACATACCACGCGTACAAGGCAAACCGCAAACCTATGCCTGAAGATCTGTCCATCCAAATTCCCGTCTTGAAAAAAATCCTCGAAGCCATGCATATCCCCATCGTGGAGCACGAAAAATACGAAGCAGACGATGTTCTCGGCAGTCTTGCAAAAAAGGCTTCTGCAAAAAAGATTCATGCCGTCCTCGTTTCCACAGACAAGGACCTCTTCCAACTGGTCGATGACTGGACGACCCTTTACAACCCAGCCAAAGAGATTCACCTGGATAAAAAAGCCGTGGAAGAACAGTTCGGCGTTCTCCCTTCCCAGGTCGTGGATGTCCTGGCACTCTGGGGAGATCCATCGGACAATGTTCCGGGTGTCCCGGGTGTCGGAGAAAAAACATCCAAAACTCTGGTCCGCCAATTCCATACGCTGGAGAACATGCTGAAGAACATCGATCAAATTCCTAAACCTCCGCTGCGAAAAAATATCGAAGAAAATTTAGAACAGCTCGAAATGAGCCGGCAACTGGTGACCATCGAGAAAGATTTGGATGTCCCCTTCGGTTTGGAGGATTTTTCCATTTCTGAGCCCAGTTATGAAGATCTCATTCCTCTGCTCCAGGAGCTGGAATTCTCCGGGATGCTTTCGGAATACCTGGACAGGCAAGATAAATCCGACAAGCAATACCATGCCCTCTTTAAATCGGAAGAACTTAACAGGCTTGTCTCCCGGATAAAAAAGAGAAAAGCCGTATCTCTCGACACAGAAACGGATAGCCCGCTACCCACACGAGCGCATTTGGTGGGTATGTCCTTTTCTGTCACGCCCGATCAAGCCTACTACCTTCCTCTTCGCCATGATTACGTTGACGCTCCCCCGCAACTTTCTATAGTGGAAGCCTTCAAAATTCTCCAACCGGTGATGTCGGATGACCAGATCAAGAAAATCGGTCAGAATATCAAGTATGACCTCATCGTGCTTCGAAGAGAAGGGATGGAGCTCCGAGGGATCGATCTGGACACCATGATCCTTTCCTATCTGCTGGAGCCTAACTGGGGAAAACACAATCTGGGGAAATTGGCCCTGAATTTCCTGAAGAAAAAAACAATTCCTTACGAGGAGGTCGTCGGGAAAGGAAAAAACCAGGTGACGATGAACGCAGTGGAAATCGAACGGGTGGTTCCTTACGCCTGTCAGGATGCAGATTTTGCCATGACCCTCAGCGAACAACTTTGGCCAAAAGTCAAGGAGCAAAAGCTGGATAGCATCTATAGGGAGTTCGACCTTCCGTTGATCACTGTCCTTGCGGATATGGAAACATGGGGAGTGAAGATCGATCCGGCCAAAATGAAGGATCTTAGCGAGGAAATCCAGGAGTCTCTGGATCGTCTGACAAAGAAAATATTCGAAATAAGCGGGGAGGAATTCAACCTCAATTCTCCGGCTCAGCTGGCCACGGTGCTGTTCGAAAAAATGGGACTCCCCACCTCGAGAAGGACGAAAAAAACAAAGGGATATTCCACGAGTCTCGCCATTCTCCAAGAGCTGGCACAAAATTTCCCGATAGCCCAGCATGCGCTGGAGTACAGGCAATTGGCCAAACTCAAGTCCACCTATGCTGACGCTCTCCCCCTTTTGATCCATCCCGAAACAGGGAGGATACATACTTCTTACAACCAAACTGTCGCTGCCACAGGAAGGCTTTCTTCAAGCGATCCTAACCTCCAGAATATCCCCGCTCGTGGAGAATGGGGCCCTCGTTTCCGGCAGGCTTTCATTCCCGAAAAAGGACACCTTTTTCTCTCCGCTGATTATTCCCAGATCGAGCTTAGAGTTTTGGCTCATCTCTCGGAGGACGAGGGATTGATCGAAACTTTTTTGCACGATCATGATATCCATCAAGAGACTGCAACACGGGTTTTTGCCGACTCCACAACACTCTTTCCCGAAGAGCAGCGCAGGCGGGCAAAAATAATCAATTTCAGCATCATTTACGGGGCTTCTGCCTATTCTCTTGCAAGAGAGCTGGGCGCATCCAACGCAGAAGCACAAGCCTTCATCGATCTCTATTACGAAAAGTACCCAAAAGTGAGAGAATATTTGGAAAAAAGCGTTACCGATGCTCTCGAGAGCGGTGTGGCAAAAACACTGTTCGGACGCATCAGGCCAGTCCCTGAGCTTAGGCACAAAGACAGGACCGGCCAACAGTTCGGGAGGCGTATCGCTCTGAACACTCCGATACAGGGCACAGCCGCAGACCTGATGAAAAAGGCTATGATCGATATCTGGCAGGACATCAATGAGCAGGGACTCAGAGCGAAAATGATCCTCCAGGTCCATGACGAATTGGTTTTCGAGGTCCCCAAGTCAGAGATAGAAAAAACAGAAACTCTGGTGAAAGAAAGAATGGAAAATGTCTATCCGTTGAAGGTTCCATTGAAGGTCCGCCTCGGTTGGGGAGCCAACTGGGCCGAAGCGAAATAAGCCCTATCTTCCCAAGAAACAGTCTACTGGAATTCCCGAGGGAGGGAAGCTTCCCATTGGCGCTCTTTGACGAGCTTGAACTGTTCGAAAATCTGGCGAACGATCCTCACGTTGAAATATTGTTCATCCGAATCGACGGAGATAAGCAGTTTCAACTCTAAAACGCGATCTTTAAAATGAAGGATATATCCTCCTTCCCCAAAAAAACTGGATCTGGCCGGATTCCGGTCATTCGTTTGATAGGCCACTTTTTCGATGGATGTGTACCTTCGCTCCTGGATTTCCCACTGTTTTTCTGCTTCCAGCTCAACCGTTGTGGTGGATCGATCCAGGTCTCGCGTAACTGTGTGTTTGTAGGGCCATCCCAGGCCTTCTAATGGGCGGGCATCCGGCCTTTCTTCCCGCGTTTCAGGAGGAAAAAAATTCGGAATCGGCCTTTGGGCAAAAGGAATCACAGGAAGCTTAAGGCTGGTGAATTCCCCACCCAAGAACAACTGTGTGGTCATCGGATAGGGAGTGGGCCAGATCATCGGGAACAGGGCATTGGAAATCGCCAGGCGAATGCGATGCCCTGGTTTAAAAGTCCATGTCGTAAAATGAAGAGGGAGTTCAAGCTCGTACACTTCACCTGGATTGAGATATTCGGGATAGAGCCTCGAGTTCCGTTGCGCGCCATTGAGCAAACTTCCTGCGACCAGGGAAACGCTTCCATCGGGAAACACATCCTCCAGCCTAACGATCCAGTGCGCCAGCTTGGCATCGGCGGAAGCGCGCAATCGCACATGAGGAAATCCGATGATCTCAAGCCCTTCTTCGAGTCTTTCGCTGTCATAAACGAGGCTCTCGGCATCCTCATGCCGCATATCTCCAGTCGGGTCTCCCCACCAATAAAGAGCCGCGATACCGCTGCTGGGAACATACCGCAGTCGTTCAACGAGAGTATCTCCGGGAGATGATTGCAGCAGATGGTTTTCGCCTGGATAAAGCGTCATCCAGTCCGTTCTAAGGATCGGCCATTCCTCATACCGCCAGTGGCCTGGCGTCGTCTGCAAGCGAACATCGGGAAGATGAGAATCCCTCACATAAACGGCAAACCGGGGTTCCTCCATGATTCCGCTATTCTTTCCCTTCAGCCAAAAATCCCACCAACGGACTATCTCGCGCCGCCACTCATAATTCGGTCCTGGTACTCCATTATCGGGCCAAGCGTGTGGCCAGGGTCCGATGACGGCCTTCAACGGAACATTCATGTTTTCCAGCATCCGCGGGATGCTATCCCGGTAGCCATCCAGCAGTCCGCCGATCAAATAGACCGGGATCTGAATAGCCTGGTAGTTCCAGCGGAGAGAAGTCTTGCGCCAAAACTCTCCATCCTTCTGTTGCTTGAGGTAGGTCAAAAACCATGGATAGGCATTGAAGCGGTTTTTAAAATAATCGTCATCGAGCAGATAATCCGGCGATCTGGGAAGGCCCAAATCAGTGTCGATGGAGAGTTCATACTGATCGATATGGAAGGCGCCATCGATATAATGGACATCATCATGGTAAAGGTCATCTGTCGCATCCATGGCCAGGATCGCCTTCAATCCCGGAGGGCGGCGCATGGCGACCTGGATAGCATTGAATCCCCCCCAAGAAATGCCCCACATCCCGACCTGGCCATTCGACCAAGGCGCCTGGGAAAGCTGCCGGATGCATTCAACCGCATCCTCCAGTTCTTCTTCAGAGTACTCGCGGGGCGGTACCATCCCTTCAGAAGAACCGGTCCCTCGGATGTCGACTTTTGCAGCCACATAACCACGGCGGGCAAAATAACTGTAGAGAGGATAGTCCCGGAGATAGAATGAGTCATCCTTCCGGTAAGGGAGGAATTCGAAAAGAACCGGAAATTTTTCACTCTCCTGCTTGCCGATCGGTTTGAATATGGTTGCAGAAAGCCGCACTCCATCCTTCATTTTTAGCCAATCGCTGATGACCTCAAACTCGTAAACTGGCAGAGACGGATCCTCATAATCCGTTTGATGCGCCGCATGAGGAGAGGAAAAGAGGAACAGAAGCAAAAGGAACGGGAGGAGTTTTTTCCCCATGAAAACTGTATAACATAGGGAAGCGCTGGTGTCAAAAAACTGGATATCTGGCCTTTTTTTCGGAGAAGAAGCTGTTGACATTGAGGCAAGAGTGGATTAATTTATGGATAAACAAGGGAAAAAAACTCGGCTGATAAGAATATGCCCGAGTTGGGAGGTTATTTGAGCACGGAAGACGCCTTAAAATCTTTGTTCGGCGCTCTAAAAGTTTCCCTGAAAAACGCTTCTTTTTATCATAAAGAGCATCCCGCTTTCACAAAATCGGTGGAAGATCTCAAGGAAAAAATCGACCTCCTTCTCGCTATCGTCGCTCCCCTAAAGGTCGGGTTCACTCCGAATGCGGTTTATTTCGACAGCAAGTACTGGGAAGAAGACAAGACGTTTAGAGAACTTGCCCGAATATTTCATTTCCGAAAAGTGAAAAGCTTGGAAATCAGACAAGGCCTTGACATTCAAGAACTGACAACTTTCATCGCCAATTTTCATCTCCCGCCCAAAGAAATTTATAAAGAAGGAGGACTCCAGAAAATCCTGCAACAGGAAAAAATATTTCACCTTTCGGTAGAGGAACTGGACTACTCCCAACTCCTCAAAGGGGAAGGGGAAGAAGTGAAAGATGTTTGGACCTACCTGCTGGGCGAAGCCATCGTAAAACAGGATACACAACAGATGGACCAAGTCGCAGAAAGTTTCGAAAAAATCGCAGGCCAACTGGCTCCTGAAGATTTTGCCGAAAATGAAGAACTCAACATGAATGTCAATAAGCTCATGAGGTACATGAAAAAAGCACAGGAAGACCGGTTTCATTCCTGCGCCAAGGTTTTGGTCAAGGGTTTCGTGAAAAATAAAAAATTGGCTCACGAATCAAAGGTTGATAAACTCAGGGTCATCTTCGCTGATATCGGCGAAGAAGATTTTGCCTCGGCCCTGTGGGAGGAGATAGCCACCGATACCAGTTTCGATGCGCTGAGTTTCAGCGTTTTTTCTAAACTCGTGGAAAAAGACAAGCAGGACCGGATCGCGTCTAAGCTCAAAGAGGAGGCGCAAAAGGATGATTCTCTCTCTGCTTCAAAAGAACTGCGAAACAAAATCAAAGAGCTTCTCTCCGGAACATCCAGCCCCTACGTATCAGAAATATATCGAGAAACGCTGACTTCCCTCCTCCAAGATATCGATATCCGAAAAGAATTGCAGCTCGACCGGTCGCAACTGACAAAAAACTACAGGTATACCCTCCTCAATCTTTTTGTTGCCGAGGCCGATGTGGATATGAAAAAATCCCTGTTGACACATATCCTGGAAGAGTGGGAGGAAATCAGAGAAAGCGAGGATTTCGAGTTTCTTAAAAACTTAGCGACAACGTTGAAACAAGAGAACGGTGGTTTTTCCTCCGAGACGATCGCCATCAAGACGAATAAGTTGATAAGCGATCATGTTGAGAAAGCCGTTCTAAGGGGACAGTCATCTCCCTACTTGGGCTTTTTCATGGAGAGCATGGAGCAAAGCGGCCTCGGTGTGAATGACTATCTCCAGAAAGTCTTTTCAGAGAATAAAATTACGCCTTTCATCCTTCAGTTTTTTTTCAAGTTCTTTTCCGATAGCATGCTGTATTTTCTGATCAATCTGGAGGAAAAATCCTCGGATAACCGATTCCTTGACCGCATGACCGAAAGCGTCAAGTTGATAGATTCTCCTCTTTCTCTGGAGATTTTGAAGACCATTTATCCCTTAGGGAACAACACCATAAAATCCAAAGTGCTGCGGGCGATGCAACTCCTCTCTATCCAGGACGGAGATTTTCTGATGCAGATCATGCAAAAAGGGAGCCTGGCACATAAAAAGGAGGCCTTGACATCCCTGGTGAAATATGAAGAGACGAGAAAAAAAGCGCTGGACGCTCTATTCGCCATTCCCTCCCCCTTTGGTCTTAAAAATAAAATCATCAAAAGGCACATTCAATTGGTGGGAGACTCCTCTATCCAGGAAGCCTGGGACCACCTTTTCGATCTAAGCCAAAAAAAAGATATCTGGCATAGAGCGGTCCGAAAAGAAGCCAGAAGAGCTTTGGAGAAACTCGATGCTCGAAAAGATTAAAATTGCCCTGCTCAACTTGAGTTCTGCCATCCAGGCAGGAAAGATCTATTCCAAAGAACACCCGAGCTTTCAGGAATTCATCCTCCACGCCTTCAAGGCGTTGCAGGAAGTCCTGCCGAGGAAAAAAGAACTGGTCATCGGTATCGTCGAGGATGAGTTAGCGTGGGAAGGAGAAATCTTTTTCTCCCTGAGTCAGAAGCTGAACGCACTCGTCCTTTACCTTCAGGAGAAGAACATCGAGCGGATTGTCTTCCTCCCAGATCTGAATGAAGAAGAGTTGTCCAGCTTTGTCCTGTTTTTGATCGACAGAGAAAAGCGGGGGACGGCAGATGCCCATGAATACCTCACAGCTCTCGGCGTCAGAAACATCCGCGCCGGAAAAATCAGAGCCCTTGCCACACAACAAGCAGCCGAGGAGGACGAATCCACGAAAAAAAAGAAACGAAAAGACAAAACCATGCGGAATGTATCCCAAATCATCGAAAATGTGCTCAACGAGGAAGATGTCGATTATTTGGAATTAAAATTCAATGTTCTCAATTATATGGAAGATTATTTGGGAAGACGCCAGGAGCTGCTAGATCTGATATCCATAAAGAAAAAGGATCTGAATACCTTCCTCCATCTGTTGAATGTGTCCATCATCTCCATGTTCGTGTCATCCAAGATGGGTTATTCCCGGGAGGATGTTTTGGACCTGGGAATAGCAGGGCTTTTCCACGACGTAGGCAAACTCGCAATCTCTAGGAGAATCTTGAAAAAGCCCTCCAAATTGAGGGAAGATGAATTTTACAAGATGAAGCACCACACTACCCAAGGCGCAGAAATTCTGACGAAATACAAGGAAGCTGTAGGGAAGCTCCCGGCCGTCGTAGCGTATGAACACCACCTCAGATATGACATGATGGGTTATCCCCAACCCGCCCATCCTCGCAAACCCCATGTGGCATCAATGATCGTCTCGATGTGTGACGTCTACGATGCTCTCGCCCAAAGAAGGTCATACAAAAAGGATTTTCCGCCGAAAAAGATCTACAATATCATGATAGAGGGCAAAGGGAGCGCTTTCGATCCAGAACTCGTCGAATCCTTTTATCGTGTGATGGGAGTCTGGCCGATAGGAACGATCGTTTCTCTCAGCAACAGGAGGATCGCCATCGTCAGGAAAACAAACGAGAAGGACATCTTCAATCCTGTTATCGAAGTCATCCATCCTCAAAAAAGTCAGGAAGTAATCGACCTTTCGGAAGAAAAGGTCAAACTCAAAATCACAAAATCTTTGAATCCCTTCAAGGAGGGAAAACGGTACCTCGAGCTGATCGATAGCCAGGCATAAGCTCCTGCTCAATCGGACCCAAGAGGGCTTGCCTTATTGGTGGCCCACGCGTAAAATGGATCTTTTGGGTGAGGAAAAAGTGAAAAAAATTATCGTGCCCGCAGTCATAGCTAAAAACCAGGCGCAATTGGAGGGAATATTCGAAAAAATTGCCGGCTATGCCGATCTGGTCCAGTTGGATATCATGGACGGTCGTTTCGTCCCGAATCGATCGTTGGATTTCGACTTCCGATTGCCCCAGCGTAGATACACATTCGAAGCACATCTGATGGTCGATGATCCAGACGAATGGATAAAAACTTATGGGAAGAGGATGGACACCATCATTGCCCATTTTGAATCCCCTAATACCTCCCTGAATACCATCCGTTCGATAAAAAGTATCGGGAAAAAGGCTG
>Ga0307444_1001396_pt1 | contig 10418 bp, 7 predicted proteins | sample SalMarSW160340MG_FD_202145 | JGI IMG/M metagenome (GOLD analysis project Ga0307444, IMG submission 202145) | Salt marsh sediment microbial communities from the Plum Island Ecosystem LTER, Massachusetts, United States - SW1603-40 | ecosystem: Environmental > Aquatic > Marine > Intertidal zone >... | reverse complement strand
ATGCCCCGTTTGCCAGCGGAATCAGCTTTGCCAACGAGGGCCTTTTCGATAGGCTAGAACCCGCCTCAGCAAAGCCGGTCGCGCTTTACGAGAGTGGCGACGCGGCAATCACGCTCAACGCGTACGGAGCAGGCGCGGCGATGTACGTGGGCTGCGAACCTGAGGCGGCGTTCCACCGCCATCTCGTCGAGTGGTTGGTCGCAGAGGGCGGGATGGAGCCAGCGCTGAGGACGGACGCGGATGTCGAAGTAACGGTACGCGCCGGAGGTGGGCACCGGCTGATTTTTGTCCTGAACCACAACGCCGAGCCGGCGCACATTGCGCTGGGGAAGGTGTACCACGAGCTGATCTCGGACCAGCCTGTTTCGGGCACGCTGACCGTAGAGGGCAACGGGGTCAGGCTACTGTCCGAAACGTGACGCGGCGTCCCTCCTGTCAGCACCCATTGGGGCGTGGGATCAACCGCAACCGGATAGGTGGCAGCCCAGGCTGTACGCCCCCGATTGGCGATCGTGCGCGAGTGGACAATCAGGCTCAACAGGTAGCTACAGTGGCTCGGCGGCGCGAGCGAATGCTAGACGCTGGCGCGGCGGACCAGATGGGGCTTGAGCAGCGTTTCCTTGCGCTCAATCTCTGGGTCCTCGATCATTCGCAGCAGGAGCTGAGCAGCCAGCTTGCCGACCTCTTGCATGGGTTGGTGGATGGTGGTCAGCGGAGGGTAGGCATAGGCAGCCGGCGGCGTGTCGTCATAGCCGACGACGGCCACGTCGGCAGGTATTCCTCTGCCCGCTTCACGCAGCGCGCGCATAGCACCGATGGCCATGCGATCGTTGTGAGCAAAGATGGCCGTGACACGCGGGTCTTTTTCCATCAGCCGCCGCATCGCCCAATATCCGCTCTCGTAGGACCAGTCACCGTGCTCCGTCCATGCGGGGTCGTGCTGCAGTCCGGCGGTCTCAAGTGCCATCACACAGCCCTGGGTGCGGCTCTGGACCGACTTCCAGTGGGAAGGGCCAGCGATCATCGCGATATCTTGGTGCCCAGCTTCGATGAGGCACTCGCCAGCTTGACGGCCTCCATCGATGTTGTCGACGTCCACAACCATAAGCGCTTGGCCCGGGATCGAGTACGAGGTGGTGACGAGCGGTGTGTTGCGGTTGATCAACCAACGTACATGCTGTGGATCACCCTCTGTGCTAGGCCGGGCAAAGAGGATCCCGTCCACCTCGCGCTCGGTGAGCAGGCGCAGGTACTCGGGCTCGTCGTCGGGGTTGCGCTCTGTGCTGCCGAGGATGAAGTAGTAGCCGTGTCGCCTCGCTTCGGCCTCGGCGCCAACGATGACTTGGGTGAAGTAGTAGTCGGTAAAATCCTGCGTGATCAAGCCAAGAGTGCGCGTTCTGCGTGACGCCAGCCCCCGGGCGACGGCGGAGGGCTGGTAGCCAAGGTCCTCAATGACATCGAGCACACGGCGCCGCGTTTCGGGGGCCACCTGTGAGCTACCATTGATCACCCTCGACACGGTCTGGTACGATACGCCAGCTGCAGCTGCGACGTCGCGGATCGTTGGCCTTTTGGCGTCACTTGCTTTCACGCTACTTCCTCCACACACTGTGAACGGTCACGGACGATCATACTACCAACGGGGGGCCACGTCAACCAGACGACATACTGAGATTCGGTCATAGCTCGGATTCCGGTAGCCAAGGTCGTGACAAAACAGCCGGAGATCACGCATCGCCCTTTCGCGAACCCTTTCCATGGTCTGGATCCGGCCGCGGAGGCGGGCGAACGGCACAAAGCGCCCTGTAGACAGCTTTGAGCCGCCGTTTTGGGCTCACAGCCGACGATCTGCATCATCTGGACGGCCTCCTGGACCATTGCGCCTCAAGGTTTGCTCGGGTTCGTGGCCGGAAACCATTTATGACCGAATCTCAGGACGACATAGGGCCGAGACGGCCATAGCAGGATCATCAAAGGCTGGACCGGGACGAGCGTGGTATACTTGGTGTGCTAGCGGTTCATCGTCAAGCGGCCATGGGACCCTCGTAATTCCTCCGCAAAACCGGATTTGACACAATAGTGTGTTCGTGATATGATGCCGTGTGACCGGTCACGACCCGTATCACAGGTAGTTACTCGTAGCACTTCCGTTCTCGTCAGGGCCCAGCCTAGGCGACGCTGATCGAGGGGATCTTCTACCACATGCTACCTACCCGTTTCCCCATTCGCTCTCTTCAGTTGGCCACTAGGGTCTTTTCCTCTGTGGCTGGGCATCATTGCGCCGTGAGACCTCCTGGTCTATTGTGGACCAGGATTGGCTGGTAGCCGCTAGGCTAGCCTGCTCATCGACGAACAAGGAGGAAAAATGTCGACGCACACGATCAGAAGGAGAGAGTTCCTGAAGCTGTCGGCGCTTGGCGCCGTCGGCGCGGCCGCTGCGGCCTGTGCTCCGACCCCAGAGGTGATTGAGGTGACCCGTGAGGTCGAGAAGGTCGTGAAAGAGACCGTGGTGGTCGAGAAAGAGGTCGAGGTCGAAAAAGAGGTCACCAAGGTCGTCGAGAAGGTTAAGGAGGTCGAGAAGCAGGTCACGATCGAGGTCGAGGTGCCGGAAGGACGAGGTGAGCCCCCCGCGCTAGCGAGCAAGACGGCGAGCGGGGAGCTGCCCCCAGTGGACGAGCGGCTACCGCTAAACCCCATGGTCATCGGCGGGCGCGAGGCGATCGGCGTGTACGGCGGCGAAGTCCGCCAGATCCACTTTGACACGGTCTGGTCGACCCAGACCTACGACTGGTACGCCGACCGGGTTATCCAGTACTCGGACGTGGACTTTAGAACGCTCATCCCCAACATCCTCGAGAGCTGGGAGGCCTCGAGCGATGGCACGACCTATACGCTGTACATGCGTAAGGGGCTGAGATGGTCGGACGGAGAGCCGGTGACCACCGAGGACGTTGCCTTTTGGTGGACTGACTGGGCGACGTACGAGGGCCTGGGATGGATCGCTGCTCCGTTCAATGGCATCCAGAACCAAGAGTGCGCCCTCGAGATCCTGGACGACTATTCTTTCCGCTGCACATTTGACTATACGTTCGGCCTCTTTATGCACATCCTCACCCGCAATATGGGCGGCTATCCTCAAGAAGGTCCGTTCATACCCGCGCACTTTTGCAGGGACTATCACCCCGACTATGCCGGGCGGGAAGCCATCGATGCGCTCATGGCCGAGTGGGGGATGGAGACGTGGCAGCAGGTCACCAACCGTTTCAGCAGCCAGTGGGGCTTGAACACCTGGCAGTACCCGGACTGGGCCACGGACTTTCCGACCCTGGCGGCCTGGATTCCGGTAGAGTATCCGGCGGAGGGGCTGATCCTCTTTGAGCGTAACCCCTACTACTGGAAGGTCGACCTGGTTGGCAACCAACTGCCCTACATCGACACGCTGCGCCTGGATTACCTGGCCAGCACCGAGGCGATGGATCTAAAGATGATCGGGGGCGAGCTCGACTGGATAGGCCAGCACGGCGTGACCATCGCCAACTACCCGCTCTACAAGGAGAACGAAGAGCAAGGCAGGTACGTGATCGGTGACTATCTCTCCTGCATGACCGATCGCTACACGCTCTACCCCCGGCGCACGCTCGCCAACGACCCGGTGCTGGAAGAGATCGTCAACCACCCCAACTGGACCCGAGCGCTTTCGGTGGCCATCGACCGGGAAGAGATCAACGAGAGCCTCTTCTACGGCCAGGCTCGCATGGGGCAGATGGCCCCAATGCCCAACTCCAGCTACTTTAAGGAAAAGTACGGCACGGCGTGGGCGCAGTACGACCCGGCGCTGGCCAACCAGTTGTTGGACGAGATGGGGCTGGACGAGAAGGACAGCGAGGGCTACCGCCTGCGGCCCGATGGTCAGCGTCTCTCCTATGCCATCGAGCACGCCGGGATCCGCGTCGGCGCGTCGGTCCACGAGTTCACCGAGATGGTCACCACCTACTGGCGCGAGATCGGCATCGATGCGACCACCAAAGAGATCGACGAGGCGCTCTACAACGAGCGAATGCTGGCCAATGAGGTCGAGTGCGGCATCTGGCACGCCGACCGCTGCACCGACATGCTCCTGCCGATCCAGATGCAGTGGTACGTGCCGGTGGGTGGTAGTTCACAGGGCAACGTCTCACAGGCCTGGCAACAGTGGTACTCTGCTGAGGACAAGGAAGCGGAAGGCCTCATCACGCCGCCGGAGGAGATCCAGCAGCTGTTCGCCTGGGTCGACGAGATGCGCGCGGTGATTGACGATGCCGAGCGCGTGGCGGTCGGGCAAAAGATCTTTGACTACCTGGCCGAGAACCCATTGGCCATCGCCATTGTGCTCGAAAGCCCGTGCCCTCTGATTATCAACAAGAACATGCGCAACCTGCCGCGGCCCAAAGTGCCGGTCGGGTGGGACACGTACGGCATCAACACCTACCATCCGGCGGCCTTTTTCTACGAAGGCGGCCAGCGGGCGTAAGGCGCTCACAAATACACCAACCGGGTTGCCGTCCCATTATGCCGGCAGCCCGGTTTGGTCTTGCTCCGCGAGCGGTCCATCGCTGCCCTGCGGATCGCCTCTGCGCCGGCAGCGTTGTATAGGAGGTGAACCCTCGTGCTATCGTACATCCTTCAACGTATCCTGCGCGCGATACCCCAACTGTTCCTGATCTCGGTCCTGGCCTTTACCATCATCCAGCTTCCGCCCGGGGATATGGTGACGTATCAGTTACAGCGCCTACGGGCCAGCGGAGTAGAGGTGGACGAAGCGCAGGCTGAGCTCTTGATGAGGCAGTATGGGATGGATAAGCCGATGCCCCAACGGTATCTGCTTTGGATCGGCAACATCATCACCAGGTTCGACTTTGGATATTCGTATACCTTTGAGAAGCCCGTGGCTCAGGTTATTTGGGAGCGCATGGGATACACCTTTGCTATCGCCCTGTTCGCGGCCATCTTTACCTGGGTGGTGGCGATCCCCATTGGCATCTTTGCGGCAGTCAGGCAGTACTCGATTGCCGATTACGTCATCACCTTCCTGACCTTCGTGGGATTGGCCGTTCCCGCGTTCTTCCTGGCTATGATCATCATGTACGTAGCCCTCACCAAGTTTGGCATCCGGGCCGGGGGGCTGTTTTCGCCAGAGTACATGGTCCAGCCGTGGAGTTGGGGCAAGTTCCTGAATCTACTGAGTAACATGTGGCTTCCCATCATCCTCCTCGGCACCGGCGGCGTCGCGGGCACCATCCGCACCATGCGCGCCATGATGCTGGACGAGCTGCGCAAGCAGTACGTGACGGTAGCGCGCGCAAAGGGACTTGCCGAATTGCTGGTCATCATGCGCTACCCTGTGCGGCTGGCCATCAACCCCATTATCAGCGGCCTGATGTGGTTGCTGCCCTGGCTCTTCTCCGGCAGCATTATCCTTGGGATCGTGCTTAACTTACCTACGGCCGGCCCGGCGTTGTATGCCTCGTTGAGGCAACAGGATATGTATATGGCCGGCGCTTACGTTGTGATTACCGGTGCCTTGACCGCGCTCAGCGCGATCTTTTCCGACGTCCTGCTGGCGATGTCGGATCCACGCATCCGGTTCGGCGGCGTGGAGGGCGTATGAGCAACGAAAATCTTCTGAAAAGGTGGTTGGGTCGCAAGAACCAGCAGGAAGCCGAAAAGAGCCAGGAGGAAGCGTTCTACCGGGCCGGGCAGTGGCAGCTTGTGTGGTGGAAATTCAGGCGGCACAAGCTGGCTCAGTTGGGGACGATCGTCCTGTCTATCCTGTACTTTATCGCCATCTTTGCCGAGTTTGTCAGTCCTCACGATCCCCTGCGGCGTCTTAGACAGTATCTCGCCCATCCCCCAACGACTATCCACATCCGCGATGCGACGGGGCGGTTCCGCAGGCCCTTCATCTATGGCACGGAGATGGGGCGCGACCCGGAGACGTTCAGGCCGGTCTTTGAGGAAGACAGGAGCATCATATACCCGATCGGGTTGTTTGTTCCCGGTGACCCCTACAAATTCTGGGGGTTGTTCCCGGCCAATGTGCATCTCTTTGGCTGCGGGGGAGAGGATGCACCCCTGTTCCTCTTGGGAACCGACAGCATCGGGCGAGACGTGTTGTCGCGCATTTTCTATGGGGCGCGCATTTCACTGAGCGTCGGCCTGGTGGGCATCACCATCAGCTTTGTCCTTGGGCTGCTCCTGGGCGGTGTCTCGGGGTTCTTTGGTGGTTTCATCGACGAGGCGATTCAGCGGAGTATCGAGGTGCTCACCACGCTGCCTCAGATCCCGTTGTGGATGGCGTTGGCCGCCGCCCTGCCCCAGGACTGGCCGCAGTTGCGGATCTACTTTGCCACTACACTCATCCTCTCTATACTCGGTTGGACAGGTCTGGCGCGGACTGTGCGCGGCCGGCTGCTGAGCATGCGCGAGGAGGATTTCGTGCTAGCTGCCCGGCTGGACGGCGAGAGCGAGTGGGCCATCATCACCCGCTACATGATACCCGGCTTTGCCAGCTACATCATCGTCTCGCTGACCGGGTCGCTGCCAGGCATGATCCTCGGCGAGACGGCGCTGAGTTTCCTGGGCATCGGCCTGAACCCGCCGACGATCAGTTGGGGCGTCATGCTACAGGATGCCCAGGACATCATGAATGTGGCCCACCTCCCTTGGCTTCTCTGGCCGGTGCCAGTTGTCGTGCTCGCCGTGCTCATGTTCAACTTTGTGGGCGATGGCCTGCGTGACGCTGCCGATCCGTACGTGACATAGGAAGGTCTGCTGATGGGTGACACGATGAAGAACGTGGCAGCAAACGACGGTGCTGACGCCCTGGTGGAACTCAAGGACCTGCGCACCTACTTCCACCTCGCTGAGGGGGTCGTTCGGGCGGTAGATGGCGTGAACCTCACGATCAAGCGAGGCCGGACGTTGGGCGTCGTCGGCGAGAGCGGCTGCGGCAAGAGCATCACCGCGCACTCAATCTTGCGCATCGTTCCCTCTCCCGGTCAGATCGAGGGCGGCGAGATCCTGTTTCATAGACCGATAGGCGCTAACGGCGCTTCCTCTGCGTGCGAGCTGATCGACCTGGTCCAGCTCAAGCCCGATGGCCCAAGGATCAGGAGCATCCGCGGCAACGAGATCTCGATGGTCTTTCAGGAGCCGATGACGGCGTTGAGCCCTGTGCTCACCGTGGGATACCAGATTATGGAAGCGATCATCCTGCACCAGCAGGTGGGCAAGCACGAGGCGCGCGAGATCGCGGTCGACATGCTGGCCCGGGTCAAGATGCCCAACCCGGAGCGGATCATCGACAGCTATCCCTTCGAGCTGAGCGGCGGGATGCGCCAGCGCGCCGTGATCGCCATGTCCTTGAGCTGCAGCCCGAGCCTGCTCATCGCCGACGAGCCGACGACGGCCCTGGACGTGACCACCGAGGCACAGATCCTGGACCTGATGCGAGACCTGCAAAGGGACCTGGACATGGCCATCATGTACATTACCCACAACCTGGGGGTGATCGCCGAGATGGCGGACGAGGTGGCGGTGATGTACCTGGGCCGGATCGTCGAGCAGGCGCCGGTAGAGCCCATCTTTTTCACGCCCAAGCACCCCTACACGCAGGGCCTGCTCAAGTCCATCCCGCACCTGGACGAGGTAGTCAAGACCGACAAGGCCGACAGGCGGCTGTGGACGATCAAGGGCGTCGTGCCCGACCCCTACACGCGTCTTCGAGGATGCACGTTTCACCCCCGCTGCCCCGAGTTTATGGAGGGGGTGTGCGATCAGGTCGAGCCGCCGATCGCCAAGGTAGGGCTGAACCACGTCGCCCGGTGTCACCTGTACGCCACTACCACCGCTGCCGCTGCCGCTGCGCGGGATCAAGGATGAGCGACATGTCGAACCACATGAGTCAAGCGGGGCCTCTGCTGGAAGTTACGGCGCTGAAAAAGTACTTCCCGATCCGGAAGGGTTTCTTCAAGCGGGTCGTGGGGTATGTCAAGGCCGTGGATGACGTAAGCCTGTACGTCATGGAGGGGGAGACGCTGGGCCTGGTCGGCGAGAGCGGGTGCGGCAAGACGACGACCGGCCGGTCGATCATGCGCGCCATCGAGCCTACCGCTGGCGAGGTCATGTTCAGGGACCCCGAGTTGGGACTGGTCAACGTCCGCGAGCTGAGCAAGGACGGCATCCGGCAGATCCGACGCAGCATGCGCATGATCTTTCAGGACCCATACAACTCGCTGAACCCGCGCATGACCTTGCTCGACATCGTAGGCGCTCCGCTCAGGGCCATGGGCCTCGCCAAGGGCACTGAGTTGGAGGACAGGGTCGCCGAGATGCTGCGCCGCGTCGGCCTCTCGCCGGAGTACATGCGCCGCTACCCGCACGCGTTCAGCGGCGGGCAGCGGCAGCGCATCGGCCTGGCGCGCGCCCTGGCGCCTAATCCCAAGTTTGTGGTGTGCGACGAGCCCGTATCGGCACTGGACGTCTCTGTCCAGGCGCAGATCCTGAACCTGCTGCAGGACCTGCAGCAGGATCTGGGCCTGACATACCTCTTTGTGGCCCACGACCTGAGCGTCGTGGCGCACATCAGCGACCGGGTGGCGGTGATGTACGTGGGCAAGATCGTCGAGCTGGCGCGCACGCCTGAGCTTTTCACCACACCGCTGCATCCCTACACCGAGGCATTGATGGCCGCGATCCCCCGTCCTGACCCAAGCCCGCGTGCGAAGCACATCGTGCTGGCGGGGGAGGTGGCGAGCCCTGCCAACCCGCCTTCCGGCTGCTATTTCCATCCGCGCTGCGAGTACGCGGTTGATCAGTGTAGCGCGGAGGAACCAGTGTGGGAAGAAGTCGGAGATGGACGCTTTGTGAAGTGCCATCGTGCCAGGGAGCTGTCCCTGACCGGGGCAGTACAGGTGCCTGCTATGGCTTGATCTGTCGGCGGCAGTTCACTCGCTTCGCCTCCTCACGATGGGTTCGGCGCAGAAGCACGGTGCGCTGAACCCGTTTTTGCGCAAGACGGCCTGGTATAGTACACTGAGCACCGAGAAAGAGGAGACGGCATGGCAGAGAAGAGTTGGTCTGAGCTACTGGGAGCACACAGCGAGGAGCTAGCCGCGCTGTCAGAGGCGGATGGCGCGTTCCTGGAGGCCGACACCGCGCTCGCGCCGTGGATCAAGTACCTGATGGCCATGCAGCTCGATGCGATCGCCAACCACCCGCGCGGCGTGCGCTGGTACGGGCGGCGGGCGCGCCAGTTGGGCGTCAGCGAGGCGCAGGTGGTAGAGGCGATCAAGCTGCTGCGCATTTTCGGCGGTCGCCCGGCTATGGTGACCGGTGTGGAGGGACTGCGCGACGACGAATGATGGCGGGCAGCGCAGTGGCTGCGCGTGCATGACCAGAGTAGCCGCGCGATCGGTTGTGAGAAGGGACGTTGGCATGCGATACGTACAGTTCCTGGGCAGTGAACGGGTTGAGGTGCGAGAGGGACCGATGCCAGAGCCGGGACCTGGCGAGGCACTGGTGCGCATTGCCATCTCGGCCATCTGTGGCAGCGAGTTGTCCGCCTACCGCGGTGCGAGACGCGCGGGCGAGCAGCACAATCCGGGCCACGAGATGGCGGGCACGGTGGTACAGGCGAACGGCCTGTGCCGGATCGTTGAAGGGCAGCGGGTCGGTGTGCAGGTGCTGATCGGGTGCGGGGAGTGCCTCTACTGCCTACTTGGCGACCCCAAGCACTGCGCACGGGGCGCGTCCTACCTCCAGAACGGGCACAGCGAGTACGTGGTCGCGCCCGAGATTTGCCTCATCCCTTTGCCCGACGAACTCGACTGGGAGACGGCCGTCCTGGTGTGCGGCGATACATTAGGCACGCCCTACCGCGCCCTGCAGCGCTTGGGCGGGGTGCAGGCCACGCAGACGGCAGCCGTGTTTGGCTGCGGGCCGATCGGGTTGGGCTGCCTGACCTGGCTGCGCTACTATGGGCTGCGCACGATCGTCTCAGAGGTACATCCCTACCGCCGCGCGCTGGCCGAGCAGTTGGGGGCTGACGTCGTGCTTGATCCCGATGTGGTGAACGTGGCCGAGGCGATCCGCCAAGAGACCGGCGGGGGCGCGGACGTCTGCCTTGATTGCTCGCCTGTGGCGCAGACGCTGGTGGATGCGCTAGAGGCAGCGCGAGTGTTTGGGCGCGTGGGCTGGATCGGGGAAAAGGCTGCGGTCACGGTATCGCCCAGCCGGCAAGTGATCCACAAGGAACTCGAGATCGCGGGATCTTGGTATTTCACTGCCGCGGATTTCCACGAGGAGCTGGCACACTATCGACGGGGGCTGCAGGTACGGCAGTTGATCACGCACCGCTATCCGCTGGAGGAGGCACCACA
>Ga0307444_1001394_pt1 | contig 10421 bp, 15 predicted proteins | sample SalMarSW160340MG_FD_202145 | JGI IMG/M metagenome (GOLD analysis project Ga0307444, IMG submission 202145) | Salt marsh sediment microbial communities from the Plum Island Ecosystem LTER, Massachusetts, United States - SW1603-40 | ecosystem: Environmental > Aquatic > Marine > Intertidal zone >... | reverse complement strand
AGATACCAGATTAAACCTGCGCTGTCTAACGGGTTGAGAATCGTGCTTGTTATCATATTAGGTGCTGAATCGTGGGAGCCGTCAACGGCGAGGACAGGTATCCCAGCGTCTTTGAGCCTCCGAAAGTTGCGTATAGCCGCTTCGAGGGTGGAGTTTGCGGGTCGGGCGTGCTCAAAGATGTCTCCTGCGATTATCATGAAGTCAGGCTGCAGCTCGATTGTTTTGTCCACCAGCTCCCCAAACACGTTGTTGAAGTCTCTGCGGCGCACATCCAGATTATACTGAGCGTAACCCAGATGCAGGTCAGCAGCGTGAACAAAACTGAAAGGCTTCACGGTCTCCTCTCCAACCCATCAACTCGTAAACAAGTAGTTGCTTCAGTGGCTTTTATAAGTTAAAGCCAACCGCCTAAACAATTTTTTCCGTCTTTAGACGCGCCTGCGGATTCAACATTCATATTAGGAGACTAATAGAGGTACATTGTTGAAAACAGTATTTTTTCAGAAAAAACCAAACCAATAAAAATTAATCTTCTAGAGTGGACCGAGCGGGATTTAAACCCGTGACCGATGGAGCGCGCGAAAAAGAAACATAAAAAGACTAAAACGGCTTCGCGAAGTTCCCTCCTTTAGAATAAGTACTGGTTGACCGCTTTGGGTTTGCGTTAAATACGCCACGTTATTCCCCCCTCATCGTTTGCATGCATACAACTTAAAATATTTCACATCGCGTGTGCACCTAGATGTAATATCGACGGTCTTCAGTTTTCTTTATTCTGCCAAGAAAAGTTCCAGCAAAATAGGGTAACCAATACTGTTCCGGCAAATCAAGGTCTGCCTCATCAAATGTCACAGCTTTCTCCCATGAAGTGGCTCCTGCTTTCTTAAATTTATGAATAATTCTTTGGTGCATTTTAAATTGAATCCCAGACAAAGACAAATCATAATCCCAGCTTTAGAATGTTCCTTAGAGACTTGGACCCCAATATTATGATCTCATGAAATAAATCAGTTGATCTGCTGCTGAAGATAACAAAAGTTTACGATAAGTATTCATTGCTTCTTCACGCTTTTTACCTTTCAGGTAAAGTATTTCTGTTTCAAAGTTTCTTACTTCTTCTGGCACTAACTTGTTAAACTGCTTATTTACTAATTTCACATTTTTCACTTTACATTCTTCAGTAGAATGGTCAAAATAAACGGCAAAAAAGCATTGGAAGCCTTTTGCCCAATCTTCACTAAGAAAATCCTACGTATTAATGTAATACACTTGATCGTATATTAAGGTATGTGCTTAATTAATCATACAGAAACTAAAAGTCAAAGTTGCTCTTTGCTAAATTTGAAACATCCAGCCTTATTAGCCTATGTGCGTGCGCTTGAAGTCAAAGAAAGCAGAGGGTATATTTATTAGGTGACTTACTTGAGTGTGGGGATTGTGAATTGATTACTGGATATATATTCATAAACACTGAGAAGGGCAGAACTTTGGATGTTGTTACGAAAGTGGGCAAGATAAAGGGCGTCAAAACGGCTTGTGTAATTACGGGCACCTTTGATATCGTAGTAACCTTTGAAGTGAAAGACGTTAAGGATGTTGGCGAGATGGTTGCGAGAGGCATAGATAGTGTAGACGGAGTTTCCCTAACGCAGACAGCAATATGCGTCAAATGTTGTTCAAAATAAGCCTCTAAAAACCCCTTTTTTGTGCGCGTGTGTGTTTTTTTGTTTCTTGTGTGTGGGGGATCTACTTAGCGTGCGTTGCTCAAATTGTGGAATTTGCTGTAAAGAAACGATGATGGAGCTTTCAAGCGAGGATATCAAAAGGTTAGAGAAAAAGGGTTATCGCTTAGAAGAATTTGCAGTTATAGATGATGGTGTGACTCGGCTCAGAAACGTTGACGGATATTGCTATTTCTACAGTCGCGCTGATAAGAAATGCAAAATATATGAGAAGAGACCCGTGGGATGTTACCTCTATCCTATTGTGTATCTGGCAAACGAAGGCGCTATAGTTGATGAATTATGCCCAATGGGACAGACAGTTTCAGAAGAAGAATTGAGAACAAAAGGGAAAATCCTTCACAAACTCTTGAACAAGATAGAAAATGAAAGTGCACATTGACCAAAGATTGTATACTTGCGTTTAGTATGCGCAAAAGGTTTTTACTCTGGCGAGCCCAAAAAAGTATTCCATGAGGGCTATAGACGCAAAGATTCTCGAAGAGCTAGAGATGATTTATGGGGACAAAGACTGTTTCGCTTCACTTCACGATTGGTTTGGAACCGCGAAAATGTACTGGACTAATCTGGAACGTCTCTTCATGGTTGCAGATTATGCAAAAAAACATAATCCCTCCGTAGCTGAGGAAATTACTACGTATAGTAAACGAATTGTTGAATTGTTCCACCAAACTAAGGATTATGCGAGTGGATGGAATTCCAAGCACAAAGAAAAACGCAGACTTTCAACAGATGATTACACCGAGGCTACAGACGAAAGTTGGGATGCGCATGATAAGTGGACGGTTTCTCAAGAGAAGTTACGGCAGGCAATCTTGGATTTCATGGAACTTTTGTAATATGTTGTCTTCAAACCGTAATGTCCACTTTTGTATCTACAGAAACTGAGTGGTTTTGGCGGCACACATCATTAAGTTAAATCTTTGAGGTTATTCTTCCCTTCTAATTGCGACTGTCTTCCTGCTCAATAGAATGTAGGTGTCTGTTGTACATGATACTGTGTATCCTTGATTTGCTAAATCGTTTACTCTTTCATTTAACTTTGTCCATGCTTCTGCGTCACTAGTTTCTGGTACTTTCTCTATTTGTATAGTTTTAGGTTTCAAAGGCAACTTTTCACCTCCTAATATTCAGTTCATCTATGTTCTACGTCTACCGAGAGAGCATTTAAGCACTGCGAAATATTTTGCGGTTCTGTTTGTTAGTAAGAATTCGTTTTCCAGGTATTATATGGACATTGCCGCCAACAGTAATTGCTAGACTTGTAAATACAGCATCCGCATTCAATTCCGCTAAATTTCTTTGTGTTACCCATTCTGTACTTGCTTCTAATATACAAAGGAGAAAACCCCCGAATAAATTATCTATATTTAAGTTGGAGTGTGGTTCGCGCACATCTCGGAGAAAAGGCGAGTGTTAATTTAGCTTCTTTTGAGTATGCATCTATTTTTCTTTGCCAATCCATGTTTCTATTGCTTCTTCGACAGCTTTTGACAGGTCCCCTTTTTTCCCGCCAAATCTCTCGACGGTCTTGAACCTGAGCGACTTTTCCAGTTCATCAGAGAGCGCTACGCTGATTCGACCCATTTCAATTACCAACCACACCAATTTTTACTATTTTTAACTATTTTGCAAGCCCCACAGGCTAGATGTTTTTCCAATAAGCAAATTGTCCTATGCCGACTACCCGTTTTATTTTTATCATCATTCGTTATTCACCTTAATTTGCTTATTCCTATAGGATATTATGTGCTTACGCACTTATAAGGGTATTGGCTTAAGCGTTTAAGCGTTATAGTCATCACCTTGGAAAAAAGTGCTAAGAAGGCGGTAAAGGCCTATTCCACAAGTTATGCGCGCGCAATTTTTGGATTATGTGCAACCTTATTGACAGTAAGTATATTTGGTGTTCCCTGATATTCAATAATGGGTCAAATACCGTAGAGAGCGGAAGAGGATGGATTACATAAACATAATTGGATTGGCGGCAGCTGCACTGGGTGGGATCTCACTTTTTCCCCAATTACTGAAGGTTCTAAAGACCAAATCTACCAAAGACATTTCTCTTGGAATGATTTCAATATTTTCGGGCAGCATATTTTTGTGGCTCGTTTACGGAATTTTGTTGAAAAATTCGCCCATCATAATCGCCAATTTTTTTGGTTTTATCCAAGCTCTTATTATCCTATTATATAAAATAAAATACAAATGAAAAAGTAGCACGTGCGAGGTGATAATTTGAGTGAAGCAAAATCGAATATAAGCTATGAATGCAAAAAATGCGGTGCAAAAGGAACTTTAGTAGAAAACGTGGAGTCTATCAATTTGAACGAAATCAAGAAGTTACCCTGTGGTTGTCTAGCGGATAACGGCAAATTTCAATTTCTACATCCACCGTCATAAGATGTAAGAAGAGACATTGACATCTGACGCTGATTTAGTCTTCAGTGTATTCCTCTGCAGCGAGTTCAACTGAAACCGTGTCTTTATGTGAGGGGTGTTTTCTCTTTTTTGGAGTCATTTTTCTTCCTTGCATGAACGCATTTTCGGCAGCAGTAATACCATCTGCTTCCAACATTTCTCCTCTCTGTTTGTCATCATAAATGTCCCCCGTTTCTCGCTCAATCTGTTGTTCAGCGTCGTCAGTGTCGATGTGCTTAGTCTTCTTTCTTTTTGCCTTGCTCATGCAGCCACTCTAGGTATTCAAAGAGACATTATGCGATATAAAGCTGTTGTACGTGCTCTTTATGTTGGGTTCGAGTTTTATGTGCCCGCCAAGACATAAATTTGTGAAGATTTACATAGATTTTTTTTATCACTGAACAGATTTCAGCGGCTGTTACTGTTGCATAGCAGTCACATAATGTTTATAAGAATTTGAGACCATTTATAATGTACACCATTTAGCAGGTTTCTCGTGTCAAATCCCCATTTTTCCATGAATTCACTGCAATATGGGCGCGGGCTGAGGTCTGCTAGATTCTGCTCTTTGAAGAAGGATGAAAAATACAAGATGGATGGAGGTGAAAAATGTTGAGATTGAAGCATCCTATCGAGTATGAATTGAACCCTACGGAGATGGATAAAGGAAAGCAATGGCTAACATTAACACTGAAAAACACAGGAAATAAAACTCTTAAAAGACTTGGCGTGGAATTGCACTCTCTAGACACCTTTTATCTTTTTCCTTTAATCTTTCCTTATGCATTTGGACACTACATCGGAGAGCTTAAGCCAAATGAAGAGAGAGAAGTGGTTTTCCAGGTTAACGCATCCGGATCAGCTGATGTATACGCCACTATCAGTGCACGTACGAATGGAGACTACTTCTGGTGGGAATCCGGTTGGACGCATATCTCTGTAACCGAGGAAAAAGCAGAAATCGGACGCCTACTAGTGCTTTCAAACCCGTATACAAAAATTGGAAAGACCATCAGTGCCGAGGCAACCATTAAGGGCTTAAGAAAAGTTATGGGACAGGAACTAAAACTGGAATTCTGGGTGGAAACCCCCTCAGAAAAGATGGAAAAGCAGGCCACAATAGATATAAAGGATCTTCCCGTTGGAGAGGAAGCCCGTTACACCGCTGAGTTCACACCCAAGGAAACGGGGCTCTACACCATATACGCGTATTTATACGATGGATGGAGACGAATAGATCGCAAGATAGAGCGCATCTATGCGCAGAAAAAATAACAATCACCAAGCCGACTTGAAAATTTCCAACTCCCTTTTTTTGTTTAACAAATAGCTGCGCGCTTTAGTCTAATTTGGTTTCCAGTTGCACTTGTCCTTGGAGCATTTGGAGCAATCTCTATAGCAACGCCATATGCTGGCTTAGCAGAACGGCTCTCCATAGGGTCAATACGATTATGGATTGAAATTATCTCTCTTGCCTTAATTAAACACTCGAGTTAAGCAGCGGGGTAAGTTTTCTTGTCTTTTTTATCCCTCATTCTATTAACTAACTATTCCTAATTCTTCCAGTTACCAACCAAACATGTGTTACACGGGTAACCTGTTTTTTGCAGAAGCCTATTTTTTTGGTGTCTAACCAATCAACAATGACGACATGGTTAGTCATGTTCCCGAAATCCTGCTTAGTTTTGGTAAAGGCTATGCGGTATTTAGTAAATATGTCCTATTGAATCTGATATTAATGGGTAGACTAACACGAGTAATTCATTCAATCAAACAGAGCTTAGATTCACTAATCAAGTTTATCGAATAAGTTATTGGCAAATAGTCTTTAAAGAATAGCGCTCACACTTATGTATCAAGATTTTTCAACAACGGCTTTTATTATGTCCTCTACAGGTCTCACTTGTCGAATTTCAATGTTATTCCAGAAAACAAAGCCTATGTCCTTAAAGTATTCCTCAACAGCCTCTTGAGAAGAGGCTACAACAATGTAGAAAACGAGATGGTCCAGAACTGAAGCCCAAGCACTCAACACTTGTACACCGTGCTTCTTTGCTCGATCCCATGCATCTTCTCTCTTACCGAGCGTTTCCTTAAACCTCTTCTTCACCTCAGCATTAAACAAAGGACAAGACTCAACAGTGTGCTTCATGTTCACTGCGAAAGTAGGCACGTTTCCAGCTCCAATCGTAAATATTGTTAAGCCCTTTTCTTAAACCTTGTCATCACTGATGCTGGGAATATAAAAGCGCGCGCGAGTTTAGGTGACAGAAAATAAGTAGTGATTAGAATTCCCTGAGAGAAACGGAAACGAGCAAACAGAAGGGCCAGCAAACGAGAAGAACTCGTGGAGGAAAAAAAACAGAAGAGAAGATGAGAGCGCAATTAATATTACATACATGCAGAGTACTCATAAACAAGGTGAATTTTTGCCCAGAAGGTCATACGATCGTGCAGAAAATTGGATGGTCACCTGTTCTGTATGCCACGGTTCAGGCGCGACAGGTGAAGGGGATTCGAGAAAACGATGCCCAAACTGTGATGGAGCAGGACAAGTAAGCTCTACCCAGAAAACGCGAAAATTACTAAGGAACTCTACATGATACGGCATCATAATCAAAGGATACATGCCAAAATCGTTAATAGTAAGCATTAGCGCACGCGTGTGCGTGCAGGTTCTCTGTGTGAGGGTAAGTAGGAGAGAACGAATTAGAATATGAGTTAGAACGGGGGAGAAAAAGAAAACAAGCGTGAACGTTTGGGTTTGGGGTTAAATTTTAACCTTTCTTTCTCCAAAGTTACAATTTGTTTAACCTAACCTATCTATCATTTTGTGGTTTGGACTAAAATTTAATAAAAAAGGGGAATTGTGTTTATTTCCAAGTGTATCAATGCGCCTATTGCCTGACGAAACAAAGAAACCAACTAACCAGTTGGTCTTAGGTACATGTGAAGCTGATCTTTTGTAACTTTTAAGTGCAATCCCTTGTCTGTCCAGCGGGTAACTCCTTTCTCTAGGGCTGAAATGGCCAACATATTGTGGATCGATATTTTTGCTCCAAGTAGTTCATTGGCTGCTTCTTTTGTCAACTGAATCTCAAGATGAGTTATTTTCCACTCTTCCGGATCTATTTCTATTTCCTTCACTTCGCCGATTTTCTCGTCTAATGCGAACACATCTTTATCCATAAATTCTTTACTTTTCATACTTATTTATCCCTCCTTTTCGCGCCAAATCTCTCGACGGTCTTGAACCTGAGCGACTTTTCCAGTTCATCAGAGAGCGCTACGCTGATTCGACCCATTTCAATTACCAACCACACCAATTTTTATTTTTTTGTTTTTTGCAAGCCCCACAGGCTAGATGTTTTTCCAATAAGCAAATTGTCCTATGCCGACTACCTGTTTTATTTTTATCATCATTCGTTATTCACCTTAATTTGCTTATTCCTATAAGCTACTATGTGCTTACGCACTTATAAGGGTATTGGCTTAAGCGTTTAAGCGCTAAAGATATAATCTGGAAACATAAGCGGCTGGAGAAATATGCGTAAGTATGCGCGCGCGTACGCGGGCTTAGACTCAACTCGGGGATTTTCATCTTTATGCGCGCATATATCTGTCGCCGATATTAGATTGTTTACATTTATTTACGACCTTGCCCACCCCTAATAGAAAGTCTAGAATAAGTCATTCCTTTCTGTTTTTATTTGTACTAAATTCAATATTAAAAGACAAGTTGTAACTTAAGGATAGCCTAATAGAGGTTCATTGTTGAAAACAGTATTTTTTCTGAAAAACCAAGCACACCCTTCATCTGTTTTTTAGGCTTTGAATGCTGAGGGGCAGAGCTTGTTTAAGACGCAGGGGTCACATTTTGGTTTTCTTGCTTTGCAAACGTTTCTTCCATGGGATATCAGCAGGTTGTTGATTATTTTCCAGTGGCTCCTCGGAACTATCTTCATGAGGTCCCTCTCGATCTTGTTTGGATTCGTGTTCTCTGTTAGCCCAAGCCTCTTGGAGAGCCTGCGAACATGAGTGTCCACAGCTATCCCCTCGATAACTCCGTATGCGTTCGACAGCACTATGTTAGCGGTTTTTCGGGCAACACCGGGCAACTCAAGAATCTCCTCCATCGTATCTGGAACCTGCGAATCAAATCGTTCAACCAGCATCCGCCCGGCATTCCTTATGTTCTTGGCCTTGTTTCTGTAGAAGCCCGTGGACCTGACGGCCTGTTCCAGTTCAGCTAAATCCGCGTTAGCATAATCTTCCGGGGTCCTGTACTTCTTGAAAAGCGATTTAGTGACGATATTCACTCTTTTGTCTGTGCACTGGGCAGAAAGAATAGTGGCTACCAGAATCTCCAGAGGGCTACCGTAATGCAGGGCAGTCTTCGCCCTCGGATACTCCTTCTCCAGCAGCTCGATAATCTTCAGCACCCTCGCCTGCTTGTCAGCGATTTGTTTAGATTCTTCCATTACAGCACCCTCCAAACCTTTTTTGGTTATCCCACAAAAAAATCATCAACTTCTACAGTAAAACCTTGCTATAATTAGGTGGCTTTGTGGCTAAATAGTTTAAGCAACCCAACCCTTTTTCTGGCGCTTGCCGCAAATCGAGGACTAAAAAAAGGGGAATGAAACGTGTTTCTTGGGAGAGCTGTTAGATTAGTAGCGTTATGTCCGCGTCTGCGGCTATGTCAAGGAAGGCTGCCGCCCCCGCGATCTGATCCACCTCAGGAATCAGGGTTTCCTTTGTCACTCCGAACATCTGCATGGTGGGGCTGCAGGCATAGATTTTCACGTTTCCCGAAGCCTTCATCCGTTTAAGCATCTCGTAGGGCGTGGGATACTTCATCTCTTTCAGTTTTGTCTTCAGCATCTCCTCATGTTGCCTGTAGGTTGCTGGAAGTCCGGCTTTCTCCATGGCTCCCTTCTTTAGCATGGTGAGTCCCCAGAAAGTGAAGTACAAATGCACTTCCATGTCCATGGCTGCTGCTGTGGAGCCTAATGTGAAGGCGCAGAGGAGCTTGTCTATGGTGCCGCTGTGGATTATCAGGGCAAGTTTCTTTTTTTCGGGCATAAAAATTTCCAGCTTTTCCGTTGATAGTATAAGTTACTTATAACGGTGTTATAAATTTTTTGTAGAGTCGCTGGGTTGCATGTTCGGGTTTGCCGCAATGCTTATAAAACACACATGAACATATATTCATATGAAGTTTATCTCAAATAAATGGACGAACCAACTGAAAAGGAGAGAAAAAACAAAATGCCAAGAAACATCATACAAAACAAGAAAAAAGAAGCCCCATTTCAGCTGTTCTTCCTCAAAAACGACGCAACCCAAAACGTTGAGGTCACAGAACTAAACGAAATCAACTTTGAAGAACTGAAAAGCCGCCTAGAAAACGGAGAATCGATATTTATAACCCGAAAACAAACGCAGAACTCAGACATGAACTTCATCGCCTATGAGGAAGCAAAAGAACCGTGGTACCTTCTTAGAAGCTGAAAAGGGGAGAAGAAAAAACATGGTGTTAAGAAACATCGTCAAAATCGATGAAAAGAAATGCAACGGCTGCGGACTGTGCATACCCGCCTGCGCCGAAGGAGCCCTCCAGATAATAGACGGAAAAGCCAGACTAGTCAAGGACATATACTGCGACGGGTTAGGAGCCTGCCTAGGAAAATGTCCCCAAGACGCCATAACCATCACACAGCGAGAAGCAGAAGAATTCAATGAGAAAGCAGCAGAAAAGCACGTGAAAACCACACGAACAGCCCCTGCAGATCACACCCGTTTTACGGGTTGCCCCTCCACACAAACGACGCAGTTCAAAACTGAAGAGAAACCATCCACAAACATTACAGAAAAGAGGACAACAAAATTGAGTACATGGCCAGTCCAGCTGAAACTGTTGCCGCCCAACGCGCCCTTCCTCAAGAATGCGGATTTGCTGATAGCCGCTGACTGTGTGCCCTTCGCGTACGCAGACTTTCACGAGGACATGCTGAAGAACCATACTCTTGCCATCGGATGCCCCAAACTTGATGACGCAGCCCTTTACAGGAACAAGTTAGCTCAGATATTTCGGATGTCCAACATAAGAAGCGTCACAGTTGTCAACATGGAGGTCCCATGCTGCTTCGGCTTACATCGCCTCGTCCAAGAAGCCCTCGAACTTTCGGGAAAGAAGGTTCCTTTGAGGCAGGAAACAATAAACATAAGGGGAGAAAAAATCTCGTAATCAGATTA
>Ga0307444_1001391_pt1 | contig 10426 bp, 9 predicted proteins | sample SalMarSW160340MG_FD_202145 | JGI IMG/M metagenome (GOLD analysis project Ga0307444, IMG submission 202145) | Salt marsh sediment microbial communities from the Plum Island Ecosystem LTER, Massachusetts, United States - SW1603-40 | ecosystem: Environmental > Aquatic > Marine > Intertidal zone >... | reverse complement strand
ACTGCGCGGCCCCCTGGCGATTTCGGTCACAGCGTCGTGCGCATCAAGGAAGTCGTAGTAGCGTTCCACGCTGACCCCACCCACGCCGATGCTGTTCGCCACCGGATGGTCGTTCGGTTCCGTATAGGTGGCCCCGGCATGCGCTGCGAGATCACCGTAGCCGGTACAGTCGATGAAAGTGTGGGCATACACTGCCTCTCGACCGGAACGGCTCTCGACCAGGACGCCGCGGATCCGGCCATCTTTGACGACAGCGCCGACGAGGAGCGTGTTCAAGAAGAGGGTCACGCCGGCCTGTTCCAGCATCTCGAGCGTGACCAGCTTGTAGATCTCGGTGTCGATCGCCGTGCACACCGAGTCATAACCATAGCCCACGCTCATCTCGACGTGCCCGGTCGTGCCGCCGGCCAGCGCCAGCCGGTCGACGATCTCTTGCGGGATCCCGCGCACGACCTGGCGCTTTTCCGCCTGGGGAAAGGCCTTCCACAGGTTGTAAAAGCTGTGCAGCGCGGTGCCGCCCTCGACGACCGTCCCGCCGGTGTAGCCCTTGGACTCGACCAGGAGGGTGCGGGCACCGTGCCGCGCCGCCGCCAGGGCAGCGACGACGCCCGCCGTCCCGCCGCCGGCGACGACCACGTCGAACTCGCGTACGGGCAACTGTCTTGCCGGTTCCTCGTAGTAACTCACGGTTCTCTCCTTTGGTCTCTACGCGCCCGAAGGGCGTGGGCCAGCCGCTCCGCCCGACGGCGGCGCGACCTCTACGCTGCCCGGCCCCGTGCGCCCTAACAGCACCCGGGCCAGCCACTTCCAGAGCAGGGCCAGCCCGTTGAATATGTGCAGTGAGATCAGGCCCAGCACAGCGCCGACCCCGGTCGCGATGAACGCCTTCCACAGGGTATCGACCTGGAACCCGCCGGACCAGCCGAAGGTTACCCCGGGCAGATAGTAGTAGGTGGGGGCAAAGAATAGCGCGAGCGAGGTCGCCCCCAGGGTGACGACGACGACAAAGGAGACTATGCCCAGGGCGAACTTTAGCAGGAGGTAGGCGATGCCCTTCCACGTCACCGGATTGGTGAGGAGCGCGCGCAGCCTGGCCCAGAATCCGGGCGGCACCTCGCCAACCTGCATTGGCCCGATCTCGACGTGGAGCATGGCCTGTGCCACGCTGCGCTCGAACGCCGCAAAGGCATAGGAGAGGGCGATCACGCCGACCAGGATCGGGATGCCGACCCAGGTGATGATCAGCCCTAGTCCGAGCGCAAAGCCGGTGACCAGGAAGACAAAGTAAAAGATGCCGAGCGGAAAGGAGAGGAGGAGATAGAGCAGGTTCAGATAGCTTTGCGGCTCTATCACCACCCGGAAGATGGCCGACACAGTGGAGGTTTCGCGCTCGCTCACGGTAGTCTACCTTTCTGCTGCGCCTCAAAGCGGGACGTGCTGCGCGACGGAATCGGCGTGCGCAGAGCAGTATAAGGGACGATCCTAACGGCGTCAAGTGGCACACGGAGGGCACAAGCCTCCATCGGACCGGGCCTCTCCTGGGAACGCCAGGCTCGGGACTGGCGGTAGGAATGCCACGCTGTCCCCTGACGGGGATCTCCGAGAGCGTGGCGATCCGAGTGCCTTTTGGACCGCCAGGCTCCAGCCTGGCAAAGGAGGTGCCACGCTGTCCCCTGGCGAGGATCTACGAGAGCGTGGCGTTTCCTGACCGTCGACTGGGGCGCCGAGCGCCGGCCCGGCCTGAGTTCGCCCGTTTGACACCTGCGGCGTTCAGATGCATAACATGGGCACAGTCTGCCCATACGAGGTGACAAGGTGTGGAGCCAACCGAACTGATCGCACTCAGCATCGAGATCGAGAACGAGATCGACGCGAATGGAGACCTGAGACCCCGGCCTAGCAAAGCTTCAACGCTCTTTTCGATCAGTCGTCATGCGGGGGGCCACGTCAGGTACTATCGATATGACCTGCCGCGCAAGGTCCGGCTGCAGATCGAGGAACTCGATCCAGAGGTGGCACTCCAAGACGACGAGGCAGTGCGGCGGATACTGGAGAGGTACACATCTTGCGATAGTGTGTTCGCCGGGAAGGGATACCATTTCGCGCGGCCGCCCTCTCCGGAGGAATGCCCCGATGCGGTGTATCGTGAGGGATGCTATGTGATCCTGGTTGACGGGAAACCGGTCAGTTGGGCCTGGACAGCAGACGAGAGCGAGCAGGCCGCGGAGCTGGCCGTCGAGACCTTGCCCAAGTACCGGCGGCGAGGGTATGCGCGCCAGGTGGTGGTGGCGTGGGCCACGCACGTGCTGGAAGAAGGAAAGGTCGCTTTCTACAGCCACGAGGTGGGCAACGCCGCCTCGGAGGCACTGGCACACAGCCTTGACGTTGTCCAGTATGCCGCGGTGACGACATATGGCAGCAATGCATCGCTCGGCTAGCTGACGGGCACGCTGCGAGCCGTCGTGCAGCTCGCTTGGTGCCGCACAAGGGAGCCTCGATGAACAGCACAGCGATCAGAACTGAGCATAGAGGCCGCAAGATCCTCCTGCGGCTCATTGGGGCTGGTCTGCTCCTGGCAGGCCTTTTTGCCGCTTTCCTGGGGCCGATCGAGATGGTTTGCTTTACCTTCTTTAGCGAGGGCGGCCGGTTTGCTTACGAGGGTTTCGGGTTCGGCTCTTTCATGTTCGGCAACCTCGCCGCGCAGATCATGGGGTACTATATGATCGGCGCACTGCTCATTCCGATCGGCTATGGCACGCTCACGCTGCAGCGCTGGGCACGCCACCTGACGCTCGCCGCACTCCGGTTCTGGGTTGTCGCCGGCCTGCCGCTGATCCTGGCCTTTACCTTTGTGCTCATCTCGTCAAAGGACGTCACTCCGCCCTTGGTCATCGTCGTTGGCGTGCTGCTTGCCGCCGCCTATCTGCTGCTGCCCGGGCTGGGCACCCGGTTCTACGACAGCCCGGGTACGAGAGAGAGCTTCCGGGAGAGAGAGACCAGCGGAACCTGGATCGAGACGATCCCGGTCCCGGCACTGGCGTTGGGATGCGTGTTTGCGTTCTATCTCCTCATCCTGCACGCGCACATCTATTTCAACGGCATGTTTCCGCTCTTTGGGACCTGGCTGTCCGGCCTGCCGGGGATCGTGGCGATCGACATCGCAATCTGCTCGCTGGCGGTCTTGCTGTGGGGCACGCTGCGGAGAAGCGCGTGGGGATGGTGGGGCGGGCTGGCCTATTTCAGCCTGATGGCCCTCTCGTACGTCCTCACGCTGCTCTCCTCCACCTGGCAGGGGATCCTGTCTACAGCAGATTTTCCACCTCTTGAGGTCGAGATCCTGCAAGGCATCCCTGCACAAGGCTACCACCTTGCCATGCTGGTGGGCGTCCCCTTTGCGCTGACCATCTGGCTGATCGTTCGTGCCAGGCCCTGCTTTGAGCGGCAGGATGGACGGTGAATCCAGGAGACAGGCCGGCTCGACCGCGCTCAGCGGCACACGGCGCTGGCATGGCATTGCGGCGCTGACCAGAAGGGATGGTCGGTATGGCCAGGACCGTGGACCAAACAGGCAGAGTGGCGCTGAACGCCGTCACCCGGCTCACGGCAGGCGCGGTCAAGGACTATAACATCAAGGTAAACGCGGTGGGTCCGGGCCCGATCCGGACGCGCATGGGAGGGCCACGCGCACGGCGCACGCCTGCACAGGAGGCCGAAACGATCGCATGGTTGGCCACGCTGCCCCGGAGTGGGCCAAGCGGCAAGTTCTTCAAGGACAGAGACCGGCTTGACTGGTTGTCCAATGTATAAGCCGACGCCCTATCCCGAAATCGACGGGCTATTGACCAATCTGCGCGACCAGGTGCTGCGGATCCTCGGTGGGAAGCTGGTCGGCCTCTACCTCTATGGGTCGCTGGTCACAGGCGATTTTGACCCGGGCGTCAGCGATCTCGATCTGCTCGCTGCTACGGCGAGTGAGATCGACGACGAGGCGTTCGACAGCCTGCAGAAGATGCACCTCGATTTCGCCACCAACCATCCAGTATGGGAGAATCGGGTCGAGATCGCGTACCTGTCCGTGGATGGGCTGCGCACGTTCCGGACGCAAGAGAGCGTGATGGCGGTCATCAGCCCGGGCGAACCGTTTCACCACAAGGCAGCAGGCAAAGAGTGGACGATCAACTGGTGGCTGGTTCGTGAGCGCGGCGTCACGCTCTATGGCCCCGACCCGAGGGCCTTGATCAAGCCGATCTCACGGCAGGAATTCCTCGACACGGTACGCGAGCATGCCCAACAGTGGCGCGAGTGGGTGAAGGCATCGCGCTCGCGGAAAGGCCAGGCCTACGCCAGGTTGACGCTATGCCGCGCGCTGTATGCGGCGGTCCACGGCGAGCAGCCCTCAAAGCGACAGGCCGCACGGTGGGCGAAGGACCGTTTCCCTGAGCGGGCCAGGCTGATCGAGGAGGCGCTGGAATGGCGCGAGGCTCAGAACGACAGCGAGGTGGACCGCGAAGCAACCTATCCTGAAACGGAGCGTTTCGTTCGCTTCATGATCGACCAGGTGGAGGCCGTCCTGGGCTAAAAGTCGCGCACCGACCCGTCGAGCGCGTCGAGGCGGGGCTGCATGCGCGGCGTAAAAGACTTGGAACGAGCCAGCGCCTCGTCGAACTCGATCCCCAGCCCTGGGCCCTCCAGCGGCAGCGCATAGCCATCCACCACCTCCGGGTAGGGCCACACGACGTCGGTCTCGCCTGCACCGTTCACCCACGGCGCCTCGATCATGGCCACGTTGGGAATGGCCAGCGCGGCGTGCAGCGTCGCTGCTGTGCCCAGCGGGCCGGCGTTGTTGTGCGGGATCAGCTCCATATAGTAGGTCTCGCCCATGGCCGCGATCTTGACCATCTCGCTGATCCCGCCGCAGTGGCAGACGTCCGGTCGCAAGTAGTTCACGTACTGATTGACAATCGCCTCGCGGAAATCCCACTTGTCGTGGTAGCGTTCGCCGATCGCGAGCGGCAGGCCGGTGTGAGCGCGCAAGAGGGCCAGGGCCTGCGGGTTCTCGTGCCGCACCGGGTCCTCGAGCATGAAGGGGCGATAGGGCGCGACACGCCGCGCCAGCTCGATCGCCCACTCGGGATCGTAGCGCCCGTGACACTCGAGGATAATGTCTACCTCGTCGCCCACGGCCTCGCGGATCGCCGCCATATATGCCACCTGCTGCTCGACGGCCAGGCGATGGTCGTGCAGGTCCACGTCGTCGTAGGTGTGAAAGCCGCGGAAGCGGATTGCCGTGATCCCCCTGGCGGCGCGCTCGCGCGCCTGGGCCGCGATCTCTTCCGCGCTGCGCCCGGTGACGTGGCCATAGAGGCGCACCTTCTCGCGAGCCAGCCCGCCCAACAACTGGTAGACGGGCACGCCGTGGGCCTTGCCCTTGATGTCCCACAGTGCCATGTCGATCGCGGCGAGCGCAGCGCCGGTAGCAGGCCCGCCCCGGTAAAAGCGGCGGCGGTAGCAGGCCTGCCACAGGTAGGCGATGCGCTCCGGGTCCTCGCCGATCAGGTAAGGAGTCAGGTCCTGCAGCGCGCCCAGCGAGGTATGGGGTAGAAAATGATTGGTCGCCTCGCCATAGCCGGCGATCCCGGCATCGGTCTCGACCTTGAGAAAGACGGCGCTGCTGCGCACGTCGCTAGTCAGGAAATGCTCGACGCCCGTGATCTTCATGCTGTCCCCTACCACTGCCTGCTGTCGGGCACCTCGATCCAGCGGCCGCCTTTGAGGATCGACTGCTGGCTGACCAGGCCGGGCAACGTCATGTCCATCGCCTCGTGGATCCCGATCGGGCATGGCCGCTCCCCCCGTATCGCCGCCACGAAATCCAGCACCTCGTAATAGTCGCCCCCACCGTGGCCTGCCTGGCGGGCCATGGCCTCACCCTCCCGCCAGTATTCGGGCAGGAACTCGTCCGCCAGATCCTCCAGGTCCATCCAATCGCCCTCATCCCCGCAGCGGTCCCGCAGCCAGATGCGGTTCCGGTCGCCGGGCGCGCGCGCCGATTCGTAGCAGCCGTCCGTGCCCTGGATCTGGTGTGCGTTCATGGCGTGGGGGCGACTGGAGATGAGGTCGACCCGGATCTTGGCCAGGCCGCCGCGCGCCATGCGGCACAGCATAACACACGCGTCCTCGTTGACATAGCGCTGGCCGCGCGGATCGAGGTAGTGATGGCCCGACCCGGCGCAGCTCACCGAGACGACGCGGTCGCCGGCCATCCACTGCAGAATGGGCCCCAGGCTGTGAGTGGGATAGGTGACGCCGTCGATCCCGGTCTGCCACTTGAGCCGCCAGGTAGTGCGCTCGGCCAGGTCGCGGATGTTGTGCAGGTACTCGCCCTCGGCATAGTAGGGCGTGCCGAACAGGCCCTGCTCGACGATCGTGCGCACGATCACGTTGGCGCGGATGTAGGTATAGTTCTCGGCCATCATATAGACGCGGTCGACCCGGGCGCAGGTCTCGACCAGGTCACGACACTCGTCGATCGAGACGCCAGCCGGCACCTCGCACAGCACGTGCAGGCCGCGCTCGAGCGCGGCGATGCTCTGTGGCACGTGGAGGGGCATCGGCGTGCCGACGATCACCGCGTCCAGATCGGAGCGGGACAGCATCTCTTCATAGTCGGTGAAGGCCTCTACCGCGCCCAGCCGCGCCGCGGCCTCGGGCAGCGCCTCGGCATTGGTGTCGCAGGCGGCGTGAATGCGGACGCCCTCCACCGCCTCGCAGGCCAGGCGAAAGCTGGCCCCTCTCCCGCACGCGCCGACGATGCCGACGTTCAGCCTGGACAGTACGCCCATTGCACCTCCCTTGGTCTACAGCCTGTTATTGCGAGCCGCCCGCTCTTGGCGGCGTCGGACGCTGCGTCCGCGCAATCTCCAACGCCCACACAGGAAGCAGGATCAGCCCCAGACAGAGTTGGGGGTTGCTTCGTCGGGGCAGCAAGAACGGCTGCCCCTCCTCGCAACGACAGAGATGGGACCTCCCTCGGACGGCAAGAGCCGCTGCCCGCTCCTTGCAACGACAGAGACGAGCTCTTCCTCGGGGCAGTAGGAAGGGCTGCCCCTCCTCGCAATGACAGAAGTGAGAGCTCCCTCCGGGCAGCAAGAGCGGCGCCCCTCCTCGCAACGACAGAAACGAGAGCTTGATCTCACACCATAGACGCGTCCCTACTCCGCAGCGAGTGCGCTCGCCACACGCCCTGCCTCGGTCTCGGCGGCAGGCGTGCTGGACAGCGTCTCGGCGATCGCGGCGAGGCGATCGCAGACCGCCACCGCCTGCTCCACGTCCAGCGCTTTCGGCTCTTCGCTGACTGCCCGGGCAAAGTTGCCGTGGTAGATATGCTTGAGCACGTCGTCGGGCAGCGCCATGCCGTGGATCAGGCCGTCCTCCGGTGAACCGAGCAAAAAGTCGGCCTCTTTGGGGATGCGGTAGTACTCGTCGCTCTCGAGCCAGCGGTAGACGATCCCGGCGCGGGCACGGCCCTCCTCCACCGCCAGGCTGCCGAACAGGTCGGTGCCAAAGACGATGCGGTCCGCGTACCGGATAAAGAAGTCCCGGCTGGCGTCCACGTCCTGCGAGAGGTTGTAGAGCATCTCGATCCCGGGGGCCAGGTCAAAGCGGACAGTAGGATGCGCGTCGAAAAAGCGGCCCGCCCGCTCCAGGTCGGCGGAAAGGAAACAAAAGTGGGCAAAGGTCACGTTGAGCCCGGGATGACGGGCCAGCACCTCGTCCACCTCGGCGTAGAGCTGTTCCTTTTGCACGTCGTCGGGGCCATAGCCCCAGCCCCGTTCCTTGGCCCAGTTGGGGAGCCGATCCGGATCCCAGAACTCTTCCGGATCGTTGACGTGCCACACGATCGGGACGCCCAGCTCCTCGACGCGCGCCCAATAGTCGGCATAGTAGGGATCGGTCACCGGGACATCCAGCCACTGCCGAGAGGTCGGCTTGCCCTCGATCATCTTGATCCCGTCACATCCTATGGCCAGGAACTCGTCCACTTGCTCGGCGAGAGTAAGTGTCTGGACCCGCCCACCAGACTGCACTTTGGCGTGGTTCAGGCCGGCAAAGACATAGAACCAGCGCGGGTAGCGCGCCTTCATGTACAGCGAGCCGGGCAGGCCAGACCCCGCCTCCGGGTTCTGGATCGAGACCAGGGCCATCTTTTCGATGCCTGTCTCCTGGCGGATGGCCAGCATGGATGCTTCTTTATCCATGCCGCCCATATGCACGTGACCGTCGATGATGCCAATGATCCGCGAATGCCACTCGTCCATTGTCTCACTCCCTCCCTATCCAGTACGTTTCGGGTTCCTTTCGCTCTGCGCAATGCGCGCTCAGCCATGCCATGGAGCGCCGGATCCGCTCACCCACAAGCGCCCGCGCACCAGTGGTGCAGCTTTTGACGCAGGCACAGCACAGGATACACGCCTCTGCGTCGGTCGACACAGCCCCGGCCACAGTGACCGCCCCTGTTGGACAGACCGCGGCACATGTTCCGCACCTCGTACAGGCCACCTCACGCGTCACCGGCGCGACGGGGCGCCCTGAGCCAATCTCCTTGTAGGGCCGCCTGCCGGGCACCTGCAGCGCGGGCACCCTGTCTAGCGCGCCGAGTGTCTCCAACGCTTCCCCGACTCGCATGCCGAACGCCGCCGCACATCGCAGATCCTCCGCGTCGGGACGGCCATGCGCGAGCGGCACTGCCGCGGTGGAAAACGAGTGCTCGCCGATGAACGCCCCGGCGGCAACCGGAACAAAGCCGCGCTCGGTCACCAGATCACACAGCTCCAGCAAGGCATCCTCGTACGCGCGGTTCCCATAAACCACGACAGGGACCGCCGCGGTGAGGCTACCCCGGACCTGGCGCAACCTGCGTGCCGCCTCCGGCGGGATCCGCCCGCCGTAGACGGGCGCACCGATGATCGCCAGCTCGTCCCCGGACACCTCGAACGCCCCATCTGCCTCCGGTGGCGTCAGATCGATCCGCCCGATCTCACCCGCCCGCGTGCCGCGGGCGATGGCCTCCAGGACACGCTCGGTGGTATGGGTCGGCGAAAAGTACACCAACCGCACGAACCTGACGCTCCTTCCATTGAGGACTGCCCGCCGCTATATGCCAGTCGCGGCTGGCGACTCGGCCGGGACAGGCACATTCACCTTGATCCCCAGTGCAAAGGGGACTGAGAGCATGATCACCGCTGCCGCCCCCCAGCAGAGCCACTCGTAGCCGACGATGCTCAGCAGGGTGCCGGCGAGCAGCGACATCGAGACTGAAGTAATGTGGTTCACACTGACGCCCGCGGAGAGCGTCGGGGCCAACTCTTCTGAAGGTGCGATGCGGTTGACATAGGTCGACAGGCCGATACGCAGCGTGACCAGCAGGTTGATCCCGATCAGCATCAGGGCCAGGAACAACACGTTATGGACGGTCGCATAGCCGATGAAACAGAGTGCCAACGCCACGTAACTCAGCGCAAGCGTGGTCCGCTCCCCGATGATGTCCAGCAGGCGCCCCATGCGCGGCGCAAGCACAAAGTTGACGACGCCGCTCACCACTAGCAACAAGCTGACTTGCTGCGCCTTGAGGCCATAGTCCTGCACCAGGACCAGCGTCCCGAAAGTACCAAAGACCTGCATGCGCGACCCCTCGAAGAAGGTTAGCACATAATACAGCCAGTAGCGCTTCTTGAACAGGATTCGCGGCTGGACCACGCGGCTTTCCCCGGCGCTGGCCGGGATGCGCAAGACGAGCAGCCCACCGACGACCATGGCGATGCCGCCCAGGACGTAGAAGGAGCGCAGGGGAAGCACCGCCGCCAGCGCAGCCGTCACCCCCATGCCGACCAACGAGGCCAGCGACCCCATCGACGACAATGTACCCAGGATCCGTCCCGAGTGTTCCTTCTTGGATAGGGCCAGGCCCAGGGCGCTCTGCACGGGCGTCCAGTTGTGGAACCCCAAGCTCCCGACGATGGCCACTGCCAGCAGGGCGGCATAGGAGTGAACGAGAGCATAAAGCCCATACCCAACGCCCATCAGCAGCAGGGCAGCGCCTGCGCGCCGCGAGAGCGGCCAGTGCGAGATCAGCGCTGCGATCAACACCAGGCTGAGCCCAGGGATCTCGCGGATGCCGGCCAGCCACAGCACTTGCTTGCCGCTCAGGCCGAGGACGTCGACAAAGAAATTCGTGCTCACGCCCCCCAGCAGGCCCTGCCCCAGGCGGGCCAGGAACACAGTAGCGGCGAGGATCACCAGATCGCGCCCCCACGTGGACGCGACCGACTGCACTTTCTCACGGATCGATACGTACATGACGTCTTTTCCATTCACTATGGCTTGCTTGATCATACCACTGGCAGGAGCACCCGCTCCTATGCCTGGC
>Ga0307444_1001390_pt1 | contig 10431 bp, 14 predicted proteins | sample SalMarSW160340MG_FD_202145 | JGI IMG/M metagenome (GOLD analysis project Ga0307444, IMG submission 202145) | Salt marsh sediment microbial communities from the Plum Island Ecosystem LTER, Massachusetts, United States - SW1603-40 | ecosystem: Environmental > Aquatic > Marine > Intertidal zone >... | reverse complement strand
TGGAATTGTAGTTCTTCTTATATTGGCTATAATCAATAATCTACTGAGGGAAAAAGTTTCCTATCTGTATGGGGTAAGAATAGGGCCGCAACATACTCATCCATGAAAGGAAGGTAGGTAGATAGTTCTATATTTGTCATCATGCTGGCTATCTTGACTGTTCGCTCAAAGGCATGGGTAGAGAGGAGGGCCATTCGGGCTCCCATTAGTGAACTATTGCCAACAAATTTAATTTTTTTCGGGTTCATATCTGGCAGAAGGCCTATTGCGATAGCCTTGGGAATATCCAAATAACTTCCGAAACCACCAGCTACATAAAAGGTGTCTATATCATTAAAGCCCAAGCCCACATAGTCTACAAGCGACTTAATAGCTGCAAACACGGCACCTTTTGATCGAATAAGATTACTGATATCAGATTCCCTAATGGCCAGATCCTTTCCTGTTTCTGTTTCTTTTGAAGAGGCCACTATGAATGCTGCCTCGTCGTCTTTCTCAATTATCCTTTCATCACGGGTGGCAAGATTAAACTTTCCCTGCTGATCAATTATTTTATTTCTGACCAGCTCATAGATACTGTCAATCAGCCCAGATCCACATATCCCCCGTGGCCTGGCCTTTCCAATGGTACGATACATAACTCTACCATCATTTATCTCTACCCTTTCGATAGCTCCACGGGTGGCCCTCATACCGCAACTAATTCCGCCACCCTCAAAGGCGGGGCCGGCAGAAGCGGAACAACACACCATCCAATCATTATTGCCAATGGCAATCTCTCCATTGGTACCCACATCTATCAAGGCCTTTACCTCTGGCCTATCTGCTATGCCACAGGCCAGAACACCGGCAACGATATCACCACCCACATAGCTGGCCACATCAGCCACCGTCTCGAGTGTCCCTTCAGGGTTTATGTGTATATTTAATTCAGCAGCCCGTATCTGGGGAAAGACGTGTGCTGTGGGTACATAGGGATCCAATCGGATAGAGCACGGAATAAGTCCCAAAAGCAGATGGCTCATCGTGGTATTCCCCGCAGCCACAATGGCTGTGATCTGCTTAATGTCTATCCCGTTTTCTTTCGTTAAGGTCTTTATCATATTATTAATATTTTTTACTATTGCCTCATGAAGGGGATTAAGACCCTTTTCCTTGCTGCAGGCAAAGACCATTCGTGATATTACATCTTCACCGTAATGGGACTGAAGGTTATGGCTCCCCGCCACTCCTAGCACGTTGCCTGATTTCAAATTAACCAATTGAGCAACAACCGTGGTTGTTCCCACATCAAGGGCCAATCCGTAATTCTGATCACTGGTATCTCCGGGCTCTATCTGTAATATTCGCCAGAGATCACCATGCCTTGCTATTGTGGCCGTAACTTTCCAGCTGTTATCGCGTAATTTCTTGGCCAGACCCTGGAGGCAACGTAACGATATCTCAAAAGATTGATATTCTATCCTCCTTTTTAGTTCTCTCATAATGCGGTCAATATCAGCTATATTATCTTCGCCAGAGGGCTCTTTGAGTTCCAGATATATCTTTTGGACCAGCGGTTCAAAAAGGGAAAGCGGGTCAGAAGGGAGCTTAGCAACAAAGACCTTTTCTGGTTGACTGTAGTCAACCATTGCCCCTTGTATCATGATTTGTTCTTCTTCCAGACGGGATTCAGGTGGAATGACTACCGCCATGTCACTGGTAACCTTTGTCTGACAAGCCAGGACAAAGCCTTCGTTGAGTTCCTCTTTTGATAAAAAGCCGATGGAATGCTTGTCTGCCAAAACCTTACCATTGGTAACCTGAACTCGGCATTTGCCACAGACACCTTTTCCTCCACAAAGGGAGTTAATATATACGCCAGCCTTTTCCGCTGCCTGCATCAGGGTAATCCCTGCTTCGACTTCAACCTCTTTCCCATCAGGTAAAAATGTAACGTTATATATACCCATAAATCATCTCCCCCATTTTACACTACTCTTTCTTTTCACCAGTAGCTGCTTTCTCCAGACGGTAGCGTTTCTCACTCTTTTTACACAGCTCCCATATCATACATGATGACCTAAATTTACAATACACGCATGGATCTGTGCATGCCTCACAATTATCCAGACATTCCTGACAGTATCCTACTCCCATCTTCTGGCATATTACCCTGGCTTCCCTATCGGGATGATAACGGCACTGCATATTTAAATTTGTTTCAAGTGCATATTAGTCCACAGTAGGCTTAATTGATGAACCACGTAAATCTGTGTTTGCTATGGCATTACGGGTCGATTGAGCAGAAGTTGGCGTGATACTCAGAGACCTGAAGCCCAGGCTAAGCAGAAGAGGGACAAGTTCTGGATGAGAAGCGACCTCACCACAGATTGTCACATTCTTTTCCTTACCCAATTCAACGGCACGCTCTATGATGAATCCCAGCAACCAAAGAAATGCCTTGTTCTCAAAATTTTCGTACATGAGAACAGCATCGTTATCTCGATCAGCTGCCACGAAGTACTGGAGCAGATCGTTTGTCCCAACGTTGATAAAATCTACCTCCGCCAGGATATCTCCGACACTTATTGCTGCTGCAGGGACTTCGATCATGGCGCCGAGCTCAACTTTTTTAGAAAACGGCTTATCTTCGGCACGCAGTTCCTCTTTAACACTTTCCAAGATACGCTTCACCTCTCTTATGTCATTCACCGTGGTAATCATAGGGATCAATATGCCGACTGGGAATCCAACAGCTGCACGAAGTATAGCACGCAATTGAGTCTGGATTTCACTCGGACGTAGCAAGAGGTGTCTGCGCACCCCCCGAACTCCCAGTGCAGGATTCTGTCCGGTACAGTAGTAAAGGTCAGCAATCTGTTTATCCCCACCGATATCAAAGGTACGGATCACTACTCTCCTCCCACCAGCACCAGTGAATACACGATGATAAATGTCGTATTGTTCCTGCTCTGTTGGAAAGCTTTCCGTCTCCAAGACAAAGAACTCTGTGCGAAATAGTCCAACCCCTCCAAGCCGATTGCGAAGCATGAGGTGGATTTCATCTGGATTATTGATATTCGCCATCAAACGAACGTTGATACCATCCTTAGTGCGAGCACTAATCGGAGGTGAAAGAGGAAATTCTTCAGGGACCTGCAGCTCCCGTTTCAAGGTGATGTATTTTTGAACGGTTTCTGGTTCCGGTCGAATGATAACGACACCATTAACTGCGTCTACAATTACCTGATCCCCTTCCTCAATAGACTCCCTGAGGCCTTTTAGACCACCTATTGCCGGGATTCCAAAACCTTTGAGAAGTATGGCTGCATGGGATGAGAGGGCAGCGCTCTCAGTGGCAAATGCAACGGAGTGGAAATGGCGGGCCTCCATTACTGAAGATGGAAAAAGATTGTCGGAGATACACACTTTTGGTTCCCCATTCTTTCGTAAAGCTTTTTTGTACGTTTCCGGGGTTGGAGAGAGAGCATCTACAATGCTTGCAACTAAATCACGAATGTCTTCCGCGCGGGATATGAGATATGGACTCCTGCTTGACTCCAGTCCTGCGATGATTTGCTCGCCTTCCAACTCCAGGGCCCACGCTGCATTTTTGTATTCGTTTGAAATCCTGGAAAGCACCGCCTCGTGAAACTGCTTATCTGTCAGCATTGCTTCGTGGGTTTTCAATATGAGTGAGGAACTCAGGGATGAACCGGCATGTGCCTCTTTAATATGTTCGTGGAGATGATCAATGACAGTCTTTACCGCCTTAGTATAGCTTTTTTGCTCCGATTGCACTTGAGCTTCATGAATCTCGTTTCTTGGGATAATGAATTCCCGATCGAGAACCCGCGCCTGCCCAATCCCGATACCAGGGCAGATCGTAATGCCTTTCAGCTTGGTCTCATTCCCAGTTTCAAGCCGACTACGTTCAGGGAGCGATTTATCATCCATTTTCATAATTACCTACGCCAGCTACTCTCAAGCTGGAAGTCGCCGGTTACTGAAGAAAAATTATAATCAGATGGGCTTTCATTTGTCTGCTCTGCAGTTGAGTTATATTAGCAACCGCATGTCGCCTTTACGTTAGAAAAAATTATTGGTTTTCTCCACTATCAGTTGCGAAGTAGTTCAAGCTTTTCTAGTGTTTTCTCTGCAACCATTTTTTCCTTGTTAAAATGTTTTATCATTCGATTAAGACATTTCTGCCCTTCTTCATCACCCCTAAAATGTTTTTCGCAGGCATCCATAAAATATTTTGTTTCTTCAATATTCGATTTCACTTCATCTGGTATTTTTTCACTATCGTGTCTTACTGCTTCCTGATCGCATACATCGTGGCACCTACCACAATGGATACAACCATTCATATATATTTCTGCCACTTCATCTTCCATCACCATTGCATCGACAGGGCATTCTTCAACGCATATTCCACATCCGATACACATACCTTTGTCTACCCATGGCATATTTGTCTCCTCCTTTTCAGTGTAATAAGGTGTGATAGCAAATCTCAATCGTCCTTTTGTAATTGGTGAAGCTGATCAAGTAATTTTTTCTTGAATCTGTCGAGGGTAATCTCGTAAGGAATAATCGGGATAGCCATCCAGTCAGAGTATTCAAGGATTTCCTCTGTGTGTTCCTCTATATAGTGATCAAAGAAACCTATGCCATCAAGGATAATCGCTCCTCCAGTATGCTTTGGAAAGTTTTCGTTTGCCAGTCCTATATCCCAGTCCTTAAATACATGCTTTCTAAATAATATCCACCCCGGTGTCATCCACCACACTTTTTCACCATTGCGCATCTCTTCCCTTTCATCTTTGCCAGCCAGCATATCCACACAGTGAGATGCCTGAATTCTTACGATCCCTTCACCCTGTTCCTTGATAATAGTATCTATCGTCCTGAAAAGGTCATTAGAATTGACATAGCAAAACTGCCCCCCATAGATAACGATAATTTTGTTTGAGTATTCCCGTGCCTTCTTGATTCTATCTATGAGCTGTGTTTCTAATTCTCTCGGTATCTCATGAAGCCCGGGAGTGGTGAAAAGGACCTTTTTTGCATCTAAGAATCCCTCCTTTTTCAGGTAGTTTATCTCTGGGCTTAAGGTCCCACACGAGACGATGACGCAATCCTTAAAAGAGTTATCTGTTTTCATCTTTCTCCAATCATTTTTTACAAATTAAATTGCTTGATAGAATACATTCATATAGGCTATGAATAGCATCCATGGCCCTATCCATTCCCTTGATAGATGAGAATATCCCGTATGCTGATTTATTGTTCGTCTGACTCACTCCGCTTACTTTCCCTCTCTTCTCGCTGCTTTTCTATCTCGAAGCCCAAGATGAGGCCCTCTACCTTGCTGGGGGCCATGTGGCCATGGACTGTCTCCTCCACGATGGCCACCGGGGCCAAGGCGCAGCATCCTACGCAGGCAACCCTGTCGATGCTAAATTCCCTGTCTTTTGTTGTTTCGCCTGCCTTGATCTCGAGTTTTCGTTCAAAATTTTCCAGGATGATGTCCCCGCCCCTCACGTGACAGGCTGTTCCCAGGCACACCTTGATCTGGTGTTTTCCCGGGGGATGAAATCTGAACTGGTTGTAGAAGGTAGCTACGCCATATACCTCACAGGTGGAGATCTTTAGATGCGTTGCTACCATCTCCATAGCAGGACGATTAAGGTAGTGATGTTTTCCCTGAATCTCCTGCAGGATGGGGATAAGATAACTCCTCTCGTGCGAAAAATCCCTCAACATGGAGTTTATATCCTCTACCATAGCTTCGTCTTCGGTGTTGGCGAGATGGTCCATTTCTTTATTAATATATTTTCTCCTTAGATTATTACAGACGGGTTTAACTCATATATAGGTGATTTTGCTCCGAATACATCAGGAATAGACGCCAACTTGGGGCTTATAATACCAGCCGCTTTAAGCTCTGCTATCAGGCCGTCAGTTCTATCATTGAGACCAAACTGGAGGCATATCTCCTTTATTTGATTGCCGGTAATTGTATAATCAATCGCCTTTTCGGCAATGCTCCTTACTAATCCAGTAATCTTTTCCCAGTCAGGTTCTCCAAATTTCTTAAAGAGCTCAATTATGCTCTTTTCAGGATTCCATTGTCCTGTATCAAGGGCATTTTTTACTAAATAACGTATCAGATTTGGGATTTCATATTTCTCTCCATCCCTAAGCACTAACACTCGATCTTCCCAGCCAGCACTCTTGACTGTCCTCACTGGCAAAAGTAATCTCCATTTGTCAGCCAGAAGAAGAACATCCTCTGGATCATCCTTGATAATCTCCTTTATTTCCTGGAAGGAAACAGTATCATTTACCACGGCATACGCAAGAACCTGAGATAGTTTACTGGTACTCTTTACAGCACCAAGAATTCTACTCAAGGCTTTTTCTAAACGATCGGACGAGTGTTGAGTCAACTGCCTATTCTGATGTAATCTTTGATTCTCCATCAACCCTGTTGATACTTTAGCTTTCTGTGACCTTTAGAGCACACTGTATAGGTTACTTATCGTGTCATTGGTGCTCCACATTTAGGGCACTTAATCTCGTAGCAGGGGGAACCTACCTTATGGGTGGTTCTATAGCCACAATTGGGGCATACGCATTCTCCACCCGCTCCGAGTCCACTGCCGCCCATTCTGCCACGACCTCCGCCTTGTCCACGGCCCCTTCCAGTTCCAGGGCCTCTTCCGGCTGGTCCTGTGCCATCTCCTCTTGGCATCTAAATCACCTCCTTTCTTAATTCTCTTACAACTACAATCATATGATTTTTATCTATTGCCATATCCCTATCAAATAGAAAACCAACCCTACTATTAGCCCAACAGCAAAATTTACAATCTTGACAGAAATAAAAGCTCTCTTTGACTCAGCTAGCAATGGAAGCATTCCATGACCATCCTGAACAATAGAACTGGCCAAAAGAATGCCAAAAGGGATTGCCCCTTGTGCAAAAAGGGTCACAAATATCATGTGCGGGCCAGACTCCGGAATAAGTCCCACAAGGCAAGCAATCAACATAACAGTGAGATAATTTGCCGTAATCCAGGCCTCAAGATGTAAATAGTCTATTAAGAAATGCATTAATATCAAAGCACCAAATGTCCACAGGAATACCCGTAGAATATGAACCTTTACGATATGTTCCCAGAGATGTTCTTCAAGAAAATGTTCGGGAACTGTGGAAACGATAAAGAGGGATGACAATAAACCTATGAGGAATGTTATCTTTATCCAGTTCCATTGTGGTGGGCCTAATTGATTAAACATTAATCCAGCAATAAATAATGCCAAGGCAACTATCAATAATCCACGTTGAAGGGTAACATTCTTCAATTGGCTTACGATCTCACTCTTCGCAAAACAAACACATTCATCCTCATTATGTATCTCAAGCGTGCGACCCAACCTTTTTATCATGAGAGAGCCTGGTTTAAATAGGATATCTGTCACAAAGCCAGCAGCAATACCTATGAGAAATAGAATAAGGATTAAAAAAAATGTCTTTCCTGGAAACATTGACAGCATCACAAAGGCCTCATCACCACTGGTTGCAATCATCACAGTCACCAATGCGCCAAAACTTACTATATTGTGAGTATAGAGGGCAACAACCGTGAATGCACCAAGGCAACCAGGGGTAGCACCAAGAAATGCAGATAACATATACTGCTTCCATCTTGATTTCTGTAATGAATTCTGCCAGCTTCCCTTGGTTTGAACATTGAGATACTCTATGATAAGCATCATCACAAAGACAAAGCTGGTAATTATGAGAGTGTGTTTAAGGGTTTCAACAATCATTGACATTTCTTATTCCACTGAGGGACCTATTTTGTCTTTTATCAGCATGTTGAGCTCCTTCGTTTTTTCCTCGATAGCTGTCTCTAACTCTTCAATGGCTAACATCTGCTGTGGTCGGACAGAGTGGGCAGGAAGGGAGGCCTCTCGATCTTTCAGCTTTTCCTCCAGATCCCGTATCTCTTTTTTTAATTCCTCTTCGTTCCCCATAATCAACCTCAAAAAAGATCATCTTCTTTTGTTGCATCCATGCTCAACCAGATCCTATATAGTTTTTCTCCACCTTCCTCAAAACATTTATACCCTGTGGAGTCAACCTCTTCCACCATAACCTCTCCTAACTCTTTACATTGGGCCAGCCAGTTTTTGAAATGTTCTCCACCACCAAAGTATGCTTTTCTCCATCTTCTTCCTTGAGCGTCTGTTTTCTCCTTAACCAGCTCTTCCTCGGCCATCCTTTCCTGGATTGTCTTGTCCTGGATGTCTTTTTTATCATTCATATGCTTTTCCTTGCCCCACCATGCTATATATGTAACACCTGGTTTCCTCCCAGAGACAATAGGAAATATTGTAGGGTATCAATTTCAGTCAGATTATACTTTCGTTAGATTTTTCCATATCCACCGTATTGAGAAATACTGAAAGTTTAGCCCTTTCTTTTCCCTAACTTATCGATTCTATTCAAGATGCCCTCAATCCTTTTTGATGATTCCTCTACCTCTTTTTTTAATAATTCCAAAGAAGAAATCGACTCTAATCTTGGGACGATAAAATGCTGATAGGATCTTTGTTGGTATCCGAAAACTGGAACTTCCAGCCCAATAATCTCACTTATATTGTAGCCTACCCATGGATCTTGCAGGCAGCCAAAAGGCGATGCTCTGCCCTCCGCCACTGCCTTGGCAAATTGCCCACAATTGTCATACCCACAAAGGCCACAGTTTATGTGGGGCAAGAGTTCATAGATCTTTTTTATCCTATCTTTATTGCTTGCCATGTTTCTTCTTTTTAACCATCGTGCGGATGCAAAAAGCTGACGTAAACGAAAACTTATAGTTTGTCCTATAGGCCTATAGCGGCCTTGTGCAAATGATCATTTAGTTCTTCCATTTCTTTTACTGCTTGTAAGATATGGCTGTAATTTCCATCATTCTCGATCTTCTCCACCCATTTTCTGAATTTTTCACTATGCCTTTTGTTTTGATCAATCCAAGAATTTAAGATAACTTTAAGCACTCCCTTTTCATCAGACGGGAATTTGTTGAGAATTTCGTCAACCTTTGAGCGAATCATATGTTCAGGAACTGCACCGAGAATCTCATCTACTTTCTCACCATTATTGAAAAACATCTGCATTGGAATGCTGACAATATGGTATTGCATTGCTGTCTGGGGATTCTGATCAACATCGATCTTGCAGAATTTAAAATTTTTATACTCCTCTGAAAGCTTATCATATATAGGTGAAACCATTTTACAAGGGCCACACCAGGGTGCCCAGAAATCAACTTCAGTTGGAACATCTGATTCTAACACCTCTGCCTCAAAGCTTTGATCTGTAACTTCTATTACCATTTTGCTCTCCTTAAATAATTTAAATTTTTTATTTGTTATCAATTTGATACTGTTTCAGCTTGCCTTCTTTTTCGCCTTTCGATTTGTTTCAATACTATCGCTTAATCTCTTTTTTTTAATTACCCTCTTCAGTACCTTCCTGATGAAAGGGAACAAGGTAAACATTATGGCCTTCCTTATGCCCTTTAATAAGCTCACAATGTCTCAGAATAGCGAGTTGAGCCAGTATCTCTGACTCAGATAGACTGAGAATTTCCATCATTTCTTGCCTTGTCACCTTGCCCTTACTTTTCACAAGCTCATAGATTGCCTTCTGCAAGTCGGTCAGGCCTTCAGTCCCCGCAAGGCCTGAGCTCTCCCTCAGCCTTGTTGCAGAATGAACTGCCCATGGATCACACGCCTTTATCCCCAATCTCATATCTAAGTAGCAGTCCTCACACAATGTTTCGCCAAAATGAGTATAACTATCACCCTTCTTAACTTCCCTATCACATCGATTACACTTCATTTATGCTCTCTTTGCCTTTTTCTTCGAGTACTTCCGTCCGAATCAAACTTATTAAAGGGGTTTACTATTATCTTAGAATTTTCGAAATCCACCTCCAGGACTTTTCCTTGGATGACCCTTTCTTCCCCAAACATGGTTTCCATTCGGATGCTTTTACCATCGAGGTCCATATGGCTAATATTTTCTAAGATTGGTTCAATCATTTCCTTGTTCGTATATGCCTTTGCCAGACACATTGTAAAAGACCCCCTTTCTCTTTAATTCTTTTTATTTTTAATTATCATACCCTGCTTCAAGCAGAGGAATTAATGCCCTGAATCAGCTCTTGAAACAATTGAATCAAACACATCTATAATCTCCTCACCCGCTTTCCCTTTACCAAACATGCTGCCTTCTAAACAAGATTGGAAAATCTCTGCATCATAGTGGATACATCCGATCATATCGATGTCCATCGTATCTAATTTACCCTTTAGTTTTGCGGCAATCCCATTTGAAGGGACCTTGCTCAGGACAGCCCAAAT
>Ga0307444_1001389_pt1 | contig 10440 bp, 8 predicted proteins | sample SalMarSW160340MG_FD_202145 | JGI IMG/M metagenome (GOLD analysis project Ga0307444, IMG submission 202145) | Salt marsh sediment microbial communities from the Plum Island Ecosystem LTER, Massachusetts, United States - SW1603-40 | ecosystem: Environmental > Aquatic > Marine > Intertidal zone >... | reverse complement strand
TCTTTACAGAGATTTTGAAAAAAAGCTTAGAGAGTATTGGGATTGAAAAGTTAACTGTTCTTGAAAACAATATTCTTCTTGATGGAAAAAAAGTCTCAGGTTCAGCTGGTTATCTAACTAAGAGTATCTATCTTCACCATGCAACTCTTCTCGTATCAGCAAATCTTGAAAATTTAGAAAGAAGTTTGTTAGTAAAGACTTTTAAAAAACGAAATTCAAGATCAAGTTCATATATTCCAACTGCTAATATAGCGAATTTTGATTTGAAAAGATGGAAAACTGCTCTGCTGGAGTTAATTAAGAATCAGATGCAATTCAGTTTTAAGGAAACATCACTAAATGAAGAAGAGCTAAAATTAGCAAATAAGCTAAAATTAGAACTATATTCTAACACTAAATGGATTTTTGAAGGAAAAAGAATAATGATAAAAAGCTGAAAAAAACTCGCTAAAATATTTTTCAGTGATTTAGAAAGATAATTAAATGTCGGTGGTATATTTATTTTGTCGGAAATGTTCTTTAGAAAATCAAATCATCAAAATTATAAGAGAGAGCACTCCTCAGAAACTGATACTGAGGTACACGTTACAGAACATCATTTTAGACATTATCTCGAATTAAGGGAGTTGGAATTCCAGTCTCGTGAGTATCAAAAACTCGCTGAAAGATTAATTAGGGAAGGACAATTAGGACCTGTTAACGAAATTAACAGAGAAAGAGCAAAACTAAGCATAAGAATTTCTGAACTACGAGAACTTCTGTTAGAATTCCAAAATGCTTAAGCTTATTTTAATAGCTCTTAAGCTAATCGTGATTGCATATGTTTATATTAGTTCTTGTAAAAATTAGCACTAGAATTTAGTACAATGTGATATTTATGGAAACTGGCTTTTGTACCCACTGTGGAGCAAAATTAGCAGAAAATGCTGAATTTTGTAATAATTGTGGAGCTAAAATTGAGATGATTAAAGGTGTTCCTGCAGCTACACCAATAAAAACAGATCCTCACCCAGAATCTGGAACAGAAGTGCAATATGTAGGACCGAGTCAACCCTATATACCTCCTAAAGGACAAAGACCAATCAGACAAAGACCAAAGATAGTTGGTTATGCAGTTGGTATAATCTTTCTGATTGCTGTACCTTTCATAGTTTTCGCAATTCTTGGCTCTCTGAATTTAAACTATCTTGACACACTCGAATTTCAAGTTTCTTCATTTACCGAAACTAATGTTGAGCTCAATATTGATCTTGATGTTGGTTCACTTGAGATTTATTATGATCAAACCCTTTCTAATATGATAGAAGCGGAATTAGATGTTTGGGGAAGACCTAACGCAGATATCGCTGATGCAAAAAATTTTGTGACGTCAAATGACACACCTGGTGTTTTAACTATAAGTTTTGATTCTGGAGACAGAAGTTTCTGGTATTGGGATAAGACAACTTTTAATTATGATATTAGGCTATACATTCATCCTTCAGCAAATGTTGAATTTAATGTGGATGCTGGAACAGGATCTGTTGCTTTTGATACAAATGCAGTAGATTATCTTAATATTGAAGGTTTATTCCTTGAATCTGGAACTGGTACTTTGTCTTTAGATTTGTCAGGATCTCTGAACACATCTATACAAGCAATGTATTTAGATACAGGTACTGGTAGTATCTTAGCTGACCTTGGTATTAACACTAGTTTAAACTCATCAAGTGTTATGCTCGAAACTGGAACTGGAACAATTACTCTTTCTTACGAAGACCTAATTGTTTTTGATGATTTTACCTGGATTTTAGATACAGGAACAGGTTCAATTAATCTAGCAATTACCCAAAATACTATCTTACCAATTGTCTATGAAACTGTAATAGATGCTTCTACTGGAACAGGTTCAATTGGTGTAGTTATAAATTTAAATCCAGCAATTGGCTTAAAGGTAGCTGCAGATGTAGGGACTGGATCTACAGATATTTTTGGTTCGAGCAATAATTTCGAATCCGCAAATTACGATACTGCAAATAACACCTATAATTTACTACTTCATACTGGAACAGGAAGTGTAGAAGTAGTTTAAGAAGGATTTAATCCTTCTTTACAATTTTTCAATAAGATTTTTAGCTATAAGAACAGCTGAAAAAACAGCTTGTTCGCATTTATCTTTTCTTTCCTGATTTTCTTGATCGATACTTCCATCAGGAGCTATAAAGTCTTCAATGATGTTTTTACAATATAAGGAACCATTCTTTTCTTGAAACCTTGTTTTAAATTCTTTGAATATCTCACTCATCTTTTCTGCTTCAATACCTCTCTCAACCATAATTGTACTAAGGGCTGTTAAAGATCCAGAAACAGCACCACATATAGATCTCTCTCCCATACCTCCTCCAAAAGCCATTAAAGCTTTATCTAAAGTTTTGGAAATTTCAAAAAATTGAAAATAATCTAGTATTCCTTTAGCTGTTGAACGAGCACAGTTATCACTATTTTCCCAATGTTTTTTTGTTATTTCTATAATGTCAGTCATTCTAAAAAGAAATGATATCAAGCTTCTATAAGAATTTCTATTTTAAGGGACCATATTCTTCTAAAATAGGTAAACAGCTTTTTCTTTAACTAACTTTGATTTCTTTATTCCTCAGAAAGATGGTTGAAATCGTTAAATTTAACGATGTTTATTATTCCATTAGGATATAGTTTTACATGTGAAATAGAGCATGGTTTAACATAGAAATTCCAGTAATGAGAAGGATGAGTTTCTGTTAGATAGACAAATATCAGGTTAATTACTGCTCCATGGGTTACGAGAACAACATTTTTCTCTTCTTGTTTTCTTAATCTTAAAAATAGTCTATGAAGCCTATCTAGAACTTGATAGAATGTTTCACCATTTGGTATCAACACATCATTTGGATTTGTTCTCCATTGATTTATTAAGCCTCCTTGAAAAACCTCGCTTCCTTCTTTGCCTTCCCAATCTCCAAAAGAAAGATCCAGCAAATAGGGTTCTACATCAAAATTTGCTTTATTTTGATACTTTTTTATGGCTTCCGCTGTGTCTTTTGCACGAGATAGACGACTAAAGTATATTTTTTCTATAGGAATTGTTGATAATGCTTTACCCACTTCGTCTGCATGTTTAATTCCTAGTTCTGATAAAGGAACATCGATTCTTCCTCTAATCCTTTCTTCTCCCAAATTGAATGCGGTTTCTCCGTGTCTAACAATAAAAACATCCATTTTCAACACAATTTTACTCTTTTGACACGAAAGAAACTTATAGTTCTTGAATATTTCTCATTTAATGCAAGAATTCATCAATAAAGAGTGGATGATTGATTACGAAAAAAACTACTCATCATATAAAGATGAGTGGGATGTTCATTATGAACAGATAAGAAATTTTATTCACTCTTGTTTACCTCATAAGGTTCATCATTGGGGATTTATAGGTGTTACAAATACAATCCCTGAGATAGATTCAAGAATACTTCATCGTATTGTAAAAATAACTTTACTAGATATAAATGATGAAGCTTTGAAAAGAGCCAGAATTTATCTTTCCTCAATATATGATTTTCGTCAAGTTGATGTTCAAAGATTCGATAACACTGGAGGGTTTACAGATAAAGTGTTGGAGGGATTTGAATTATTAGATAAAAATGAAATCTCAGAAAAAAAACTTCTTGATTATCTAGATAACTTGGACTTAGACTTAGATTTTGAGATCGAAAATGTTAAAGAAAAGAATCACAAATATGATTTTATTACTCACTTAGGTCTAATGGATTATTATATGATGCCTATTTTCATTAAGTACTGTTCTCGTTTTCAGAAAAACATAGAAGAATTCTTTCAAATAATGAGAAAATTGAATGATCATTCTGTAAAAATCTCTCTCAAATTTCTTCATAATATGCTAGATAAACATGGTAAGTTGATTATCTCTACTCCTGTTGCTAGAATTCCAGAAGGTGAACCATGCAATCGTTCTCTTTTTTGGTTAGATGCTATTGAAAATATAATAGAAGAAAGCGATTTCAACATCCTCAGTAGAACTGAACATATTTGGAATGAGTTTCCAACAGATGATGGTCACTCTCATCTTGTTCAGAACATCTTGTGTGAAAAACAAAAATAGAGGGGGAGTAGTATGAGAGTATAAAACTCTCATACTTGTATGTGTTTATTCTGGCGGAAAATGAGAACTAAACATATAACAATTATCAAACTGATTACAGTGACGATAAGAAATTCTGTCTGAGTTGGATTAACAAGATGAACCCACGGAATTAAAATTGTGCTTGGAATTGTGTGATCTATGTCAATTAATATCCCTTCAATTCCTATTTTAGGATCATGAATGATTTCTGCTCCTCTTGGATAATTTAGATACATAATTTGCTCTTCTGAACCTCCTTCAGGTATTGATTCTGTTACATTATATACTACATCATCAATTACTGCTGTTTCTGCCCAAGAGAAGAAACCAGTGTAATCGTTGAGTTTAACTGCAATTTCATGTTCGTCCTCAGCAAATCCATAATCTTCATCTTCAGTTTCTTCTTGATCTTCATAATCAATCTCTCTATCGGAATTTATTTGAACTTGTAGAGCTAATTGAGTGTCATTCTCTGCAAAAGGAAAATTATGAATTCCAATATCAATTTTCATCTGAGTTGGAGCAACTATTACTCCACTAATATTAACAAATTCTGTTGAGATATAAAGTGTAGATGTAAAAATCCCATCAACTGTTTCTACACCTAACACGTAAACCGAAGTATTATCGATTGTATCTGTAGAATAATCAATTGGTTTGAAATCTTCTAAAGCTAATGTTTGTTGAACAATTTCTGAATCATTAAACGCACCTTCACCAGTAGTGTCTGTATATTCAATAATTTCTGTAAAGCTTACTTCGAACTCGATTTCGGATTCTTCATCATTATTATTTCCCTCGTAATCCAGCTTAAGTACTAAGCCATCTGATCCAACTTTAACTTGAATCTGGAATTCATTTTGAACTTCGTTATTACTACTCGATGAAGATATTTGAACCTCTTCCGAACTATGTTCAACATTTACTTCTCGTTTATTCTCATTTTCAAAGTTATCATCAATGCCATCTCCATCCTCATCATCATCGCCATTTGCACTCACATGAAAATACGGTATACTAGAAAGAACTAGTATAACTAATAGACCTCCTAAAAGCAGTTTTCTTGTGGTCATTAGTTTTGATTTCATTTTATTAACGCCTTTTTATCTATTTATATTCTATAAAGTACCAATATATAGCTTAGCTTATAACTTTCTGTAGTTTATTCCTATATTTTTGTGTAGAATTAATTTTTCACCTTCTAAATAAAGAAAAAAAAGAGATAGATTATCTCTTAAATCTTTTACGAAATACTAAAACTAAACCAGCTAAGGTTAGAATTGAGGTAACAGCTATTAGTGCTAGATTGTTGATACCTAAGAAAGAAGTGTTGCCGATAGCTAGTAGATTTGCCACTCCAATTTTTGGATCATGGATGATTTCTGTTCCTCTTGGATAATTTAGATACATACTATTTTCTTCTGAATTCATTTCTAAGGGAGTAACTTTTACTGGAACTTCAACACCATCTACTATTGCTGTTTCAATCCAGGAGAAGAAACCTGAGTAGTCATTTAGAGATACTTCGACTTGTTGTTCATCATTATGGTCATCTACATATCCATATTCTTCGTCTTGTGTATTGTCACTATTTTCATAATCTACGCTTTTCTCTGATTCAAGTTTTACTTTAAGAGCTAGTTGTGTGTCAAGCTCTGTATAATTAAAATTGTGAATGCCCACATCTACTTTAACTTCAGTAGGTGTTACGATTACTCCACTAATATTTGCAAATTCACCTGATACATAAAGAGCTGCGCTAAACACATTATCTGTTGTTTCGACAAATAACTTGTGAACTGTTACATTATTTATATTTTCAACTGTATATAGAATATCTTTAAAGTCGTTTAATAGAAGAGTCTGAACCATTTGATCAGCATTAGTAAAGATGCCATCTGCATCAACATCTCTAAACTCTACAATTTGGCTAAATCTAACCTCAAACTCGAGTTCTGTTTCTACAGATCCATTTTCTGCACTAAATTCTAGTTTGAATTTTAATCCATCTGATTCTGTTTTTACTTTAATTTGGAATTGATTTTCCATACCGTCTCTTTCTATAGAAGATTCAATTTGTACTTCGTTCTCTGAATAATCTACTTGTACTTGTCTTTCATTATCATCTTCAACGTGGTCATCAATACCGTCGTTGTCCTTATCGTTTCCATCATCTTCACCACCATCTGCTATTACAGGTTGATACATAAATGAAGATATTACTAAAATGGCTATTAAGCTGCCAAAAACCAGCTTTTGTTTGAATTTTTGTTCTGTTTTCATTGTGTTGAACACCGTTTTTATTGTGGTTTAAATCTTGCTTGGGCATGATAAATAGCTTAACTTACTCCGAATTGTAGTTTTTACTATAAAACAGCATATTTTTTCCTACAATTTTGTGTAAGTTTGAGCTTAAAGGCTTTCTAACGACTATCTAAAAGTGTGATTACAAAAGAATGAAAATTAAGGTAAAAATTTGCGTGTAACTAACAATCATAGAAATTATTGCAGATCGCTCAATTGTAAGTTCTTTCAATTCCCCCACTGCAGTTATAATTATCAGAAAACTCCATATTTGGAATAATCCATGAAGCACTAAAAGAACGATAGATGGAACAACTAAAGTTGTATCACTAGCCCACCCAATGATACCTACAATAATTGTAAACAAAAATGAAGGAATAAAAATCAAGTTGATCACATTAATTAGAGCAAATGTGTGCTTCTTTTTCTTATAGATAAATCTAGATATGAGCTCAGAAAATCCTGCTATGAATATCCAGCTAGCTAAGAGACTAACGTAACCTACCCAAAGTGGAACATCATAAAAGAGTACAAAATTACCAACAATTAATATGTCACTATTCCAACCGATGAAGACACTAAAACCTGCTAAAATTATGAATTCTATGAACGAATGAATAGGATTCTTTGCAAAAAATTTCACCATTGGCAATAAGCTAAATTTACCTATACTGAAAACATCCGGTTTTTCTGGCATCTCGAAGATTTCATATTCTGGTTCTTTCTTCCCTTTGAAGATGTTGAGAGCTTTTGTTCCATCATCAGTTAAGAGATATACCTTGTTTTCGCCTTGATATACGAATTTTTTCATCTGACGTAAATGATAATAAAGTGGTCCAGATTTGAGTTCAAAATTTTCAGTTAAATCTGTGTAAGTTGCTCCTCCAATTTCATCAATAAACTCAAGAATCTTTCTTCTAAGGGGATTAGATAAAGCATCGAACATTGCCTCTTCTATAGCTGAATCTTTAGACATCTAATCAACCCTTAACTATTTTTTATCTAATAATACTATTTAGATGTTTTTTAATTACAAAAGTAATTAAATTGGTAGTAAATCTGCAAGTTCTAATCGCTCTAACTCTTCTTTATTAGGCCATCCTGTTTCTGGATTATAGTTTCTGTACTTGTACCATTCTTTCAGTTGCAGTTCAACATCTGGTATGTGTCCTTCTGTTGGACCTTCTAACTTTTGTCTCATTACATCTGGGAGAACTTGAAGCTCAGGTTTCCATCCTAGTTTTAAATTAATGATCCTTTTGAGTGCATAAATCCTATCTCCAAGAAATATTAAATCTTCAGGTGTATAATCTTGGTTTGTTGCCAATCCTAATAGACTAGCAATTAGAGGTGGTGGTGGATTATAGAAAACACAAATTGTTAAGGCATTATACAATTGTCTGTAACTCTGAAGTCTAACCATCTGTTTCATTATGCCCTTATTTTCAAATCTACTCTCAGGCAAATCATCAATTTCAATATCCGGAAATGTTAATCCTTGTTGTATTAGATAAGCATCACCATTGTTATGACAGGCACCTCTTGGACTAGTAAGATATTGAATAGCCCACCCACTAAAAGCCCTTGGATCATGAAATGGTGCTTCCAAACCTGCAACTTGAGGTGCTAATGATGTATAAAGGTATTTTTCTGCTAAAACTTTACTACCTTCAGCTAGTAAACTTCCTATCCCTTTTCTTTCAACTATCATATCTAATAAAGGTATTAAGATGTTTTCATTACCAAATTGTAAATCCAAATCATTAGGTAAAGCTTCAGAAGAGATAGCATTTTTCGATACTAGATCAAGAAGAACTCCAATAGTTGTTCCTGCAGATATTGTATCGATACCATAATCGTTAGCTTTGAAATTTGCATATGAGATAGCTTTTAGATTACCTATTTTCAAATTAGTTCCGAAAGCTCCGAGTGTCTCATATTCAGGACCTTTTGTACGAGGAAGTTTATATTTACCTTCAGGAATCTCAATAATTCTCCCACATCCAATTGGGCAACGATAACATGCATATCTTCCTACTAAAATAGTCTCCTTCATTGTTGCCCCTGAAAGATTATAAGCTTCATCAAAAGCTGATTCTGACCAATTGCGTATTGGTAAATCACCATACATATCAACTGCTACATCTAGATATCCTGAAGTACCTAAATCGCTTGCTAATTCTACAAAGAAATCTTCTTTGATACTTTCATAAGCTTCTCTTGATTTCTTTTTAAATTCAGATGGTAAAAGAAATTCTTTATTCGATCCTTTCACTGCAATTGCTTTGAGTTTTTTAGATCCCATAACAGCTCCTAAACCTGTTCTTCCTGCAGCTCTACCTTCGTCATTTATAATAGCTGCATATTTTACTAAATTCTCTCCCGCTTGTCCAATGCATGCAATTTTGAATTTATTATCATTCAATTCTTTGATTATCTTTTTGTGAGTTTCATATGTTCCTTTCCCCCATAGCTTAGAAGCATCTCTAAATTCAATCTTATCATCTTCAATTAAGAGATAGACAGGAATTTCAGAAATTCCTTCAATAATTATACTGTCATAACCTGCAAATTTCATTTCTGGACCAAATTTTCCTCCCGAATTTGCTTCCCCCCAGAATCCTGTTAATGGAGATCTGGAACATACAGTGAACCTGCCTGCACAAGAAGTAGGTAAACCTGTAAGTGGTCCTGTCATAAAAATAAGGATATTCTCGGGAGATAGAGCATCAACCTTTTTTGTATTAAGGAATTTAAAGTAGTAATATGCACCTAAACCGCTTCCACCAACGAATTTCTTTGCAGCCTCTAAATCTAAAGATTCAGTGGAGAAAGTGTGATTAGAAAGATTGACTTTTAAAACATTATTTCGATACCCACCTCTAACAAAACCTGTTATAGCATAAAATAAATTTTCAATTGATTCATTGTTGAGCTCCCTTGGATTAATAAGTGAACCAGTATCGTTTAAAGCAAAATCTCGAAGAAGTTCCATGTTTTCTTCTAGTTGTTCAGAAGTTACACCAAATTCCTTGAGAGTAGTTTTAAGACCTATCTCAGCTATCAAATTCTCGACTTTTTCGATTAGTTCCTCTGCTCCTTCTCTTGAATTACTGAACTCAATACCTATTGCATGTGCAATCTCCGAGTAATGTTGGACTGTTCTCTCTTCTTCTAGATTGTATTTCATCATATGTGGCAATACTACTGCTATGATTTCCCCATGTGGTATTTTGAAAATAGCACCAGCTGAATGAGCTAAAGCATGCGTTCCACCAATTTGACTATTTCCAATTGCTATTCCTGACATTGTTGCTGCATTGTGCATTTTTTCTCTATTTTCTAATACATTTCCTTGCTTTACAGCTTTGGGAAGATATTCAAAAACTAGTTTTATAGCTTGTAATGCCATAGCATCTGCAAAATCATTTTTCCAATCAACAGTATAAGCTTCTATGGCATGAGCTAAAACATCCATTCCAGTTGAAGCAGTAAGTTTAGGAGGAAGTTTGAGTGTTAAAGAAGGATCAACTATATCTATATCAGGAATCAAATCTCGATGTCCTACACTTAGTTTTTGTTTAGTTTCTGGATCGGTTATAACTATAGCCCAATTTGCATCTGAACCTGTTCCACTTGTAGTAGGAATTGTTATCAATCGAGCTTTCTTTCTTAAAGGTAAAGGATCTTCAGGAAAAACGCTATCGATACTCATATCTGGATTTTCATAAAAAACCCATATTGATTTTGCACAATCAATTGCTGAACCTCCTCCTATCGCTACAATCCAATCCACTTGCTCTCTTTCTGCAATCTTCGCACCTTCTTTTGCCATTGGAATTGAAGGTTCATAATCAACTTGATCAAAAATTGTGATTTTGAAACCATTATCTTCTAAAAGACTAATTGCTTTCTGAGGGATACCTAAATCTAGAAGAACCTTGTCAGTAACAATAAGTGCACTTTTCCCTTTAATTTCC
>Ga0307444_1001382_pt1 | contig 10452 bp, 9 predicted proteins | sample SalMarSW160340MG_FD_202145 | JGI IMG/M metagenome (GOLD analysis project Ga0307444, IMG submission 202145) | Salt marsh sediment microbial communities from the Plum Island Ecosystem LTER, Massachusetts, United States - SW1603-40 | ecosystem: Environmental > Aquatic > Marine > Intertidal zone >... | reverse complement strand
CGGCGGCGACACCTTGTCGGAGTTGAATATACTTGCGCTCTGCAGAATCATGCGATCGGTGTTCGGTAGCTCCCGCAACGCCTCAGTGTTCAGTTTCGTCTTCAGCAACCCTTCTTGTATCATAATTGGGACAAGTTGACGTTTGAAGTCATGCGCGGACGTGTCCTTTGTTATCCCGACGAGGAGGATGTGCTTTTTCCAGCATTCTTCCATCAGCATCTGCAGCGCAAACAGCGTCAGAAACGCTATATCCAGCGTCGTCAGCCAGTGTTCTTTGCCGTCTTTGGTGATTTTCATACGACTGGGCGCTTCGGTACCGACTGTTTTTGTGAAGAAGAGTTGGTCGCCGAGTTCCAACGTGAGCCGTTTAATGCGTACCCAGCTTTCAGCATATTGTGGACTGTGCGAGTAAGCGCCGTTTTGTTCAATGAGAATCTGCCGGCTCACTAGTTTGTCAAGAGCGTTCTGCACTCTTCGAGTTCTCTTTTCATCCGTTATTTTAAGTTCACTAGCTATTTCAGCAAACGTCAAGCGCCCTTTAGACTCAAGAAGGCAGAATAGTGCCGTGCGCAGGAAATCTGATCTAGGCGGTGGCAACCCAAGCGGCATGTTACTCACGTGGTGCCGCGCCAACGTCAAGTCTATGGCGTCGATTGCTTGGTTAACGCTTTGGGTTTGGTAGCCGATGAGAGCTGTTTTTGCATGCCAGAAACTTGTTTTCCTTGTTTCGTAAAGCAAGCTCGCGCGTTCCGTGCTCAGGCTCCTGTCCATCAAAATCACCCGCGTGTCTTTGGCGGGGTCGGTTGCCAGTTTCAGCGCGAGGTAGTATTCACTCAAAGTCATAATGGTGTTGGCTATGAGCGAGTTGTTGGCGATTTCTTCGTTAGTAGCGGCTCTGGATGGGTTAACTTCGTTAGGTTGCTCCTGCGCGGCAAAAGTGTGGTCTACTTCAAGGATTTCGTTGACGTAGATGGGGATCACGCTGCTTATGCCCATGTTCTGTGGGATGGTTTTGTGGTCGTACTCGATTTTGGGGACGCTGTTCTCTGAGAAGGTGATAGTACCTGTGGATGCGTAGGCGCCCCCGAAGAAGATAACCATGTCAAACATCGGTCGCGAGTACAAAGTGCCGTCGATTCCCGCGAACCGCACGGTGCCTGAACCGAAGAATTCCTTCGCAGTTTTCCAGGCCTCTTTCGGGCTGGAACCCTGTTTAATCAAGTTCTCAAGCAGCTGGCCGTACAGGTTTTTTAGGGCTGAGAACCGCTGCTCGTAGTCGGAGATTTGCTTCGTGGCGCCTTGCCTAAGCGTGTCGCATGTTCGTTTCACCGTGTCGCTGAGCGAGGGCGCTGTCACCTAGTTGTCACCTGTCTGTTCATTTCTTGTGTTGGGAGATAAAAAGGATTGTTAACACGTAAACGGCTAAAAAACCTTTCAACATTGTTAAATGCGAGTTGTTTGCTAAACGTAGGTTGTAGTAAATAACAAAAAATAAAAATGCGGCAACCGTATGAGATAACGCTTAGCCAACACATGCGGGGTTCCCCAAGCCTGGTATGGGGCAGGCCTGCTAAGTCTGTGGTCGAAAGGCCGCGTGGGTTCAAATCCCACACCCCGCGCCATTTTGCCATTTTCTCTGCTTTTTCAAGCCAAAAGACCCGTTTCCTATTGGTTTGAATGTAAATTTCAACATACAAAGATTTGGAATTCAGATGGTTGCACCTTAAAACTTAAAAAGAAATCGCGAGTAAAGTTACTTATTAAATTGGATACTCGTTGAGGTGTGCAACTTTGCAAGGAAAGGCTATTTGGGCATTAGGTTTCTTTACTTTTCTTTCAGGATTGAATGCGATTACCGCGATTTTTCTCGCAATCAATAATAATTTGGGGATAGAGGGCACATTCCACCCTTACTTAATCGACACCATAACTGGGGCAGTCCCAGTGTATTTTTATCTAGTGGTCTCCATAGTTGCGACGCTGCTTTTCCTCGGAGGCACCGCCAGCAAAGTGGTAACTGAATTATCCAACAAGGCACTGCTTCACGAGATTAACGCGAAAGCGAATGATTTAAAGAGCGGCCAAAAACTAGAGCAATCGCTTCTCGAGAGTTTAAAATCAAGAGTTTTCCTGGTTGACGAGAGCTTGGACGCTGGTAAGAGAGACATGGTGAAAAAGTTTGATGACCAAGAAAAGGAGATAAAAACGGGTTACACGAATTTAGCCAAGCGGTTTGACAGCAAATTAACAAGTGCCAGCGATGGAATCGGGAAGCAGGTTGGAGAAGGATTTAATGAGCAAGCAGATATGCTGAAGGAGTTCCACGCAAGCCTTGTTGACAGATTTGACACTAGACTGTCGGAAGTCAGTGACGGATTGACAAGGCGAATTGCAAAAATGGAAGATAACATGCAGAAATATTCACAAAGAGTCAAGAAAAGCACAATGGCCATCGCGAAGCAAGAAGCTGAAATAGCAGACATAAAAATGAAGCTTGCAACGATAGAAAACGAGTTTGTCCAACCAAAACCGCAACTCACAAGCCAGAGCAAAACCGAAGACGTGAGGGGAATAGGCGAAAACACAGGGAACGAGCTGAGAGAAATGGGCATAACAAACGTAGGCGAACTAGTTTTGACAGACCCGAAGGCGATTGCGGAGAAAACTGACATGTCCGAAAAAACCGTTGAGAAACTGCAGGGAAGAGCCCAGCTGCAAATGGTTCCAGGCGTAAACGAAAAAGACCTGATCTTGCTGGAAGAAGCCGAAGTCATGAATAGACAAGACCTGGCTAAACAAGAACCGATCGACCTAGGCAAGAAAATAAACGCAGCATACAAGGTCTATTTTGAGGAAGGAAAACTCGCAGAAGGCGAGAAACCAACAATCGAGGAAATAGACTCCTGGATAAAATTCGTAAAAGCCTAACCAGCCGAAAAGAACAAAACGCTTCAAACGCGCGTACACGTGGATTCAGGCTAACAATCCACGCCCATTATTTGTTCAGAATATTTTCTAAAATCGCTTTCGTTTTCAGTATCTGTTCCCTTGTGCACTTTCGGTTTAGCTCCATAGTTAGAGGTCCGCTGTACTCGTATTCCTGAAGTTTTTCCAGAAAAGCATTCAGCTTAGGCGTTTCAGCGTCGAATGGTCTGTGCGCGCGGTTGCTTATGTGAACGTTGCACATTTTGTTTCTGTACTTTTTAAGGAGGCTGAGGTTTGTCCTGTGGCTTCGGCGTGGCAAAAATCAAGTGTCACGCCCATGGCTCCGTCGTCCACGACGCCCCGTATTTCTTCAAGTTCTGTTACGTTTTTGCCGTAGCCGCTTGAATCGGAAGAGAGGTTCTCCAAAGCCAGCTTCACGTTTAGACTTTTTGCATAGGCGGATAGCTCTTCGAAAACTTGTGCTAGCACCAGCTGTCGTTGCGCCTCAGGTATTTTCCGAGCCACGTTCGAGTGGACAACCATAATCGGCGCGTGCAACATTCGGGCAAACTCCAGAGAAATCTTACCGTAGTAGACTGCCCTGTGAACCTCGACTTCGTCCTTAACATGCAGCGTGGCAGCGTGCAAGGTGAGGCACTTCAACCCGTAAGCGTCAACAAGACGTTTCGCAGCATAAACTGAAACATCATCTTCAACCGCCACGCTTTTCGTGTTAAAATCCAAATTCTCAAAACCCAGTTGTTTAACAGCGGCTATGTTCTCGTCTAAGGGGAGTTTCGAAAATATGCCGTTGGACAGGCTCAGCCTCAAATCGTTTCCACTCTTCGGAATATACCTATTGAAAAACTGCTCGCGTGAAATATTACTTTTTTCAGGTGGTTCCTGCATAAAAAACCGAAAAAATTTAAGGCGCTGCCGGCTACTGCGCATAAGTCGCAAAAAGAGCAGATGCATAGTGGACTTAGCTACTATTCTCTTGATTGCGTTAGGTTTTGCGATAGACGCTTTTGCAGTTTCAAATGCGCACGGCATGACAGTTCAAAACCGCAGAGTTACCACTGGACTAACGATGGCTGTTTCTTTTGGCGCGTTTTAGGCTTTCATGCCAATTTTAGGCTGGCTGGCAGATTTAAGCTTCATAAAATTAATCGTGGTTTTGACAATTGACTAGCGTTCGGGCTCTGGGCATTTATAGCGCGCGCGTGGAAAAATGATTTACGCCGCGAAAACTGCGTCAAAAGAAGATAGAGAAAACTTGCGGTTTCTGCTCTGCTACTTCTTTCAGTCACAACAAGCATCGACGCATTAGCTGTCGGGCTAAGTGTCTCATTGCTGAAAGTTTCCATAACCGAGCCCGTTGTTGTTATTGGCGTGGTCACCTTTGACATAGCTTTTGCTGGTTTCAATTTCGGCAACAAACTGGGAACATTCTTCAAGCGCAAAGTACGGGTCATAGGTGGCATAGTCATGATAGAAATCGGTATTGATTCTGCTCGAGCATTTACTGCTACAAGCACTGGCGATAGGTTAAGGCAAGATTAGTGTTCGGCCATTTTTTCTTCTTTTTCTTTTCTTCGCCTTTTACGCCTTTCATCAAACCTTTTCCCAGTCCTTTAGCAACCCCAAAACCTTTCTCTATGCTCTTGCCCACGGCTTCACCTGTCTTTTCAGCTGTTGCTTCGGCTTTTTCTTTCTTTTTCTCTTTCCCCATTACTTCACCTCCAATCAAGCCTACTAAGACAGAAGTCAATAAGCCTCAAGTGCTGTTTCAGATTTGCCCGTTGCAATGTGAAGCTGTGGCAGTCGAAAAATCGGCTCATTCTTTTCTAGCGGTCAGCGCGCGCGCTTGTTGTGCGATAAAGTTAAAGCCCTAAACCGCCTTCTTTCCAATGAAATGTTGGAGAACCAGAAATGAGCGAAAAGGCTGAAAGTTCAGATTACAAGGGCGAAGCGTTAAGCGCCCTCAAAAAGGCAAGATGCCAAGTCGGCGACGTCATACGCGTCACCAGCAACGAAAAAACTTACGAAGGCATCCTTATTCCCCGCTCAGAAACCGGCGACGGCAATCACATTGTAGTCAAGCTGAAAAACGGCTACAACGTCGGCGTGCGAATCACTCCAAGCGTTACTATCGAAAAAATAGGCAAAGGCAGCAAACCCGCGTTTGCCGCGCCCGAGCTTCCCGAGCAAAACCCTGAACTGCCAAAAGCCGTCATCTTGAGCACGGGCGGAACCATAGCCAGCCGCGTAGACTACCGCACAGGAGCAGTGCGCTCAGCCTTATCAGCCAGCGATCTTTACGGCGTGGTTCCAGAACTTGCGAACATTGCGCGGGTGAAAACGGAAATCGTGTTCAGCCTCTACAGCGAAAACATCACGCAGCAACACTGGAGCCACCTCGCCCAAACCGTTGCAAAGCACATAGCTGAGGAAGCAGACGGCGTGGTGATAGCCCACGGCACAGACACCATGGCCTACACGGCTGCAGCCTTAAGCTTCGCGCTGCAAAACCTTCCCGTGCCCGTGATTCTCGTTGGCGCACAGCGCTCATCTGACCGACCGAGCTCTGACGCCGCAACCAACCTCATAGCCGCGGTTCAAGCCGCAACCCGAGGATCATTCGCGGAAGTCGGCCTAGCCATGCATGAAACGCTTTCTGACACCTCAATCGTTGTTAACAGGGGCACAAAAGTCCGAAAATGCCACACCAGCCGAAGGGACACGTTCAAACCCGTAAACGCCACACCCATCGCCAGAGTACAAAACAAGCAGGTTATCATGCTGACAGATGACTATCAAAAGCGAGACGCCACAAAAAAGCCTGTTCTAAAACCCCAGTTCAGCGAAGAGGTTGCGTTGGTAAAGTTTTATCCGGGACTTGACCCCGAAATCATCAACTGGTACGTTAAAAGGGGCTGCAAGGGCATACTTCTGGAAGGCAGCGGCTTAGGCCACGTGAGCAAATACTGTTTCGACGCCATACAGAAAGCAGGTGAACGCGGCGTAGTGGTTGCCTTAGCCTCCCAGTGCATCTGGGGACGCGTGAACATGAACGTGTACGACACGGGTCGCGACCTCCTGATTCGAGGCGTAATTCCCTTGGAAGACATGTTTCCTGAAACCGCGTTGGTTAAGCTGATGTGGGTTCTCGGTCAAACCAGCGACACAGAAGAAGCGAAAAAGCTGCTTAAGACTAACGTCGCTGGAGAGTTTTCGCCACGAACCCTGCCAGCAGAAATGGGCCTTAAAGGAGGGGAAGCCGATGGAAACTGACTATGCCAAAGTAGGGTTGAAAGTGGGCTTGGAAATCCACCAGCAGCTTAAAACCAAAACGAAGCTGTTCTGCGGTTGCCCACCGAAACTTTTCAAGGAGGAACCTGAAATCACCTTTCTGCGCAGACTCAGGCCCACCCAAAGCGAGCTAGGCCAGGTCGACCCCGCTGCCTTTTTCGAGTTTCAGAAGGGCATCAAGATTCGGTACGAAGCGAATAGCGTTACGTCTTGCCTTGTGGAGATGGATGAGGAGCCTCCGCACCCTTTGAACATGGAGGCTGTAGAAGTCGTGTTGACCACTGCTTTGATGATGAACGCGGAGCCCGTTGACGAGGTTCATGTTATGCGCAAAACCGTGATTGACGGCTCCAACACCACGGGTTTCCAGCGGACATGCGTAATCGCCATGGACGGCTGGATCAAAGTCGGCGAGAAGGTTGTGCCGATTCAGCACGCGAGTTTGGAGGAGGATGCCGCGCGAAAAACGGGCGAGGAAGAGAAAGGAAACGTCATACGCTACCGGATAGACCGGTTGGGCATACCGCTCATTGAAGTGGCGACTGCGCCTGTTATTTACTCGCCAGCGGAAGCGCAGGAAGTAGCCTTCGCGATTGGAAGAATTCTGAGGGACACAGGCAAAGTCATGCGCGGTTTGGGAACCATAAGGCAAGACCTGAATGTGTCCACTCCGAATGGCGCGTTAGTTGAAATTAAGGGCGTTCAGGATCTTGAGCTTATTTCGCGAGTTGTGAAGTATGAAGTTCAGCGGCAACTAAACCTGGTAAAAATAAGCAAAGAGCTGAAAAAGAAAGGAGTTGAAGCGGAAAGCTTGACGGAAGAATTCGTGGACGTTACCGACGTTTTTCAACAGACAAAGTGCAAAGTCATCCTGAAAGCGTTGAGAAATAGTCAAATTGCCAAAGCAGTGAAGCTGCCAGGGTTTAAGGGCTTGCTGAAACGGGAGCTTATGCCGAATTTCCGCCTTGGAACAGAGATGGCAGACCGTGCAAGGTTCTGGGGAAGAGTCGGCGGGATTTTCCACACCGACGAGATGCCAGCCTACGGCGTAACCGCTGAAGAGGTTGAAGCACTAAGGAAAACTGCTGGCGCGGGCGAAGAGGACGCCGTGGTTTTTGTGGCTGATGCTCCAGAAAACGTGGCAGACGCTTTGAAGGCTGTTGTTGAACGCGCTCAAGAAGCCATAGAAGGCGTGCCTGCGGAGACCCGGGCGGCAAACGCGGACGCTACAACGCGTTATATGCGGCCTAGGCCTGGTGCTGCGCGGATGTATCCTGAAACGGACATTCCACCGTCACAGATAACTAGTGCTTTCGTGAAGAAAATCCGCTCGAACCTGCCTGAATCTGCAGAGAAGAAGCTTGAGCGTTTGAAGACGGAGTACAATTTGAACGACAAGTTAGCTAACCAGATTCTTGATTCGGAATACGGCGATTTGTTTGAGTCCGTAACGAAGGAAAGCGGTGTTGCAGCCACAACAGTTGCGGTGTTTCTGACTGAAACTTTGACGTCGGTGCGACGCGAAGGCGTCTCGGTAGAGAACGTTTCGGATGATCAAATTATGGAAGTTTTTAGGGGGCTGGGTTCGGGAGAGATTACGAAGGAGGCTGTGCCAGACGTTTTTGTTTGGCTTTCCGAAAATGAAGGAAAAAACCTTCAAGATGCGGTTAGTGCCCTCGGGCTGAAGATGTTTTCAAAAGCAGCGTTAACAGCGCTTGTTGACAGGGTGATTGCAGAAAATAGGCAAGTGGTTGATGATGCTGGGAAGAAGGCTTTCGGAATGCTCATGGGATTTGTGATGAAAGAAGTTAGAGGAAAGGCTGACCCCCAAGTTGTTAGCGAGCTTTTGAGAAAGCGGCTGAAGTAGCGGCTCGGGGCTGCTTGTAGTCTTTGATTACCATCATTTTTTCTTGAAGAGCTATACTTTCACCGCAGTACGGGCAAAGTTTGAAGTCTAGGCGCAACGGTTTTCCGCAGGATGGGCACACTATTGTGAAGAGCAGTTTTTCCTCGAATATCCGCATTTGCTTTTTCAGGCTGCCTATTTCGCTTCTTGTTTTCTCGATTGTTTCCTTTATTGGTTGTATGTCTTTGACTTCGGCGCGCATGTTGCGCATTAGGTCTTTGACTTGGGCTAGGATTTCGCTGTCTGACTCTATTGTTTCGTACATCAGATCAAGGACTTCACTTTTGCTTTCCAAGATTTGGGCTTCCGTTGTGGTTTGGCTTTTTGCGTCTGAGAGGATTTTGTTCAGGAATTCTTCCACCGGATTATCGGCGGCTATAAGGCAGGTTACTGCCCACAGTGCGATGGTTGCGGCGGCTGACGCGTAAAGATAAAGGGTTATTGGTATTTGTTGGAGTTGTTGGTTTATGATGGGGTAGAGTTGGAGAATATGTGTCGAGCTGTTGAAAAGTAAGGCTGCTGCCGCGTCGATTAGGTGTATGAGGGCTATGAAGGTGAGGGTGGTTAAGAGCCAGATTGCTACTCCTTTTTTTCTCAAGCTGTGGTCTCCTGTTTTACAGCGGGATTAACTTGAGTATTGCGTCTCACTATATAATACTATATTCCGATTAAGAAATATTTCAAAAGACACAAATCCTAAAAAGCACAACATACGTGTATATCCTGGGATAACATTGCCAAACACAAGAGCCAAAAAGAAAAAGGTTGAAGAAAAACCTAAAAACTTTGCGTTCCGAGTCAAAATCGGCGAATACGAAGTCGAAATACACGGAACCCATGAAGAGGTAACAAAAACCCTCAAAGACCTTCCCGACATAGTCACTAACGTATACAAAGCCTTTGAAAACGTAAAACCTAAAACCGTCGCTACGCTAACCGTGAAAACAGAACCACCCATTAAAGTGAAAGCAACGTCAAAAACGCCTGCTCAAACATACCCGAAAATAAAATCAGCAGCCAATTGCGAAGACGCCGTTCTCAGACTTTTAGAAACCGACTGGGGCAAATGGCGACCGAGAACCATGGAAGAACTAAAGGACGCCATGAACGCAAACAAGATGAAACACACAAAGCGCACGTTAAAAGGAACACTCAACGCGCTTGCCAACAAAGGAATGGTTCGCCGCTGGAATACCACCACGGGCTTTGTTTACATACTTGCCGACGAAAAGCCCTCAGGCTCCGGAGGAGAATAATCCTGAAGCGAATCGAAGCACGAATAAAGACACCCTTCGGCGAAGTCGTTATTGAAGCAGAAACACCCAAAGAAATTCTTGCCATGTTAGAAACAATGCCCGAAAACTTTGTCGAGAAACTTTCAGACTTCGTTTCCAACAAGTTAATGCCTTCGGGCGCACAGTTGAAGGGCATCGTCGAGTTAACAACCGAAGGCCCGGTAATCGTAACCCGTGAGAAACTCACCCATTATGAGGCGGTGGGTTTAGTCCTGTACGCGTCGGAGGAAAGAACGAACACGGCCGCACAGATAACCAAGCTTTTGGAGTCCAGCGGAATAAAAAGCATGGTTCCAGCCCGATTAAACGAGATGACAAAACGAGGGCAAGTGTTCAAGCCTGACCCGAACAAGCCAAACTTTAAGCTGACGATTCAAGGCGAAAAATGGATTGAAGAAGAAGTCATATCGAAACTTAGAGGCAAAATGACTTGACCGAAAAACCAGCAAAAATCGAAATCCATATCAAATACAAAGCGTTAGACGAAACTTTTTCTGCGCCCCCTGAAGAGACCTGGCTTTTGCTGAGCAAATTTTTCAACGATTTTCTGCCTTCTTTTGAAATCGTGAATAAGCTTCGGCTCAGCGTTGACACGCAAACGCTCGCTAAAGAATGCGAAGACTTAATTGCCTTCTCAGAGGAAGGGGCGAACGTACTTGTGTCTAAGAGCAAGTTGACGGATAACGAGACTTTGTCGCTTTGGCTTTTGGCAAGTTATCTGGGGTACAAACTGGGCATGATGGACGGCGATGCGCTCTCAAAGGAGGAGTTGCAGGCTAAACTGGGGAAAAGCGGCAAAATTACTAGCACGCGTTTAGGTGAACTCGTGAAAAACGATTTGGTGATGAAGACGACGGACGATAAGTTCAGGATTACAACGTTCGGCGTTGTTCAGATGCAAAAGGAAGTTTTGCCGAAAATAAAAGCGAAAACTAGCGTCTGAACTGCTGCTTGCGGCTTTTTCTGGAAAAGCATATTACCTTGTTGCGGTACTCTTTATTTTTGAGGAGATCT
>Ga0307444_1001381_pt1 | contig 10454 bp, 7 predicted proteins | sample SalMarSW160340MG_FD_202145 | JGI IMG/M metagenome (GOLD analysis project Ga0307444, IMG submission 202145) | Salt marsh sediment microbial communities from the Plum Island Ecosystem LTER, Massachusetts, United States - SW1603-40 | ecosystem: Environmental > Aquatic > Marine > Intertidal zone >... | reverse complement strand
TTTTTGGCAGGATGGATGAAAGAGACAGAAGGAGTGGATGTCGACAAAGATAATATATTGGTCGTATCCGGATCCCAGCAGGCTTTGGACCTGATCGGCAAAATATTCATCGATCCTGGAGATCCTATCATCATCGGGCTGCCTTCTTATTTAGGAGCCATTCAGGCTTTCAAAAGTTTCCGTGCAAACATGGTGGGGGCACGCTTGGATAAACAGGGAATCAATGTGGATACGGTCGCCGATATCTTGAGAACCTACACGGCTAAAGCCCAGAAGATAAAGTTTATCTATGTCGTGCCTGATTTCCAAAATCCCTCCGGGGTGACCATATCCCTGGAGCGCCGGAAGAGGCTTTTGGAATTGTGCTATGAATATGGAGTCGTTCTCGTCGAGGATAGCCCCTATCGTGATCTGAGATTCGAGGGTGAACCCATCCCTATGATCAGAACCTTGGATAAAAATGGATATGCTTTTTCCCTGCATACATTCTCGAAACTCCTGTTTCCAGGAACACGGTTGGGTTGGATCGTTGCCGATAAGGCCATACAGGAAAAGCTGACTATGGCTAAACAGCCCACAGATCTCTGTACTTCGCCGCTCAATCAATCCATCGTCTACGAGTTTTGCCGGCGCGGTCTCCTCAAACCCCATGTATCCAAAATTGTCGACCTTTACAGGAAAAAGAGGGATGTTATGATCAATGCCCTGGAGGAGTACATGCCCAAGGGGGCGGGAATCGATTGGACCCATCCCGAAGGAGGGCTTTTCCTTTGGCTAACCTTGCCAGAAAATATGGACTCAGGGGAGATGTTTCCCAAGGCTGTCGAAAAAAAGGTTGCCTATGTTGTCGGATCCGCTTTTCATTTCGACCGGAGCGGTCAAAACACCATGCGGTTGAATTTTTCCTTTCCGACCGAAGAGCAGATCGATGACGGGATAAAGAGGCTGGCGGATTTGGTCAAACAGGAATTGAGCCAGACTTCGCTTTTTTAATCTGAATTATTCATAAAAAAATGCCGATGCCGACCCACGCCACCGCTGACCCAACCCTCTCTACTGTAAAGGATCGAGATGTATTTTGTAGGTTGGCTCGTGAATATTCCAGATTTAATTAACGTGATTAGGAGGTAGTATGTTATTCCGGAAAAAAACTCTGGGGTTATTTCTATCGATTCTGTTGATTTTTGTGGGGGCATCGGCTTTCGGACAATCCATCCCCACTCCGGAAAAATTCTTCGGTCATAAAATGGGTGCAGAAAAAAAACTGGCGCGCTGGGATAAGATCGTTGAATATATGCAACTTGTCGGGAAAGGGTCCGACCGAGTTACCGTTCAAGATGTCGGGAAAAGCACAGACGGGAATCCTTTTCTCCTCATGATCATATCTTCCCCGGAGAATCTTCACAACATCGAACATTACAAAAAGATCAACAAAAAGCTTTTCGATCCCCGGACGATCCCATCTGACAAGGAAGCCGAGGATTTGATCGAAGATGCGAAAATATTTGTGTGTGTCACCTGCAGCATGCATGCCACTGAGGTCGGGGCCACCCAGATGTCGGTCGAGATGGTCCACCGCTTGGCAACCGAAAAATCTCCTTATATGCAAAACATCCTGGACAACGTGGTTTTTCTATTGGTCCCATGTCTGAATCCGGATGGACAGATAATGGTGAAAGACTGGTACGATAAAACATTGGGGACACCTTATGAGGGATCCCCGATGCCCTGGTTGTATCATCCTTATGTCGGACACGACAACAATCGTGATGCCTACATGTTCACCCAAAAAGAGAGCCAGCTCATCGGGAAGATTATTTTCCAGGACTGGCTACCGGAGGTGTGGCTGGATGAACACCAAATGGGAAATTCCGGAGCACGCATTTTTGTGATGCCGGCTGACGATCCGATCAATCCCAACGTCGATCCTTTGATCTACCGCCACACCGGGCTTCTTGGTTTTGCTCAAGCCGCCGCTCTCGAAAAGGCAGGGAAGGAAGGCATCATATACGGACGGTCTTACACCTACTGGTGGCAAGGAGCCATGGGTTGGGCCGGCTGGTGGCACAACATGCTGGGCATGTTGACCGAATTGGCATCGGTCAGGGTTGCCAGCTCAGTCGTGCAGCAAAAAGCGGATCCCACCCAACCCCAGGCAGCTGATTCCGGGGGCAGATCCCGTGGACGGAATGATCGATCGAGCCAGGGCCCGATTCCTCCGCCCAGGGATACACAATTCCGGTCGCAGTATCCCCGACCTTGGTTAGGGGGGAAGTGGACGCTCCGTGACATCGTTGACTACGAGCTCATCTCCACCTTTGGCCTGCTGGAAGCGACAGCGAATCTTCGCTCCCAACTTCTCGAGGGCCTCTATATCGTAGGGAAACGCCAAATTGCTAAGGGAAAAAAGGGCGATCCTTTTGCCATCGTTATCCCCCAGGAACAGGCAGACCGGCCGACAGTTGTCAAACTGCTCCAGACCATGGCATACGGGGGAGTTGAAATCCATCAAGCGAGAAAGGACTTTACCGCAGATGGGATTTCTTATCCGGCCGACACCTATGTTATCCTGATGGCCCAGCCTTTCCGCGCTTATGCCAAGGACCTGCTCGAAGCACAGGATTATCCCAAGATCTCTCCCGCACCCGGTGTGCCGGCGCAACCTCCCTATGATGCGGCGGGCTGGTCGTTGGGAAAACAGATGGGAGTCGAGACGATTTTTGTCAAAAAACCCTTCGAAGCCGAACTCACAGAACTGAAACAAATAGTAGTGCCTCCCGGTAAGATCACCGGGACAGGCTCTCAATACATTCTGGACCACCGGCCGAATAATAGCCTTTTGGCCGTAAATCGTCTTCTCGAAAGCGGGCATGAAATTTTTTGGCTAAAGGAAGAGGTGAAGATCAACGGGAAAACATATGTTCCCGGTGCGATTGTCGTCCAGGGCAGTGGATTGGAAGAAACCATGAAAGAGCTATCTCGGTCACTGGGAATCGATGTTGTGGCTGCGGATATATCGACATCGGAGGCCATGCGTATTCGGGCCCCAAAAACAGCGCTTTACCAACCCTGGGGAGGTAACATAGACGAGGGATGGACACGGTGGCTCCTGGAACAAAATGAGTTTCCCTTCGCAACCATCCATCCGGAGGACCTCCGTCAAGGCAATCACTCGGATAAGTTCGATGTCATCATCTTTCCGGATATGGGAAAACAACAGATCATCTCCGGGCTGTCCGGAGATGCCACACCGCCGGAGTACAGGGGAGGTATCGAAAAATCTGGCATCGAATTTCTCCGGGCCTTTATCACTGGAGGAGGAACGGTCATCACGGTCGGCAGGAGTGCTACCCTGTTGATGGACGAATTTGCCGCTCCTTTTCGTGATGGCCTTCAGGGCGTTTCTCGAGAAGATTTTCTCTGTCCAGGATCCATCCTTCGTGTATTGGTGGACAATACACATCCGATCGCTTACGGGATGCCGGTTCAAGCCAATGCGGCCTTCTCCAATTCTCTTGTCCTCGAGCCTGTCCCCTCGTTTTCCACCATGGGCAGTTCGATCGTGGTGCGGTATCCGACAGGGAATATACTCCAGAGCGGTTGGCTCCACGGGGAATCCTACCTTTACAACAAAGTAGGATTGGCAGAAGTCAAGTTGGGGAAGGGACGCATGGTCCTGATCCCGATAAAAGTCCAGCATCGGGCGCAACCCTACGGAACATTCAAGTTGCTCTTCAACGCCATATTGACCTCTGCGGCTGATTGATCAAAAACATCGCCAATTCTCACACAATCCAGTGAAAGAGAGGAGAGGTCTTTATCGAGATTATTGTGCTTTACATGAAGATATAATTGATGTATTCAGGAATGTCATTTATAGAATGGTCAGGAGGGAGAAAAGAATGAATAAACGTGCTTTTTTAGCAATTGTCCTATTTTTGCTCATGTGCAGCCTATCTTCGGCTCAGATGACGCCTTGGTTTTACTGGACATTGCTCCCCGAGGAGCAGATGGATTATATCGTCGGGGAGGCTTCCGGCGAGGAGGCGTGGCATACCATTATGGAGACGGCCGGATATGTGCGAGACAGAAAATCGGATGAATATGCAGGGACATTCGTGGAGAGCCAGTACATTTATGATCAACTTAAACATTATGGGCTTCCGGGAGCTGAGATCGTCCGTTTTCCAGGGGGAACCACGTGGGACGGGGTCAAAGGCGAACTCTGGGAGATCAGTCCTTATCGTAAAAAGCTTGCCTCGTATAGAGACCTGGCGGCCATGCTGGCTTCTGGGAGTGCCGATACGGATGTCGAAGCCGAACTGGTGTGGGTGGGACTGGGAACCGAAGAAGAGATCACGAAAGCCGATGTGGAAGGGAAAATAGTCGTCACCGAAGGAAATCTCAGCAGTGTTTACAATGAGGCCTGCAACAAGCAAGGGGCCCTGGGAATTGTCGCCATCAGCACTGTCGGAGCTGACTGGGATCCGCTCCAGATGTCATTCCGCGGCATCGGAAGTCGCAGGAGCACGGATGAGGAGCCGGCGCCGAAATTCGGGTTCCAGCTTCCCCGAAGGGAGGGGAAGTTTCTCAAGGCCCGCTTGCTCCGGAATGAAAAGATCACCGTTCATGCTGTCGTTGAATCCAAAACGGAAAACTATGAAATGCAGGATGTGGTCTGTCATATCCCGGGTACAGATCCCAACGCGGGGGAAATCATCTTCTCGGCACATCTTTATGAGGGTTACATCAAACAGGGGGCCAACGACAACAAATCAGGAAGTGCAGGCATCTTGGAAGTTGCCCGCGTGCTGCATACGCTTATCGAAGAGGGAAAACTTCCCCGGCCGAAAAGGACGATCCGGTTTCTCTGGGGCCCGGAGTTTTCCGGTACAGGCCCTTGGGTTAAGGCGAATAAAGACATCATGGAAAAAACTTTGTGCAACATCAACATGGACATGGTGGGGGAGTGGCTGAGTAAACATCAGTCTTTCATGTGCCTGATGCGAACCACGTATGGAAATGCTCATTACATCAATGATGTGATGGAAAATTATTACCGATTCGTGGGAGAGGGAAATCGAGAGCGCATACAGAATAGGAGCGGGGAGGAAAGAGTGCCCTACCGGATCGTGGCTCCTTCCGGAGCGGATGAACCCTTTTATTATTCCATCGAAACCCATTATGGGGCATCGGATCATGAGGTCTTCAATGACTGGGGTGTGGGAGTCCCCGGTGTCATGATGATCGCCTGGCCGGATAAATGGTATCACTTATCCGGGGACAATGCGGATAAATCGGATCCGACGCAGTTGAAAAGGGTAGCGATTATCGGAGCGGCAGCGGCCTACACCATCGCCAATGCCGATGACAATATGGCCATCAAAATCGCAGGGGAAACGACCAGCAACGGTTCCCGCCGGCTCGGGCATAAGCTTGTGCTCGGACTGGAAATATTGAATAACGCGGAAGCCGAAACTTTGGCTCAATCCTACAAGCGAGCTTGCCTCCAGGTGGAAATGGCCATGATCAATGAAAAAGAGACTTTGGATTCAATCCTTGAGCTCGCGACGAATAAAACGGCTGTCGGTCAGTACATCGATCGGATGAAAAAAAACATCGATGCGATCGGAAAGTCCCTTCTTTCGGTTCTGCAGGCGCACATGAATGCAGCAGCCAACAGATTCGGGATCAAGCCGGTCCGGATTCAATTGAGCGAGTTGGAGAATAGGGCGGCCAGAATCATTCCCAAGCCGCTTGCCCTGATAAAAGAAAATGGATACCGTGCCTACAGAGATTTGATCGATCAAGTTCCGGAAGAGCAAACGGCCAAATACCCTTATGGAAGAGATGGAATTGCTAGCACGAGCGAACTTCAGTGTCTGATCAACGGCAAAAGAAGTGCCTTGGAAATCATGAACATGCTGGATGCTCAGTACGAGCAAAAATCCAACCTGGAAAGCATTATGAATTACCTGCAGGTCCTGAAGCTGGCCGGGCTTATCTCTTTTTGATCCCTCTGACCGCTCCTTCGATCAGGCGGTAGGCGGCCTGGAGAGAGAGTCCATCTTTGTCTCTTTCCCCGAAAGGCATCGAAGCGATGCCGATGGCCCCTGCTTTTTCGTGCTGGAACATCACTTCCAATGCCGCTGCCAGTTCATGACTCGTCGGGCCTTCAGGTGCGGTGAGGGGATGTCCTTTGACTTCGCTCGGGTCGAGAACGTCCATATCGATGTGGATATAAATGATTTCGGTGAGTTGACTCAGTCGCACCATTTGCCGGTTCAAATTCTCTGAGAGATTCCGGATATCCTCGACTGATATGTATTCGCATTGGGATCTATCCAGGAGTTCCTGTTCTAGGGGATCCACATCCCGCAGTCCGGCCATGACGATATATTTTGTCGGCAATGCCGGATCCAAACCTGCTTTCAAACGAAGCCGGGTCAGGCACATGCCTGCTGCAATGGCCACGGGCATTCCCCCGAGCATCCCGCTGAGGGTGGTCTCCGGTGTGTTGAAATCGGCATGGGCATCGATCCAAAAAAGGCCCACGCGGAGCGGTTTTTGCCCGGCCAAACCCTGTGACTGAAGGCTGCGGGAATCTTCCTGTGAGATCTGCCCTGGCTGTAGATGCTGGAGGCCGGCTAACATCCCCAACAAATCCGTGCAGTTGGTCAAAAGGCCTATGGTGAAAAACTCATCTTTTCCATTTTCGGCGATTAGTTTCCCCAAGTGCTTGCTTTCGAGGGCATCCTCGTTCCATTCGCCGTATTCTTGTTGTTCTTCAGGTGTCAATCGGACGGTTGAAATTTTGGCGACATCACAACCCAAATTTGCCAATCTGTCCAAAAGGCCGCTGCTTTCCAAAATCGCCGGGCCTTCGGTCCGATTTTTCACGATGAATACCTTGATTTTTCCCTCAGCATTTTTGTCGTATTGAGCTGATGAGATGGGGATTCCCAAAACGAAAAGACCTAGAAAAAGGAAAAGTAATATTTTCAATTTCCTCTCCTGTCCTGAAGCATTGAAGTCCGATTGGGATTTATCACAGGTGCATAATTGTGTCAAATTTGTTAATCTTAAGGATGAAACGAAAATGAATACTGAACGAGCTAGAAAGGATGTTTTGGCGATCTTTCAAGCCGGTGTGAAAGCAGTCGACCCAGCTCAAGCCTTGCATGATCACATCAGACTTGAGGGAGATAGGTTATCGGTGGGAGAGAAAACCTATAATCTCTCCATCTACGATAATATATCTGTGATTGGTGCGGGGAAGGCCTCTGCAGCCATGGCTCGGGCCATGGAAAAAATCCTCGGCGGCAGATTGGATTCCGGCTTTGTCAACACGAAATATGGCCATGCTCTTGCCTTGGAAAAGGTTCAGGTCACAGAAGGGGGCCACCCTGTGCCCGATGAGGCCGGTTTTCGAGGAGCCCGACAGATCGTTCGGTTTCTCCAGCAAGTAGATGAAAAAGACCTTGTTTTTTTCTTGATTTCCGGTGGGGGTTCCGCGCTTTTGCCTTATCCGTACGAAGGATTGACTCTGGAGAATAAGCAGCATGTGACAAAAATACTGCTTGAAGCGGGAGCCAACATTCACGAGATAAACACGCTACGAAAACATCTCTCTCAAGTCAAAGGCGGGCGATTGGCCAAGATCGCGTACCCGGCCACTTTGATCTCCCTCATTCTTTCGGATGTGATCGGGGATGATCTGGACAGCATCGCCTCCGGACCCACTGTCCCCGACCGCAGTACGTTTCAGGACTGCTTGGATATCGTGGAAAAATACCAGATAGATAAAAGGCTGCCTTCGGTCGTTGTGGATCTTTTTAACAGGGGGATCCGTGGAGAGATAGAAGAAACACCCAAGCCGGGGAATCCTGTCTTCGAGCGGACTCAAAACCTTATAGTCGGAAGCAATATCCTGGCCGTCGAAGCGGCAAAAAAAAGAGCGGTAGATTTGGGATACAACGCGCTGATCCTTTCCTCATTTATCGAAGGGGAAACCAAGGATGTTGCCGGAGTCCATGCGGCGATCGCCAAAGAAATCTTGAGTTCGGACAATCCGATAGAGCGACCTGCGTGTGTGATATCCGGCGGAGAGACCACAGTCACCATTCGTGGCAAAGGGAAGGGCGGTCGAAACCAGGAGTTTTCCTTGGCAGGAGCGATGGAAATCGATGGCTTGGAAAATGTGGTTTTGCTGAGTGCTGGAACAGATGGGACGGATGGTCCGACCGATGCAGCAGGAGCGATCGCCGATGGATCGACCGTCTCGAGAGCTGTGAAGCTAAAAATGGATCCGAGCCGATATCTGCGCGAAAACGATTCCTACCATTTTTTCAAGGCCCTGGATGATTTGATCTTCACCGGCCCGACCCTCACCAATGTCATGGATTTGAGAATCGTGCTCGTGATCTAATGGTTAAGGTTTATTGATCGAGTATCTCGCTATCCCAAGGTCTAAGTTCCTCCGCATCTGACCAAGCCTTAACCCATTTGGGCATCCCTGGATTCCAATCCGGCATTCCCAATGCTTCCAATACTTTTTTGACGGGAACGAGTCCTTGTTTGCTTGTAATGCCTGCCCTCACCAGGGCAGAGGAATGGGTTTTTCCCTTCCGAACCGTGTATTGATGGAAATAGAACCAGCGGTCATCTGTCGCTACGATTCGCGTATGCAATCGGAATTGTTTGAATGCTTTCAGCCGGTGACGGTAACGAATGCTGGCCCCTGACACGGCAAACCCCCATTTTTTTTCGTGAACAGTCCGCAATAAACCCGTTCTCTGTGCCAAGTCCATTCGGCCCATGTCCATCACGGTCAGGTGCCTGCCGTTGTTCAATTCGGGATAAATATCTATGTCACCGATCAAAACAAACATCTTCAGAACGCTCTCGTCATCCAGATTCAATGAAGCTCCGAATTTCGCTTTGGTAAGGATTCCGAATAATCTTAAATAAGGATACATGTCTTCATCATGATAAAGGACGCTAATCTATTGGGCAAGAGACTTTTTTCTGAAAGCTTTTATCCCGAGGATAATCAGATTCTTCATGAAATCGATCGCCAATAACAGGGCGATCAACGCTACGATAAGATCGGCGACCAGATGGGTATCGAAATAAAAGAATTCTCTGATGGCATTTTCAATCGGCCGGTTGATGACGATACCGAGAATCAACAGTTGGGCTGCACTTCTCAGGAGATTCACCCACTCCGAACGGATAAAAAATTTGACAAGGTAAGCCAAAACTCCGGCTCCCAAAATAGACAGAAGGGCCAGCGAATACCATCTGGAGGCTTCAGGACTGAACAAAGATTCCACCCCTCCAGGGTTGAGACTTTTGAAGAAAAGGGTGTGGTAGGTTATGTAAACAAAAACAAGGGCTGCATATCCCAGGAACATCAGAATCAAGAGCAAAATTTTGGGCTTCTCCTGCCCTTTGTCAATCATTTTCTGCCAATTCAACTTGAGTTTTGGCCAAGGGAGCCGGATATCTTTCCTGCTCTGGGTCACGAAATACAGGATGATTCCCACCAGCCCCAGATCGTAGATGAAGATCATCGGAAAATAGAATAAGGCCTGGAAGTTATCCATCTTCGGAATGTAGAAAAAGGGGAGAATGAGCATGCGGGTTTTGAAGATAAAAGCGAGGACTGTGAGGGCGAAGTGAACGAAAAACAAAACAGCGGTGTACCGGAGAAGATGCCCTTTGAATGTCGGGGCGATGATCTGCTGATCGTCCATGTATTTTTCGGCAACCTCCTGTGGATTTCCGTAAGTTTCGATGACCCTCTCGATGGATTCCTCGCCGACGTTGCCGAATTCTTGTTCGGCTTTTTCCATGATGTGACTCTTTATTTCCGTGAGTATTTCTTTTTTTTCCTTGCTCGTCCCTAGATAGTGGCGGATCTTTTCAAGATAGTTTTCCAATCTTTTAGACATTTTGATTCTCCTTTAACAGGTGGTTCAATATTTTGTTTTGCAGCAACCCGATCTTCAGAAGTTTGGCGCGAACGTCACGCCCATCTTTTGTGATGACATAAAACTTGCGGGGCCTGTCCTCGCTGATGTCCCACTTGCTTTTGATCAGACCTTTTTTTTCTAGCCTTCGGAGCAGTGGGTAGAGGGTGTTTTCTTCCAACCTGTATCCTTTTTTTTCCAGCTGCTTGACCATGGAGTATCCGTACATGTCTTTTTCCAGCAGGACAAGGACGAGCACTTGAAGAAAGCCGCGATTCATTTCTGTTTCGAAAGGGCTGATGTCAATGGCCATCTTGACCGCCTCCTCTGTTTTAGGCTGAAATATACCGTGTTATGTATTAATACTGTGCAAAAGTAATATACAGTGTAATACACAATATGTCAAGCTCTTTTTTAAATTTGACTTTTTTCTGATGTGGGAGTATTTTAACCAGATTAAAGACGGACGATCAATCGGAG
>Ga0307444_1001380_pt1 | contig 10458 bp, 11 predicted proteins | sample SalMarSW160340MG_FD_202145 | JGI IMG/M metagenome (GOLD analysis project Ga0307444, IMG submission 202145) | Salt marsh sediment microbial communities from the Plum Island Ecosystem LTER, Massachusetts, United States - SW1603-40 | ecosystem: Environmental > Aquatic > Marine > Intertidal zone >... | reverse complement strand
CCCAGTTCGATTATCCAGGCGTCGATATGAGCCAGGAAGTGATGCCGGCGCTGGCCTCCGACCTCGAACTGACGGAAGCAGCGCGCGCGCGCTTTGTCAAGCTCAACCAGGATCCGGAGCTGGTCGATCACAAAGGGCTCAAGATCGAAGTCGAGAACATGATCGTGCGGAACGAGCTCCTGGCCCTCACGATCGAAGAGCTGATGGAAGAGGCAGAGGGATCCGAGGCCGAGGCTGCGCCTGCTGCCGACGTACAAGCCAGCCCAGAAACCACGCCACAGCCTGCAGGCGAGCCAGCCACCGTCCCGGAGGATGCCGAGGACAGGCCCGGGTTCACCGTGGGCAGTTTGATCAACACCTAGGAGGTTCCAGTGAGCGATCTATTCATGCGCGACGATGCCCCACTGACAGAAGAAGAATGGGAGCATCTGGACAGTGCCGTCGAAGGCGCCGCCCGCCAGTTTCTGGTCGGCCGCCACTTTATCGAGCTCTCCGGCCCATTTGGCGAAGGTGCCGAAGTCGTCCCGGTAGGGACGGGCGAGAACCGCCGCCAAGTGCCGCTGCAGATCATCCACAGCGACTTTCACCTCGTGTGGCGCGATGTCGCTGCCAACCGCCGCTTGCACATGCCGATCGACTTGGGCCCTGCAGCGCAGGCCGCCTTTGCCTGTGCACAGGCCGAGGACGAGCTGATCTTTGGCGAACTGCTCTCGCTCAAGGGACGCAACACGGTGAGCCTGCTCGACTGGAGTGAGACCGGCAGCCCCTTCCAGAACGTGGTCGACGCCACACAGGCTCTGGTCGAGGATGGGTTCTTTGGCCCTTATGCCGTGATCCTCAGCCCGGCGCTCTACAATCAGACGCAGCGCTACGGCAAGGGCATGCGCCTCGAGAGCCATCTGATCGCCGACGTCGCCAAGGGTGGCCTGTTCCAGTCTCCAGTCCTGAAAGCAGGCGAGGGCCTGGTCTTCTCCATGGGCAAGTTCAACCTCGACCTGGCAATCGGGCAGGATCTGGTCACCGCCTACATAGGCAACGAGGAGCTAACCCACCTGTTCCGCGTGTTCGAGACGATCGCGCTGCGCGTCAAGCGCCCCGAGGCCGTCTGCACGTTCGAATCCTAGCCCGGGAGACAGCCACTTGAATGTCAAGCTGTACGCACTGAGCACCTGCGGATGGTGCAAAAAGACCAAGGAACTGCTCGACACGAACGGCGTCGAGTACGACCTGGTGTACGTCGACCTGCTCGAGGGAGACGAAAAGGAAGCTGTCCTGGATGAGGTCCGCAAGTACAACCCCAGGAGCAGCTTTCCGACTGTCGTCGTGGACGATAGCAGGAGCGTTACCGGCTTCAAAGAGGATCAACTGCGGGAGCTGCTGGAAATATGAGCACATCACGCCCCTTGTCCCCGGCGGATGCCGAGCGCGCAGCCACGCGTCCGGACGCGTGGGCTCTCTACCAGCGCCTGAAACGGGAGGGCGAAGCCGCGGGCTACTATTTGAACTCGGACGTCGATTTCGTCCTCGACCTGATGGATGGCATGCTGACCAACGAGGAGCGCTATGGCTACTGGTCGTGCCCCTGTCGCCTGGCCGATGGGGTCCGCGAAAAGGACCTGGATATCATCTGCCCGTGCGACTATCGCGATCCTGACCTCGACGAATACGGCGCGTGCTACTGTGCCCTGTACGTCTCGGAAGAGATCGCGTTTGGGGACAAGGAGGCGTCAGCAATCCCAGAGCGGCGAGGCACCGCGCCTCGCGCAGCAGAGGAGCAACACGAAGCGGAATTCGTCGGCTGGAACAAGAGCGGGCTGCCGATCTGGCGCTGCACGGTGTGCGGCTATCTGTGCGCACGCCGGCAGCCTCCGCTCAAGTGCCCGATCTGCAAGGTAGACAAGGACCGCTTCGAACGGTTTGCCTGATCTCCTATCACACATAGACATAGGCGAGGACGCATCGCGGTTTGGCCTGCGCCCTCGCCTGTGACCCGTGCCATACGCACGGGAGAGGAATCGCATGAGCGTCACGATATACACTACCCCAACCTGCGGGTTCTGCCACCAGCTCAAGAGCTACTTCCGGCAGCGGGGTATTCCTTTCACCGAACACGATGTAAGCCAGGATCCCTACCGCGCAAACGAGATGGTGCGTCTTTCCGGCCAACAGGGCGTGCCTGTATCCGTGATCGATGGCAACGTGGTCCTGGGCGCCGACATCCCGCGCGTCAACCAGATCCTGGCCCAGCGTGCAGGCGGCTCGCCCAGACTGGGCCTTTCCATCGCCGATGCAGAACAGATCGCCGCCAAAAAGGGGACGCAGTTCCCTCAGGGCGCCTACGTGGGACGCGTGCATCCGGCTTCGCCAGCGGCGCTGGCCGGCGTGCAGCCGGGCGACGTGATCGTGCAGTTGGCAGGACAGCCGGTGCAGGCCCAGCGGGACGTCCATCGCCTCTCGGACCAACTGCAGTTTGACCAGTCTGTCGACCTGGTTGTGTGGCGGAATGGACAGCGGATCGGTATGCGCACGCGCGTATGACCGTCGATACGATCGTACGCATTGCCCCGGCTCGTCGTCTCGACCGGGGCCGTTAGATCATAGTATCGCAGGGGAGAAAACATGGCAAAGACTGATTTGACCATCCGGATCGGTGGTGCAGCAGGTGATGGCATCGAATCCAGCGGTGCAGGGTTCTGCAGGGCCATCACGCGCGGCGGGCTGTACGCCTTTGGCTTGCCGGACTATTATTCGCGGATCCGCGGCGGGCACAACTTTTACTCGGTGCGCATCAGTGACCAGCCACTGCGATCGCACACCGACCCGGTGCACCTACTGCTGGCATTGACCGAGGAGACGATCCCACGCCATCGCGATAGTATGGTCGAGGGCGGCGCGATCGTCTACGACACGGCGCTCAAGATCGATGCCGACGCGCTGACCGGCGATGCGATCCGGTACATTGGCCTCGCTATGAGCGAGGTAGCCGAGGAAAAGGCCGGCACCTCGCTGGCGCGCAACACCCTCGGCCTGGGCGTCGCCGCAGGCCTGACCGGTTTCGACCTGTCCGCGCTCGAGAGCGTGATCCGCGACAATTTCGCCCGCAAGGGCCAAAAGGTGGTCGACGGCAACCTCGCCGCCGTCGGTTGGGGATACGAGCAGGGCCGGGAGCGCGCGAATGACTACCCGTACAGGGCGCCCGCCAACCCGAATGCCCCGGCGCGCATGGTGATGGACGGTACCGAAGCCTTCTCCATGGGCGCGCTGGCCGGCGGCTGCCGCTTTGCCTCTGGATACCCCATGACTCCTGGTTCCCCCGTCCTGCACTGGATGGCTGCGCACGGCCACGAGTACGGCGTCGTGGTCAAGCACACCGAGGATGAGATCGCCGGGATCAACATGGCCATCGGGGCGGCACACATGGGCGTGCGCGCCATAGTGCCGACCTCGGGAGGCGGGTTCTCGCTCATGGTCGAGGGTCTCGGCCTGGCGGGCATCACCGAAACCCCGGTCGTGATCTATAACGCCCAGCGTCCCGGCCCTGCCACTGGCCTGCCTACGCGGGACGAGCAGGGCGATATGCTCTTTATGCTCCACGCCTCGCAGGGCGAGTTCCCGCGCTTCTTGCTGGCTCCGGGCACCCACCAGCAGGCCTTTGTCACCGGCTGGCGGGCCTTTAACCTGGCCGAAACGTACCAGGTCCCGGTCCTGGTGCTCAGCGATCACTATCTTGCCGTCGCCGTCCGCACGCTCGACGCAGGCGACCTCGATTTCGACGCGGTCACGATCGAGCGCGGTGCGCTCCTCAGCGAGGGTGAACTCGACGCACTCGAGGAGCCCTACCGCCGTTTCCAGATTACGCCTTCTGGTGTCTCGCCGCGCGCCATCCCCGGTCACCCCAACGCGGTGTGGGTCTCTTCCAGCAACGAGCACGACGAGCGCGGCGCGATCACCGAGGAAAAGGCGATGCGAGTGGCCCAGGTCGACAAGCGTATGCACAAGATGGAGGGTATGGCAGCCGAAATCGCGCCGCCAGCGCGGTACGGTCCTGAAGGCGCAGAGACGACCTACGTCTGCTGGGGCTCGACCTATGGCCCGCTGCGCGAGGCCGTCGACCGCATAAACGCTGAGCAGCCCGGCAGTGCCAGCATGCTCCACTACTCGGCACTGTGGCCCTTCCCTGTCGAGGCCACGGAAGCGGCCCTGAAAAAGGCACGGCGCGTCGTCGACGTCGAGGTGAACGCCACCGGGCAGCTAGCCCGCCTGATCCGGACCGAGACCGGGTTCGTGCCCGACGACCAGATCCTGCGCTACGATGGACGCCCGTTCACACCCGAGTATATCATCGCGCACGCCGCAGGCTGAACGTCCTCCCCCGATCGCACCGGGACGCATCGCGCTCCCCGCGATCTCTAGAAGGAGCCACATACATGGTTAGTAGAGCGGATTTCGACAGTCCCGAGAGGCCGACTTGGTGCACTGGCTGCGGGAACTATGGCATTCTAAACGCGGTCAAGATGGCCTTGACCGAACTCGACATTGCCCCACACGAGATCCTGATCTGCACCGGCATCGGCTGTGGGAGCAAGCTGCCTCACTATCTGAAGGTCAATGGCTTTCACGGGCTGCACGGCAGGCCGCTGCCGGTAGCGACGGGCGCCCGACTCGCTAACCACGGTTTCCGGGTCATGGCGGTGCACGGCGACGGCGATGGCTACGGCATGGGCCTCAGCCACTTTGCCCACGCCGCACGGCGCAACATCGGCCTGGTCGACCTGGTGCAGAACAACCGCGTCTATGGCCTGACCAAGGGCCAGTACTCACCGACCAGCACACCGGGCATGCGCACGCCCACCTCGCCCGAGGGCGCGATCGATCTCCCCGTGCCGCCGCTGGCCCTGGCGATCACCATGGGCGCCACTTTTGTCGCGCGCGCCTATCCCGGCGAACTGCGCCACTTTGTTTCGGTTCTGGTTCAGGCACTGCAGCACGACGGCTATGCGCTGGTCGACGTGCTCCAGCCTTGCGTGACCTTTAACCGCGCCAGCGCGTACGATTTCTACAATGAGCGCGTGTACAAGCTGGACGAGACCGACCACGACGCGAGCGACCGGACGGCAGCCTGGGAAAAGGCGCTGGAGTGGGACGAGCGAATCCCGATCGGCGTGGTCTACCGCGTCGAGGGGCAGCCGACCTATGAGCAGCAGGTGCCTGCCCTGCAGGATGGCCCCCTGGCGCCGCGTCCGCTAACCCGGCTGTCGGCCGACCAGGTCGCGGCGCTGCGCGCCGAGGTAATGTAGCACGCAATGGCCGAGGGCAAGGCGGAAGGTAGACTGCCGCGTTTTGCGGTCCTGCAGCTCTCCGGTTGTTCAGGATGCGAGGTCTCGCTGCTCAATGCCGGGCAGTGGATCGAGGAGTACAGGCTGGTCTATATGCCGCTCGTCCTCTCGGCCTACGATGTGCCCGAGGTCGACGTGCTGCTGATCAGCGGCGGCGTCCGCACCGACGAGGACCTCTACAACCTGCGCCGCGCCGCTGTGCGTGCCGACCAGGTCGTCCCGGTCGGCACGTGTGCGATCTCGGGCGGCGTCGCCAGCCTGGGCGATCGCGACGAAGTGCGAGAGATCTTTCTGGCCCAGGAGGGACGCCGGCACGTGCCGCACCTCCTGCCGCGCTGCCGGCCGGTCGACGCTGTGGTCGAGGTCGACCGCTACCTGCCTGGCTGCCCGCCGACGCCTCAGTTGTACATCGACCTTCTCTTTGGCCAGCCCGACCTGCACCGGGGGCGCTTTGTCTGCCTGGAGTGCGGCCGCAAAAAGCTCCGTGATATGCGCCCCCAGCACCTGCTCGGGTTCCAGCAGGGAGAAACGATCCCTGGCATCTGCCTGATCAACCAGGGCTATGCCTGCGTCGGCACCTCCACTCGGAATGGCTGCGGTGCGCCCTGCCCACGTGCGGGCCACCCCTGTGTTGGCTGCCGTGGGCCCTCCGACACGTTCATCGATAAAGAGTCGACTGCGTGGCTCGCCAGCATCCAGCGCGTCTTTGCCGGCCTGACCGACATCCCGCCAGACGAGGTCGAGGCGGCGCTGCGTTCGCCGCAGATGTCGCTCTTTCTCTTCCAGTTCTCCGACTATGCTACACCGCAGCGACCGCCACGTCCCAAGGGTAAGGTGCTCTGAGATGCCAACCATGACCTTCCCCATTAGCCGCATCGAGGGACACGCCCAGGTGGTGCTCGAGGTGCAGCAAGGCACGGTGGTCGAGGCACGCTTTCAAGCGGTCGAGTTCCGTGGTTTTTCCTACCTGGTGCAGGGGGCACCGGCCGAGCAGATGCCGGTCATTGCTCCTCGCATCTGCGGAATCTGCTCGACCGCACACCACCTGGCGTCAGTCAAGGCGCTCGAGGACGCTTACGGCGTCACCCCTCCTGCCGTTGCCCAGCGCATCCGCGAGCTGCTGATGTTGGGCCAGATCATCCAGAACCAGGCCACGTCGATGTTCATCTTTACCTTCCCCGACCGGCTGGGCCTATCTAGCATCTTTGAGGAGCCCGAGCATGTGCAGCGACAGAGCTCTGAGGTCGCGGCGCGCGCGCTGCGCGTACGCAAGGCCGGCACCGACCTGATCGCCCTCGCAGGCGGCCAGTTCATCCACCCGGTCAAGGCAGTCGTCGGCGGCGTAATCAGCGGCATCGCACCCGAAGCAGCAGACGAGATGCGTGTGCAGATCCACGATGTGCTGCCCACCGCATGCGAATTGTTTGACTATTACTGGGCCACCTCGATCGCGATGAGCGACCGGCTCGGCACGTGGGGCGACGATGCGCCGGCCTGCTACCTGGCCGCGGTCGAGGACGTCCGGCCCAACTATGTGGGCAGCACGCTCCGCATCATGTGTCCCGATGGCACGATCGGCGACGTCTTTCCCGCTTCTGTCTACCGCGACTACCTGAGCATGGAAGAAACCGAGTACAGCTATGCCGAGCGGTCTCGCTATCGCCACGGCATCGTTCGTGCCAACAGCCTGGCGCGGATCAACATGGCGCGGCGTATGGGCACCCCACGCGCCGACGCATACCTGGACCGTTTTCGGGAGGCCTTTGGCCGTCCTGCGCACGCGATCATGCTCTTTGACCTGGCGCGAGGGATCGAGCTGGTCTATGCCCTGGAGCGCGCCACGGAGATCCTCTCGCAGCCGCTCGACCGGGAGGACCCCTCGCTGCCCTACACGCCGCGCGATGGCGACGGTTATGGCCTGGTCGAGGCACCGCGTGGCCCGCTGATCCACCACTATCGCATCCTGGATGGGCGGATCCTACAGGCCGAGTTTATCATTCCCACCGCTCACAACGTGCTGGCCATCGAGCGCGCCCTCCGCGTCGCCGCCGAGCGCTACATCGACTCGGACCGGATCGATATGGAGCTCGAACACGCCGTGGGCCGCGTGGTCCGCGCGTTCGATCCTTGTATTGCCTGCGCGACGCACTAGGTGTACAATAGCGCGAGAAGAGGAGTAGACTCGAATGCCCCCTATACCGATCAGACCGGATATCTACTGGATTGGCGTCAACGACCGCACGACCGACCTCTTTGAGGGCATGTGGCCGATCACCCAGGAAGGGGTTTCGTACAACACCTACCTGATCGACGACGAGAAAAAAGCGATCGTCGACCTGGCCAAGGCGCTCAAGACGGATGCGTTCTTTGGCCAGATCGAGCAGGTCATCGACCTGGCCGAGCTTGACTATGTGATCCTGAATCACATGGAACCGGATCATACCGGCGTGGCACGTACTATCCGTCGCCTCGCGCCCCGGGCCAAGTTCTTGTGCTCGAAACGCGCGCAGGACCTGCTGTCCTCCTTTTACGGGATCACCGAGAACATAGAGGTGGTCAACGACGGTGACAGCGTGAGCCTGGGGAAACACACGCTGCGCTTTTACTCCACGCCCATGGTTCACTGGCCCGAGACGATCATGACCTACGAGGTCGAGAACCAGATCCTGTTCTCCTGCGACGCTTTTGGCGGCTACGGTGCCCTGCGCGGCGCTGTCTTTGATGACCAATGCATAGACCAGGCCTGGTACGAGCGCGAGGCGCTGCGCTATTACGTGAACATCGTCGCGCTCTTTTCCCGGCCCGTGCTGCGCGCCATCGACAAGCTGTCCGACGTACCGATCTCGATCGTCGCCCCGTCGCATGGCCTGATCTGGCGAAAGGACCCGCTGCGCATCGTCCAGCTCTACCAAAAGTGGGCCGGGTACGCCACCACGCCGGGCGAGGTGGGCGTGACGCTGGTCTATGGCTCGATGTACGGCAATACAGAAGCGATGATGAACGCTGTTGCTCAGGGGATCTCGGATGAAGACGTGCCGGTCTCGATCTTTGACGCGGCACATACGCACCCTAGCTATATCCTTCCCTCGTTGTGGACCCAGCGCGGCGTCATGGTCGGTGCGCCGACCTACGAGGGCGGCCTCTTTCCGCCCGTCGAGCAGGCGCTCGAGATGGCATCCCACAAGAAGATCAGCAACAAGCTCACCGCGCGTTTTGGCAGCTATGGCTGGAGTGGCGGGGCGACGCGGCGGTTCAACCAACTGGTCGAAGAGATGGGTTGGACAGCGCTAGAGGAATTCGAGTTCGCTGGTGGGGCTACGCAGGCCGATCTCGAACACGGCGAAGCGTTTGGCGCCGCCTTTGCGCGGGAGGTCCGCTCTGCGGCTGGCTAGGTCAGCGCTCGCCCATACCGACAAGGAGAGAACACACTTGAGACGCACGACTGTCCTACTGCTGTTCGTGCTGCTCGCGGCGCTGCTCGTTCCACTGCTCGCCGCCTGCGGCACAAAGGCAGACCCACCTACTACGAATACGGATCCATCTGGCGCGACCAGCACGCTTGACGGCAAGGTTCTGGTCGAACAGACGTGTTCGCAGTGTCACCCGCTGTCCCGCGTCACCCAGGCACGCAAGACCGCGCAAGGCTGGCGCGACACGGTCCAGCGCATGGTGAGCTATGGCGCGCCACTGAACCAGGAAGAAGAACAGGCCGTCATCCAGTACCTGGCCAAGACCTACCCGGCGCAATAGGCCGCGCGCATTCTCCGCGTTCGTAGGTGCGCCACCTGTCCTATCGCGTTCGTAGTAGCGGCCTTTACCCGCTATCCGGCACTCGCAGTAGCACCACCTGTTCTGTCGGGCTCGCAGTAACGGCCTTTAGCCGCTACCCCCACTCTGCAGGATCGCCTGGCAGATCAGCGCCATCGGCCGCTTCTGCACTCGGGTCAAGACGAGCACCGTCCGCGCTCCGGCCCCGCCCTTGAGCTTGAGCTGCCGCCGGAACGCCTCGGGATCGATCCCGATCCCGCGCTTCTTGATCACGAGCTCGCTCGCGTCGATCGCGCGCAGGCGAGCTCGGATTCGTTTCAGCCCAAAGGGCATGGCTTCCTCCACCCGGTAGGCTGTGGCAAACGGGGTCTCGACCAGGTTGTCGGAGCTCAAGTAGGCGATCTGCGGATCGATCTTGAACATGCCCGCCTCGACGGCCAATTGCTCGACCAGGTGGGCGCGGATCACCGCCGCATCGGGCTCGTACAGGTAGCGCCCCACCGGTTTCACCGGCACCGGTTCGGGCAGCGGCCAGTCGGTCAACGTATGTGCGCCAGGGAGCAGTGTGGCCCGCCGCCGCGCAGTGACCAGCTCGCCCAACCACAGCACCGCCTCGCGCGCCTCTCCACGGACAGAGATGATCTCGACCTCGTACCCCCCGTGCCCCACCACGCGCGCCAGCTCTGCATAGTCGACGCCCGGTGAGAGCTTGACCCCTGCTCCAGGGGCGTGCTCCACGCGCGCCAGCAGCTCGGCCAGCGGCGGCACATACTGGGCCAGCGTAAAGACGCGCTTGCCCCTTGTGCGGCGTGACGGATCCGCCCAGGCTACGTGCCCGGCAGGCACGTCCCAGCTCCGCACGTCTGCACAGCAGATGTGCAGCCGCGCCGCGTGCCCGTAGGCCGCCACGTTGGCCGCCGCCATGCGCAGGCGCAGCAGATCGAGGTCAACCGCGACCACCTCCGTCTCCCCGGCCAAGGCCAGCGCGTCGCCGCCGATGCCGCAGCACAGGTCAGCCACGCCGGGATAGCCCGCATAGCGCCCCGCCCGGTAGCAGCTCACGGCCTCAGCGCTGGCCTGCTCCAGCGCCTCCCGGGTAAAGTACATTTGGTCGGCACGCGCGAACTTACGTGCCTGCTGTCGGAGCAGCGTCAAATCCAGCGCCGCAGCGACGATATCGCGCGGGTAACGCTTGCGCAGGCGCGTCGTCTCTGCCAGCAGGTCCGACTCTCTCAGCTCGGACGCTGCCAACTCGTCCAGCAGCGTCCGGCCCTCGTCCGAGAGCAGGTAGCTCAGCGCCTCTCCTGTGGGCCGAAACTCGGCCATGCCTGTCTGCTCCATGCGCTCTCCCAGA
>Ga0307444_1001379_pt1 | contig 10459 bp, 12 predicted proteins | sample SalMarSW160340MG_FD_202145 | JGI IMG/M metagenome (GOLD analysis project Ga0307444, IMG submission 202145) | Salt marsh sediment microbial communities from the Plum Island Ecosystem LTER, Massachusetts, United States - SW1603-40 | ecosystem: Environmental > Aquatic > Marine > Intertidal zone >... | reverse complement strand
CCAATTGCGCAAATGCCGGTAGGTCTCGCCGGAGATGAGGCGGGCGAGATAGGCGCTCATGGCGCCGACCGGCGGCGCAATCGACATGTCGTTATCGTTGAGGATCACGATCAGCCGGGAATCCATGGCGCCGGCGTTGTTCATGGCCTCATACGCCATGCCGGCGCTCATGGCGCCGTCGCCGATGACGCAGACGACATTGTGGGTCTTGCCGGCGAGGTCGCGGGCCACGGCCATGCCGAGGCCAGCCGAGATCGAGGTTGAGGAGTGGCCGGCGCCGAAGGTGTCGTATTCGCTTTCCGACCGCTTGCAGAAGCCGGAGAGGCCGCGGCCCTGGCGCAAGGTGCGGATGCGGTCGCGGCGCCCGGTCAGGATCTTGTGCGGATAGGACTGATGCCCGACGTCCCAGATTAGCCTGTCGTTTGGGGTATCGAACACCTTGTGGAGGGCGATGGTGAGCTCGACCACGCCAAGCCCGGCGCCGAGATGGCCGCCGGTCACCGAGACGGCGTCGATGGTCTCCTGGCGAAGCTCGGCGGCGAGCTGCGGCAGCTCGTAGTCGTCCAGGGCGCGCAGATCTTCAGGCTTGCGCACCCGATCGAGCAGCGGCGTTTGGCTTTGAGCACTCATCGGATCTCCAGAAAACCAGCGGAAAAGGACCTGAAGTCATATTTGTGACAGGAGCAATATCGACCTCGGCTCCGAGTTTCAACTAACCTCTTAGACCGCCCGAATTGTGTTAGAAGCGATGACCGAAGATCAGGCCATAGTCGAGGTGCCACAACCGCCGCCGCGGCTTGGCTAGTCTTCGACGTCGAGCGGCTCGGTGCCAGTCGGCTCGCCATTGGCGCCGAGCGAGATCTTCTCGACCTTGGCCTCGGCCTTGCGCAACAGCGCATCGCAATGGGCCTTGAGTGCCTCGCCGCGCTCATAGATCTGGATCGAGGCTTCGAGCTCGACATCGCCCTTCTCCAGGCGATTGACGATGGCCTCGAGCTCCTTGAGCGCCTGCTCGAAGCTCATGTCCTTGATGTCGGTGTGCTCGGTTTCGTCGGCCATGGGGGCAGGCTTTAGCCCTTCCGGGCGCCCGGGTTCAAGAGCAAGCCGCCATCAGCGCCTGGACGTGGGCGGCGGTGGAGCGGCCGAGAGCGTCGAGGTCATAGCCGCCTTCGAGCGTGGAGACCACACGTCCGCCAGCATGCTTCTCCGCCATTTCCAGGAGCTGCTCCGTCACCCAGGCGAAATCGGGCTCGAGCAGCCTGATCTGGGCCAGAGGATCATCGCGATGGGCGTCGAAGCCCGCCGAGATCAACACCACGTCGGGGCTGAAATTGTGAAGCGCCGGCAGGACGCGGTTGAGAAAGGCGTCCTTGAAGTCCTCGCTGCCGTCGCCGGGGTCGAGCGGCGCGTTCCAGATATTGCCGACGCCAGTCTCGCTCAGCGCGCCGGTCCCGGGGAACAGCGGCATCTGATGGGTCGAGCCGTAGAACAGATCCTTGTGCGGCCAGAATGCCGCTTGCGTGCCGTTGCCGTGATGGACGTCGAAATCGACCACGGCGACACGCTCGGCGCCATGGACGTCGCGGGCGTGCAGCGCCGCGATGGCAATGTTGTTGAAGAGGCAGAAGCCCATGGCGCGGCCGGGCTCGGCGTGGTGGCCGGGCGGGCGGACGGCGCAGAAGGCATTGTCGGCCGCGCCGGTCATCACCTGGTCGACGGCATAGATGGCGGCGCCGGCGGCGCGAAGCGCGGCGTCGAAGCTCTTCGGCGACATCACCGTGTCGGGGTCGAGCCAGATGAGGTCGTGGCTGGGCGTCGCCGAGCGGATGGCCTCGACGTAGGTGCGCGGATGCAGCCGCTTGATCTCGTGCAGGTCGGCGAGCGGTGCCTGCTTGCGCTTGAGGGTCTTGAACTGAGGCGCCGACAGCGCGTCCTCCACGGCGCGGAGCCGATCGGGACGCTCGGGGTGGCCGTAACCAGTGTCGTGGAGGAGGCAGTCGGGATGGGTAAGAAGCAATGTCGGCATATGGCGCGATGCTCTGGCGGCGGGGGCAGCTTGACCCGTCAATGCTAACACGCGAAATGACACCATAATGCCCGTTGAACAAGGCCTTGGTTGACGCCATGCCGATCGTCGCCGCCACCGACGAGGCCATTCTTCGCGCCGCGGAAGCCTTGGCGCGGGGCGAGGTCGTCGCCTTTCCCACCGAGACGGTCTATGGCCTCGGCGCCAATGCGCTCGACGCAGCCGCCGTGGCCAAAGTGTTTGGCGCCAAGGCGCGGCCCCGCTTCAATCCGCTGATCGTGCATGTGCCGGGCGAGGCCGAGGCCGAGAGCTACGCTGTGGTCAACGATACGGCGCGAAAGATGATGTGCGCATTCTGGCCGGGGCCGTTGTCGCTGGTGCTGCCGCGCCGCGCCGATTGCGCCATTGCCGGCCTCGTCAGCGCCGGCCTCGATACCGTGGCGCTCCGCGCACCGAGCAACGCTGTTGCGCGGGCCTTGCTTCAAGCGGCGAAGATGCCGATCGCAGCGCCGAGCGCGAACCGCTCGCAGCGCGTGAGCCCGACCACGGCCGCCCATGTCGCGGCAGAACTCGGCGACCTCCCGGCGATGATCCTCGACGGCGGTCCTTGCGCCCTCGGCCTCGAATCGACGGTGCTCGGCGTCGCCGGCGACACGGTGACTTTGCTTCGTCCCGGCGCGCTGCCCCGCGAGGAGATCGAGAAGGTCCTGGGGCACTCTCTCGCGATGCCCGAGAGCGGCGCAGCGTTGGTCTCCCCAGGGCAGATGGAGGTGCACTACGCACCGGACACGCCGCTCCGCCTTGATGCCGCCGCGCCGCGCGAAGGCGAGGCGTTGCTCGCCTTCGGCCCCGATGCGCCAGAGTTCAGTCCGATGATCAATCTCAGTCCGCGTGGCGACCTCGGCGAGGCCGCGGCGAAATTCTTTGCCGCGCTCCGCGACCTCGACAGGCTCGGCGCGCGCGCCATCGCGGTGATGCCGGTCCCGGATCGCGGCCTCGGCGAAGCCATCAACGATCGCCTCCGCCGTGCGTCCGCGGCGCGCGCAAAGTCTGAAGTGCGCGTGGCCGTCGCCTCAGGCACCGACGCGCCATGAGCGGCGCGCCCGAGCCCCTGCGGCGACCGAACCAGGCAACGCTCGATGCCCTGGTCCGCATCGTCGGCGAAGACCACGCCATCCGCGACGCCGAAGCCATGGCGCCTTATCTCGTCGAGTGGCGCGACCGCTATCATGGCAAGGCCGCGCTCGTGCTCAAGCCAGGATCGACGACGGAGGTCGCTGCCATCCTCAAGCTCGCCAACGAGACGCGCACCGCGATCGTGCCCCAGGGCGGCAATACCGGCCTCGTCGGCGGACAGATCCCGTTCGAGAGCGGCAATGAGGTGGTCGTGAGCTTGAGCCGCCTCACTCACATCCGCGACATCGATCTCGATGGCGACACCATGACCGTAGAGGCTGGCGTGGTGCTCGCCAATGCGCAAAGCGTCGCCGCGACCGCCGGGCGGATGTTTCCTCTCAGCCTCGCGTCGGAAGGCAGTTGCCAGATCGGCGGCGTGCTCGCCACCAACGCCGGCGGCATGTCGGTGCTCGCCTATGGCAGCGCCCGCGATCTCGCCCTTGGGCTCGAAGTGGTGCTTGCCGACGGCAGCGTCTGGAACGGCCTCAAGAGCCTGCGCAAGGACAATAGCGGCTACGACCTCAAGGACCTGTTCATCGGCTCGGAGGGCACGCTCGGCATCATCACCGCGGCGGTGCTGCGCCTCTACCCGAAGCCGAAGGAGAGCGTGACCGCATTCGCCGGGCTTGCGAGCCCCGAGGCCGCAGCTTCCTTCTTCACCCGTGTCTACGAGCAGGCGGGGCGGATGGTGACAGCGTTCGAGCTGATGCCCCGCATTGGTCTCGACTTCGTGCTCAGGCATCGTAGCGGCACCCGCGATCCGCTGGCAGCGCCACATGCCTGGTATGTGCTGTTCGAGCTGTCGAGCCCGCGCGAGGACGAGGCGGTCGTGGGCCTCGGCGAGGCCCTGCTGGCCGCGGGGCTAGAGGCCAAGGAGATCGACGACGCCGTGCTCGCTTCCTCGCTCGCCCAGGCATCGGACCTCTGGCGCCTGCGCGAGCTGATGAGCGAGGTGCAGCGGGAGGAGGGCGGCTCGATCAAGCATGACGTCTCGGTGCCGGTGGCGCGCGTGGCTGAATTCATAGCCCGCGCCGATCAACTCGTCGAGCTGATGCTCCCCGGGGCACGGCCCGTGCCGTTCGGTCATCTCGGTGACGGTAACATCCACTACAATGTCAGCCAGCCGCCCGGGATGGACCGGACCGTATTCCTCGCCAATTGGGGGGCCCTCAACGCCGCCGTGCACGAGATCGTGCTCGACCTAGGCGGCTCGATCAGCGCCGAGCACGGCATCGGGCGCCTGAAGCGGGATCTCCTGCCGCACGCCAAGGCGCCGATCGAACTCGAGCTGATGCGGCGGATCAAGCGGGCCTTCGACCCCAATGGCATCCTCAATCCCGGTAAAGTGCTGTGATGCCTCGCCATTGGAACCGCACCGGCGCCTAGCTTTCGCCGCCAAAGCAGGTTAGTCACGAGACTATGAAACCCAAGGCGCACCGGCGGATTGCCCTCGGATTCGGGCTCTGTGCAGCCGCGGCGGCAATGCTCGCTTTTGCTCCTGTCGCCGAGGCCCAGTTCTTTTGGTCGCCTTTCTTCCAGGAGCAGCAGCCGCGGAAGGCGAAACCGCGCCGCACCGCGCCGAAGCCGCCAAGCGACGACCTGCAGCCGATCGTGCCGAAGGAAAGCTCGGCGCCGCCGCCGCCCGACGACCGGCCCTACGACCCGAAGCTGTTGCGCCTCGCCGAGATCCTCGGCGCAATCCACTATCTACGCGAGCTCTGCGGCGCCGAGGAGGGGCAGCTCTGGCGCGACCAGATGACCAATATTCTGAAATATGAGGGCTCGACCGCGGTGCGCCGCGCCAAGCTCGTCAACAGCTTCAATGACGGCTATCGCGGCTATCGCCGCACCTATCGCAGTTGCACCTCCTCCGCCACCCTCGCCATTGCGCGCTTTTCGACCGAAGGTGCCCAGATCGCGGCGGCTCTGGCCAAGCCATCGGGCTACGCGAGCAAGACCCCCGTCGCCGAGGCGCCGGCAGCCGAAGGCGCCACCGCAACCGACGCCAGCGCTGACGGCGCCGCCAAAAAAGAGGCGGACAAAGAGAATGCCAACAAGCCGGCTGAGCCCACCGCCAACGCCACCGAGCCCTCCAAAGGCAAGAAATCGCGCCGCTCCAAGCGGGCGGCAAAACAAAGGCCCGATGGTCAGGATATGACCTCTCCGGATTAACCGTTAGTTCACCTCATTTCCCCCTTGGCAAGCAGCGCCGTGTAAAACCTCCAAACTGGAGGCCATGTCCACAGCAAAAGGGGGAAATCCCATTGCGGTCTGGTCAACGAATATCTCGAAGCTTGGAGCAGGAGGCGCAGAGTCAAGAAGCGCTTCGCTACATCCTCGACGCCTGGGAGGAAGCATTGCATGACGGCATTGAGCCGGAGATGCTGGCGAATGCTGCTTTGTTTGCCGCGCTTGCTGACCTCATCTCCCAATACGGCGAGGATGCTGTCGCCAAGATGACGGGTGGCCTTTCACGCCGCATCCAGCACGGCGAGTTCACGCTGCATCGCACGGCGCAATAAGCACGCCTCAGCCCCAGTGCAGCACGAACTCGTTGAGGAGGAGGCCGAGGCCGAAAAGGATCAAGAGCGTGCCCGCCACTCGATTGACGAGCTTCAGCCGATTCTCATTGAGGCGGTGACGGATGGTGGCGATCAACTCTGACAGGAAGAGCCACCACAGCAGGCTTCCACCCATCACCGAAGCCACCAGCACGAGCGCTTCGAGGTAACCGTTGAGGCCGCCCATCACCGAGCTCAGCGCACCGATCATGGCGATCATGCCGAGAATGGCGCCGGGGTTGGAGATGGTGAGGAGGAAGGTCTGCGGGATGATGCCGGTGTGCTCCGAGAGGCGGGATTCGTGCCGGGGCGCCACCACGAGGATCGGGCTCTTGAACAAGAGGCCAATACCAAAGGCGATCAGCACCAGGCCGCCGATAAGCTGGATCGGCCCGGAATAGGCAATCATCAGATCTGAAATCGCGGTGACGCTGAAGGCGGCGATCGCCGCGAGCAGGCCGTCCCCGAGGGCGGCGCCAAGGCCACCGGCGACTCCAGCCCAGAATCCCTTGGCGACGGCACGCTGGATGCAAAGGACATTGACCGGCCCGATGGGCGCGGCTACCAGCACGCCAACGGCGATGCCGGCCAGCACCAGCTGGATGGTGGAGAGGACGATATGCGCACCGGTCCACACGTGCCGGCTATCGCCGCGGATCGAAGCGGAAGCCTAGGCGCCTCGGCTCCGCGCTGAGTGCAGGGGACACGCCACCGGTGTGGGAAAAGAGCCGCGTGCCTGAGGGGAATCGAATGAGTCGTCGCACGAGATCAGTCATGGCGGCCTTCGCTGCATTGGTAGCGGGCACGATGTTCATTGTCTACGCCTACCGGGACGACTTCGCTTCGCCAGGCGTGGCCGGCGCGGCGGATCAGCGTCTTGCTGGGACCGAGACGGCGAAGCCGGATACCGCGCCGCTGGCGCCACCACCGCAGCCGCCGGCGCAGCCGAAAGCGCCAGCGGTACCCCAAGGCGCGGCGGCGCCCGTCGTGCTCTATGATTTCGACGCGCTGCCCGATCCCATCAAGAACACGCTGCAACACATCGTGGAGGCGGCCCAGAGCGGCGATATCGACGAGATGCTTCCCGTGCTTCAGGAGAACGAGCTGCCGCCGATGCTGGCGGCCGCCGCAGTGAGCGATCCGATCGCGTTCTGGAAGAAAGCCTCGATCGACGGCGAAGGCCGCGACATCCTCGCCGCGATGCTCAACGTGTTCAGCTCGGGCTACGTCCGTACCGGAAAGGGCAAGGATGTCATGTATGTCTGGCCCTATTTCGCCGAGATGGACCTGACGAAGCTCACCCCGGCGCAGCAGGTCGAGCTCTACCGCATCGTCCCGCCGGCCCAAGCGCTCGAAATGGAGAAGGCCGGCAAATACACCTATTACCGTGCCGGCCTCGGCAGCGACGGCGTCTGGCACTATTTCCTGCGATAGGTTTCGTCAGGTCTTGCGCGGCAGCGCCTCACCGAACCGCACCGGCTCGCCGCCAGGCGTGCCAAGCTCGCCCTCCCACATCGCCTTGCGGCCGCGGACGATGGTGCCGACCGGCCAGCCTTTGACCTTGCGTCCGGCGAAAGGGGTCCAGCCGCATTTGCTGCCGATCCAGCCTTCGTCGATCACGCGCTCGGCGTCGAGATCGACGATGGTGAGGTCGGCGTCATAGCCGACGGCGATCCGGCCCTTGCCGGCGATGCCGAACAGACGCTGCGGCCCGGCGCTGGTGAGATCGACGAAGCGCGCGAGGCTGAGCCGGCCCTTGGCGACGTGATCGAGCATGACCGGAACGAGGGTCTGCACTCCGGGCATGCCGGAGGGCGTCGCCGGATAGCTGCCAGCCTTCTCTTCCAGGGTATGCGGCGCGTGGTCGGAGCCGAGCACGTCGACCACCCCTTGTGACAGTCCCCACCACAGCACGTCGCGGTGGGAGGCATCGCGAAGCGGCGGGTTCATCTGCGCCTTGGTGCCGAGCTCGCGATAGATTTCGGGCGCGGCGAAGGTGAGATGCTGCGGCGTCACCTCGACGCTGGCGACATCCTTGTGCAGCGCCAGCAACTGCATCTCGGCGGCGGAGGAGACATGGAGCACGTGCACGCGCTTGCCCGCCGCCGTGGCGAGCCTCATCAGCTTCGCCGTCGCGGCAAGTGCCGCCTCGGGATCGCGCCATTCGCTGTGGCTTTCCGGCTCGCCCTCGCGCCTGAGCGCGGCGCGCTCGCGCAACCTCGCTTCGTCCTCGGCGTGAAACGAGGCGCGGCGCTGGATCAAGGCGAGGATGCGCGAAAGCGTCGGCTCGTCATCGACGAGAAGATCGCCGGTCGAGGAGCCCATGAACACTTTCACGCCGGCCGCGCCGGGGAGCTTCTCGAGGCGAGGGAGATCCTCGACATTGTCGCGGGTGGCGCCGACGAAGAAAGCGAAGTCGCAATACATGCGGCCCCGGCCGCGCGTCACCTTGTCGGCAAGCGCGTCGGCGCTCACCGTTGCCGGCTTGGTGTTCGGCATTTCGAACACGGCGGTGACGCCGCCGAGCACCGCCGATCTGCTGCCGGTGTGGAGATCCTCCTTGTGCTCGAGGCCAGGCTCACGAAAATGCACCTGGGTGTCGATCACGCCCGGCAGCACGTGGAGCCCGGTGGCGTCCAGGGTCTCGGCTGCGGCGGCGGACGCGAGCGACCCGATCGCGGCAATGCGCCCGTCCCTGATGCCGATATCGGCTAGCCCCTCGCCGGCGTGATTGACGAGGGTCGCGCCCTTGATGAGAAGGTCGAAGGTTTGAGGCAAACCGGGAGCTTTCGGCATAGTGCTTGCGGGCTCCCGCCCGCATAAATAACTCTTGGGCAGCTTGCAAGCGGAACACCGGATCATGAGCAAATGCAGCATCGCCCGATTACCGGACCGCACGGTTCTCCGGGTCTCAGGGCCCGCGGCCGGCGCCTTCCTGCAAGGGCTCGTCACCAACAATGTCGAGAAGGTGACAGAGACCCGCGCGGTTCACGCCGGCCTGCTCACGCCGCAAGGGAAGATCCTGTTTGATTTCTTCATCATCGCTGATGGGAAGAGCTTCCTGCTCGATGTGGCTCAGGACAAGGCGGCCGCGCTTGCGCAGCGTCTTGGCTTCTACAAGCTTCGCGCTGCGGTCGAGATCACCCCTGAGCCGGACTTTGCCGTCGCGGCGTGCTGGGGCGCGCTGCCGCAACCCCCGGCGGGCATCATCGCCTATGCCGATCCGCGGCTGTCGGAGCTTGGGGTCAGGCTGCTGGTTTCCGCCGGCGCCGATCTCCCGGCCCTCGGCTGCGCGACGGCGAGCGAGAGCGACTATCACGCGCGGCGCATCGGCCTTGGCGTGCCTGAGGGCGGCCGCGACTACACCTACGGCGATGCCTTTCCCCATGAAGCCATGTTCGATCAGCTCGACGGCGTCGATTTCAAGAAGGGCTGCTTCGTCGGTCAGGAAGTCGTATCGCGCATGGAGCATCGCGGCACGGCGCGGAAACGAATCGTCAGGATCGAAGGCGAAGGGCCGTTGCCGGAGTCGGGCACCGAGATCACCGCAGGCCCCGCGGCCGTCGGCACCCTTGGCTCGGTGAGCGGCACCTCTGGCCTCGCGCTGCTTCGCCTCGATCGCGCCGAGGAAGCCAAGACCCGGGGCGACCAATTGCGTGCGGGTGACGTCGTCGTCACCTTCGCCGTGCCCTCCTGGGCGCGCTTCAAGACGCCGGCCCCTGCCGCGCCATGAGCGCCGCCAAGCTCGAGCGCTGCCCTTGGGCCGGGTCAGACCCGCTCTACATCGCCTATCACGACGAGGAATGGGGCGTGCCCAAGACCGACTCCCGCGCCCTGTTCGAGAAGCTGGTGCTGGAAGGCTTCCAGGCTGGCCTCGCCTGGATCACGATCCTGCGCAAGCGCGAAGCCTTTCGCACCGCTTTTGACAATTTCGACGCCGCGATCATGGCGGGCTACGGCAAGAAAAAGATCGCGAGCCTGTTGCAGGACGCTGGCATCGTCCGCCACCGCGGCAAGATCGAGGCGGCCATCAGCAATGCCAAGGCCTTCCTCGAGCTCGAACAGGGCCCGGGCTTCAGCCGCTTTCTGTGGAGTTTCGTCGACGGCAAGCCAACGCAGAATGCTTACCGGCGCATGGCCGACATTCCGCCGGAGACCACACAAAGCCGCGCTCTCTCAAAGGCGCTGAAAGAGCGAGGCTTTCGTTTTTGCGGGCCGACGACGCTCCACGCCTTCATGCAAAGCGTCGGCATGGTCAACGACCATCTGGTCAGCTGCCCGCGTCATGCCGAATGCGGGAAGCTCGGCGCGAAGCGGCTTAGCCTTTAGACTTGCGTGGATCGGCGCTACGCGGGTAGGTGCGCTCTTCTTGGATCTTGCCGTCGCGCTTCTTGATCCTGACCGAGCCCCTGCCGCCGACGGCCTTCTCCAAGACGCCGCCCTTGATGGCCGCAGCCTTGTCCTTGAACCGCTTGATCAGATCGCCGGACCCGTCGCGTTTCAGTTCCCACTTCTTGTTCTGCGCGTTGTACGAAAGTGTAAATCTGGGCAGCCTTGCCATGCCGTTCTCCCAATCCGAATTTTGGTTGACCTGTACGCGAGCAAGAATCGGCTAATGAATGGCATTATGTATTCAATTCGTCCATGTTTTCCTGGCCGGCTTTCACAACTAATCACGGCGGGCAGCGATGGAATC
>Ga0307444_1001378_pt1 | contig 10461 bp, 9 predicted proteins | sample SalMarSW160340MG_FD_202145 | JGI IMG/M metagenome (GOLD analysis project Ga0307444, IMG submission 202145) | Salt marsh sediment microbial communities from the Plum Island Ecosystem LTER, Massachusetts, United States - SW1603-40 | ecosystem: Environmental > Aquatic > Marine > Intertidal zone >... | reverse complement strand
TGCACGCCAGTCCCTGGCGCTTCGGTACGATGGCCGGGATCGCCGTGCCCGTCGGCGAGCTCCGGGATCTCAACGATCCGGGGCTCGCGGTCGGAGCGGAGGTCGGCTACCAGATCAACCCGCGCATCTCGATCCGGGTCCTCGGTGATGCCGACTTCCTCCAGGACCGGACCCTGAGCGGCACCCTGATCGGACCGCACACGAGGCTGTGGCATTACACCGCCGGCGTGGCGGCCCACGTGCTCGACCCGGACCGCAGCCGGATCTCGATCCTGGTGAGCGGCGGCGCCGGGGCCTCGACCCTGGACACGGACGACTTCCAGATCGGTTCGGACCCGTCCGAGGACTTCACGGAGACCTACTTCACCGCGGACGGTGGCATCCGGTTCGGCTACACGTTCTCGAGAAAGCTGTCCACGTTCGTCGGTGGCCAGGCCTTCCTGGTCACCACGGACAAGGCCGATACGGAGCGACTGGCGGCGATCGATCCCACGCGCCTGTCGCCGTTCTCCACTGCGTGGACCTTCCCCGTGATGGCGGGCTTCACCCTGAGGGTGTGACCGGCCGGGGTACACACGCCGAACAGGGCCCAGAGCCCGGGTCATCCGGCGGGCGCGTGAAGGGGCGCGGCACATCGCCGTGCCCCTTCCGCGTTCGGGCCCGAGACGCTCGCTCGGGAGGTCAGCGACACCCCACCGCACTGTCTCCCTGGGCATACTCCACCCCCGCATGGAGTGGAGGAGGTGGAGGAATCGAGCCCGCTGGAGACGACGAAGCCCTGAGAACGGGGGCGGTGCTAGAAGCGGGCGACCGGGGTCGAACCGGCGACCTTCAGCTTGGAAGGCTGACGCTCTGCCAACTGAGCTACGCCCGCGAGGTCGCGGAATCTGGGGCGGAGCTCCGCGGGCGGGCAAGATGGCCTTCGCGGTTGGCATCGCGATAGGCCTCCAGCGTGAACGCGGGCTCGGGGCCGGACCGCCCGCCGTTCTCCATCGCCTCCTGGTAGCGCTGCTCCATCCTGAGGCGCTCGAGCGCGAGCTGCTCCTCGGCAGCGCGGATCTTCCGCGCGCACTCGGCCTGGAGCCTCTTGAGGCGGCCCCGGGCACGTGCCCAGTGAAGCAGCCACCCGACCGTGAACGAGGATACGGCCGAGATGACGATGGCCAGATACGGCGACATGCAAACGACTCCGTCGCCCCGCGCGCCCCCCTGCCAGCACCGACCCCCCCGACCGCGCATGGCGCCTGCGGGTGGTAACTTGGGTGCTCGGGGGCGTGAGGGAAAGTTCGCGCCCGTGCCGCTCGGATGGCCGACAGCCGTGGTCGATCGACCCGTTGTCGCAAGTATTTGTCAGGAGGCGACTTGACCGTTCGCAACGTGGAAGAGATCGGTTTGGAGCCCGTTTCGGCCGGCTCCGCTACGAGGCGTCAGGTGCTCATCGGACCCGATCAGGCGCCGCATTTCGCGCTCCGGCGCTTCGTGATGGAGCCCGGCGGCGGCATGCCGCGGCACACCAACGCCGTGGAGCACGAGCAGTACGTGCTCAGGGGCAGGGCACGGGTGTCGATCGGCGACGAGATCCACGAGGTGAAGGCGGGAGACGTCGTCTACATCCCGGCCGGGACGCCCCATTCCTACAACGCGCTGGGAGACGAGCCGTTCGAATTCCTGTGCGCCGTGCCCAACGGGCCGGATCGGATCGAGCTCCTGGAGTAGCGCCTCCCCGGGCTGTCAGTCGCGCATGTCGTTCCCGAGCTCGCGGTTCAGGAACGACACGATGTCGGCCCACGCGCGGTCGGCCTCGTCGGGCACGTTCCGGCTCCGCAGAAAGCCGTGGTTGGCACCCTTGTAGACCTCGTAGTCGAACTCCTTCCCCGCCGCCTTCATCTGCGCCTCGACGTCGGGGAGCGAGGCGCTGATGCGGGCGTCGTTCTCCGCGTACACGCCGAGGATCGGGGCGCGGATGCGCGCCATGTCCTCGGGCTCCGGAGCACCCCCGTAGCATACCACGGCGGCGTTCAGGTCGGCCGCGTCGGTGGCGTAGCGGAACGACTGCCCGCCGCCCCAGCAGAATCCGATCACCCCGATCGACTCGTCGCGCACCGAGTCGAGCGAGCGCAGATAGGCTTTCGTCGCGTCGAGGTCCATGGTGATCCCGTCGGGGTCGAGATCGCGGATCGCCGTGCGCGCGTCGTCGGCGCCCTCGGTGCCCCCCACGCGTGACAGGAGGTCCGGCGCCAGCGCCACGAAGCCGGCCTCTGCGAGCTCGTGGGCGACCGAGCGCACGAAGTCCGACATCCCGAAGATCTCGTGGATCACGATCATCGCGGGGGCCGCATCGGGCCGCTCGGGGAACGCGATATAGCCGGTGATCTCGGCCCCGTCCTCGGCCGCGTACTTCACCCACTCCCCGTGGCCGGTGTACGTCTCGAGCTTCGCGGCGTAGTCCGGCGGCGCGGGGGCCTCCTGATCGGCGGCGGCCGGTGCCGCCTGCAGCTCGCGCTCCGATTCGGGACGCTTCCCGTAGCGCTCGAGGCTCTCGAGGATCACATATCCCGCCACGATCACGGCGACCAACGCCAGCAGCGTGCGAATGACCTTCATGTCGGACCTTCGGGTCAGGGGTTGTCGTTGGCGATCGAGTCGAGCCGGGCGTTGCGGGCGGCGGCCGAGTCGGCCGCCCGCATGGCGCCGCGCACGCCCTGCGCCCCTGGGAGACGGGACTGACCGATGAGGCTGTCACGCTCGCGCTCGGTCAGCGTGTCCTGTGCGGCGGCGCCGTCGTCCGCTCCTCCGCCGCAGGCCGCGCCGCCCAGCAGGCAGGCGAGCGCCAGCACGAGGGTCGAGGGGTGAAGCCCCCGGCGCGCCGAAGGGCGGACAGGTGATGAGACGCGATCCCGAGCGGGGCGCGGGTGATCGGTGCGCATCATGGCCTCCCGTGGCATTGGGCGCGCGAGGCGGAAAGCTCGCGGGCACGAGGGGGAGAGTGCGCCACGCGGGGGCGGCGGGCAAGCGGGGCCGAGGCTACCCGAGGAGCGCCGGGAGGAGCACGCCCGCAACCCAGAACCCCAGGAAGGTGCCGATCGCGTTCCCCAGCGATCCGATGAGGACCCCGGGCAGCACCAGGTCGCCGCGTCCCAGGCTGCGGGCGAGCGCGAGCGCCGAGGTCCCGCCGCCGATGTTGGCCTGCGAGGCGACCGCCGCGATGTCGACGTCCATGCGCAGGAACCACGCGGCTCCGAAGGTGATCACGCCGTGCACAAGGACCAGCACCGCGGTGAACGCGAGCAGTGTGAGCCCCAGACCGCCGATGTGGGACAGCGCGCGCACGTCGCAGAACGCGCCGATCACGCACAGGAACAGGTAGACCGCCAACAGCCCCAGCGTACGGGTGCCGGCCAGGCGGGCGATCGACCCGATCTGGGCGAGCACGAGCGCGATCACGGTGAGGATGAGGATCGACGGAGCGCCGATCCCGCGTGCCGACAGCCACGCCGACAGGAGGTTCGAAACCCACACGGTGCCGAACCCGATGGCGAGCACGAGCGCCAGATCGACCGGGTGGACCTCCTCGGTGTCCTCCTCGATCCCGAGATCCACCTCGCGCGAGGCGGCGCGGGACGGAGTAGCTGCGGCGGGCGCGTCGAGACCGGCGACATCGGGACCCGGCGGTTCCGCCTCCGATCCGCGGCCCGCCACCTCGAGCGAGCGACGCTTCGCGCCACGGGGGGCCGGCCAGTACGGATGCGCGAAGCGCGGGATGGCGATCGTGGCGGCCATCCACACCGTGGTCATGATGGAGTCGACCGCCGCCGCGCCCCCGAACAGGACCGCCTCGCTCATCACGTCGTAGTTGATGGCGATCGCGTTGAAGTTGACGCTCCCGCCCGTGTACGTCCCGGTGAACATCCCGCCGAGCGCCGCGTACAGCGGCCCGATGCGCTCGGGCCCGCTCACCAGCCACATGCCCACCAGCGCGCCGGCCACGGTGCCCAGCGACCCGATGAGGAAGAGCGAGATGATCGGGACGCCTGCCTCGAGGATGTCGCGCAGGTTCACCTTGAGGAGGAGCCACACGATGGCGAGCGGCGCCACCGTCCCGAAGATCACGTCGTAGGCCGGGACCGGGTTCTCGGCCGTCGAGGTCGTGGGGAGGAGCCCGAGGTTGGCGATCACCGCGGTGACGATGATCACGAGCAGCGCGGTCCCCACGTGCTTGAGCCACGTGCGCCGCACGAGCCACTCCGAGCCCACGATGACGAGGCACAGGACGGCCAGAATGTAGACGGTCTGGTCGGTCACGAGATCGGCTCTCCGCGGGTCGGCGGTCCGACGGCCCGCGCGCGCGGCGGGCCTCCGGTCGGGTCGCGGGCGCCGTCAACCTCCGGCGAGGACGCGGCGCGCACAAGACGGGTCAGCCGGCGGGGTCGAGCCCCACCGCGGCGGTACGCGCGTACTCGACGGCGCTCCGGATTGGAAGCCCCGGGTCGGCGTTCGTGAGGACGGCGGCGAAGCGACCGAACGCCTCGCGCGCTTCGTCCTCGCGGCCGACCTCGGCCAGCGCGGTCCCCAGCGACCACAGCCGCGCCACGTCGAACACCGGCGAGCCCGTCCACGGCCGCTCGAGGAGCGGGATGGCCCGCTCCCGCTTCGCGGGTGTGCGGGCCGACAGATCGAGCCAGGCGAACCACAGGGGCTCCGTGAAGGAGCCTGTACGCATCGGAAGCTCGCTCAGCGCGGCCTCCACCTCATCGAGACCGCGGGGGACGCCTCCGAGCGCCGTCGCGAAGCCGGTGGCCACCCGGGCGAGCGCGGACCAGTCGTCGGCCCCCTCCCCTTCACCAGCCCGGTCGCGCGCCACCGCTGACACGCGGCGCGCTTCGTCCGCGTTCCCGAGCCGCACCCCGCGCACCAGCTCCGCGGTGGCCCGCACGAGTGGCGACGGCACAACGCCCCCCATCGCATCCAGATGGTCGACGTCGGCATATCCCGCATACACCGGATCCCGCCAGAACACCGCCGTTTCCTGACTGTCCGTGAGCGAAGCCGCGACGTCGCGGGCCTCGGCCAGACGCCCACCCGCGACCAGCGTGGAGAGGAGAAAGCGCCGGGCGGCGGCTCCCGTCGCCCCCGGTCGGGCCGTCTGCGGCCTCAGCCACGTGATGAGCATCTCGCGGTCCGACGACGCGAGCCCGGCCGCGGCACGCTCCGCCGCGGGCAGGACCGCGAACATCATCTGGCGCGGCAGTCCCGGTCCCTGCCCGCTCACCGGCAGGACCAGCGTCAGCGTCTGGACGATGGCGAGCACGTTCGACGGGTCGCGCTCGAACTCCTCCGCCGCGCGCAGGATCTGCGCGGCCAGCGGGTGCGTGGACGGCGCGCGCTCGACCATTTCCGTGTAGCGCGCCACGCGAGCCGTGTCGTCGTACCGGAACGCGACCTCGATCGGATGGATGATCGCCGGGAGGAAGGTCGGATCGAGCTGCAGCACGCGCTCGAACGTCTCGAGCTGTCGATCCACCGGAGGAGCGATGGGGCCGGCGCCCTCGACCTCGTCATGATACTGGTTGTCGGCCAGTCGGTGCCACGCCTCGGGATCGTCCGGATACCGCTTGACGCTCGCCTCGAGCGAGTCGATCGAGGCTTCTCGCTGTCCGTCGAGCCACAGGCGCTCGGACACCGCCAATCCCCGCATGCGGGTGGGGAGCCGGTCTTCGAAGTGCAGGGCGAGATCGGCGTACCGGGAGCGGAGGGCGTCGTTGTCTCCCCCCATCCAGCCGAGCGTGCGGGTGAGGCGATAGTAGGCGAGCGCGAACCCCGTGTCGGCCGACACCGCCTGGCGGTACGCGTTGAGCGCCTGCGGCCAGGCCGAGGCGCGATACCGGCGCTCCCCCTCGAGGAAGGCGCGCATCGCTTCCACGCTCCCGGTCGTCACGTCGCGCAGCCCCACCTCGGGAACGTCGCTCGTCGCCCGCCACACCTCGCTCAGGAGCTGGACGCTCAGCTGATCGACGAGCCCGAACAGATCGTCGGCGGTGCCGCGCGCGCCCGCCCGCGCCAGCCGGGTGCCGTCGAGCGCCACCAGATCCGCCTCGATCTCGACCTCCTCACCCAGCCTGATGACGCTTCCGGTGAGGATCGAGCCGGCCTCCACCTCGCGCCCGATCTCGAGCTCGATGGGGCGGGTGACGGGCCCGCGCTCGGCCCGCGCGTTCCAGCGGTGGAGGACCATACGGGGATCGACCAGCCGCACGCCCTCGACTTCGTCGAGGTTGCGGGACAGGAGGTCCACCATGCCCTCGCCGAGCTCGTCGCTCCCCGGGGAGGTGAACGGAAGGACGGCGATCACCTCGGCGCCCGGCGCGACCGAGCCCGCCGCGGAGCGTGGTCTCAGCCACCACACCGCCGAGACTCCGGCCAGGAGGATCGCCCCCCCGACCATGTACGCGACGCGCGAGCGCCGGAAGCGCGCCACGATGGGCCCCTCCGAATCGCCCTCGCCCGTGCGACGCAGACCTTCCGGGGTCCACTGGAAGACCCACGCGAGGATGACCGCCACCGGGAACCCGGCCAGCGAGGTGATGACCACCACCCGGAACACCCACTCCGGGATGAGGAGCGCCGGGAAGATGATCTCGGCCGCCTGGAGGATCACGAACACGGCGGCCGCGTAGCCGACGGCCACACGCACCACCCGCCTGCGCTTCAGCTCTTCGAGGAAGGATCCCCGACGCGATTCGTGATCACTCATCTATCCGGCCATCCCGCGCTCGCATGACGCGGGAGAAGATACGGGGTGGAGCGGAGGTTCGTGTCGTCCGCACCCGGGGCGACCACCACCCGGGAGACACCGGCGGAGGGACGATGGTTGCGATCCGCTCGCCCGAATCCGCCGGTCAGCTCGCCAGCAGCACCCACACAAGGATGGCGCCGACCATCGCCGCGAGGTACACCGCGCTCACCAGGATGACGCCCCCGAGGCATCGCAGGCGGCCGCACCCGGTCAGGCGGCGCAGCCCCGCGTACAGCCACGCCCCCGCGATGAGCGCGAAGACGGCGTTCGGTTCCCCCTCCCCGTTCGCCGGCAGCGCGATGCCGCTCGCGATGAGCGTGAGGGGGATTCCGATCAGGAACATGGCGCTCTGGAAATAGAGCGCGAACACGAGGAGCTCGACGTACGGCCGCTCCTGGTCGAAGAAGTACCCCCGCAGGACGAGCGCGACGAGCGGCACCCCGAGGAGGACCACCTGTGAGATCCACGCAGGGAGCACGCCCGAGCTTGGCGTGACCACCAGCGTCCACAGGTACAGCCGATCCACGCGGAGCAGCGTGAGGCCGCCGAAGTACACGAAGGCGGTGGCCAGATACAGCCGGAGCGGCGGCGCGTACAGCGCGCCCCGGCCGGCCCGGAACTCCCCGGTGAGGAAGCCGGGCTTGAACAGGAGCGCGGGGAGCGTACGAAACAGGTTCCGTTCGAGCGACAGGAGGTCCGAGGCCGCCTCGGCGAGGAAGGGCCGGAGACGGAGCGGCGGGGGCTCGACCCGCGCGCCGCACGCGTGACAGTATGCGCCGACTGCGGCGGTGCCGCAGCGGCTGCAGCGCTCCTCGTGCACGCTACCCGACCGGGACGGCGTCGAGGCTCACGACCGGCTCGTCGCCGACGACCTCCGCGCGGTGCACCACCCCCCGCGGCACGGCGAGGGCGTCCCCGGCCTCGAGGATGAACTCCTCGCCCTCGACGGTCAGCCGGAACCGGCCGGAGACCACCGCGTCGATCTTGTCGACCGCGTGCGTGTGGTCGGGGAACACCGTGCCCGGGGGGTACACGTAGCGTGACGCCCGGTATCCTCGTCCTTCGAGCCGGCGGCGTAGGGCCGCCTCGGTCGGCTTCCCATCCCGCTCCCGATCCCAGCGCTCTACCCTGCCGGGCATGGTCTTCTCCCCCTCTGCGCGGATAGGAATCCCGGGGTGGGCTCCGATCGCGACGATACCGCGCGATCCTCCAGGTCCAGTTGCCCCGACAAGCTACCCGCGAGCAGCTTCGTTCTTCATCCCGCGCCGGGCGAGCCCCGCCACCCGTCACCCCGATCCGGAGGGGCCGTGGCCGACATCCGCATCAGGCACGGACGAGGCGATGTCCACCTCGTCGAGGTGTGCGAGCCTTCCGGCTCCACCCGTCATCGCGTCACCGTGCCGGCCGGCGACCTCGAGCGGTACGGGGGCGGGGCGAGCGTCGGGACCCTGCTCGAGGTGTCGTTCCACTTCCTGCTCGAGCGGGAGCCGAAGGAGTCGATCCTCCGGAGCTTCGAGATCTCGGTGATCGAGCGCTACTTCCCGGAGTATCCGGACGAGATCCGCCGCCGACTGGGGCGCGACCGGGCCTGAGCCCCACCCCGGTTCGCGTCGCCGGGGCGGAGATACATGTCTCGGGGTCGGCGCGAGGCGGAGCTATCGTCTCACGTGTCACGCGTCGAGCGGGCCCGTGGAGGAGAAGCTCGTGATCACGTGCCCTGGTGGGCAGTTGCGCCCGCTACGGCCTCCTGACCCGGCTGGGAAAGGGCGGCCGACGGCGCACCACGGGCCCCTGCGCCTCGAGTTGCGCCATGACCTCCTCGATGGCGCGCTCCAGCTGCGGATCGCGACCCGCGATCACCTCGGCTGGAAGCTGCTCGACCTCGATGTCGGGAGGGACGCCGACGTTCTCGACCACGAACCCGTCCTCGGTCCAGATGCCGAGATTCGGGGCCGTGATCGTCCCCCCGTCCATGAGGACCGGGAAACCGAGAATGCCCACCAGCCCGCCCCAGGTCGGTCGCCCGATGAGCGTTCCCAGACCGAACTTCCGGAACATCCAGGGCAGGAGGTCGCCGCCAGAGCCCGCCGTCTCGTCGATCAGCATGACCTTGGGCCCCTCGATGGCGCCTTGCGGCGTCGAGAGGTCGTCCCCGTAGCGCATGGCCCAGTTGGCGATCCAGGGGCGTTGCAGGATGTTGATGTAGTAGTCGGCCACCTGCCCGCCGCCGTTGTGCCGCTCGTCGATGATGATCGCCTCGCGATCGGTCTGCGGGAAGAAGTAGCGCTTGAAGTACTCGTGCCCCGCGGTCGCCGTGTTGGGGACGTAGACGTAGGCCACCCGACCGTCCGTGGCCTCCGTCACCCGCCGGAGGTTCCCCTCCACCCAGTCGCGATTGCGGAGGGCTCCCTCGTTCGCCACGGGCACGACGTCGACGGTGCGCGACCCGGTTCCGTCCGGCCTCGGGCCGACGGTGATCTCCACGATCTTGCCGGCCGTGTTCTCGAACCGGCTGTACAGGTTCTCGGGCGCGAACAACGGCTCGCCCTCGACCGCGAGCAGATACTCGCCGGCCTGGACCTCGACGCCGGGTTCCGTCAGCGGCGACCGGAGTCCCGGGTTCCAGTTGAGGCCTCCGTACACCTTCGCGAACCGGTAGCGATCGCCCTCGACCACGAAGTCGGCGCCCAGCAGGCCGCCGGGCACGCTCTCGGCGTCCTCGAGGAAGTCGCCCCCTCCGACCCTGTGGTGTCCCACCGTGAGCTCCGAGTGGAGCCACTGCAGCAGTCGGTTGAGATCGGCTCGGGTCGCCAGGTGCGGCAGGAAGACGGCGTACTTCTCCCTGAGCGCCGGCCAGTCGGCTCCGTGCATGTTCGGGTCGTAGAAGTAGTCGCGGTTGATCCGCCAGGCTTCGTCGTACATCTGGCGCCACTCCGCCCGCGGGTCGATCCGGACCTGGATGTCGTCCGTGGCGAGCCGCCCCTGTCCGGCGGGGATCTCGCCCTCGCTCGCCGAGGCGACGAACCAGTCTCCCTCACTCGCGTAGAGAACCCGCTTGTGATCTCCGGACAGCGCGAACCCGGCCACTCCGGGGCGCAGATCGGTCGCCTCCCGCTTCTCGAGGTCGAACCGGGCCAGCGTGCCGGGACCCGCCGAGAGGGCCGCATCGGAAACGAGGTAGAAGAGCTGACCCGCCGCGCCCGGCTGGAGGTTCCGATACCCTGCCTCCGGCAGCGGGAGCGCCAGGATCCGCTGGTCGAGACCCTCGAAGTCGATACGCACGGTGACGTCCTCGTCGTCCGCGTCCTCCGTGCCGGCCGTCTCCGAAGCCTCGGCCTCGTCCGAGTGGGGCATCTCCTCATCGCTCTCCTTCGCCAGAGGAGAGGGCGTGCCGGCTTGGAGCACCATCAGGTAGATCTCGTTCGTCGCCTTCATGTCCTGGTTCGACTGCGCGAACCACTGGATGACCGGGCCGGCGTCGGTGGAAGCGAGCAGATAGAGGTACTTGCCGCTCGCGTCGAAGGCGGCCTCCGACACTTCACTCAGGCCATCCGTGAGCGCGCGCGTCTCGCCGGTCTCGATCGAATGGGCGTACAGGGTCTGGAGGTTCGTGTGGTCGTTCTGCGTGAACACAAGCCAGCGCGAGTCGGGCGACCAGGCGTGATAGG
>Ga0307444_1001376_pt1 | contig 10470 bp, 10 predicted proteins | sample SalMarSW160340MG_FD_202145 | JGI IMG/M metagenome (GOLD analysis project Ga0307444, IMG submission 202145) | Salt marsh sediment microbial communities from the Plum Island Ecosystem LTER, Massachusetts, United States - SW1603-40 | ecosystem: Environmental > Aquatic > Marine > Intertidal zone >... | reverse complement strand
CTGGCGGCGGCCATGGGCGTATTTACCTTTTACCCGCCGCACCTGCCCATCTTTAGGGACAGTCTCACCGGCGCCTACGGCATCTTATCCTAGAGCGCAACTACGGGGCGGCTTGCGGTGCCGGGGCGGCGGTTACCGACGGGGTGAAGGTGTCTTTTTCGGACTGAATAAACTTTTCAAGCCTGAGCACGCTGCTGGTCTTCTTAACCGCCTCTTCCTTGGCCACAACCCCGCTCTTGACCATGCCGGCCAGCGCCTGGTCCAGCGTATTCATCCCCTCCAGCTTGCCCATCTCCAGGCTGGCCGATATCTCGTGTATCTTCTCTTCCCGGATAAGCCTTCTGATAACGTTGTTGGCCAGCAAAACCTCAAAGGCGGCCACCCGCCCTCCCCCAATACGGGGCAGCAGGGTCTGCGATAGCACGGCCTCAATCACCTGGGAAAGCTGCAGCCTCATCTGACGCTGCTGGGCGGGGGTAAAGACATCTATTATGCGGTCAATAGACTGGGCGGCATCAAGGGTATGCAGCGTGGCCAGCACCAGGTGGCCGGTCTCGGCGGCGGTGATGGCGGTGCTTATCGTGTCTAGGTCGCGCATCTCGCCGATAACGATTACATCCGGGTCATGGCGCAGGGCGTGGACCAAGGCGGCGGAGAAGGACTTGGTGTCATCACCCATATCCCGCTGCCGGATGAGGCATTTTTTATCCTGGAACAGGTACTCTATGGGGTCTTCTATGGTAATCACGCTGCGGGTGGCGTTCTCGTTAAGGTGATTAAGCATCGCCGCCAGGGTGGTGGACTTGCCGCTGCCGGCGGGGCCGGTGACCAGGATAAGCCCCCTCGGCTTTAGGATAATGGTTTTACAGACCTGGGGCAGGCCCAGCTCGTCAACCGTGGGCACGCTGGAAGGCACCCGGCGGAAGGCCAGGCTCACCGTGCCCCTCTGCCGCAGCACGTTAACCCGGAAGCGGGCCAGCCCGGCCACGCTGTAGGAAAAGTCCAGTTCCTGCTCCTGGTTAAAGATGTCCCGCTGCTCCTGGGTAGTAATTTGCTCAAATATCCCCTCTATATCCTCGGCGGTAAACGGCGGCCATTCCTCCTGGATAACCAACTCGCTATCGATACGCAGCACCGGCTGGCTGGGCACCTTTACGTGCAAATCGGTAGCCCCCTTGGTAACCACCAGCTCCAAAACGTCTCGAAATCCGTTTAACTTACTCACTAAACCAGTCCTCCTTGCCAACGGGGGCGGCCAAAAAGAAAAACCGACCCCCCTCTAGGGCCGGTTTCACCACTTGCTCCCCAGAGCCCAGGTGACCAGATACAGGCTCTGGTTCAACGCATCCCTATTCTTTAAGTCAAACTTAGTATTAAATGGCTAACTAAAAAGATTCACCCGGGTCATACTTTTCTCCATTTGGCGAATCGCTATAACCCTAGCACACTCAACTTACCGAAGTAATCACCCAAACAGCCTAATTCAGGCAGTAAATAGTAATGGGAAAAAGGTCTGGGGGAAATTGACCAGCGGCCAAAACGAGGTCTGGAGCTAGCCTCCAGCCACATGCCAGAAATAGCTGGAGGCGACGACCGGATTCGAACCGGTGAATAGGGGTTTTGCAGACCCCCGCCTTAACCACTTGGCCACGTCGCCTCTAACAAAATATCTTACACACACCCGCGAAAATCGAAGATTTCCGCGGGAACCCATTTACGAGAGCGGAAGACGAGATTCGAACTCGCGACCCTCTCCTTGGCAAGGAGATGCTCTACCGCTGAGCCACTTCCGCTTAAACACCCGCAAAAATTAAAGATTTTCGCGGGAACCAGTTTTTAACATGGTGCCGAGGCGGAGATTTGAACTCCGACGAGCTTACGCTCACCACCCCCTCAAGATGGCGTGTCTACCTATTCCACCACCTCGGCTTAAAGCCTAGCAGAAATAGCATACCATCCGTTCTCGTAAGGCGTCAAGACAGATTTAATATTCGGTCACCCCGGCCAAGCCTTGATAAAAGCCCCAGCCACTAACACGTGCCAGCAATAAGGCCGGCACCCCGGTGACTTAAAAAAATATGGCCGCTTCACGCCGCCTGAGGTTACCCGGAGGTAAAATACAGAAAGGCTGGGCACCCATAGCGGGAAACCCAGCCCCCCCGATTATTCAACTCGTACTACTGGTCTTACGCCTTACCAATCCTGAACATCTTGGTCCCGCATACCGGGCACACACCCTGAGTCGCCGGCTTACCATTCTTCATGGTTATGCTCTTGGCGTCCTTCATTTCCCTCTTTGTCCGACACTTCATACAATAGGCTTGCATCTAACTACCTCCCTTTTTGCTTTGAAGGATATACCGTTCCTGCGGTAATGTCAATAGCCTGAGACCACTTTTTGCACTCAATTCAAAACAACGATATATTGTCATACCCTATATTTCTCCATACTATACCCGTTCAACCCCACCCGGAACACGCCGAGCAGGAAATAATAAAGCTAAAGAGGGAAGTAGCCTAACCAAAAAACAAAGCAGGAGTGGCAGGATTCGAACCCGCGACCGGCGGTTTTGGAGACCGCTGCTCTTCCAACTGAGCTACACTCCTAAAGCACAGCCTATATTAGCATAAACCGGGCAAAAAATTAAGTTGCCTCCCTTTGCAATCTAGAAAAATGCTTGGTAAACTAACCCAAATATTGTTTGGAGGTCTGGGTCATGGAGATTAGATTAAACACACACGGGCCGAATTCACTGGCCACCAAGGTCTTTTTCAGCGACGAAAGTGGTTTTGAAGTTGCCTCCGTAATCGTGACCGGGAAGACCGATGCCGCTCTCATCGACGCCCAGTGGACATTGTCCAATGCCCATCGGGTTATCGCCGAGATACTGGAAACCGGCAAATACCTGAAAACGATTTATATTACTCATGCGCATCCTGACCATTATTTTGGTCTCGGCACCATCGCCGAGGCCTTCCCTGAAGCCCGTATCGTCGCCACCCCCTCGGAAGCCCGTATAATCAACAAGCAGTTCTTTGGGAAAGTCGAACACTGGGAAACAGTGATAGGCCCCATCAACGTGCCCAGAAAAACGGCTAAAATCGAGCCCCTTGCCGAGAACTACTTCGAATTGGAAGGGAACCGCATCGAGATTATTCCCGAAGTGATGGGGGACATGAAATACAACACGGCGGTCTGGATACCTTCTATAAAAACCCTGTACGGGAGCGACGTTCTTTTTAATCAGGCACACCCCTTTACCTGCGAGCTTACAGCGGAAGAACGCAAGCAGTGGATACAGGACGTTGAACGTTTAGAGACAATGGGCGCCGAGGTTATCATCCCCGGCCATCAGAAACCCGGTATGCCTTTCGACTCCAGCTCGTGCAGTTTCACCAAGGATTATCTGGTGGCTACTGATGAGGAGTTTGCCAAAACCAACGATGTTGCCGGTTTTTATTACGCCATGGTAAAACACTTCCCTGATGCCAACCTCTTTATCAGCAACGAAATGAACTCAAATGTGTTCAAAGGGGGTTTGGATTGGAACTGGCGGGAATATTAAGGCTCAGTAAAAGATTAGCAATAATTGAAAAGCCCTCCAAGTTTCAAACACTCGGGGGGCTTATTTAGCTTCAAAAGCTGGTACCCCTGGCGCGACTCGAACGCGCGACACACGGTTTAGGAAACCGTTGCTCTATCCAACTGAGCTACAGGGGCATACTACCCATACGGAACGTCCGCGCTTTAAAAACATCTTACACTCTTCCCCAGATGCTTTCAAGCCAACTACCCAGCGAACTGGAGTAGCTTGACAAAAACAATATGTCCGCCCAAAATGCCAGTACAGGCGGTGAGGTGAATTTTAGTGGCTTCATTTTCCTGGAAAGAGATAATAAAAACAATGCCCCATATGGGCACTCGCCTGCGGTCATATCTTACCGCTGCTATTACCTCCCCCTTAAAGCTTACCCCTATCATCAACCGGATGCTGGGCGTTCGCCTGCGGTTACACCCCACCTGGGCGGTGGCCTTTATCCTGATAATAGCCATGGTGGTCACCGAGTTCCCCGAAGCCTACCCCTTCTGGCAGAGGATAATACTAGGGATAGCCGCCAGCCTGCTCTTTTTTATCGCCGTGGGTATCCGCGAAATTATCCTCAATTTCCTGGCTATCAATAGAGGCATCCCTCTGCAGAGGGTCACCCTGTTTGCCATTGGCGGATTACCGCAAATACCTAAAGGGGACACCCGGCCTCTTATCGAACTGCTCATGGTTACGGCCGGACTTCTGCTCAACCTGATGATAGCCGGAACGCTGTACGCCGTTCACTCGGCACTGGTAAACACGACCAACGTTATAATCGACGGCCTTATCCTGTGGACAGCCTACCTGTATTTCCTGCTGGCTTTATTCCACTTCATCCCCGTTCTTCCTCTGGATGGGGGCAGGCTACTGCGCGTCCTGCTGTGGAAGTTAACCGGCGATTATGACCGGGCGACCAACATCGCCAGCTGGGCGGGACAGGGCCTGGGCTTCCTACTCATCGTAGGCGGCATTCTGCTGCTGGTTCTATCACGCCAATGGTTCAACGGCCTGACCTTAATATTTGTGGGCTGGGTTCTATACCTGGCCGCTGTCCAGAGCCGCCGTCAGACAGCGTTACGTGAAGCCCTTCAGCATATCGCCGCCCGGGATATGATAAGCGGGGAAAGCCCTATTATTGTCACCCCCCAGCTAACCATCGGCCAGCTGGTCCGCAATTGCATACTGGTTACCGGCCAGCGCTACTTCGCGGTTGCCGAGGAAGGTAAACTGCAGGGAGTGGTCACCGTAAGCGATATAAGGAAGGTGCCCAAAAAGCGCTGGAACTCCACCAAGATAAGCAGGGCTATGACCCCGGCCGGACAGCTCAGGACAGCCAGCGCCCAGCAATCAGCCGCCAGCCTGCTGGAGCAGATGGACGAGCTGGGAATAAAGCGCATGCCGGTGCTGGAAAACGACGAGGTAATCGGCGTTATCTCCCGGGACAGCCTGAATCGCTTGAAAAAGACCCGGGTCGAGCTGGGAATATAACCGGGGGCTAATCACAGCAATTTTTTACGGCGGTGACAGCTTCCTGGCTCTGCAGAGCAGTCACCCAAGACGCCTGTTCCGTCATTTCGTCAATGACCTTCCGGTAACGGCTCTCTTTAAAATAAACCCGCCACTCCGCTTTAAACCAGCGGAAGGGGCTTTCTGCCTCCGAGCTTATCTGTAACCTCAGGTCATCGGGGTAACCACTCAGCCATGACACATATCTAATGGTGGTGAGGGGAGTGCCGGTGACTATTTCAACCTCATAGTGGTCTCGCCTGGTATCCGCCGGCAACAGCCCTCGGCGGTATACACTCCAGTCCACCTGCACCGAACTCCTGGGGGCGGCTCTGGTCTTCAACAAAAGCTGGCAGTCACTGGTATCATAGTGGATGAGCCATCCCACCCCCTCAATGCTGTTAACAAAGGGAAAATGCCTGCTTATACTAACCCGGTAACTACTGCGCGTACTCCCTATGGGGCTCTCCCCAACCACATCCTCCCAATCCTGCCAGCGGAAAAAGGAATCGTTGGTATGCCGCAGACTGCCGCTACTGACCAGCACTTCGCCAACCACATCCTCCCAGTAGTCCGTTCCCGGCAGCCAGCCGGCGGCATGCCCCAGATTACCACCTCTAATCAGTACCGAACACTCTATCTCCCCGCCAAAGATATAGCGCAGTATTTGCTCCGCCATAGACCCGGCCACTTCATCCAGGTTGGCAAAATCGTTATGGCTGTGCTCTCCGTAGTAGACCACGTCAGCCCTATCGGTATACTGGGCTGAGATTGGTATAATGTTGTCATCCATGTTTCTGGGCATGGCGTCGACGCCGCCGACATTAAACTGCTGGCTAAGTGGCGCACCTTCACCTGATATAAAAGCCAGCCAGTGTTTAGCCGCCGCCACCCACCTCCCATCCTCAGCGCTATCATAGTAAATTATTGAGTCAGTAACACCACTATCGGAAAGAAGCCCCACGGCTCGAGAATAATCCAATATCGAAGCGCCGCCGGTAAAATAGTACTGCTGCAAACTCCTTATTGGGCTGTTAATAGTGACCACCATGGCCGTCCTGTCGGCCAGGCCGCCCACATCGTTGGCCACGGCGTAAAGGGCGGTCTTGCCCCCCATGCTGTGCCCGATAAAAATCAGGTTCTGCTTACCGGGCAGGTGCTCATCGACGCTTTCAGCGATGTTTTCGGCCCAGGTCTTAATATCGACATCGTTGGGGTAACACCGGAGCAGCATGTTAACCCGAACCTCGGTGTCGGGGTTAGCCAGTTCGTACTCGGCGATATAGGCCGGTATCTGCTCCGTAATGGAATCAGCCAGAAGCTGCATACTGCAGACATTGCCGCCGGCGCCGTGCAGAAAAACGAAGTTAAACTCCTTGACTTTAACCGGCGCCTCCGGCGCTGACCGTGCCGGGCTATACCAGCCAAACTGGAGGCACAACCCGATGACTATCAGCAGTATCACCCTTTTTATTATGCTCATCTACTTAGCCTTGACCGCTTTCTCTCTCAGGACGTACTTACCCAGGGCCGGCGCCACCGTGGATGTAACAACGGCCAGTATGACAAAAATGCTGAACAGGCGCTCGCCGATTAAGCCCAGCCGGATAGATATATCGGCAGCAGCCAGTATCAGGCTTAACCTAGCGGTATGAAACAGCCCAAAAGCCAGGCTTCTTCTCATACTTTTTACTCCGCTCAGCCTGGTAGCCACGGCCACGCTGACCACCTTGGCCAGCATCCCCACGGCAATTATCACCAGAAGCACGATTACGTTATCCATGTTGGCAAAGACTGCCACCAGGTTCACTTTAGCTCCGGTGAAGATAAAAAACAAGGGGACAAAAAAACTGTAGCCAAAGCTCTGCAATTTCTCACTCTCCAGTGTCCTCCTGGGCAAAATCTCGGAAATCAACAGCCCGGCGATAAAGGCGCCGATGATTGAGTGAAAACCAAGCTGGAGGGAAACCGCCCCCAGCAGAAATATGAGGGCGAAGGCCACCCTCATCTCCATCTCAAAGTAGCTCTTGCGGAACAGCTTGGAGGTAATCTTGCGGCGCAGCCTTCTCCTGTTTATTACCCAGGGAACCAGAAAAAGGATAACAATGCCAATCAGGGAGTAAAGAAACCGCAACTCAAGGTGACCCTGGATGGTAGCCAGGGCAAAGGCGAGCAGGAACAGGCTCAAAATATCAACCAGGACCACCGAGGCCAACAGCAGCCGGGACAGGCGCGTGGGCAAATTAAGTTCCCTTAACATCGGCAGTATCAGCCCCAGAGAGGTGGTGCATAGTATCGTCCCTAAAAGTAAGGGGTGTACGCCTACCCAGGGCGCGATAAAGTAACCGGCGGCAAAAGGCACCGCCACCGAGACCAGGCCGATGGCCAGCGCCTTCCTGATATCCTTCCAGCGCATCTTGCCCAGCTCCGTCTCCAGGCCGGCCAGAAACATCAGGTAGACCAGGCCAAAGGTGGAAAAGAAATCAATGGTGGGGTCGTCGGGGACCAGGTTAAAGAGCGACTTGCCGATGATGATACCGAATAGTATCTCGGCGACGATTACCGGTATGCCGGCCCGCCGTGCCAGGGGCGGCAGCAGGACTACCCCGGCAAAAACGATAACTAGGGTGAGCGCCAGCGAATCCATAGCCTGTCACCTAAGTATACGGCTTTAGCTTAGACGCCACAAGGGCTCTCATCGGTTGCCCCGTTTGTATCCACACAGCTATACAACCTTAGAATAAGTGAAATGAGGGGCAGTCATCCGTCCTTAGCTTCGGCTAACGCGCTTTGGCCGGCGGAGCCAGCCCCAGACTCTCCAGGCCCAGGTTAGCCACTATCTGGCTTACCGCCTCAGCCTGATTAAGAGTGTAGAAATGGAAGTAACGGACGCCGTGCTCCAGCAGGTCGGCGCACTGCTCGGTAGCCACCTCCAAGCCCACCTTACCGGCCTCATCGGCCCCCGCCTTTTCCAGTCTCCGCACAATACGGCCGGGCAGGGTGGCGCCGCACATCTGGGAAAACTTCTGTATTCTGGCAAGGTCACCAATGGGCATAATTCCCGGAATGATAGGGATAGTGATGCCGGCCTTCTCCGCCCGCTCCAGGAACTGGTAGAAATAGCTGTTATCAAAGAACATCTGGGTAATGGCAAAATCGGCGCCGGCATCGATTTTCTGCTTGGTGTAGTACATATCCATTTCCAGGCTCGGCGACTCGGGGTGTCCCTCAGGATACACCGCCACCCCGATGGAAAAGCCCCCCACATCGACGGCCAGCGTCACCATATCGATGGCGTAACAGAAGCCGTCTTTGGGAGCAACGAATTTCCCGGTGCCCTTGGGCGGGTCGCCTCTAAGAGCCAGGACGTCATCGATACCCTGCCCCTTATAGCCCTCCAGAATCTTCCTGAGCTCGCCTTTACTCTGGTCAACGCAGGTGAGGTGGGGCATGGGGGTAAGCGGGGTCTCCCTTTTGATGCGCCCGATCACGTTACCGGTATTTTTCATGGTGCCGCCGCCGGCGCCGTAGGTTACCGAGACAAAGGTCGGCGACAGAGCTTCTAGTTTAGCTATAGCCTGGAAAAGCCGAGCTTCCCCGGCCTCGTCTTTAGGGGGGAAGAACTCAAAAGAGAGGCTGCTGCCGCGCTCTTTTATGATATCGCCTATTTTCATAACTCCACCTCTTTCACTTTACGTTTAAAAACAAAGGGCAGGCAAACATGCAGGACTAACAGGATAACAAAGGGAATCCACAGGTTATCATGCAACCTGAACGCCCAGCTCTTGGACAACCAGCCCAGGGTTACCGTTTCAACCACCCTGAACTCGCTGATACCGAAGCCGGTGATAAGGAAGAGAACGGTTACCGCCAGCAGTAACCACTTGACTATTACTCTAGTCAATCTGAAAACGTCGGTCTGGCCCATCACTCAAAGAACCCCTCGGCCAGGTCGGCGTTATTGGAGTAGCCCCGGCTTTCCCAGTAACCCCGGTAATCAACATCGTCGGACAGCTCTATAGCCGTTATCCACTTTATCCACTTATAGCCCCATTTACTTTCGGCCACCAGTTCAAAGGGAAAGCCCCTCTCCGGCGGCATGACGATTTCGTTCATCTTGTAGGCCATCAGGATATCGTTATCTATTATATAATCCAGGGGCAGGGAGGTGGTGTACCCGTCGTAGGCATGGAAAATAACCACCTGAGCCCCGGGCAGGGGGCCAGCCTCAGCCAGCAAATCGCTTACCAGCACCCCCTCCCAGAGAATGGTGGTGTCCCATCCTTCCACGCAGTAGAGGGTCACCGCCTTTTTGTAATTCTGGTAGCCCTCGATGACCTCGTCGTAGCTATAGCTCATCGGGTTCTCAACCAGGCCTGTAATCTCAAGCTGATAGTTCTCTATATCAACGTACTGCGGCCCCTTAATGGAGTTTTCCCGGAAATCCTTGACTGAAGACAGGTCTTCGCCCTCATACTCCCTGACCTCCGCCGGATTAAGCACTCCAGCCGAGGGGCAACCTCCCAGCGCCAGCAAAAGCGCCGAAGAAACTATCGCCAGGGTTATGGCAAACGCAGTTATTCTCCTCACAATCCTCACCGCTCCTTAACAGACAGTAATTTTTTAGCCCCCGTCAGTCTGGGGAAAGGCGACTTCGGTATAGATAAACTCCACCCTCCGCTTGTGATCCAACTCCTGTGATGCCAGCTGCTCCAGCAGGCTTCTCACCCGCCCCGATGGGTGCACCCCGGCCAGGCTCAAGTAAAAAGCATAGGACGCTTTCTCCCGGTTAGCCGCCACCAGGAAGACATCCTTGAGCCCCATGCTGAGGGTCACTTTGGGCTGCTCAAGGTGCTCGGCAATCCTGTAATCCAGAACCTGCTCCTTCCTCAGACCCCCCTCACCAAGCTCACCCCCCAGGTATTTCCGTAGCAGGTTCTCGTGCCCCTGTTCCTCCCGGGACAGCTGTACAAAGGCGTCCCTGGCCGCCTCGTTGGTCATCTTCTGGCTTAAATTCTGGTACAGCTGCTGCGACTCGATTTCCTTCTCTATCGCCCTCTCCAGAATACCCTGCACCGTCAGCTGATTAGCCATTATTGCCTCCTCCATAGCCGCCGGGGCTATTTCGCCCGGCCGGCCACTACATCCCAGTTTATATTCTTGAAAAAGGCGCTGATGTAGTCGGCCCGCTTCAGCCCGTAATCGGTGATGAAGGCATGCTCAAAGACATCCATTACCAGAATGGGCGAACATCCCGCGGGATGGCCGACCTCATGCTCATTAATCCACTGGTTAAAAAACCAGCCGCTCACGTTATCATGATACAGCACCGCCCAGCCGATGCCGCGCATCGCCCCGGTAGCCTTAAAATCAT
>Ga0307444_1001375_pt1 | contig 10471 bp, 5 predicted proteins | sample SalMarSW160340MG_FD_202145 | JGI IMG/M metagenome (GOLD analysis project Ga0307444, IMG submission 202145) | Salt marsh sediment microbial communities from the Plum Island Ecosystem LTER, Massachusetts, United States - SW1603-40 | ecosystem: Environmental > Aquatic > Marine > Intertidal zone >... | reverse complement strand
TAATTGACCCCTATGGTATAGGATATTATAATATCACAGTAGATTGTAGTGATCCAATATTTAACCCTTATGGTAAATATAATATAAAAATCAATATTACTAAGCCAAACTATTACACAGCAGAGGATATATCATTGGAAATAGTTGTTGGAAATACGACACTTACGATTCTTGAACCAACTGGAAAAATTTCTTATGTAGATGATGAGACTTTTGATATAAGGATAGAATATGAAGATCACACGTTATCTACTATGATTATCGGAGCAGATATCACCTATACTATTGATGGTACAAATTATCGATCGGATAATATATCGCCTAATGTTGACGATACATATAATATAACAATCGATGCGGGAGATCCCGATTTTGGAACTAATTATGGGTATGTTAATATAATTATTCGTGCAAATAAAACAAATTATATTAACCTAACAAGGACTTTTACTTTTGAACGCCAAATTACAACTCAAATTACTCCCTTCAATAATCCTCCTTTATTTGAAGTAATGAGAGGTCTTAATGTGACGTATACGTTTAATTATTCAGATACATCAGGAAACCCTATAGTTGAATATGATGAGTTTCAGAGAACGTCTCCTTACGTTGGCTTTCAATACCACCTTCGGAATGATGGTGATGGTAATTACACGCTCAGAATCGATACTTCAAATGTTGGGGTAATAGTTGACCCTTATAAACTTAATTTTAGTATTTCAGTTTTTGGTAATCAATCTCAAGATATCTCATTAACGATCTTAGTAACCATAATTCAGACAGAGATTGAAATACAATCATGGAACGATAATGCTGATTTTGCTCGAAGTACTTGGACTAATGTATCTATATATTTCTACTTTAATGATACTACAAATAATCTCCCGATTGATTCATTAAGTGAAAGCGATATCAAAGTGAAGGATTTTTATGCGGGTACTACTTGGCTTCCCGGATTTGAATTATTCATTGAACCAGGGCTTGGAAATTATAAATTAAATATTAGCACTGTAGGGAAAAACTCAGGTTTATATACATTACAATTGAATATCTCTAAATATCCGAACTACAACTGGAGCTTGAATTACATTCAATTTTACTTAAGAGGAAATTACACTCAAATAAATATGATTTCAGTCGAAGATCCTGAAGAAATACTAATTCCAACTGGTATTGGAAATAATTATACAACCTTCTTAGGAAGTGATTTAACTGTTGAGTTCAATATAACAGATAAAGAGTGGAATAATAATATAGTTACAAAGATTCCGATTGAATACATAGTAACATTTAAAAATATTAATATAGGAACTACTGGTACACTCCAAGAAAATCTCTTATTTATTCCATTAGCACCGTATATACATTCAGGAAGTATTTCAACTTCAGCATTATCAGATACGGGATTTTATTTAATTAATATCACTGTTGTTATGTTAAATTATGAAAATACTACTTTCAGTTTTAATTTAACTTTAGTAAATTCACAAATTAATATTATATCAATTTCTAACCAAGGAGGTCAATTAGACCCATTTGGACCTGGAGATTACTATAATTCTTCTATAGCTCTTGATATTAATTTAGAATTTAATATAACTGATGATCAAGCTTTAAATAAAATAATCGCGAGAGCTTTAGATTCACATGTAGTAAGATATATAAATTTAGGAACAGGACAGAATGGAACGCTCTCAAACGGTCTTGCATTCAACCTACCTACTTCAACATACATTGGAATTATTACAACTTCAGGTTTATCCATAGGCAATTATTTGATCAACGTATCAGTAGTGATTTTGGATTATAAAGTAATACCATTAGTTTTCAATTTAACAATTGTTTCCGCAGATAGTAATTTAATATCTATTACTAATGTAGGAGGTCAATTATCACCTACAGGACCAGGAGGATTTTATGAACCTACCGTAGCAACAAATGTAGTTATTGAATTTAATACAACAGATGCCTATTTTGGAACTATTATTCAAATTGCACCGGGAGTATCTTATACTATCTATTATACTAATATTGATACGAATGATAATGGTACAATATTTCATTCAATTACCGAAAGTGCCTCAAGTCATTCTGGGAGTTTAGATATCTCTTCATTTTCAATTGGAAATTATTCTGTTACAATTATTATTAACAAGTCAAATAACCTAGTCTCCATCCTTAGTTTTAAATTAAGGATAGTGTCAGCACTTAGTAATATTAGATCATTAACTAATCCTGGAGGTCAATTATCAGTTATAGGAAGTTTCTACGTAACTTTCATTGGAAGTAATATTGGTATTGCATTTAATACAACGGATGCCCATTTTGGAACTATTATTCAAATTGCACCAGGGGAATCTTATCTTATTTATTACACCAATATTGATTCATTAGAAAATGGAACTTTAACACATACAATATCCGAACTAACCTTTGTACATTCTGGATTATTGAATATTTCCCAGTTGCCTATTGGTAATTACTCATTTTCTATTATAGTGTTAAAAAGCGGTAATAATGTGACTACAGTGGATTTTCAATTAAGAATAATAGAAAAATTTGAGACAAGAATTTTTGTTTATCCCCCTGAGAAGGTATATGCTGGACTTCCGTTTACAATCCTTATCAGGGCAGAATATTTTGATGGTTTTGATTGGTTACCCATAGATGGATCAAATATGACTGTGATTCTATATTACAATAGTGAAAATGGTGATTCTTATAATTATAATACTAATAGTACAGGAGAAATAGCTATTTTAATACCTACATATAGTGATACTATAACATTGAATATAACAATTCAATTAATTAGTGCTTATTATCATCAAGGATATACGATTGATGTTTCAGACATTGATATTATACCAATACCACCAGGTTTTAGCTTTAAAGATATTTTACCATACTTAATAATTGCGGGGATAGCTATTGCTGCTGTAGGCGGTTCAGTTGGCATTTATCGGGGTGTAATAGTTCCCAAAAAACGTGAGAAATCACGTATCCTTACTGAAGTTAAAACTATTTTTGATGATGCAATTACCTTAGAACACGTTTTAGTTTTATACAAGGGAACAGGTACATGTATTTTTTTCAAATCGTTTGGTTCTGAACAAATTGATCCCGAGTTAATTTCCGGTTTTATTTCAGCAATAAGCAGTTTTGGTAAAGACTTAGTAAGCCAAGAAGAATTGAATGAGATATCTTATGGTGATAAAATGTTACTCCTTTCAGATGGAGAAAACATTAGAGTCGCTTTAGTATTAGGTAAAAAAGCGTCACTCCTTCTACGTAGAAATTTAATGGAATTTATACATTTCTTTGAGAAAACTTATGCCAATGAGCTACCTAATTGGAGAGGTCAACTAAACATATTTAGAGATGCTGGTACTATTGTCGATGATATATTAAATACTTCAATTATTTTACCACATGAAATTAGCTATGAAATTTCTAGTGCTAAAACACTAAAGAAGCCCCAATCTAGAGATGTTTTAAAAATCGCAAATACTTTAATGAAAGATTCGGAAAGGAATTTCTTCTTTATTGCTACATTATTAAAAGAGGCTACAGAAAAAACAGGTAAAGAAACAGCAGAGATTTTCATGGGAATCAAAGAATTAAGAGATAAGAAAATTTTAATGCCAATAGAAATTGCAGCTATAGAAACTCCACCAATTTCTCAGCAAGAATTAAACCTTATTAACCAGAAAGTCACGGGATTGGTTAATTTTTCACCAGAAGACAGACAAAAATTAGTTAATGATCTTGCTCAAATGGGTCCCGCAGAAAGAGAAGCATATTTTGTGAGTTTGAGTGAACAACATGAAATTGTATCTGCTCCGATCGAATCACAACCTGAAGTTGCTGAAATTGTAAATATAAAAGGAGCCAATAAGGAAATTAAGAAATTAAAAAAGAATGCATTGAAAGCAAAGAAAGAGAATGATTATGATACCTCTTTAAAAATTCTCCATAATGCCGTAAAAATTGCTACAACTTGGGAATTGGCAAGTGAGTCCCTATTATTAGACGATCTAATACGTATGACTAAAATCGAAGATCTTAATATTAAATTAAAATCGCTTGAAAAAGAAGCTAAATTAGCTGCTAAACAAGAACACTATAATGAAGCTGCTCAGAAATATAAGATATCTTCAAAAATTGCATCGGAAATCTTTAAGTTAGGTGTAGATGATATGACAAAGGAAGTTAAGAGATTAACAAATAAAGCAAAAGAATTTGAAAAGCTACTCTAATTTATTTTTTTTTATTTTTTTCTTTAATTAAGATTCTTATACTTATATTCATAATTTCCCTAAATAAATGAGGGTAGTTCTTAAAAATAGCAAATATATTTATATCCATAATAGTAAGTAACAATATTTAGAGAATTTCAATAATGTGATTTTTAAAATGTTCACTGGATTCATTAAAAAACGAAAAATTAAAAAAGAAAAGGATGTAAAAGAGATTAACGCTTCAGATAGTCGAGTTGAAAACACGGTTATAAAAAAAGAAGATAGTATTATTGAGCTTGGAGATAAAAAATCTCAGAGAATAACAAATGATAAGAAACTCATAGTAGATTATCGGGAGATACCAAGAATACAAGACAAAGTTAAATTGAAGGGAAATATCAGAGAACAAGATCAAGTTACTAATTTATTTTCATCCAATTTCAATCACGATGAATCTCTGATAGTACCATCAAAAATTAAAGAAAAAATCGAAAGAATTATTTTAAAGATCCTTTATGATCAAAAAGCAGTAAAATCTTTAAAAGAATTAACTGAAAAAGCCTTAGATAGAGCAGCTAAAGAGAGAATTACAATTTCTGAGAGATCTATAAATTTGATTATTCATCAAATGAATAAAGATGAAAAGATTCAATTCACTCAAAAGGATGGCTGGAAAATAAGAATTTAATTTTAATTTAGGAGTCCAACTATTTTTAATTTTGTACCTAATCAGATATACCGTTTTCAGTTATAGAGAAGATAGCATCTGCTTCTGGTAGATGTGGAGCATCAACAATTTTAGCGATTCTCTGCTCTCCTTTACCCTTCCTTAAAAAAACTCTAATTGTAGATCCATGTGCCACAATATTTCCCCCAGCGGCTTGTAATGGGTTTCCATAAAAAACGTCAGGCTTAGCTTGAACTTGATTAGTTACAACGACTGCCAAATTTGGATATATATCACATAATCTTAATAAATCGTGCAAATGGGAATTAATTGTCTGCTGACGATTTGCTAACGTTCCACGTCCTATATACTCACTTCGAAAATGCCCAATTAAAGAATCGACTACAATTAATTTGATGTTCCTTTCTTTAATCAAATTTGCAGCTTCTTTAATCAGGAGGATTTGGTGATCGCTATTATATGCACGGCCAAAGATAATATTCTTCAGCACTTTCTTATGGTCTATATCTAAACCTTCAGCCATCTGGATAATTCTTTCTGGCCTAAATGTACCCTCAGTGTCTATATATAAAGCATTTCCTTCAAGACCTCCATTTTCTTCGGGCAATTGAACATTTACGCATAATTGATGCATTATTTGAGTTTTCCCAGTCCTAAATTCTCCAAAAAACTCTATCACACTACCAGTTTCAACACCACCACCTAAAGAGTCATCTAATTCTTGACTACCAGTTGTTATTCGAGCGATATTTTTTCTATGTTCCCATACATCTTCTGCGGATTTAAAGCCGATATGTAATTGTTCCATACACGATTTAATTAATTTTTCAGTTGTTTTTTCTCCTAAACCGCTTTCTTCCTGAATAATTTTTGGTGGGGTAAATGCTATTGCTTCTAAACTTGAAAAGCCCGCTTTTATTAATTTGTTTAATGTAGCTTCTCCTACACCGGGAAGTTTTTTAACAGCATTAATGCATTCTTTTAGACTCTCTCCAATGCTTAGATCATCTTCCCTATCTAAATCTAAATCATCTTCTAATTGATTTTCAACTTCAATTTTATTTTCTTGATTATCAACTTCATTAAAAGCTTCAATCAATTCTACTTCATCATCGTAACCATCATTATTTAATTCAATGTTTTCATCTAAATTGTTCTTATCATCCCCATTTTCAAATTTAGCAAAATTTAAATGTTCTTTATAGATTTTCCCTTTTGTATGATTACGTTTGCATTCTTTACAATAATAAGGATTACCCATCTCAAAACCATTATTTTCTTCAATTTCTGTTGCCTTAGCCATAAAAGATCATCAAAATATGTGTAATTTTTATAGATACTATTTATTATGCATAGTTGGATACATCCTTATTTTAACTAAAATAGAGTTCTAATTTTCAAATTTTCTTTTAGTGATAAAAAAAGCAAGGAACGACAAAATTCTATAATTTTTAAGTGTGCTAATAATTTCCTTCTCTCTATGAGTAATAAATAAAATAATATATACATGAATAAATTATATAAAGTTATTATCAAAATCACCAATTATACTGAATGAAATCTTATGAAAATAAAAGTAAAACTCGAATGTTATCCAGAAATAAGCGATTCCATGGTAGAGGATTCTATTAATCTTATTAATAAGAATAAAGAGAATTGGGATCCTCCTTTTTTCTTTGACACGAAGACTTATATAGATCTACCAAAACTTCAAAAAATTACAGAACAATTTATTAGTGATAGTCTTAAAAATATTATAGTTTTAGGTACAGGAGGTTCAATCCAGACTTTACTTGCTTTAAAACATTTAGCGAAAAGAAAAATATTTCCTGTTACTAGTTCCAGAGCTGTAGAATTAAAGGGATGTTTAGATAAAACATCTCCAGAAGATTCAATTGTAATTCCAATATCGAGAGGAGGAGAAACAATAGATATTAATTCAACTATTGGAACTTTTCTAAAGTTAGGCTATAAATTTATAGGACTTTCTTCCATGGGCAGTATGAACACAATTCTGAAAAAAATAGATTGTCCTATATTAGATGTGCCTAATCTTTCTGGACGTTATGCTGGATCTGTTACAAATGTTGGAATTGTTCCAGCGTATATGGCCGGTATTGATGTCAAAGAATTTTTAAAAGGATTAGAAAATAGTTATGAAGTATTTTCAAAATATGAAAAACAACCATCTATAGAACTTGCAACATTTCTATTTAACTTATATAAAAAAGGTTATAATGTAGTCTTTTCAATGCCCTATTCAAAAAATCTTGAAGGAAGCATTGGATTATGGGTTCAAGGAATATCAGAAAGCACAGGAAAAGATGAAAAAGGAATGATTGGTACGTATCAATCTGCTCCAATTTGCCAACATTCTGTTTTAGAATATCTTTTGGGAGGAACCAAAGGAATCGTAATACCAATATTATGGACAATTAAAAATGAAAATCCTGATGTTTTCTTAACTTCTTCCATCAGTTATGTAGACGGTCAGAGCGCTCAGAATATAGTTAATTATCAAGCAAATGCGACATTTCAGGCTTTAATTCAACAAAGAGTACCCTCAGTAAAAATTTCAATTGAAGAACCTTCAGAGGGTAATATTGGACATCTTGTGGGATTTATTTTATCATCTATTTATTATCTTTGTTTATTATTAAATGTAAATTGGGCAAATAATCCTAAAGTAATTATAGGAAAAGAGATATGCAATGAAGCTCTTAAAGAAAAAATTACTCCTGAACAAGGAGAAAAAATAAGAAGAGAAATTGCACAAGAGAGATTTAAAGAATTTTTCTAATTTAGTTTAACAGAATTCATTTTTAATGGACTACAATAGAAAAATTATAATTAAATATGCTATACCAACTAAAATGAATGAACTATAGAATACTAATAATTGATTATCAAAGACTATCTTTCTTTTAATAAATCCAAGGTTGAGTGTAAAGGTAGAAAAAACATAGGGTGTAAGTATTCCATAGATTAATAGTGGTTGAAAATATCGTATAAATGGTTTACTAAAGAACAAAAAGAACGCCATAACTAAGATAGAAAAGAATGTAATCTCTATAATCCCTGCTTTTTTAAGCCTGAAGAAGATGTAAATTAAACTTATGATAGCAATAATTATTAGTCTAACGTACAATGGCAAAACATCTTCACCAAGTTCATTCCATAGGATATAAACATAAAAATAATTATTTATATAAAAGACTGGTGAAATAAGGAAAACAAAAACAATTGGTACTGTGCAAATTAAAAACTTTTTCATCTCTTCCCAATCTTTTTCAATTAAAAACTTGAGAAAGAAAAATCCTATAATCGGTAGTGTATAAAATTTTTGGACAGCAGAAAACGCTAGAAAAATATAAAATAAATATCTGCTCCACTCTTCTTTTCTAGGGTAAAAATATAAAGCTAAAAAGAAAAATATAAAAAAAAAAGAATCAGTTATGTGATAACCACAATTCTCTAAACTAAATACATTATTTAGAAAGAAAAAAGGATTTACTAAGAATAATCCATAAACATACTCCAAATTAGAGATATTAAAGCTTTTTAATACAAAGTAAAACAAAATTATAGTAACTATTTCTAAAAGAAAAGCCCAAAAGGCAAAAATTTCAACCAGTCCAAATGAGATTACTCTAAAAACGCCTAATAATGATATAGTAAATGGAGGATAATGATAACCACCTTTAAAATTAATGCCTACATCTCCCCAACTTCTTAATGGGTTTATTGTATGAGTATAGTAATAAAAAGCAAGCATAAAAAGTCTAATAAGAACTCCGGCAGCAATTAAAATTATTACTTTATGATCTAAAATCTTTTCTATAAAAGAGGGATTTTTTGTATAGTTTTGATTATTCATTTTTTATAACCCTTCTAACAGATATTATATTTAAATTTTTTAATAGAACTTATTTAAAAAAAGCATTAATTTTTGTAGCAATATACTCAATTTCCTCATCTAACAAAAATGGATGCATTGGGAGGCTGATCAACTCATTTGCATATTGTTTTGTTCTTTTATTATCAAAATGCTCAAGATGCTTAAATGGTTTTGTTTTTTCAATAGGGATTGGATAATGAATAATATTAGGTACATTATTTTTATTTAAGTAAGTCTGGAGACTATCTCGTTCTTTTACCCTAATAGCGTAAATATGATAAATTTGCTTTTTAATATAAGGCGCTGTTTTAGGTGTTATGACCTCACTATTATCTTCTAATAATTTATCGTATTTTTTTGCTCTCTCTATCCTCATATCGTTCCATTTATCTAAGTGTTTTAATTTTTCGTCTACTATAATTGCTTGAATTGTATCTAACCTATTATTCCAACCTTTATAATCATAATGGTATTTTACCGATGATCCATAATTTCTTAAAGATTTGGTCTTTTCATATAATTCCTCGTTATTTGTAGTAATAACACCAGCATCTCCCGCAGCACCTAGATTTTTACCGGGATATAAGGAAAAAGCTGAAATATCTCCAATTCCTCCAACTTTTTTATTTAAAACCATTGCTCCATGAGCTTGAGAAGAATCTTCTAAAATAAAGCAATTATATCCCTCTGCAATCTCAAGAATTCGTTTCATATTGGAGGGATGCCCGTATAGATGAACTGGAATGATTACACAAGATTTCCATCTCTTTCTATTTTTCTTTAAATATGACTCTAGAAGTTCTACATCAATTTGATAATATTCATCGCAATCTATAAGAATCAAATCATAAGTTATATCGCTAAGGTATGTAATAGGTAATGCAGTTGCTACAAAAGTATTAGCAGGAATAATTACACCGCAAGGAGATTTACTTTCAAATGCGGCCAAAGATAATTTTAACGCGTCAGTTCCGTTTGAAACTCCTACAGCATATTTTGTTCCACAATAATGAGCAAAATTTTCTTCAAATTCCCCTACAGCCTTTCCACCAATGAAATCAGATTTCTTAAAAAGCGCATCTAATCTTGGAGTGATATCATCCTTTATGACATCCCATTGTTTTGATAGATTATTAAACATTATATCCATATAGCTATCCCTCTAATATTTTTAAAGTCTCTAATGTTAATTTTTTTTGTTTAAGCAAATCTTCATTGCTAAATGTAAAAAAAGCATTAATTGAATTTTTTAATGGTTCTTGATATGCACTACATGGATAACTCAAGTTTCCTGAATAGATTGGAAAACTTATATTAGCTGAATCTTCGTACTGTAAAAACCTTTTATAATCGTCCCAAACTACAAAATATTTATCAAATTCAAAAATACATTCTCTTACTTTTTTCCTATAATGCCAGCTAGCATTAATGCTAGCAATAAATTCATTGTATTCTATTAATCCTAAAGAGCTATCGTCTTGGTTTGCATTTTTATTCCTTTTATAATCGGTCCATTTAATATTCATGGGGTCTTTCGAAAAAAGATATTGGATAATTGATACATCGTGAGAAGCTAAATCCCACCGAGCATTTACATCAAATCTCTCCGGTCCTAAATTTAATCTATTCATTAAAATACTTCTA
>Ga0307444_1001371_pt1 | contig 10481 bp, 10 predicted proteins | sample SalMarSW160340MG_FD_202145 | JGI IMG/M metagenome (GOLD analysis project Ga0307444, IMG submission 202145) | Salt marsh sediment microbial communities from the Plum Island Ecosystem LTER, Massachusetts, United States - SW1603-40 | ecosystem: Environmental > Aquatic > Marine > Intertidal zone >... | reverse complement strand
AAACCCAAAATACTTGATTAAAACTATATTCAACTAACCGCTATGGTTTCTCGCCGTCTGCTCTAACCTTTCGTTAGGTCCTTTCCCAATTCACTGCTCTATGCAGTATTTCACGATGCTATCTATATGAATAGCAGTTGTGTTAAGAAAAATAATACCATATTCTTCTTTATCGAGAATCATAGGTAGTTCCGTACATCCGAGGATCAAGGCTTCTATCGAATCTTCATCTTTCATCCGCTTTACTATGGATAATAACTCCTTTCTGGTTGAATTATTAATGATTCCGAGCTCAATTTCAGACATGAGTTTATTGTGGATGACCTGTATCTCACTATCTTTAGGTATAACTAACGACATTCCCTTTGCGTGAAATGGCTTTTGAAAAAAGTCAGATTGCATGGTAAATTTTGTGCCCATGAGGCCGAATTTATTTAGCCCTAGACTTTCAGCCTTCAGGCATGTCTCCTCAACAATGCTAAGCATAGGGATAGGAGACCTTGATTTTACTTCGTCAAAGACTATGTGTGGTGTGTTCGATCCAATTACAGCAAATTGAGCACCTGCCCTATGAAGAGCATTAACCCTCTCTACCAACCATTTTATCAAATTATCCCATTGCTTAGCTTCAAACATTTCCAAAAGCTTGGTTACATCAGCACTGTAAATTACTATTTCTGGGCTTGCCAACCCAGCCTGTCTTTTTCGAAAAGCATCGATGATTCCTTTATAGTAATCAATAGTTGATTCTGGCCCTAGACCGCCAACGATTCCAATTTTTTTCATCAAATACCTCCAAGTGTAAAGTAAGACCTAACATATTCTTATACAGAATTACTAAAAATACGGAATATATCCCATTATGCTGAATTCCATATATGCATGCTTTGCACGCTTACGGAATGGGTTTTTTTATTTTACATCAAAACAGTCCTCGCATATAACAGATAAAAGCTCATTATTGAAACGAAGCTACATTCATATTTTTATTCAAAAACACTTGAATATAAGCAAATACTGACAATTGTAACCGAAATTACAGTACCGACTAATCCCCCACCTAAGGCATTGTTAATGTTTTACTTGCGCGCACCTTTTTGATATCCACTTATATAACAAGTTTTATTAATTATATCTTTGTTTGGGATGTGATTTGGCGTTGGTGATGACGAAGCTGCAACTGCAACAGCAATTCCTGTACCGATTGGACCCAATAAAAGGCCCCCTTGCATTCCTCCTATGAATGCGCGGGTTGCCTTATGATATTGTCTTCCATCCGCTTCACCTTTAATCATTGATGTTGTATAATCAATTTTTTCTTCTGCAAATATAGCCATTGGAATAATTGTGAAAACAAATGCGGTGATAATAAATATGGAGATAGATTTTTTTAAAATTTTACTTCTCCATTATTTAAAGAATTCAAGCATTCATTGAAAGTCTAAATGATCATTAACGATTTGGTTTATGCAGTACCTCTTTTACTTAACTTGGTCATTGGAGCTAAACAGTAAGTTGATCGGGACTGAAGGGAATAGTCACTAAATATTTGTCGTAATGTTTATTTAAATAATCCCAATTTTTATCTCTTACAATAACATTTCCTTCTATAGAATCGTTGGGTAAAATCGTAAATTTTCTTTTTGTTGAGATCCGTTTCCTATTGCTTATACAACGGTATTGGACCGATAGAAGGACCATTCGTTGTAATAGTATAATTCAGTAAAGTATCTGTAATTTTACTAAATTCATAAGTTCCTTTTGTACTATCAATGTCAGTTGTATTTATTGTATACTTGCTCGCATTTCCACTATCAGAGATATTATCTCCTTTATAGATTTCTTTAAAATTTAATACAATAGTACTACTCATCATAATTACGTTATCATTACTAAAGATAAAAGTAATCGCTTCAGATACATCAGACCAGGAGCCAATTATCCATGAAGGTGGAGACAGTGATGATCCTGTTAGATTTTCACATCCGTAAATAAAAACTAAACTTATCAAGATTAATACAATGGGCCATGTTATTTTTTTCGTAATAATGCCCCTTTATTCAATTGTGTTTCATGCGGATTCATATTTCCAGGTCTATATCTTCATCAATCTGATCATCGACAAACTTAAATTTTTCTGATAGTTTGATGGATTCATCGTTTAATAGAATATCCATTGCTTCTTCGCACACACGTTCTTTGAAATTTGGATTTGCATTGGTTCCGAAGACATATTTTATTCCTTTGCCTATTCGTTTGTTTCGAGTGCCCAAAAATACAGCTATCTCACCAGGTATGAATTTCTGATCTTTTGATTTATAGAGGTTTGCCAAATAGGATCCGACCATATCCAGATATGCGAGAATATCAGTAGGTTCTTTGTCTTTTTTTTTACTCAAAACCATTCCTCCTTTTCTAACGCCATCTTTATAATTCTATTTTATTCTCCTGAGCTGCCCTTCCTCGAACAATTTGCTTTTTAATTCATCCAGGTAACCAATGGCATCCCCCTTGTGTTTAAAATGATTTTTCGTCAGGTAGAGCATTTGAAACCCAAGAAATGATAGTATTTTTTTCCAATATTTGTGATCTGGTCCTACTGCATAGTTTTCTCCCAGCCATCTAAATTGTATCTCTTTTAATAAAATTTATCAAATATTAAGTGTTACAGCGTTTGAGCAATTGCCTATTAGTACTTATAAATTTCGATTCAATTCGTTTGATAGATAATCTCATATATCTCCCTTGAATAAAAGACGCGACGAAAGTTGATATATTGTTAAACCAAAACTGTCAATTGGCGTCAAGTATTCGAAGCCTTAATGTCGATTACATTTTTGGTTGCTCATTTACAATTATGTCAACACTGAACTTCAACAACAATACAGCGAGCACATGTAGGATTGGTAAAACATCATTTAACTTCTTAACCAATAATGAATTGCAATTATTACGGCACTTTCCTCCATTCTGGCACATATCTTGCTGAAATGGTTGGATAGAGTATATTGATCATCGGAGGAACTGAGATGGAAAAGATTTTAGAGACATATGTAACCTGTGATAACTGCGCCCGGTTATTCAAAGAAACAATGAGGAGGTACTACTGTGTTCATTGTGATAAATACTTTTATATATGCCCGACCTGCTCGGAAAATGGTGCCCATTGCAGATACTGCGGAGTTCCACTGAAAAGGTCTACGGAAAAACGAAAATAGACAGCGTCGATATATAATGTTCATCGAAGGAATTTTTCGTACACTGGTTTTTCGACGTATTGGTTATCTGTTTGACATCAACTATTTATTTTCTTTCGACAATTATTTTTCCTGTTATACCGCTTATGATAATTTCTCTACACTAATTTCCTGTTTTTCTCCCGTACTTCGCCCCGGTATATGATTAGTACCCGCTTTTTCAAAAAAATTTAAAATTATTTGCTCTGATGTGGTAATTCTCGTCTTGGCAACTTTGATCTCAGGATATAGATTATAAACTAACCTAGTATACAGGAGGAAAGAATGAAACGCACAGGTTCAGCTGTTTGGAAAGGCGGCCTAAAAGATGGACATGGAACAATCTCGTCCGACAGCGGTGTTCTCTCTGACACCCGGTATTCGTTCAGCACTCGCTTCGAGGAAGGCAAAGGCACAAATCCCGAAGAACTGATTGCTGCTGCTCATGCCGGATGCTTTTCGATGGCTCTCTCAGGCGAATTGGATAATGCAGGTCTAACGGCTCAGAGCATTAACACAACAGCGGCTGTTACACTCGAGAATACTGATGCTGGATTTGCTATCACATCGGTGCATCTAAATGTAACCGCAAAAATCCCTGGCGCAGATCACCATGTTTTTGAGACCGCAGCCAACAATGCAAAAGCCGGATGCCCGGTATCGAAGTTGTTGAATGCAAAAATTACAATGGAAGCTACGCTTGAAACATAGGGATGGCTTTTAATAAAAAAAACGTAATCGGGTACTGACGATTATTCCGTTTGATTTTCGAAGACCCCTCGGGTACTATATCGCAATCACAGATAACAGGCTGTATACATACGGATAATAAAAATGGAGTTGGAAGGGCTTTTTTCGTGGAAAAGAAATACTACTTGTCCTACAATCAGGTGCACCGGACGATAAGGAAACTGGCCGACCGTATTATCCAGTCGGGATTCCAACCCGATGTCATCGTGGCAATAGGGACGGGCGGATTCATTCCGGCAAGAATTATCAGAACTTTTATCGATCGGCCGATTCTTACCGTAGGGCTCTCCTATTATAACAGAGAAAACAAGCCGGATGAAATTCCGAAAAAAATACAATGGATCGATGAAGTTGAAAAGAAACTTCCTGGAAAGAGAGTGCTTCTCGTCGATGAAGTGGATGATACAAGAGTTACCCTCGAATACTGCTTGAGAGAGCTTCTCCGTCATGAACCATCGGAGATTGCAGTTGCGGTGCTCCATAACAAGCGCAAGGAAAAACGGGGGCGTATTCCTGAAAAAATATCTCTCTACTTCGTGGGAAAGGAACTCGACGATTACTGGATCTGTTATCCATGGGATGCAATCGATATCGATGAGCAGGAGAGGAGGGCAAATCGTAAGTTACGATAGCTCTCGTCCAAATTGCTGCATAGGTATACGTATCTGTACGTGACAACAACCCTTACAAAATCAAATTTGCAAAAAAAAGAAACTTTTTATATCCTTGCTGATTTATTATAAGAGAATAGGTGGGTTATGGAAATTGATAGTATAGTTCTACTCGAGGACGTTTCTTTTTGGCGCGGAACCGAAAAGATTTTAAAATCAATCAACTGGAAAACCCGGCAGGGTGAGAACTGGTTTATCATGGGAAACAACGGCAGTGGTAAAACGACACTCATGGAGATCGTGATGGGATATTTATGGCCGCAGAGAGGTTCGGTTTCGGTGCTGGGCAGGAGATACGGCAGGGTATACCTTCAGGATCTGCGGCGGGAGATAGGATATGTATCGCCGTGGATTTTTAAAAGGATGCCGGATTTTATACCGGTAGAGGATATCGTAGCATCAGGAATCAACGCCTCTGTAGGATACTACGGATTCATTGCATCCTCATTAAAGAAAAAAATATTGGATAGACTTAATTTTTTCGGATGTGAAAACCTCCTGGAACGAAAGTTCGGCACCCTTTCTTCGGGTCAACAGTTCAAAATAATCATGTCACGTTCGCTTATTAATGATCCGTCTATCCTGATTCTTGACGAGCCCTTTTCACTGCTTGATATCGGCTCGCGTTTGAATATGTACCGGTACATCGATCTTCTCGGCAAACAAAACGGAGGGCCACAGCTTATTATGGTGACACACCATCTCGATGACATTACCGCAACCTTCACCCACGGCCTTCTCATGCAGGAGGGGCGAATATACCGGACAGGAACGAAAAATAAAATCCTCGATACTGAAATTCTGGCAGGGGCGTTCGACATACCGAATGATACGTTGTCTGCCATGGCCGCATCAACGAAGCAGCTGTGAATGACCAGATCTTCATCTTCACCGGAGTTTAATTTTAAATGATTGTATCCTGATTTTTCCTGCTTTATGCAAGAATTCCTCTGAAACCACAGATGCAGTAGAATGCAGTGAGCAGGCCGGTGATAAAATCGGCGCCTGAGGTTTCACCAAGTGAAATGACTCGCAAAGTCCTCCGGGTGACCTCCTTTTTATGCTCTCTACAAAGGGCCTCCCCGCAAAGGGTGTGTATGAGCTTTTTTGTGTGTTCATAGAAGCGTCCAATATATGCGTAGTGTATGAAACTCCTGGATATAACGCTTTCGGTCCGGGATTCACAAAAAACTTTCTCCCGCACGCTGTCTAAGTTTTCATCGGTAATGGTTTGTATTAAAAAAATTCCCGATAAAAAACCTGCTAATAAATCATCACCAGACGGGGTAAGCCCGTATCCGGCACCGGAAACAAGCCGTGTTCCCTCTTTGTACCGGTTTTTAAAGAATTCATGCAACCCGGCGCTTACTCTTTGTACAAGATTCTTCGTGAATGCAGTTTCACCGTTATGACTCGATGGTTTCTTCAGCATTGAGAAGAGACTTTTTGGTGAAGCGGTTGAAAGCAGCACCTGTTCGACGGTATCGAGGTTTATAAGCACCCGATCGATACTTGCGTCTTTCAGGTATACGGTAGAGTGATACTCCCGTTCAGCGGTGCGGTTGCAGCGTATCCCATCGGCATCAATATACGAAGTATCAATATATACCCAGTCAATCTTCTGAAAATCGACGCCTTCGATAACGATGTTGTTCGGTCCGCCTCCCGTTTGCTGTGTAACAAGGGAAATCAAGGTTTTATCCCGTACGTAGTTTGCCGCATGTGTAAAACAGGAATAGAGCCTGTACAGGCCGGGTTGAAGGCAGTCGCCGTAGCATATTATTTCCGGAGGCATGCATTAAAATATACCGGTTTAAAACACGTATGAAGATAAAAAAACCCCCGGTCATAAAACTGCCGGGGGATGGGTCATCCTCTTCAAAACACCTTTACAATTGCTGTTTTTACCACGTTGATTCGTGCTTAACCGCAAATGTATAGTAGAGAAGCATATACGATCAATGTTTTTTTTTAGAACCCGATACCATACAATATCTGCAGAGCGCTATTCTTAACATCAAATGTCACCCCTGCGATATCAAGACTTTTTGCAAGGCCGAGCGCATATCGCGCCTCAACCGACATTTGAATACCTTTTACAATGAACTCGGCTCCTGCGCCGAATACCGCACCGTAATCGAGGGTCGTTGTTTCAAGCATTCCGAGAAAAACTCCTCCGGAGAAAAAACCAAGGTCGTTGATATCACCTTCCTCTTCATACGATTTCACCCCGAGGGTCTCTTCCTCGTATTTATACTTGTGAACGAAATTCACCGCAATTTCAGGTCCGGCAAAAATGTTGATTTTGACCGGCCCGGTCATTGGTATGTAGAATTTGAAAAGCAGGGGAATTTCAACATAGTCCATCTTGATCTTCGTTGTACTTTCGAAACCCGCTTCCGTATAGGTATACAGGGCTCCTTTCTGGGTATACAACACCTCCGGTTGCAGGGCGAATATCTTGGCAAGCACAATGGTGGAATAGACGCCTGCCGTTATCCCGAGCCTCGATTTTTTATCTGATACGCCCCAGTCCGATGCATCGGTATCTTTGCCGTGGAAGGTGGCCATGCTCAGCCCCGCTTTCAGTCCGAAGTAGGCGTACTGTGCAAATACCGAGCTTACGGAAAAAACAAAAACGATACTTAAAACCACTGCAAAAATAATAATGAGCTTTTTCATTCACTACCCCCCATACAAATTGAGTTTGATTTATTATAAATATTTCTTGTCATATGTCAATCAAATTCTATAAAAATAATAAATTTTTGAAATATTTAATAAAATAACACAGGCCGAAAAAAAATAGTGGAAAATCGGTGATAGTATGCTACTGTTTAATATGTACACCGTTGATGATCATAAAACCGAAAAGTCTGTGCGTGCCTGCAGGAATCATTTAATAATCTGCAATAATTGCTACTTTCAAACGATCACCGTATCAGGGGGACTGCCATGAAATCCAGAATAATTGCTGCAGTGGTTGCGGTTTCATTTTTCATGCTGCCTGTACTGGCTACAGGCGCCGGCAAGGCATATAAAGAATCGGAAACACCCCGTTTGGAGAAATTCGGTGGGGGAGGGGAAAAGCTTAAAAAACCCGGCAAGACAGGCGGTACATCCGGTGAGAAAGAGCCGCTTGAAAAACCGAAGCTTACCAAACCTGGCAAAGAACCCGTTCAAACCGAGGAAGAGCAGGCAGCCCCAGCTGAAGAAACTCAGGGGACAGAAACAGGCAAGCTGGTCAAACCGGGAAAAGAGGCATTCTCGTCAGCAGAGAGGGAAAAACTCCAGAAACCGCGAAAAGGTGATTTTGAAAAATCCAACCAGGTGGAGGTAAAAGCTGTTGAGACAAAAGGGGAGGGGCTTGAAATATCCTCACTCGAATTCTACGATATATTTCCTGTTTTTTACAAGTACTACGATCAGCACCCGGTTGCGAAAGCTGTTCTTCATAACTATGAAAAAGCACCGGCGATGGATATGCGAATGAGCCTCTTTATTCATCAGTATATGGACGTGCCCAAAGAATGCAAGCTTCCACCGGAAATCGAGGCGGGCGGTGAAGCAGAAGTTGAGCTCAATGCTCTTTTCAACAACAAGGTACTGGAGATAACGGAGGGAACAAAGGTCGCTGCGGAAATTACCTACGAGTATTCCATCAGGGGGAAGAAGTACACAAAACAATATGCGGAGACAATACGGATTTTCGACAGAAATGCAACAACCTGGGACGATGACAGGAAGGCAGCGTCATTTGTTACGGCAAAAGACCCGTCGGTGCTCAGATTTTCGAAGAATGTGGTGGGTATGATCAAGGACAAAGGAAGCAAATCGGTGAACGGCAATATCCTCACCGCCATAGCGCTGTATGAGGCGATTTCTCTGTACGGCATGAGCTATGTCATCGACCCTACCACTCCGTATGCGGAACTTTCGGAGAACAAACAGGCGGTCGATTTCCTGCAGTTTCCGCGGCAGACACTCGAGTACCGCGCTGGAGATTGCGACGACCTCTCCATACTCTTCAGCGCGCTTCTCGAATCGATCGGCGTGGAGACCGCTTTTGTAACCATACCGGGGCATATTTTCATGGCCTTTTCTCTCGATATGTCACCTGCAGATGCGCGAAAAGATTTTTCGAAACCTGAAGACCTGATATACAGAGAACAGCTTGCCTGGCTGCCTGTCGAGGTCACCATGCTCGGTTCAGGTTTTCTCAAAGCCTGGCAGACAGGCGCAAAAGAATGGCGTGAAGCGGTTTCGGAAAAGAAAGAGGGCTTTTATCCCATGCACAGTTCCTGGCAGATCTACGAACCAGTCGGAATACCCGGCTCAAGCGGCAGCCTCGAACTTCCCGGAAGGGACCAGCTCGTTAATGTGTATCTTACAGAGCTTATTAAATATATCGATCAGGAGATTTATCCGAAGGTTGCATCCATACAGGAACAGATGAAAAAATCGGGCGAAACGGCAAAGCTCATAAACAAGCTGGGTGTTGTATACGCTCGATACGGGCTGACCGACAAGGCAGAAAAGGAGTTCAGCAAGGCGCTTGCAAAAAACGACAGCTACGTGCCGGCTCTTATGAACCTGGGAAACATACACTATCTCAATGATGATATGGAAAGTGCCCTGAAATACTATGACCGGGCTGCTAAACGACAGCCCGATAACGCGAAAGTGCTTCTCTGTCTCGCCCGTGTGAATCATGAGCTTGAAAACTACGGATCGGCAAGAAGGTCGTACAACAAACTGCGTACTGTCAATCCCGAACTCGCTGACCGGTATGCCTACCTCGATATGCGGGTGGATGAGGCAACGAGGGCATCTGATGCAAAGAAGATGAAAAGAATGATGGTATGGGACGAGGAGGAATAGGGCTATTCATCCCAGAGCATAATTTCATCCTGTGCTGTGATGGAAGATGCGCGGGCCTCGCCTGTGTTCTGCGATTCAAGATATGCAACGGAAAGCGCAAGGTCCGGGTCGAGTGTTTTGAGCCTCTCGTACATACTTTTTGCCTCCGACAGGTTGCCGAGCCTGTGCTGCGCTCTTGAAATAGAGAGAAGGATCTTCGCATTTTTATGGTCTTTTTCGTACGCCTTTTCGTAGTAGGAAAGTGCGTTGTTGTAATCCTCACGCAAATAATAAACATTGCCTGTATTTAAAAGGGCGGGGATGAAGTCTTCTTCTCTCTTCAGTATTTTGCTAAACTGCTCGAGCGCTTTTTCCCCGAGTCCGTATCTGGCATATAGAACTCCGAGACTGTTCAAAAGCTTCGTATCTTCGCCAGATTTTTGAATCCGGGCAAAAAGTGCCCTTTCCCTCTCCTGAATTTCCATATGTACGAACTGTGTCACATCCTCCTGAAAATATTCAACAACGGCACTCTTGTCGGGAAGCGCAACTGCCGCCTTCTGCTGGAATCCGACTGGTTCATATGTTTTCCAGGCCTCTTCAGTCGGGTAGAATGCAGCTTTATCATGCGCAGCATTCTCCCTCCATTCCCGCGCTCCCAACTCCCACGCGCGGAGGAAACCCTCGGCCAGCGCCGTTGTTTCCACAGGTATCCAGGTGTCGCCCTCTTTGAATAGAAGATTCCGGCTGTTGTTAAACATTTTACCTGCAAGATCGGGCCGCAGGTCGAGTGAAAAAGCAGTCAGAATGTGGCCGGGAATGGTGATAAAGGCAGTTTTTATTCCGACAGACTGTAAAAGAGCATTGTACAGGATCGAAAGATCATCACAGTCTCCCGCTTTGTACTGGAGTGTCTGTACGGGAAACTGGATGAAATCCACAGCCATTTTGTTTTGTGAAAACT
>Ga0307444_1001365_pt1 | contig 10511 bp, 7 predicted proteins | sample SalMarSW160340MG_FD_202145 | JGI IMG/M metagenome (GOLD analysis project Ga0307444, IMG submission 202145) | Salt marsh sediment microbial communities from the Plum Island Ecosystem LTER, Massachusetts, United States - SW1603-40 | ecosystem: Environmental > Aquatic > Marine > Intertidal zone >... | reverse complement strand
TAAGGCCGTGAGAACACCCAACCCCAGCCCGCCCAGCGTCATCCGCCCGACGCGGACCAGCCGCCACGCCGCGAAAGCGAGCAGCAGCGCGGCGACGCCGGTCAACGGCAGCGTCCACGACTCGGGCCAGCGGACGACGCCCAGGCCGAGGAGGTCCATGTAGATCGCGTTGCCCGGCGATTGGGCCGAGAGGTCCATCTCTGCCAGGCGCCGCATCAGCGCCAGTGCAGTCTCGCCGTGGTGCTGCACGCTGCTCGGATCGAGGTGCGCGAAATTGTCCTCGACACTGTGGTAATAAGCCCCGTCTTCGATAAAGGCGAAATTGAGCCCGGAGATGCCGGCCTCCTTGAACGGCGTCAGGTCGGTGTCGTTGGGCATGATGCGGTAGATCTCGTACATGAGCGAGTTGGAGGCGGGAAAGGGAACCGAGCTGGCATAGGCGTCGATCAGCCAGGCGTTGCCGGGGCTGGTCTCGAACATGAGGCTCTGCCCGCTGCTGCCGCGCGCCTCGAGGTTGATCACGACGCCGACGTCGCCGGCCCAGGGATGCTCGCGCAGAAAGGCACGCGCACCCAGCAGCCCGGCCTCCTCGCCGTCGGTGAGCAGGAACAGGATCGGCGCCCGATACGGCCCCTCCTGTTTCACGATCCGCGCCAATTCGAGGATCGTCGCCACGCTGCTACCATCGTCGGCCACGCCCGGCCCGGCGGGCACCGAGTCATAGTGTGCCATCAGCGCCAGCGCCGGTCCCGCCTCGCGCCCCGGCATCCGGGCCAGGAGGTTCTGCACCGGCGCGCAGACCTGCTCTCCGTCCTCGTCTATGCACGACGTGGCCTCTTGCATCGCGACGTCGTAGCCCAGCCCACCCAGCAGCGCCGCGATCCGCTCCCTCACGCGCGCATTCTGCGCGCTGCCAACGGGATGCGGCTCCTCTTCGGCCAGCAAGCCGTGCAGGATCTCGAGCGCGCGCCCGGCGGAAAAAGTGCCGGATGGCGCATCGACGCCTGCTGCGCGCGGCGGCTGCATGCGCGCCCAGCCCAACGCCAGGGCCAGTGCGAGGACGACGAGCGAGGCGAGCAGCGTCCGCGGCCGCGCCATGTCGACGACGCGGCCTGTGGAAGCCGAGAGCGATCTGTCGGCCGGCGATGGGGTCATTCGTCATTGTCTCCTGTGTGCTGTGAGCGAAGGTTTCCCCCGCCGGGTCGCGGATACCCAGCAGGAAAGGTGGGCTAGCCCTCGATCGAGGCGAAGGGTTAGGCAGGACACGGCGGCCCCGTTCCTTTCAGCAACCGCAGGTCGCCAGGAACGGGTCCGTCGAATGCAGGCTAGGACGCGTCGAACGCCTCCAACATGGCCCAACCGATCTCGCTGAACTGGCTCAGCGTCCGCTGGGTGGCACCAAAGGCAATGAACTCTTCCGGCGCCATCCCATCCGGCTCGTAGGCACGGACGAACTCGGACATACGCTCCAGGCGCGCGATGACCTGCGGATCGACCGGCAGCCCGATCCGCTCCTCGCGCGGCACGTCCGGGGCCAGGAGCAGCTCCTGATAGCGCGGGTGGATCGACATGATCAGGTCGCCACCGGCCAGCTCGGTCATGTGGTAGGTGCCGCGCAGCGCAGCGACGAGGAGGACGGCTGCGTACCCTTCCGCCTGATAGATGCTGTGGGCACGCTTGCTGATCGCCAGGCCGGCCTGCTGGATGTCCGACTCGGAGACGTCGACGCGGTTATCCCACGCCACGTCGTGCAGGTAATCGTCGATCCGCCCGATCATGATCACGGCGAAGCAATGCCCGGGCACGATCCCGTCTGCGCGCGCCCGTGCCGCGCCCTGGCGATGGCGCTTGGCGACGGCCACGACCTGGGGCACGGTGAAGCTCATGGTCGCCGTGATCGTGATCCCCTCGGCGATGCACGTTTCGAGCACGTCGAGCCCGGCGGCAGTAACGGGGAGCTTGACCGCGATGTTGGGCGCCCAAGCGTGGTAGCGGCGGGCCATGGCGAGCATGGCCTCGCGATCGCCGGCCTGGGCCGGGTTCACCTGGGCGCAGACGTAGCCCACCTCGCCCTCTGAAGCCCGGTACTGCGGCTCTAGCTTGTGGGCGGCATCGGCAATCACCGCCTGCATCAAACGCTCGGCTTTCGTGCCGGGATCGAGGCTCGGGTCGAGCGAGCCGATCCGGTCGCGCCAAAAGGCCGGTTGGGCCTGCAGCGCGCGGAAGGTGAGGACCGGGTTCGTGGTCACGCCGCAGGCACCCTGCGCCAGGCCACGGTCGAGCTCGTCTGGATCGGCCGAATCGTGCCACCACGGGGTCGGCGTATCGTTGGCCAGCCAGCGCAGGTAGCTGTCGTTATCCATAACTGTACCCTTTCTGTGCTATTCGTCCAGAGGAACCTGGGATTCGTTGAAAGCGTGGCGGAGGGCGTAATAGCCCAATGCAGCGTCGACAAAGGGGTCGTAGCCGGGCTTGCGCTGGACCATGACGCTGACCTCCATGCCGACGTAGCCAGTATAGCCCGCCGCGTGCATGGCGGTCAAATAGTGCACGAAATCGAACGGGCCGGCGCCCGGGGTCAGGAACTCGTGCTCCGGGTAGATGCCGCGCTGGTCCTTGACGTGGGTGTGCACACTCCACGGCACCATCTCAGGCACACAGTCGTCGATGCCGATGCCGAGGATGTCAAAGTGGCTGATGTCGAAGTTGAGCCGCACGGCGGGATGGTCCAGCTCTTCCATCAGCCACAGCGCCTTCTCGGGGCGGTCGAAGGCGGTCCCCGAGTGCGGCTCGATGGCCAGGAACGCGCCCTGCTGCGCGGCATAGTCGCCGAGGCGGGCGACGCGCTCGGCGATCAGGCCTTTCTTGGCCTCCCATTCTTCCTCGCGCCCACCGATCAGGCTGGCCATGATCGGCGTTTCCCCAGGCCGGGCCAGCTCGACGGCGAGGTCGATCGAGCGCCGCAGCCGGTCCCTGTTGGCCTCGTTCCGCGCCGGATCGTCCTCGCACATGGAGGTGTGCGCGGCAACGGCGCTCAGGACGAGGCCGTACTGGTCGAGCAGCGTGGCGATGCGCCGCCGCCGCGCGGCGTCCAGCGTGTCGAGATCGGTGGGATACGCCGGCGTGACCGCCAGCTCGATCCCGTGGTAGCCGATCTCGGCTACAGCGGGCAGGGCCTCCTCGATCGGTACGTTTCGCATGCCCCAGGTGCAGTAGCTAATGCGCATGGTGGGTCTCCTTGAGCTAGGGACCCGTTCCCTCGGAGGGAACGGGTCCCTTAAGGTATGTTGAACAGCATCCGTGCGTTCTGATAGAGGATCTTCTCCAGGGCCGAATCCGAGATGCCGCGCTGTCGCATGCCCTCGGTCAACCCGGCATAGCTGCGCGGCGGGCGTGGCCTGGCGACGGGATGGCCGACGTCGAACCCCTCTGCGGCGTCGGAGCCAAAGAGGATCTTGTCCGGGCCAAGCGCGTCGACGCCAACCTCGACCATCAGCGGGTCGACGTAGGTGGTGTCGAGGTAGACATTGTCGTAGCGCTTGGCGAGCGGGATCGCCTCCAGGCGCAGGTGGGCCAGGATCAGGACGACGTCGGGGTAGGCCCGGACCAGCGGTTCGTAGCAGGCGGCGCTCATCGGCGTGCCGTCCACGTCGGTGTGGGTCAGGATCGGCCAGCCGTGCGCCTGGGCGCAGGAGAAGACCTCGTCCAGTGCGGCGCGGCTCACCGCGTAGTGGTCGAGCACGGGGTGGATCTTACACCCATAGAAACCGTGCTGGACGGCGAGCGGCACGTCCTCGGCCCATGCCGGGTCGTGCGGGACAATCCACAGCATGCCGCCCAGGCGCTCGCCGTGGCGCTCGACCATCTCGACCGTCTCCCGCGTCCCCACCTGCTGGCTCACCGTGGTGGCCGAAGCGGAGGAGGTGAGCATAAAGTGAACGCCTTCGTGCTCGCAGATGTAGCATAGGTCTTCTGCGGCGACGACCTCGCCGACGACACCGGGCAAGCGGCCAATGTGGGTGTGGCAATCGATCACGCGTTCGCCGGTAGTAGCAGGTGTGTCCGTATACATTGTTCGGCCCCTTGATTGTAGTAGAGATTCCTCGCTCCCTGCGGTCGCTCGGAATGACCCTCTAGGAAAACTGCGGCAGGAGCGCTAAGGCGCGCGTCGCTTGGCGCCCCACTCGGCGAGCGTCTGCGCGGTGAGCGGCGAGCGCGCATCTCGATACGCTTCGGCCCAGCCTGCCTCCCGCAAGGCCTCGAGCAGAGCAGCCTGTTCGTCCGCAATCTGGGCCAACATGGCCATCACCGGCAGGCCGTGGGGACAAGCCGCCTCGCATTTGCCACAGCGCGTGCACGAGCGGAGCTGGGCCAGCGTGTTCGTAAACGTGCCTTCGGCCTGTCGCTTGACCCAGGGCGCAAAGGGGTAGACGAGAAAGCCCTCGACGCCCAGGCGACGCAGTTCATTCTGAAAGACATTGTGGTAGATCTGCCAGTCGATCTGCAGCCCTGCCTCGCAGACAGACTGGCAGGCCGCGTCGCAAATACGACAGGTACGCGCATCCAGATCCTGCCGCCAGCGCTCGGCCTCCGCCGCTTCGCCTACAGAAAGGGCGATCGAGTCGCGATCCAGCGCCGCCACGTCGGCCTCTAGCTGCTCGATCGTGCCTGCCCCGGCTGCCATCACGTGGATCGGCTGGCCCGCCAGCCATGGCAGGGCGACCTCAGGGGGCAGCAGGCCCGCGTTGAGCGGCTTCATGACGACCATACCGGCGTCGTGCCGCCGGCAGGCCGGGATCAGCGCTTGGTAGGCGTCACGGCGAACGACGTTCAGTGGAAACTCGACCACGTCGATCAGTCCCGTTTCGACCCCTGCTGCCAGCGCCGAGAGGTCGCTGTGCCCGGCCAGGCCCAGGAAACGGACCTTGCCCTGGGCGCGCGCCTCGAGCAAGCCCTCGACCGCGCCGCCCGGGGCGAAATGGGCTGCGATCATGTCGTGATTATAGGCACGCAGGTAAAAGATGTCCAGGTAGCCGGTGCCGAGCTCGTCCAGGTCCTCGTCGACGCGGCGCAGGACCCCCTCGCGGGTGTGGTCGACAGTCTTGCTGGCGACGATGAAGCGGTCGCGTTCCTGCCGGATCACCGGGCGCTGCATGGCGCTGCTGTGGCCATAGCGCCCGTCGAAATAGGTGACCCCCAGCTCGGCCGCGCGCTGGTAGAGGCGCGTCCCGGCGTCGAGGTCGCGCAGCATGACATAGCCGCCGCCCACGCCGAGGAGGGAGGCTTGGTATCCGGTTCTGCCGAGACGACGATAGTGCATGGGTGTGTCCTTGGCTTATCGAACCAAAGAAACCCGTTGTTTCGGAAAACAACGGGTTTCTAGCGGGTCCCTAAAGTCCCAGGTGCGCGTTGATCTCAGCCTCGTAAGCGCCTGTCTCTTCGGCCTCGATCTCGTCCAGCGTCACCGGGCGGTCGAGGAGCCCCGACTCGAGCGCGGCGTAGCACAGCGCCACTGCGCGGCGCCCGGCGAGGCCATCTACCTCGGGCGTCCTGGCATGCAAGATACACTCGCCCAGCTCGTGGTATTCGAGGGCCAGCAGCTTGCGGTCGGCCTGCGGGAAGGCAAGGTCGTAGGAAGCGGGGCGCTCCCCACCAAAGAGGATGGCTGCTGCTTCGTCGAGATGGTAGCCAGGCACCAGATCCAGCAGTGCCGGGCCCGTCACCTCGCTTCCATCGTCGCGGGTGAGCAGGGGAGAGACGCCGTTGCGCGTGCCGCCGGGACGCAGTGCCCCCTGGCTGCCATAGATCCCCCGGTGCCCATAGCCGCGACCGTGCCCGGCATAGCTCTGCGTCCACTGGCCGATCACACCCCCCTCGAAATCGATCGTCGAAACGAGGGTATCCTCCGCCGTGGCCTCGATCGACGCCGGCATCTCGCCCTGCCAATACGCATAGAACCCGGCGGTGCTGCTCGCGCCCTCGGGCCTGAAGCGGGTCCTCTCCCAGAGCGCGGTGCGGGCATAGACCTGGCGCACCTCTCCCACGTAATAGCGCATCATGTCGGCATTGTGCACGCCGCCGTCGAGCAGCATGCCGCCCCGCAGTTTGAGGTGACGCCAGGGGGTGATGACGATGCGGTTGCCGGCGCCTACGCTGGCATCGAGGTAGAGATAAGGCGTGCCGATCGCGCCAACGTCGAGCAGGGCCTTGGTCAGGCGGCTCATCGGGTCGCGGCGATAGTTCTCGGCGACGCTGAGGACCTTGCCGCTGCGCCGTCGAGCGTCGAGGATGCGGTTGCAGCCGCGCACGGTGAGGGCCAGAGGCTTTTCGCAGAGGACGTGCAGGCCCAGGTCGAACGCAGCGCAGGCGAGCGCGTGGTGGGCGCGGACGTCGGCGGTGATGTCGACCGCCTGCAGGCCGGGCAGCGCCGCGACCATGCGCGCCAGGTCGTCGTAGACGGCAGGGCGGAATCCCAGCAGGCGCTCTGTTTCGTCTGCCAGGTGCGCGGCATTGTCACGGCGCAGGTCGCAGACGGCGACCAGGTCGAGGGCAGAGAGCCCGGCGTCATAGAGTTCCTTGAGCCCGAACAAGTGGCGGAGGCCCATACCTCCACAGCCGACGATCGCGAATGGAATGCCCAAAGTGCCCCCTCCAGCTTGCCTCTGCATTGGTGCCAAAAAGACAACGACGATTGGGAATGGATCAGGTGGCCTCTTTGTAGCCGGCCTTGCCGTTGCTCGTGCTCTTGTCCGCCGCTTCGACCGGCAAGCCAAGAACGCGCTGGGCCAACTCGAGGATGTGGCGCCGGATCACGGCTTCTGCCCAACTTGGGTCGCCGGAAGTGATCGCGTCCAGCACAGTCCTGTGACGTTGGGCCATCTCGGCTAGAGGGACCTCAGGCAGCCTGAGCACGCTCATGATCGTCCAGTCCTGTGGATGCAGCTGGCGCCAGATGCGCTGCAGTTGATTGGAGCCACCGTGCTGGATGATCAGCTCGTGGAACTGGACGTCGTACGCCGCCAGGGCATCGGGATCGTCCTTCTCGGCGGCGACCGCCATCTGGGCGATCAGGGCCTGGAGTTGTGCCGTGAGCTCGGCTGACATCTGCTCGGCGACGCGGCGTGCAGCGATGGCCTCGATGGCGGCGCGGATCAGGTAGATGTCCCACATATCGTCTGGCTGGAGGCCGATCACGTACCAGCCGCGGCGCGGCTCGTGCTCGACCAGGCCGGCCTGGCGCAGGCTCTGTAACGCCTCGCGGATTGGAGCGCGGCTGATGCCCAGTTTGCGCGAGACCTCAGCCTCGACGATGCGATCTCCATCCTGGAGGTCGCCGTCAAAGATCGCCTTCCGCAGGGCGCTGTAAACACTGTAGTTGATCGATTGGAACTGGGATACATCGACGTCGATTATCTGCTCATTTTCCAGCGCCATCGCGCTCCTCCTGTCGATTGTCGACCGTGTATCCATTATACATACTCCCGGGACATTGCGCAAGCGTGAATCGGTCTTCTCGTCATGTAAAAGTTCTCTATCGCTCTGAAGAGTACCACAAACATCTAGTGCCGGTCTTCACAATGTGTGCAGTCAGTTGCACGGTTTTGACAATCTGACTCACCTGGGGTATAGTGACGTCGTCTGTCGACAGTCGGTGCCTCCGGCCGAGCCCGTTTCTGGGAGGATCGCTCAACGCGCCCTTACAGGCTTTCCCTTTACCGTACTTGTCTCCATTGCCAAGCTGTCCCCGACACAAGTCGCTGCTGTGTGCGGACTGGCATCCGTTCCGGCAGTTGGGAGCAAGAGCAGCCCAGGAATCGGTCAACGATCACCAGGTGTGGGCAGTCCTGCGCCTTGAGCAATGGCTTCTCGCGGGAGGAGGAATTGCATCGTGGACAGAGAAGCGTTCGCCGACTGCAAGACCATCGTGTGGTACGATCAGTACTGTGAGAACAATTACACCACAGGGTTCAAGGACTATACGCTCGAGTCGGTGATGCGCGACCTGGATCGCATGGATGCCGATGTGTATGCCATCTATGCGACCAACCAGTGGGGCATTGCCTACTATGACAGCGACGTGGTCCCCAAGTATCCTCCTCTCAGAGACCGGGACTACTTTGGCGAGGTCGTGCGCGCGCTGAAGGATCGCGGCAAGACCGTGATCGGCTACGTCAACTGGTACGACACACGTCACCCCGAGTGGTCGTGGCGGAGGCTGTCGAGCTCAGGCGACCTGGCTCCTCCGCTCGGAGAGCTAGAGGAAGTTGCGGCGTACAGGAAGCAGGGCAAGGGGCCTGTCTACAAGCTGCCATCCGGTCGATGGATCAACCCGTGCACGAACTCGCCCCGGCGCCAAGAGATCAAGCAGATCGCGACGGAACTGGTTGCGCGGTATCCCATTGACGCCTTTCACGTGGACATGTTCTTCAACCCGGGCATCTGTCTGTGCGACTATTGCCGGCGCGATCTCGAAACGCTGTTGGGAACAGACGAGATCAGCTACGAGACCCTATGCCAGGCGTGGCCCACGTACCTCACGTGGCGGCAGGACTTGTCCACCTCGCTGGTAGCAGAGCTTGCCGAGATCGCTCATCGTCATGGCGTGGCCTTTACGCCCAATGCCTGGATCCCGCTCTATACGGATCGGCTGATGGCACTCAGCTCGGGCTGGTGGGAGCACCTCGATCTGTACGTCACCGAAGCATGGCTTCGTCTCAACCGCGACTATGCGGACATTCACAGCAGCACGCTCGTGTGCAAGTGGCTTCGTGCCCTCGGCATGCCCGCTGCACTTCTCATCACAGGGCAAGCGCCGGGCTTTGCTCACGCGCCACTCGCCGAGCAAGAGTTCCGGCTGCACGCTGCCTCCGCGGTTTCCAATGGATCTCCCATCTTTGGCCCCTGTGGGCGTGGGGCATACCCGAGCACGAGCAGCAGCCAGGAAGGCGTCGCCACGGTCAGCCGCGTCCTCTCGAGCTATGCTTCGCGCGCGAGCCAAGCTACGCGGGACACGGTGAAGCGTATCGCGGTGATGTGGTCATCGGATACGCGCGACTTTTACATGCCGGGAGAAGAGACGGAGCTGCATCGCTTTGAGTTCCTCGGTTACTGCCGCTCCCTCTTGGAGAACCACCAAATCTTTGACATTGTGTTGCCCGAACGGATTAGCGGCACCGCGGATCTGGCCGAATACGAGCTGGTCATCCTGCCGAATGTGGCGTGCATGTCCGATCGCCTGGCAGCGATCCTCGAGGAGTATGTGGCTGGCGGGGGCAAGATCCTGAGCACGTACGAAAGTGGGCTCTTGGGCACCAAGGGTCAGCCCCGATCTGACTTTGCGCTCGGCGACGTGCTGGGCATTCGCTACCTGGAGCCGTACCCCCTTGGCACGTGCTATGTGCAGAGAGAGCCAGAGCCCTCTGTCTGCATCGGGGGCGCGGCTTGTACCCAAGCCACCACGGCTACGGTCGTCTCACACATCATCGAGCCGCATCCGGATTACCCGGACTCGGGCCTCGATCTGGTTCCGGGCGATGAGACGCCCTATCCGATGATCAGCCACCATCCGTATGGGCGTGGACATGCCTGGTACGTGGCGGCTTCCCTGGGATACGCTGCCTACAGGTTTGGCTACTACCAGACGCTGGAGCTGCTGGCGGACCTGATCGCCGATATGGGGCTCTCCACCTGGTACCAACTGGAGGCGCCGTGCACCGTGGAACTGAGCATGGAGACGGACGCCCAGGGCACATTGTACGTACACCTGGCCAACCAGACTGTTCCCGCCTACACGCCTGGTCGTGCGATAAGCCGTTCGATCGATCAGATCATCCGGCTGGAGGGCATACGGCTCAAGCTGTACGGCCCGTATCGTGTAGCAGACGTGCAGGCAGACGATGGTTCCGTCCACGAGATCGAGGGCGGCGTGGAGTGTGTGGTCGACCGCCTCACCGACTACAAGACGATCACTCTATCGGGCTTTCGCCAGTGAACGGGAAAACGTTCACCTTCGGATCGCTCTTGAAAGGAGCAAGACAACGATGCAACTCGGATTGATGGGCATGGCGCTGCTCACTGCGGATACACCCGAGTCTTCTCGTGTGGAGGCCCAGTTCGAGGCCGCCCACCGCCTGGGCGTGCGACATTTGGAGCTGTGGGTGCCTGACTGGAACGCACCAGGTCAGCTCGATCAAGTCAAGGCGCTGCAGGAGCGCTACCAGATCGACGTGCACTTGGGCTTTGGGGACGACTATATCGGGAACGCGGACCAGCAGCCCACAGAGCGCTTCGCCAAGCTGGTCAAAGAGGTCTGCAAGCCGTTGGGCGTGCAGGTGATCGGCACCGTCTCGCGGCTGCACGGCGGGCGGTGGCTCCGTGAACCGCCGCTGGACGAGCAGCTCGATCGCCTGGCAGCAGCACTGGGCCGCCTGGCCCCGGTCGCCGAGGCCAACGACGTCGTGTTGGCCATTGAAAACCACGCGGACTATCGCGGCTACGAGCTGGCCAGCGTG
>Ga0307444_1001362_pt1 | contig 10530 bp, 9 predicted proteins | sample SalMarSW160340MG_FD_202145 | JGI IMG/M metagenome (GOLD analysis project Ga0307444, IMG submission 202145) | Salt marsh sediment microbial communities from the Plum Island Ecosystem LTER, Massachusetts, United States - SW1603-40 | ecosystem: Environmental > Aquatic > Marine > Intertidal zone >... | reverse complement strand
CAGCTCTTTCATCAAGAAAATCTTGATGAAAACTCCCGTATGAAAAGGGGCCACAGTCGGCAGCCACTACTAATTCTTCACCTCTAAAATAGGGGGCATCAGCGTTGACTAATCTTAGTTTCACTGGCCAGTGAGAAAGGAGAGAAGGCGCCTTAATAGCTTTCTTGTCCCCCTGTGCCTCCCAGCTTTGCTCTGTTGTAGAAGGACAATCGCATGGCAAGGAATTAACCAGTTCTCTTTTACCCTTGAGATTTACTTTCACCTCTTCCTCGTTAAAGGCCTCTGCATCTCTCTTTTCCAGGGTGATTGCCCCTTGAGGGCATTTATTAAGACAGGCCCCAAGGCCGTCGCAGTAACTCTCCTTGACCAGTCGTGCCTTGCCATCAATAATCTGCAATGCACCTTCAGCGCAAGCAGGGATACAGACTCCACAGCCGTCACATTTTTCCTCATCAATTGTAATAATCTCTCTTTTCATTATCTGCCGTTTCTTTTTTACACGCCAACAACCTCTTTTACCTCTGGTACTTCCTGTTTTAGCGTCCTCTCAATACCCATCTTTAGAGTCATTTGACTCATCGCACATCCTGCACAGGCACCCGTCAATTTTACCTTCACTACTCCATCAGGACTGACCTCTATCAATGTTACATCTCCACCATCTGCTTGAAGCGATGGTCTTATTCTTTCTAAGGTAGTTTTTACCTTTTCTTTCATTGTCTCTTCCATCTTCTTGTCTCCTTTCAATAATTTGAATAAATGTAAAACATTAATTACCCTTTTTCTCTCTGTCCTTTTTCAAACACTCCGAGCATATTCCATAAAGATATGCCTGGATTTCCTCAACCTTACATCCGTTTATATTTTCCTTTGCAATTATTGGACAATTGCTAGGGTGATCAAATTCAATATCCAGTATCTTTCCACACTTGCGGCAGAGCAGGTGATGATGAAGACCCGGATTCGGATCAAAACATACCTTCCCTCTTTTCCGTATAGATAGTTCCTGTACCTCTCCAAGTTCTTTAAACAGCTCAAGAGTAGAATATACTGTTGCCAATGACATGGTTGGATATCTCCTCTGAATGTTTTTGTGAATCTCATCAACTGTTGGATGGTCCATAGTTCTATTCAGAAATCCTGCTACAGCCATTCTTTGAGGAGTCAATGTCACTCCATTCTCTTTTAGCCTCTCAATTATATTTTTCATACGTTATCCTCTTTAAGATAAGTTAGAATTGATTTTTGTCAATAACTGAATTAAAAATATTATAAATCTATTTTTAATATATTTCTATATTTAGAATGATTATAAACTAAGGTTAATTTTTGTCAAGAGGAAAATAAGAAAAAGAAATTTGGTGTGTGAAAGAGGTTTTTATTATCTCTTAGGGGTTTCCAGGCTACATAAAGAATTATATTCCCTTATTCATTATAGTAGTTCAAAATAAGTATGAACATTTTCCTTCATATTAAATATTCCCTAGCATTTCTTCCAGCTTCGACTTTATTTTCCCAATATCTTCGTTCGCTTTTTTAATATTCATTGGTTTCATAATATCATATGCTCCATCTTCAAAAAATACAGGGACCTTCAGAAGATAATCAATACTATCAGGACATCCAGCAGCAAAAAAGTGACCAGGCCGTCTTCCCTGTTTCACTTTATCTCTTATCTTGTCAAATGTTTTTGTTGAAATAACCAGACCATGTTGGCCTATAAAACTCTTCACCAGATCTCCAGGTTCAAATAAGGTCTTTTTTTCCATATTCATTCTCCATATTTACTTGGTTATAATGGAGAGCATTGAATAGTTTGCAAAACAAGCTTCGGATAAGTCATACAAGAAAAGACCTCATAAGCCTTGTGCACCCTTCGTTGTTATGTTCAATGCAAACAATTATGTGCTCTCCGTAGTAAGTCACCAAGGTGTCGAATAGTTGATTTGTAAAAGATGAACTATTCAACCATGTAACCTCTCAACAATTTTTCTCATAGAGTTTAATTCAGGATCATCAATTTCCTTTAAAAGCCCCTCAAGAGATTGTAGGGAAGGGGAAATATAGACAAGAAATCTATTTTTCCCCTGTACCTTACTCAGATATGAAAAGGCACCCAATATCTGGAGATTTCTCTGAATGGCAATGTATGGATAATATATTGAAAATGAATCGTATATGCCTGGATGTCGCTTTTCAAAAAGTTTGCTATAATAATCATACAGAAAAATTTTTTCTTCTTTTTTCAGCCCTACATAGGGATCGATTAACAAAGAGGCAAGATCATACTGCAGAGGGCCTAAACGCCCGCCCTGCCAATCTATTACCCCTATTTTATCGCCTTTGATGATAAGGTTTCTTGATTGAAAATCCCTATGGAGAAAAAAATTGTTGTCCGCAAGAGAAGCATTATAGGAAAGATATTTAAAGGAGGATTTCAATTCATCCAGATCTTGCTTTAGACCATGGATCCCTTTCAAGAAATAGGTAAGAAAATAATCTGACTCAAATCTTTCCATAGTCAACCTGTCATATCTTTTTGTATGATAACACCATTCAGGGTTAAAACCTTCTTTACCCTTGAGCTGGATCTGTATCAAAAGCTCAATAACCTTTTTATACATTCCTATGCGATTTTTTGAGTTTTGAACAATTTTCTGGAGACTCATTTTACCCAAGTCTTCCATGATAAACCAGCCGTGATCAAGGTCATATCGATAAATACAGGCAACTGGGATTCCCTTTCTAAAAAGATGTTCACCTATCTTTAGATATGAGATGTTCTCTTTTTCTGCATTCTTTTCTATGGGTGGATTAGCCATGATGATAAATGAGTCCTGATTGTTACTCAGGCGATAAAAGATTCTCTTTGAACCGTCACCAGGCAAAATTTCCCAGCTAAATTTGTTAGTATCAACGTAGGTATCATCTATGTATGATTTAACAAATTCTTTTAGATTCATCATTAAAACCAGTTGGCCGTTCACCATTATGAAGTTTATCGGATGGCTACACCACCAATTAGATCTTTTTCTACCACTACACCAGATGTAACGACACTATCAACTACACTCATTCCCTCTTTAATAATCACATCATTCCAGAGAACGGATCTCTGCACAAGGGCATCCCGCTCTATTGAGCTTCTTTTTCCAATGACTACCCAATCTTTTAGGGTTGCACCCGAATCTATGGAGCATTTTTGGTCTATAGCACTATTGCCTGAAGGCAGATAATAGAAATTAGCCCTCAAATAATCGGCTATAGTTCCAATATCAATCCATCTATGACCAGTTGCAACGTAACCCTTAATAGGTTTTTTTAGATCTATCAACGTTTTATACGCGTCTATAATATTATATCTTTTCTTATCAGGGATAAAGCTGAGTACCTCGGGATTTATGACATGCATACCAGTGAAGGCTAATGTCCCCTTTACATTTGTACCTGGGCCGATAGAGAGAATATTCATCTCTTTGTCTACCCTCACCTTATTATATTTAGGGAAGTCATGAAGAACCATAGTTACGAGGTGATTCTTCTTCAAATGGAATTCATAAACATCTCCTAAATCTATATCAGTCAAAATGTCTCCATTCATAACGATAAAGGGGTCATTACCCCAAAAATCCTGGGTGTTTTTAATCCCACCACCTATACCTAAAATTTCTTTCTCGATTCTGATTTCCACCTTTACGCCAAAGGGGTTACCTCCTTTAAAGTAATCACGTATCATCCGACAATGGTGATGGGCATTGATTATTATTTTTTCTACCCCATGGGTTGTAAGAAATTGTATAATCCTATCTATCACAGGCTTATTAACAACTGGCACCAAAACCTTAGGGTAAATGTGGGTCAAAGGCCTCAATCTCTCTCCCGTGCCAGCAGCTAAGATCATTGCTTTCATACTAGTACCTTTTTGATTGCATTTATCTTTCAGTAATTATACATGCATAGAGATCTTTGCACAACCTGACAAGCTTTGTAACCCAAGAAAAGCCCACCCTCTTTAAGGAAATATAAGTTATGCAAAGCTTTCCCATAATAGTGTTTGTTGTTTTCATCGTGTTCATAGGGTTTTAACATAAGAAACTCAAGAAACTCAACAACAAGGAGTGCATAAATTGAACGTAACAAACTCAACAAACTCTTAATGATGAATCCTACACTTGACCTTTCAGAGATTACCCAAAAGATTGGCCGTTTATTTATAGGGGGTATGCCCGGCCCTGAATTGGACACAAATACTATTAGGCTAATAAAAAATTACCATCTTGGCGGCATTATTCTATTTTCTAGAAATATAGAGGAGCCGATTCAACTAGCCCGCCTGTGCAGGGATATACAGAAGGTAGCAATGGAGAATAGCGGCTATCCTCTTTTTCTGGCAATTGATCAGGAGGGTGGTAGGGTAGCCAGACTTAAGCAACCTTTTAGTCAGTTTCCAGGGAATGCAGGCATAGGCGAAAGCCCTAATCCAGAAAAGAACGCCCTTCACTTTGCCAGTACAACTGCCAGGGAAATGTCTCTGGTTGGGCTTAATATGAATATGGCCCCTGTTATTGATGTAGCTCAGGTACATATGGACTCTCATCTTGTAGGACGAAGCTTTTCTCAGGATACTTTGCTGGTAACTAAATTGGGGAAAATAGTTATCAATACCCTGCAGCAAGGCGGTATAATGGCTGTTGCAAAACACTTCCCTGGCTTAGGAAAATCAGATCTTGATCCACACTTACACCTTCCAACTATTCATGCCACTTTTGAAGAGATGGAATCTGTCCATCTCGCTCCTTTTCAAGGTGCCATAGAGGCAAATGTCTCTGCCATAATGAGCTCTCATGCTGTTTATCCAGCCCTTGAACCAGGTATACCAGCAACACTTTCAGAAAAAATTATTACCAATCTCTTGAGAAAAAAGATGCGTTTTTCTGGACTAATTATCTCAGATGATCTGGAGATGGGAGCAATAGCTAAAGAAAGAGGTCTCCCTGAAGGCGCAGCAGATGCCTTTGAGGCAGGTATTGATCTATTACTTATTTGTAAAAGCCAGTCCCTCCTCCTTGACAGTATAGAGTTTATAAGAGATAAGATCTTAAGGGGAGATATTCACTATGAAAGATTAGAGATGTCTTTAGGGAGGATTAACAAATACAAAAAGCGCTTCCTGTACACTCGAAACAGGATATTCTTAAAGGCTGTAAGAGAGTATTTTTTGAGGAATGAGGGAATTGTTTAATTCTTCAATCCCTCATTTCAATTATTCGTGGTTGTAAAAAGGGTGTCAAAAAAAATATCTTTACAAAAAGACGCAATTATCAACAGGGCATGAAAATGAAAGATGCAGATAAAACCAAAGAACAACTCATACATGAACTAGCAGAAATGCGCCTAAAGATTACCAAATATGAGGAATTAGAAACCAAGCTAAAGAAGACCAAGGAGAAACTCGAGCATCAAAAAAAGCATTTAGAATCATTATTTAAATACAGCTCATTAGCCATAGTGACACTTGATGAGAAACAAACTATTATTTCGTGTAACCGAGATTTCGAAAAACTCTTTCAATTTGAAGAATCTGAGATTGTTGGTAAAAATCTCGATAAACTCATCACAGGGCAACAATATATCAAAGATGCTGTATCATATACGAAAGAAACCCTTGAAGGGAAAGCAATTCATGGATACGGGGAACGAAAAAAGAAAGATGGAACCAACATATACGTTGAAATTTTTGGTGTACCAGTAGTCATAGATGGAAAGCTGGTAGGTGCATATGGGATTTATCAAGACATTTCCGAACGAAAGCAGGCAGAGGAGGGACTGCGGGAGAGCGAGGAGCGGTACCGTTCAATTGTGGAATACTCTCATGATGGAATTCTCATTGTAGATGAAAGCTATCGGTTTACTTATGTGAACGAGGAGTTGTGCCGAATATTGGGACGTTCCGCCAAAGAGATCATTGGGCAAGATTTCAGGAAATTCTTGGACGATGAAAGTCGAGAACTCGTTTCCAATCGTTACATTCTTAGACAAAAGGGAGTACAGACCCCGCCGCGGTACGAATTTAACGTCGTTCGCAAGAACGGTGAAAAGAGACGTGTAGAGATAAGCTCTACCGTGATTAAGGATTCAGCAAATAACTTAAAAACGGTAGCTCAGCTTCTTGACATCACCGAGCGTAAACAGGCGGAGGAATTGTTCCGGACATTATTTGATAGATCACCTGTTGGCCTGTTTATTATTCAGGATAGAAAGTTTCAATTAGTAAACCCCCGGTTCCTTCAGCTTACAAGTTACAAAGAAGATGAATTTTTGGGTAAGGATTCTCTCGCCTATGTCCTTCCTGAGGATAAAAATATGGCCAGAAAAAATATTATTAACATGTTAAAGGGGAAGCTTTCACTCCCATTTGAATTCAGGGTTATTAATAAAACTGGTGAAACGAGGTGGATAGAACAGACAATCGCCCCCATTCATTATAATGGAAAACCGGCGGCCTTAGGTTACTATGTGGACATATCCGAGCGCAAGCTTGTAGAGCAAGAGTTAAGGAAAAGTGAAGAACGGTATCGTATGCTTTTTAAGCAATCTCCCCTTGGAATAATGCATTTTGATCAGAAAGGGGTCATTCTTGATTGTAATGAAAAATTTGTAGAAATCATGGGATCTTCAAGGGAAAAACTTATTGGGTTTAATATGCTTAAGTCTTTGCGAGATAAAAGAATGTTGTCAGCAGTTGAGGCGGCTCTGTCAAGAGAGACCGGTTATTACGAAGGTGATTATCTATCTGTTACCGGCGGTAAACTTACGCCTATAAGGGCTATATACAACAGAATTACATCTGAGGACGGAAGCTTTTTAGGCGGTGTGAGTCTTTATGAAGACATCACAGAGCGCAAGCGGGCCGAGGAGGAGTTGCGGGATAGCGAAGAGCGTTTAAAGACCATACTGTATTCAATACAAGCAGGAATTGTGTGCATCAATGCAGAAACACACACGATTGTTGATGCAAATCCTGCTGCTATCGAAATGATAGGTGCTCCTAAGGAGCAGATTATCGGTCATGTGTGCCATAAATATATCTGCCCAGCAGAAAGAGGAAAGTGCCCGATTACTGATTTTGGACAAGAGGTAGATCAAGCAGAGAGAACACTTCTTACAGCAAATGGTAAGGAAATTCCTATCCTAAAAACTGCTACCCCCATTCTATTGAGCGGTCAGGCACATCTGCTTGATATATTTATTGACATCACAGAAAAAAAAGGACTCGAGGCTCAACTCCAACAGGCCCAAAAGATGGAGGCCATTGGCACCTTAGCAGGTGGCATTGCCCATGATTTTAATAATATTCTTCAGGCAATTTTTGGCTACACCGAGATCCTTTTGATAGGAAAGGGGGCAGACAATCCTGACCATGAGAAGCTTGAAGCTATCGAAAAATTTGCCCAGAGGGCCAGTGATCTTACTAAGCAGCTGTTGATTTTTAGCCGGAAAGTGGAAAGTAAACTCAGACCCATGGACCTAAACAAGGAAACTGAACAGGTCTCTAAAATACTTGAGCGAACTATCCCAAAGATGATCAATATTGAATTACACCTGGCGGAAAACCTAAACATCATTAATGCAGATCCTACCCAGATAGAGCAGATTTTGATGAATCTTGGGGTTAATGCCAGGGATGCCATGCCTAATGGAGGCAGACTTATATTTGAAACGGAAGATATTATTTTAGATGAGCACTACTGCAAAATCCATTTAGGATCAAAGCCAGGGCATTATGTTAAGCTTAGTATTTCTGATACAGGCCATGGCATGGATAAAGAGACCCTAAAACATATCTTTGACCCCTTTTACACAACCAAAGAGATTGGAAAGGGAACAGGGCTCGGTTTGGCTATGGTCTATGGCATTGTGAAAAGTCACAATGGATACATCATGTGTTACAGCGAGCCAGATGAGGGCACTATCTTTAAGATCTATTTTCCGGTTATTGAAAAAGAAACAGAAAGAGTGGAGTTAAAAGAAGAAAAGGTTCACATCAAAGGAGGCAACGAGACCATCTTATTAGCGGATGATGAAGAGGCCATCCGAGAACTTGGTAAAGATATCCTTGCCAGGTTTGGGTACACAGTTCTTATAGCCTCTGATGGAGAAACTGCCTTAGAGATCTACCGTGAGAATAAGAAGGAAATCAGTCTGGTGATTTTAGATATAATCATGCCTGGGATGGGTGGAAGGAAATGCCTTAAAGAACTTCTCAAAATAAATCCAGAGTTGAGAATTATTATCGCAAGTGGTTATTCTATGAACGGACCCAGCAAGGAAGTCCTCAAAGCTGGAGCAAAAGGCTTCATTAGCAAGCCTTATAATATCAATCAGATTCTCAAAGCGGTGAGAGAAACGCTGGATAATTGAGGTTTTGCTTTATTTTTAAAATTATTCCTACTTGATGTTTACCAATCAATCTGATACTTTACATCTATTAAAGGTACTCAAGAGCGCTCGTCCTTTCGACAAGGTTGCCTTAATACTATCCGTTTGGTTCGGTGCAGGTCTTTTGCCTGGTATGCCAGGTACTTTTGGCACAGCTGGCGCAATACCTTTATATTTATTAGTCAATTTTTTACACACCAGATACCAAGCGTTATTTTTACTGATAATAATCATAGGGGCAATCTGGTCATCCCATAGAAGCCAATGTATCCTGGGCACGGTTGATCCACACGAAATCGTTATTGATGAGGTAGCCGGGTTTTTATTGAGCATTATTTTTATCCCCTTTACCTTGAGAAACCTGATAGCAGGGTTTTTTCTTTTTCGGTTTTTTGATATTCTCAAACCACCTCCGATAAAAATGATAGAAGAAAAGGTAAAGGGAGGATGTGGGATCGTCCTCGACGATCTCGCAGCCGGTGTATATACATATCTATCTTTACGTTTTTTTCTGTATATACTCGGATGATGGGATTGAGGGATTAGTCGATTCGTAGTGAAGGAATTATGCAAACAGAGATCGTAATCATAGGTAATGAATTGATCTCAGGAAAGACAAGAGATCTTAACGGCTGGTATGCATCAGGCTGTCTTTTGTCTCATGGTCTTGAAGCAAGTGAAATCAGAACGGTTGGCGACAACTACGATACACTTTCTTCTGTGTTGAAATCAGCGGTAAAAAGATCTCATTTTGTGCTTGTTACTGGTGGCTTAGGCCCAACCGAGGATGATCTTACCACCGAGATAGCATCAAAGGCCTTAGATATGCCCCTTTTCCTTGATCAGGCCGTTCTTGATCACATAAAGAATACTACAAAAAAATTAGCCTTACACTGGTCTCCTTCTTTAGAAAAATTGGCTTGGCTTCCAAAAGGGGCTAAAATGTTAGACCCTCAAGGGGAGATGTGTGGTTTTTCAATATTGAAAGGGGACTGTCTCCTATACTTCCTGCCAGGTGTACCTGAGCAGATGAGGGAGCTGATGAATAGGTGTGTTATTCCGGATATTCTGCGAAGATATAAACCAGCCACTGTCCCACGACACAGAATACTGAAAGTCTATGGGTTAAGTGAATCCCGTATTTCAGATGTCTTCAAAGGTCTTAGTCATGAACTGAAGAAGGTAATGTTTGGATTTTACCCTTCCTTCCCTGAAAACCACATCACTATCACAGTCCGGGGCAAAGACGATACAGAGATTGAAAGGGAGTTAAATAGGGCAGAGAAAAAAATCAGGAATCTTTTAGGGCCGTATATGTTTGCATCTGGTGATACAATCATGGAGTCTGTTGTTGGAGAGTTGCTAAAGGAGCGGAAGAAGACGATTTCTGTAGCGGAATCATGCACAGGCGGTCTTATTGGTCATAGGCTTACATCTATAGCAGGAAGCTCTCTTTATTTTGAAAGGGGTCTGGTTGTTTACAGTAACCTATCTAAGGTCGAGATGCTCGGGGTAATGCAACACACCATAGATTCACACGGGGCTGTCAGCGATCAGGTGGTACGGGAAATGGCCGAGGGTGTCAAGAAAATTGCAAAAACTGATATGGGGCTTGCTGTTACAGGAATTGCCGGGCCTTTAGGAGGATCAGAGGATAAACCAGTTGGTACTGTATTTATTGGTCTCTCGGTAGATGGCGAAATATTCTCTGCACAGTATCGCTTTTCAGGGGACAGAGATAAGGTAAAATATAATACTTCAGAGATGGCCCTTGACTGGATAAGGAGATATCTCAATGGGTATCCGTTCATTCCTGGCATTTGAACTTCCAGTTGAGATCAGAGAACAAATCAGGGTTATTTCCAAAGAATTAAAAAAAATGGCCCTGCCAGTGAGATGGGTTAAGGTAGACAACATTCACCTTACTATACTATTTCTTGGCTCTGTTGATGAAGATACAATAAGTGATATAGAAGAAAAGGTGAATGTGGTGGTAAAAGGATTTTCTGCATTCAAGACGAAGCTCAATGCTGTTGGGGTATTTCCACATTGGAAGAGACCGCGGGTTATCTGGATTGGTCTTAATGGAGA
>Ga0307444_1001361_pt1 | contig 10532 bp, 10 predicted proteins | sample SalMarSW160340MG_FD_202145 | JGI IMG/M metagenome (GOLD analysis project Ga0307444, IMG submission 202145) | Salt marsh sediment microbial communities from the Plum Island Ecosystem LTER, Massachusetts, United States - SW1603-40 | ecosystem: Environmental > Aquatic > Marine > Intertidal zone >... | reverse complement strand
ACCCGGAGCTTCGCCGGAAGAGGCGATACGCGCCCCCGTGGATGGGGAGACGACCGGCCGGTTCGAGCTCACCGCCCCCTCACGTGTCGTCGAGCTCCACGTGACGGCGCGCTTGATGTACCGGAAGGCGGACCAGTTCCTGCTCAACTTCCTGTTCGGCGAGGAGTCCGGTCTCACCTCGCCCGTCACCGTCATGTCCGAGGGACAGGCGACGATCCGAGTCGGCTCGGGGTCGGGATAGGGGTGGCGGCAGTCGATGATCCCGGCTCTCCGCTCCATGTCTCGACGCCGGCGGCGTATCGCGCTGACGGCCGCCCTGTTCGTCGGGCTCGCGCTCGTCGGGGCGCTCGCCGTTCTCGGCGCCCTGCGCTCCGGTGAGACCTACACGCCCGGCGAGAGCGTCGAGGGCCTCACGAGCCAGCTGACGCGCGCGCTCCCCGACAATCCGCCCAGGGTGGCGTTTACCGATGTGACCGAGGCCGCCGGCATACGCTTCCGGCACTTCCCGCACCGGCGCACGGGGCAGTTGCCGGAGGACATGGGCTCCGGGGCCGCGTGGGGCGATTACGACGACGACGGCTGGCCGGATCTCTTCCTCGTCGACGTGGCGCGCCCCCTTCCCGGGAGGGAAGGGGACGACGCAGGGGTGGAACGCTCGGCCCCCGGCCGCTCCGTCCTGTACCGGAACCTGGGGGACGGGACCTTCCGCGACGTCACCGACTCGGCCGGCATCGAGCACCGCGCACAGGGAATGGCCGCCGCCTGGGGGGACTACGACGGGGATGGACGGATCGACCTCGTCGTGACCGCGTTCGGGGAGAACGCGCTGTATAGGAACGAAGGCGACGGCACCTTCAGCGACCGGACCGCGGCCGCCGGCCTCGCCGGGCTGGTCGGGTTCTGGAGCGGCGCGGTGTGGGGGGACTACGACGGCGACGGCGATCTGGATCTCTACGTGACCGGCTACGTCCGCTATTCCCCGGGCGCCGGAGCCGGCGCGTCGGCGCTCCAGTACGACGTCGAGGTCCCGGCCAGCCTCAACCCCTCCGCGTTCCGCCCCGAGCGCAATCTGCTGCTCGAGAATCGGGGAGACGGGACGTTCCGGGACGTGGCCGAGCGCGCGGGCGTCGCGGGGCTGGAGGGTCGGTCCCTGGGTGCGGTGTGGGCCGACTTCGACGAAGACGGCCGGCTGGACCTCTATGTCGCCAACGACCTGTCCGACAACGCGCTGTATCGGAACCGTGGAGACGGCACGTTCGAGGACGTGAGCCACCCCGCGATGGTGGCGGACTATCGCGGTGCGATGGGACTCGCCGTGGGGGACTGGGACGGCGACGGCGACATGGACCTGTTCATCACGCACTGGATCGCGCAGGAGAACGCGTTGTTCAGCAACCGGCTGCGCGACGGAGCCGGCTCCGGCGGATCCGTGGACGGACGGTCTGCCCGGCCGCTCCAGTTCATCGACGAGGCCGACCGCTTCGGACTCGGACAGGTGGCGCTCGACTACATCGGGTGGGGCACGTCGTTCTTCGACTACGACAACGACGGTCGGCCCGACCTGTTCGTGGTGAACGGCAGCACGTTTCCGCGGAAGGACCGGCCGGAGCTCCTGGAGCCGATGAAGGATCAGCTGTTCTGGAACCGGGGTCCCTCCGAGGGCTTCTTCGATGTCTCGCCGGTCGCCGGCGAGCACTTCGCCCGCTCGCTCGTGGGCCGCGGGGCCGCGTTCGCGGACTACGACCGGGACGGCGACGTGGACGTTCTCGTCATGAACCACGGCGCCGCGCCCGCGCTCCTTCGAAACGACGGGGGGGACCGGGCGGGACGCTGGATCCATGTCGAGCTCCGCGGCCGCCGACTCTCGCCGCCCGTGGGAGCCCGCTTGCGGCTCGTCGCCGGGGACGCGACCCAGGTGCGCTGGATCGGGTCGCAGAGCTCCTACCTGTCGCAGAACAGCCCGAGCGAGCACTTCGGCCTCGGGGACCACGACGTAGTCGACACGCTGGAGGTGACCTGGCCCGATGGCGAGCGGCAGACGTGGACCGGCATCCCGGCCGACCGGGCGGTGCGGCTGGTCGCGGGCGAAGCCGAATGGGCGGAGCTGTGGGCGCCGGAGCCCGTGGGTGGGGCACCCGACGGCGACAGACCGCCCGCGGCGTCCGGCGGCGGTGCCGAGCCGGTCCCCCGTGAGGCCGTTCTCAGCTTCTGGGGTCATTACCGGTCCGCCACGCGGCTGCGGGTGGCCGGACGATTGGAGGAGGCCGGGCGGGCCTACGAGGCGGCGCTCGCCGTGGACGGCTCGCACGAGGATGCGCTCTATTACCTCGGCAGCGTGCGCCTCGCTCTGGGACGCGTGCAGGAGGCGAGGGAGGTTCTCGACCGCCTCGTCCGGGTGAACCCCCGCAGCGGACGGGGCCATGCGCAGCTCGGCATCCTCGACGCGTGTCCCGACGCCGGGGTGCGGCCGGATCTCGACCGGGCCGCCGCCTCCTTCGAGCGCGCGTGGGCGATCAACCGCGAGCAGACCGGGGTCCCGCTGTGGCTCGGGATCATCTCGCTGGAACGGGGGGACTTGTCGGGGGCTCGGCGCCGCTTCGACGAAGTGCTCGGATCGGATCCTCACAGCGTGGTGGCGAACTACTTCGGTGGATACACGGCCTGGGCGGAGGGGAGGGGCGACGAGGCCATACGCCGGGCCTCGGCGGCCGTCGAGGGTCTGGCGGGAGAGCGATCCGTCGAGCCTGGACTCCGCGAGGGCGACACACGCGCGTCACCCGCCGTGTTCGCCGCCGCCATGAGCTGCAAGTGGCTGGAGGAACGACTCGCCCCGCTCGCCGAGCGAGCGGCGCCCGCCTCCTCTCTCTCGAAGGCTGACGTCGACGAGCTCTACCGGGGCCTGGACGTCTCCCTCGAGACGCTCCGCCGGGGTGTCCGGCGGTCCGGCCCGGGCGGTGGTCGCTGACGGGAGCGCGCGTCTACGCGGGCCGGCGCGCACCACAGTCGAGACATCCTGCTCTCGCCCGCCCGCCCGCCTCCGCACCGTTGCCCGGGGCCCGCTACGGCCCTAAACTTAGCGGCTGGGTAGAAATCGGGTCAGGGCGGCAACGGCCATTCTCGAGACGCGGGGTCATCGCGTCTCTTTGCGTGTGCGGGCCCCGCCGGTCCCGCGACCGAACGGCTGGCGGGGGGTCAACGGCAGGCGGATGTTCGAACGGCTGAGCGACCGGCTCGACGGCGTGCTCGGGAAGTTACGTCAGCGCGGCGTCATCACGGACAAGATGCTCGCGGAAGGGCTGCGCGAGGTACGGCGCGCCCTCCTCGAGGCGGACGTCAACTACGAGGTCGCGCGCACGTTCCTCGCGAAGGTCGAGGAGCGCGCGCTGGGCGAGAACGTCCTCGCGTCCGTGCGGCCGGGCGACCAGATCGTCAAGATCGTGCACGACGAGCTCGTCGTGCTCCTCGGGAGCGATCCGCGGGCGTCCGCCGAAGCCCCTGTGCCGCCGACGGTGTTCATGCTCGTGGGGCTCCAGGGCTCGGGGAAGACGACCACCGCGGCGAAGCTGGCCCGCCGTCTGAAGGTGGGGGGCGAGCGGCCCGCGCTCGTGGCCTGCGACCCGTACCGCCCCGCGGCGGCCGAGCAGCTCGAGACGCTGGCGAAGGCGATCGATGTGCCGCTGGTGGCGCGTCCGGAGGGGGGGGAGGGCGAGGACATGGCCGACCTGGCCGGCGCCGCGCTCGACGAGGCGCGGCGCGACGGCGCGAGCCACGTGCTGCTCGACATGGCGGGCCGGCTCCAGGTCGACGAGGAGCTCATGGACGAGCTCCGGCGGGTGAAGGAGCGCGTGCGTCCCGACGAGGTGTTTCTCGTGGCCGACGGCATGACGGGCCAGGAGGCGGTGCGGATCGCTCGGGGGTTCCACGACACCGTGGGGCTCACGGGCGTGATCCTCACCAAGATGGACGGGGACGCCCGCGGAGGCGCCGCTCTGTCGATCTTCGGCGTTCTGGGGGTCCCGATCCGCTTCGTGGGGGTCGGGGAGCGCCCCGAGGACCTGATGGCGTTCGACGCGCGCCGCATGGCCGGCCGCATCCTCCAGATGGGAGACATCGTGGGGCTCGTGGAGCGGGCCCAGCAGACGATCGACATGGAGGAGACGGCGCGGCTCGAGGAGAAGGTGCTGGGCCGCGGCGAGTTCGACCTCGAGGACTTCCTCCGGTCGATCCAGCAGATCCAGAAGATGGGCCCCCTCAAGGGGCTCCTCAAGATGATCCCCGGGGTCAAGTCCAGCATGCTGGACCAGACCGAGGTGGATCCACGACGCGTGCGGCATCTGGAGGCCATCATCCTCTCGATGACGCCGGAAGAGCGCAGAAGGCCGCAGATCCTGAACGGGTCGAGACGGGCGCGGATCGCCCGCGGCTCGGGCAGGCCGGTCCACGAGGTGAACCGGCTGCTCCAGCAGTTCGAGGAGATGCGGAAGATGATGAAGCAGATGGGGAAGCTCGCCCCGCAGCTCATGGGCAAGGGGCCGGGCGATCTGAGCCGCCTGATCGGGTGATCGGGACATGCGAGCGCCCCGGGGGGCGTGCGACAGGAACGACAGGATAACGGAATGGCGACGAGCATTCGTTTGAAGCGGGTCGGCGCGAAGAAGGAGGCGTCGTACCGCATCGTGGTAGTCGATTCGCGCGAGGGGACGTCGGGGGCGTCCGTCGAGCGACTGGGTCTCTACAACCCCCGCACGCGGCCCTCCCTGATCCGGGTGAACGCGGCCCGGACGCTGTACTGGCTCCACGAGGGCGCCGAGCCGAGCGACACCGTGCGGTCGTTGCTCAGGAAGACGGGCATCTGGAAGCAGTTCCACGACGGCGTGACCGGCGAGGGGCTCGAGGAGGAGATCGTGTTCCTGGGCCCCGCGGCCGACGCGCGGGGCACGTCGCAACGGCCGATGCCCACCGACCGGCCCGCGGAGGCCGAAGCGGCACCGGCCGGGAAGGGCGGGAAGGCGGCCGCGAAGCCGGCGAAGTCCGACGCGGAAGCGGCGTCGGAAGCCGAGGAGGCTCCCGCCGCGGAGACCGAGGAGGCTCCGGTCGCGGAGGCCGAGGAAGCTCCGGCCGCGGAGGCCGAGGAGGCGGAGGCTGAGGCCACGGCGGAAGCCGAGCCCGTGGGCGAAGCCGCCGACGAGGCCGAGGAGCGCGAGGCGGAAGCGGACGAGGAGGCTCCGGCCGCGGAGGCCGAGACCGCGGAGGAGGCCGAGCCCGTGAGCGAAGCCACCGCCGAGGCCGAGGAGCCCGAAGCGGAAGCGGACGAGGAGGAGAAACCCTGAGGTGACCGATGAGCCCGTGATCGTCGCCCGGATCGCCCGGGCTCACGGGATCCACGGCGCCCTGCTCCTCGTCGGCGAGACCGATCGTCCGGAGGCGCTGTTCCAGGCGGGACGGCGCCTGCTGATCGTGGGCGACGTCCCCGACGCGCCGCCGTCGATCCGCCTCGAGGCCGCGCGACCACACGGGAAGCGGTGGCTGGTGACCGTGGAAGGGGTGCCGGACCGGACGGCTGCCGAGCGTCTGCGGGGGCTCGATCTCGCCGTTCCGCGCTCCGAGCTCCCCGAGCTGGACGAGGGGGACTACCTGCTCGGTGACCTGGTCGGTCTGGCGCTCGTGGAGGGCGGCCGCCGGCTCGGGAAGGTCACCGACGTGTACGAGCTGCCCGCCGGGCCGATGCTGGCCGTGGACGTGGACGGGCGGGAACGCCTCGTCCCGTTCGACGCCGGCTTCGTTGCATCGGTGGACTTCGAAGCGGGCGAGATCCACGTCGAGCTGCCGCAGGGCCTGCTCGAGCTCTAGCTTCCCGCAGCCCGGCACGCCCGGATCGTGCCACCGGAGGGCCGGGCGCGGAGTCGACGGCCCCGGTCGCGGCGAGCTCCGGACACCTGGATCGATCGGTTGCAACATGCGGATCAACGTCCTCACGATCTTCCCCGAATACCTGCGGAGCCCCCTGGAGTTGTCCATCCCGGGGCGCGCCCGCGCGGCGGGGCTCGTCGAGTACCGGCTCGTGGACCTCAGGGAGCACACGCACGACCGGCACCGGACGACCGACGACGAGCCGTTCGGCGGCGGTGCCGGGATGGTGATGAAGCCGGAGCCCTTCTTCGAGGCGCTCGACGCGCTGGCCCCGGCCGGACCGGTCGTGTCGCTCACGCCGCGCGGGCGTCCGTTCGACCACGACACCGCGGTCCGCTGGGCGCTCGAATCCGAGCTCACCCTGCTGTGCGGCAGGTACAAGGGAATCGACCAGCGCGTGATCGACGCGCGGGTGGACGAGGAGGTCTCGATCGGCGACTACGTGCTGAGCGGTGGCGAGCCGGCGGCCCTGGTGGTGATCGACGCGGTCGTGCGCCTCCTGCCGGGCGCCCTCGGCGACCACGAGTCGGCCGCTTCGGATTCGTTCTACGACGGCCGGCTGTCGGCGCCGGTCTACACCCGGCCCGCCTCGTACCGGGGCCTCGAGGTGCCCCCCGTGCTGCGCTCGGGCGACCATGTGCGCGTCGCGAGCTGGCGCGAGCGGGAGGCGCTCCGGGCCACACGCCGGACGCGGCCGGATCTGCTCGATGGAGAGGGCGCCGACTGACGGGACGCCCGCCCGCGACGCGGAGTCGCCGGGCCGGTCGAGCGACCCGGGGATCCGGGGCCGCGGGGCCGTGTCCCCCTGCCGTAACGGGCACACGTCGCATATATTATCAGGCTTCGGAAAACAGGGGGGAAAGGACACCGGGATGGACCCGAGGATCGCACAGATCGAGAAGGAATACATGCGGAGGGACCTCCCCTCGTTCGCCCCCGGCGACACCGTGCGCGTCCGCGTGAGGGTCAGCGAGGGCGGCAAGGAACGCGTCCAGTCGTTCGAGGGCGTGTGCATCGGTCGCCGCGGCGCCGGCGTCAACGCGACCTTCACGCTGCGTCGCGTTTCGGGCGGTGTGGGCGTCGAGCGCATCTTCCCCCTCCATTCGCCGTGGATCGCGGGGCTCGAGGTCGTGCGCCGCGGGGACGTGCGCCGCGCCAAGCTCTACTACCTGCGCGAGCGCCGCGGCAAGCGAGCGCGGGTGCGCGAGCGCAAGTGGTGGCTGGGCCGGGGCGAGGCCGAGCGGGCCGGAATCGTCCCCGGGTCGGAGCTCGAGGATCTCGCCGAGGACGAGGATCTCGCCGAGGACGAGGATCTTGCCGAGGGCCCGGACCCCGACACGGCGTCCGGGGTGGATGACGGCGAGCCCGAGGAAGACCGCGCCGCGACGGCAGAGGCGGCCACCGAGTAACACGCCGGGAGGCGTCGATCACAAACAGGACGCGTCGCGAGCCCGACACCGCCCCCCTCGACTACGAGCGAGAGGGGTGGACGTCGGGCTCTCGCGTCGTGGTGGGGATCGACGAGGTGGGGTACGGGCCGGTGGCCGGCCCGGTGGTGGTCGGCCTCGTCGCGCTCCACGAGGAGCAGCAGTTCGAAGGCGCCACCGACAGCAAGCTGCTCACGCCGGAGCGCCGCGAGGAGCTTGCGGTGCGGATCCGCGGCGAGTGCCGGGCGTGGTGCGTGGCCGCGGCGTCGGCGCGAGAGATCGAGCGCCTGAACGTGCGCGGGGCCGCGATCCTGGCCATGCGGCGGGCGCTCGCCCGGCTTCCGTTCGAGGCCGACCTGATCCTGGTGGACGGGAATCCCGTCCGCGAGCTGGGGCGTCACCGTGCCATCGTGGGCGGCGACCGCCGCTCCCACTCGATCGCCTGCGCCTCGATCATCGCGAAGGTGACCCGCGACGAGCTCATGCGGCGGCTGGATCCCAGGTATCCTCAGTACGGATGGGCCTCGAACAAGGGGTACCGGACGCGCGGGCACATGCGGGCCATTCGTCGCCACGGCCCCACGCCGCACCACCGGCGAACCTTCCACGGCGTCCTCCAGACCGAGCTCGACATCTGAGCCGTGCGGCGCCGCCGCCGGCTCAGCGTCGATCGCGCGTGGCAGCCGCGTCCGGCGTCGGCGGGGCGCTCGCGGCCTCTCCCCGTACCGGCGCCGGGAGTACCGCTGGGCCTCCTTGCCGCGCGGGTTGCCGAACCGCCACCCCGGCCCCACCATTCCGCGGCGTGCGGTACCTCCCTCCGTCCCGCGGGGTATCCCACCCCACCGGACCGGGTAGCTCAGTCGGTAGAGCAACGGACTTTTAATCCGTAGGTCGTGGGTTCGATCCCCACCCCGGTCATCCCGGTTCCGGTCCCTGTGGCGGCACCGCACCCGCCGGCCCGGACTTTGCATCAAAAAGTACTTGACAGCGCCAAAGGAGCATGCGAGATTCGGACGCCATGACACGACCTTCGTTCGCCAGACCGACATCGGAGCCGATCCCCCTCAGCCATCGGGCGATGGAGGACCTCGGCTTCATCCGTCGCACCATGGAGAACGGCAACGCCTTCACCGCGGTGCCGGGGTGGGGCGGAATGGGGATGGGGGTGACGGCGCTGGTCGCCGCGGCGGTCGCCTCCGGTCGTGCGACCCCCGAAGGCTGGCTCGGCGTGTGGGCCGTCGAGGCGGTGATCGCCGCGCTCATTGGCGGGTGGGCGATCGATCGGAAGGCGCGGCGCGTCGGCCTGCCCGTCCTCACGGGAGCCGGTCGCAAGGTCCTGCTCGGCTTCGCGCCTCCGGCGCTGGCCGGGGTCGTCCTCACTCTGGCGCTGTGGCGCGCCGGCGTGCCCGGCATGATCCCGGGGGCGTGGCTCCTCCTGTACGGAGCCGCGGTGGTCGCCGCGGGGATCTTCTCGGTCCGGGTCGTCCCGGTCATGGGCGTGTGCTTCATGGTGCTGGGAGCCCTCGCCCTCCTCGTGCTGCCGGGCGCCGGGGACGCGCTGATGGCCGTGGGCTTCGGGGGGCTCCACATCCTGTTCGGTCCGATCATCGCCAGGAGGTACGGTGGCTGAGCCGGCCCGGTCACGGGACGAGGGGGGTTCTCGACAGCCGGCCCGGGGAGCGAACGTGCACCGCGCCGCCGAGCTCGAAGCGAGCAATCCGGTGGGACTGAACCAGCTCATCCACGGGCGGGTCCGCCTCGGCATCGTCAGCGCGCTGGCGGTGGAGGAGTCTCTGACCTTCAACGAGCTCAAGGAGCGGCTGGAGACCTCCGACGGCAACCTCAGCGTGCATGCGCGCCGGCTCGAGGAGGCCGGCTATCTAGAGGTCACCAAATCGTTCGAGCGCCGCATGCCCCGCACGGACTACCGGCTCACGGCCGCCGGGCGGAAGGCGCTCGAGCGGTACCTGGACCACATGGAGGCGTTGATCGAGCGCGTGCGGGAGTAACGCGCGGATCGGGACGGTTCTCTTTTTTTGAGAGGTAACTTTGTGAATTCAAGTACTTTGCACGCATCGAACACAGATCGCGACGGACCGCGGGCAGGGCCTCGCCTCGCCGTTGCGGAGACGGGCGAGACGCCACGGCCCGGGCGCCTTCACGTCGCGATCATCATGGACGGCAACGGCCGCTGGGCGCAGCGGCGGGAGTGCCCGAGGCAGGTGGGCCACGTGGCGGGGACGGCCGCGGTGCGGCGCACGGTCGAGGCCGCCCCGGGGCTGGGGATCACGACGCTGACGCTGTACGCGTTCTCGGCCGACAACTGGCAACGGCCGCGCTCGGAGGTCGACCACCTCATGGAGCTGTTCCAGAGCTACCTCCGCTCCGAGTACGGCCGCTGCGTCGAGCACGGCGTGCGGCTTAGCGTGATCGGGCGGCGGGACAGGTTGTCCGCGGGCCTCCGGGACGCCATCGACGTGGCCGAGTCGCGCACGCGCGGGAGGACCCGTCTCCACCTGCGGATCGCCATCGACTACTCGGCACGGGATGCCGTGGTGGCCGCCGCCGCGTCGCTCCGGACGACCGTCCCTCTATCACGCGAGCTGTTCGGGCGCGCTCTGGCGCGGGCCGTGAACGCTCCGCCGGGCACCCCCGATGTCGATCTGCTCATCCGCACCGGTGGGGAACGTCGCCTGAGCGACTTTCTCCTGTGGGAATCCGCCTACGCCGAGCTCGTGTTCACCGACCGGCCGTGGCCCGATTTCACCGCCGACGACCTCGAGTCCGCCGTCCGCGAGTTCACCCATCGAGAGCGTCGCTTCGGCGGCCTCGGCGGCCCGGCCGACGAACCCACGACCCTCCACCTGCAGAAGGGATGATCGGATCATGAGCACGAACAAGTGTCAGATGCCCGTAACGACCATCGTCGCCGCGGGCGTGGGGCTGGGCTTCGCCGCGGACTCGCTGCTCCGAGCGCCGGGCGGCCCCGGACTCAACCTCGCCCTCCTGTTCGTCGGGCTCGCGGCCTCGCTGGTGCTCGTATCCCGGCAGGGAGGGCCCCGCATCGGCCCGGAGGCATCGATCCTGATGGCCGTCGGCGTGCTCTCGGGTGCCGGACTCCTGTGGCGGGGCTCGGAGCTTCTCCGCCTGCTCGCGTTCGGGGCGGCGGCGGCGGCGTTCGCCCTCCCCGCCCTT
>Ga0307444_1001357_pt1 | contig 10573 bp, 7 predicted proteins | sample SalMarSW160340MG_FD_202145 | JGI IMG/M metagenome (GOLD analysis project Ga0307444, IMG submission 202145) | Salt marsh sediment microbial communities from the Plum Island Ecosystem LTER, Massachusetts, United States - SW1603-40 | ecosystem: Environmental > Aquatic > Marine > Intertidal zone >... | reverse complement strand
TGCAAAGGGCAGCGTCGCCACCCGTAGCGAAAAGGCGTGGTTTCGCTCAGCAGGCGTCGTGGCATCGATCAGGAACAGGCTTACGTTGACCAGGTACAATGCCATTCCGGCACCACCGATCAAGTACGTAGCCAAGATCCACGCCTCGCGCAGTCCTGGGGGAGGCGCCAGCAGCGGCAGCAGCCCGTTGCCAAGCAGAGACAGCACGATGCCCACCGTCATGGCGCGAACGCTGCCCCACCGTTTGCCCAGGGCACTGGCGGGCAGGGAGAACAGAAGGTTGGCCAAGGGCGACATCGCGTTGACCACGCCGATGAACTGCGTCCCATAACCCAGGCGCAGGAGGTACAGGTTCAGCAGCACGCCGTAGCTGCCGCCCGAGACGGTCAAACCCAGCAGTGCGGAACCGAGCAAGCACAGCCGCACGCTCTTGTTGAGGGAGCGAAACGACCGGGCATACGAACCGAGTGTCAGAGTTGCCATCAAGCTATCCATTCCTGCTACGGCGGTCCGTTCTCCCGCGCTGCCGAGGATAAGCGTACCAACCACTTCCCTGCACGGCACGACGGAAGCCAGTATCCGCCACCCGTCGGGCATGCTATCACAAAGCCCTGGAGGCAACAAACTGGGCGCGGCTGACAGGGCTCGGGTCGCTGGCTGAGACTGCGCTTTTGACAACGCCTTGCTTGTGTGGTATACGTTGGGCATTGTGAAACATGTTTCCCACGCAGTCCCTGTCGGCTGTAACAAGCCGGGCGAGGAGAATCGGGCGTGATCCCCATAGCTGATGAGATCCGCAGCCGGCGCGTCCCGCTGGTCACGTACGCCTTGATCGCGATCAACGCGCTGGCCTTCCTGTTCGAGCTCTCCCTCGGCCGGGAGCTGGATGCCTTCCTGATGAGCTTTGGGGCCGTGCCAGCGCGGATCACGAGCCCTTCGAGCGGCCCACTCGTCTACATCACCCTGCTGACCTCGATCTTCCTGCACGGTGGCTGGATGCATCTGATCGGCAACATGCTCTACCTGGGCATCTTTGGCGACAATGTCGAAGATGCGATGGGGCGCGGCTGGTATCTGCTCTTTTACCTGGCAGCAGGCATAGCGGCGGGGCTGGCACAGGTCGCGATCGCGCCCTCTGCATCGATGCCTGCCATCGGCGCGAGCGGCGCGATCGCAGGCGTCCTGGGCGTATACCTGGTGCTCTACCCTACCGCCCCGGTGCGAGTCCTGATCCCGATCTTCTTTTTCGTGCGGATGGCGCGACTTCCAGCCGTCCTAGTGCTCGGGATGTGGTTCGTGATCCAGTTGTTCAACGGCGCCTTGACCCTCGGCGTTCGCACAATGTCCACTGGGGGGGTGGCGTGGTTCGCACACATCGGGGGCTTTGCCAGCGGCCTGCTCATTGGCGCCGCACTCCGCATCGCCAGGGCGCCACGACGGCCGCAGCCGCCAGGTCCATTGTCCTATCGCCGTTAGTAGGGAACACGGGCAGGAACGGGAGGGAGCTTGTTGAGCGAGACAAAGCAGCGCCTGTGCCCTGGCACCTAGTACAGAGGAGGCCCACGGTGAACTCTCGCGAACGCGTACAGATCGCCATCGAACACGAGGACCCAGACCGTGTCCCACTCGACCTTGGGGCAAGCGCGGTGACGGGGATCCACGTCAGCAGCGTCTACCAACTGCGCCAGGCGCTGGGTCTCGACGCCCCCGGCACCCCGGTCAAGGTCGTCGAACCCTACCAGATGCTTGGCGAGGTCGAGCCGGACCTGATGGGTGCGCTCGGCGTGGATGTCGTCGGCCTCGCCAGCGAGAAAACGCTCTTTGGCTTCAAGAACGAGGGCTGGAAGCCGTGGACGCTCTTTGACGGCACGCCCGTGCTGGTGCCAGAGGGTTTCAACACCGAGCCCGAACCGAGCGGTGACATCCTCATGTACCCGGAGGGAGACAAGTCTGCCCCGCCGAGTGGGCGCATGCCCGAGGGCGGCTATTACTTTGATACCATCATCCGCCAGCCGCCGCTGGATGAGGACCGGCTCGACGTGCGCGACAACCTTGAGGAATTCGGACCGATCGGCGACGAGGAACTGGCCCATTTCGGGCAGGAGGCCGAGCGCTTGTTCCGGGACACGGACAAGGCCATCCTAGCCAACTTTGGGGGAACAGCCTTTGGCGACATTGCGCTCGTGCCCGCCCCCTGGCTCAAGCATCCCAAGGGCATCCGCGACGTAGCCGAATGGTACATCAGCACAGTCGCGCGTCGTGATTACGTCTACGAGGTGTTCGAGCGCCAGTGCGAGCTGGCCCTGGCCAACCTGGAGCGGATCTACCGGGTCGTCGGCAACCGGGTGAGCGCCATCTTTGTCACGGGGACAGACTTTGGCACGCAGAAAGGCCCCTTTCTCTCCAGGCAAACGTACCGCGAGCTCTTTATGCCCTTCCACCGGCGCGTGAACGATTGGGTGCACGACAACACGGCGTGGAAGACGTTCACCCACACCTGCGGGTCGGTGGTCGCCCTGCTTCCCGATTTCATCGAGGCCGGCTTTGACATCCTCAACCCGGTCCAGTGCTCGGCGGCAGGCATGGATCCGCAGCGATTGAAGGACCGTTTTGGTCGAGAGATCGTTTTCTGGGGCGGCGGGGTCGACACGCAGCACACGCTCCCCTTTGGCTCGCCAGACGACGTGCGGCGCGAGGTGCGCGAGCGCATCGAGATTTTCCGTCCGGGCGGCGGGTTCGTGTTCAACGCCATCCACAACGTCCAGGCCCGCGTACCGGTCGAGAACCTCGTCGCACTCTTTGAGGCCGTACGAGACTACCGCGATTACCCGTAGAGGCGCGGATTACGTGGTCTCTACACCGTAGGGGCGGGACTCTGTGCCCGCCCGGAGGTCGGCCACGAACGAGCGTGCCTTGTGGAAAGCGAAAGGACGTATGTGCAACCCCAAGTGATCGCGATCGGCGAGCTCTTGGTCGAGGTTATGCGCCAGGGACTCGACCAGCCGCTCTCAGAAGCAGGCACCTTCGCCGGTCCCTTCCCGAGCGGCGCACCGGCCATCTTTGCCGATGCCGTGGCTCGCCTCGGCACGCCGGCAGGGTTCATCGGCGTTGTTGGCGCCGATGCATTTGGCGAGTGCGTCGTGGGACGCCTGCGACGGGATGGTGTGGACACGAGTTACGTCGGCCAGGCACCGGGCTACACCACCGGGATCGCCTTTGTCTCGTATCGCAGCGATGGCAGTCGCAGCTTTCTCTTTCATCTGCGACAGTCCGCGGCTGCTCTGCTCTCCCCTGCTGACGTCGATCCAGGATACGTGAGCGAGGCGGCATTCCTGCACGTCACCGGATCGGCACTCTCGTTCAGTGAGAGCGCTCGCCAGGCCTGCTACGCAGCCGTCGCGGCCTGCAAGCGTTCGGGTAGACAGATTAGCTTTGACCCGAACATCCGTCCCGAGCTGTTGGGCGTAGAACGGGTGCGTGAGATCTGCGCACCTGTGCTCGAGCAGTGCGACCTGCTGCTCCCGAGCGGGGAAGAGGCGACGATGCTCACCGGCGACGCGGATGAGCGAGAGGCGTGCCGTGCCCTGGTCGCGCGCGGGATCCCGATCGTCGCCCTCAAGCAGGGCGCCCGTGGATCGACCGTCTTCACTGCGCGAGGGGCGATCGAGGCAGAGCCGATTTCGGTCGAGGAGGTCGACCCGACGGGTGCCGGCGACTGCTACGGTGGCGCCTTTGTCGTCGGCCTGCTGGAGGAATGGGATCTGGAACGAGTCGCGCGCTTTGCCAACGTCGTAGGCGCGCTCGCCGTGACGCACAAAGGCCCGATGGAGGGGGCGCCCACGCGTGCAGAAGTGCTGGCGAGGATGTGAGGACAAGCAAAGGAGAATCCACATGGTGCAGCAAGAAAAGGCCCTGCCCTATCAAGATCCCTCACTGCCCGTCGAAGAGCGGGTGAAGGACCTCGTTTCTCGCATGACGCTGGAGGAAAAGGTCGCGCAAACCCTGAACGCCTCGCCTGCCATCGAGCGGCTGGGCATACCCGAATACGACTGGTGGAACGAGTGCCTGCACGGGGTGGCCCGCGCCGGGACCGCCACCGTATTCCCGCAAGCCATTGGCCTAGCCGCAACGTGGAACACGGACCTGATGGCGCGCGTGGCGGTGACCACTTCGGACGAGGCGCGCGCCAAGCACCACGAAGCGCTGCGCCAGGGCGAGCATGGGCGATACACGGGCCTCACCTTCTGGTCGCCCAACATCAACATCTTTCGCGACCCGCGCTGGGGAAGGGGCCAGGAAACCTACGGCGAAGATCCCTACCTCACCGCTCGCATGGGTGTCGCGTTCGTCAAGGGCTTGCAGGGCGATGACCCCAAGTACCTGAAGCTGGTGGCGACCCCCAAGCACTATGCCGTGCACAGCGGGCCCGAGCACGACCGCCATCATTTCGACGCCCGGGCCAGCGAGCGCGACGCGCGCCAGACCTACCTGCCCGCGTTCAAGGCCTGCATCGTCGAAGCCAAGGCGTACTCGATCATGGGCGCCTACAACCGCACCAACGGCGAACCGTGCTGTGCCAGCCCGACGCTGTTGGAGCAGATCCTGCGCAAGGAATGGGGCTTTGAGGGCTATGTCGTTTCCGACTGTGGGGCCATCGCCGACATCCACCTGCACCATAAGGCAGTCGAGACCCCAGAAGCAGCAGCGGCGCTGGCGGTCAAGATGGGGTGTGAGCTCAACTGTGGCCGTACCTACGGGGCACTGCTCAAGGCGGTCGACAAGGGACTGCTCTCAGAAGAGGACATCGACCGGGCGGTCGAGCGGCTGTTCACCGCCCGCCTCAAGCTGGGCATGTTCGATCCTCCCGAGATGGTACCCTATGCGCAGATCCCGTACAGTGTCAACGACAGCCCCACCCACCGGGAGCTGGCGCTGCAGGCAGCGCGCGAGTCGATCGTGTTGCTCAAGAACGACGGCCTCCTGCCACTCAACCGTCACGCGCTGCGCTCCGTCGCCATGATCGGCCCGAATGCTGACGACGTGGAGGTCGTGCTGGGGAACTATAACGGGACCCCCTCATCCGCAGTGACGCCGCGCGCCGGTCTCGCGGCCAAGCTAGGCCCAAAGGTCGAGGTACGCTATGCCAAGGGAAGTGGCGTGATCCAGGGCTCCGTCGTGGACACGATGGAGGCCGCCGAGGCAGCGCGTGAGGCAGACGTGGTGATCGCGTGCGTCGGCATCTCCCAGCTCCTGGAGGGCGAAGAGGGCCAGCGCATGAGCGAGGGCATCAGCCAGGGAGACCGCTCCGACCTCGACCTCCCGAGCGCGCAGCAAGAGCTGCTGCAGGCCATCCACGCCGTCGGCAAGCCGCTGATCGTCGTCCTGATCAACGGCAGTGCCCTGTCGGTGAACTGGGCAAACGAGTACGCCAATGCTGTCATCGAGGCCTGGTACCCGGGCGAGGAAGGGGGTACGGCCTTGGCTGAGGTGCTGCTCGGCGAGTACAACCCCGGTGGGCGGCTGCCCGTCACCTTTTACCGCTCCGTCGAGGACTTGCCGCCGTTTACCGACTATGACATGGAGGGCCACACCTACCGCTATTTCCGCGGTGCGCCGCTCTATCCGTTCGGGTATGGACTCTCCTACACCCAGTTCGCGTACACGGACCTCAAGATCGGTCCGCAAGAGGCAGGCCCCGAGCAAGAGATCCAGGTCGAGGTCAAGGTCACCAACGTGGGCTCGCGCGCCGGAGACGAGGTCGTGCAGCTCTATGTAACCGACCTGGAGGCGTCTGTGCCCGTTCCGATCCGCGAGGTTGCCGGGTTCAGCCGGATCCACCTATCTCCAGCCCAGACCAAGACAGTGCGCTTTACGATCGCCCCAGAGCAGTTGTCGCTGATCAGCGATGAGGGCGAGCGCGTGATCGAGGCAGGCGATTTTCAGGTTGCCGTCGGCGGGTGCCAGCCGGGGTTCGAGGCCCTCTGTGGCAGCAGCACCCACGTGCTGACAGGGCGCGTCACCGTTACTGGAGACCGTGTCCTGCCCGCTCTCTAGACAAGCCATCGCATCGCAACGAGTGAGCTCGCTTACCCGACGTCCCGACCGCGGGAGACCTTCCCGTGGCCGGCCAAGAAAGGGCTCGCTTTCATTGGAAGGAGGTCCACGTGGACTTTGCAGAGCGCATCTCCCATCTTCGGCCAGAAGGAGCGTACGTTGTCCTCGCGCGTGCGCGTGCCCTCGAGGCGCAGGGGCGCGAGATCATCCACCTCGAGATCGGACAGCCCGATTTCGACACCTATCCCCACATCGCATTGGCCGGGATCCGGGCCATCGCCAACGGTGAGACCGGCTACAACCCATCGGCCGGCATCATGCCGCTGCGCGAGGCGCTGGCCCGAGACGCCGGCCGCCGGCGCGGCCTCTCGCTATCGCCCGAACAGGTCGTCGTCGCGCCCGGCGCCAAGCCGATCCTTTTTCTGCCGATGCTCGCCCTGCTCGAGCCAGGGGACGAGGTCATCTATCCTGATCCGGGCTTCCCTACCTACGAGGCCGCGATCCAGGTGGCGGGCGCCGTACCCGTGCCCGTGCCACTCGACGAGTCGGCAGGATTCGACCTGGATCTGGACGCACTGGATGCCCGTCTCAGCCCGCGGACGCGCATGATGATCATCAACTCGCCCGGCAACCCAACCGGCGGCATCCTCTCGCGCGCGTCGATCGAGCACGTGGCGCAGATAGCGCAGGAACGGGACTGCTGGGTGATGTCGGACGAGATCTATGCGCGGTTGGTCTACGATGGAGAGGTGTCGAGCATCGCCGCGCTGCCGGGTATGCTGGAACGGACGATCATCGTCGACGGTTTCAGCAAGACCTACGCCATGACCGGGTGGCGCCTGGGTTTCGGCATTATGCCCGCTGCCCTGGCAGAAAAGCTCAGCTACCTCCTGGTCCATTCGGTGGGCTGTACGGCGACCTTTACCCAGCACGCCGGGCTGGCGGCCATCCTTGGCCCGCAGGACCGCGCTGTGGCGGTGTGCCAGATCTTTCGCCAGCGCCGCGACCGGCTCATCGCCGGGCTAAACGAGATCCCGGGCGTACACTGCCACCTGCCACGCGGCGCCTTCTACGCCTTCCCGAACGTCGAAGCGTACGGTCGCCCGGTAGAGGAACTGGCCGAGTACCTGCTCGACGAAGCTGGGGTAGCGCTGCTGCCAGGCACCTCGTTCGGTGCCAACGGCAAGGGCAACCTGCGGCTCTCTTATGCCAACTCGATCGAGAATATCGAGCTGGCCCTGGAGCGCATGCGCGCCGCCCTCGCCAAGCTATAGGATCGAGAAAGGTACGAGCCAGTGGATGCTCACGAGCTCAGGCAGCGCTATCTCGGCTTTTTCCAGTCGCGGGGACACGCCGCCATTGGCGGCGCGTCGCTGATCCCGGAACACGATCCGAGCGTGCTGTTCACGACTGCCGGCATGCACCCCCTGGTGCCGTTCCTCACGGGCGAGCCGCATCCGGCGGGAAAGCGGCTGGCGAACGTGCAAAAGTGCCTCCGCACCGACGACATCGCCGAGGTCGGCGACGACGTTCACCTCACCTTTTTTGAGATGCTCGGCAACTGGTCGCTCGGTGACTACTGGAAGTGCCAGGCCATCGAGATGAGCCATGCCTTCCTGACCGAGGAACTGGGCCTCGAGCCCGATCGGTTGCGGATCACGTGCTTTGCCGGCGACGAGGACGCACCCCGCGACAGGGAAGCCGCCAGCATCTGGACCTCGCTCGGCATTCCCGACCGCCACATCGCATTCCTGCCCAAAAAGGACAACTGGTGGGGCCCGGCGGGCGCAACCGGCCCCTGCGGCCCGGACACCGAGATGTTCTACGACGCCCATCCCGACGGCCCCGATGACGAAACGGTAGTGAGCCACCCGGAGCGGTTCTGGGAGGTATGGAACGACGTCTTTATGCAGTACGACAAGCGTGCTGACGGCACGTTCGGCCCACTCGCCCAACGCAACGTGGACACAGGCATGGGCCTGGAGCGCACGCTGGCGCTGCTGGAAGGCGTTCCATCGCTGTACCAGACCGAGCTCTTTGCGCCGATCGTCGAGCAGATCCGCTCCCTTGCCCGCGACCCCGAATTGTTTGCCGTTCGCGTCATCGCCGATCACGTCCGTGCAGCCACCTTTGTCCTCGCCGAAGGGATCGTCCCCGGCAACCTCGATCAGCCCTATATCGCGCGACGCTTGATCCGCCGTGCCGTGCGCTATGGACGGCGGGTCGGGATCCGGGGCCACTTTTTGGGCGGGTTGGCAGAGGCCGTGATCGGCACCCTGGGCGATGTCTATCCCGAGATAGCGGACAACGAGGGCCAGATCTGTGCGGCGCTCGACGACGAGGAGACGCGCTTCCAGCGTACGCTCCAGCGTGGGGAGCGCGAGTTCCACAAGGCGATCGACGAACTGCGAGCCCAGGACGAGACCGAGATGCCGGGCCCGGTCGTCTTTCACCTCTATGATACCTATGGTTTCCCTCCCGAACTCACCGAGGAGTTGGCGCAGCAAGAGGGCCTGTCCACGGACATGCAGGGCTACCGGCGGGCATTCCGCCAGCACCAGGAACGGTCGCGCCAGAGCGTCACCAGTCGCTTCAGAGGTGGGCTCGCCGAGCAATCGGCAGAGACGGTCAAGCTGCACACAGCGACGCATCTCCTGCAAGAGGCGCTGCGCCGCGTGCTGGGCCCACACGTCGAGCAGCGTGGTAGCAACATCACGCCCGAGCGGCTGCGCTTTGATTTCACGCACCCGCAAAAGCTGAGCGACGAGGAACTGGCAGCCGTCGAGCGCACGGTCAACGAGCAGATCGAGCGGGACCTGGATGTGACCTGGGAAGAGATGAGCGTCGATGAGGCCCTGGCCGAGGGCGCGATCGGCCTCTTTGGCGAACGGTACGGCGAGCGGGTCAAGGTGTACTCGATCGACAGCTTCAGCAAGGAGATCTGCGGCGGGCCGCACGTCGAGCACACAGGAGAGCTCGGCCATTTCCGGATCGTCAAGCAAGAGTCGGTCGGGGCCGGCGTGCGCCGCATCCGCGCTGTCCTGGAGGACGAGCCGCCGCAGCAGTAGGCGACGTTCGAAGCAGAGTCTTGGCAAAGGAGCGCGGTGTCGACCGAACCGCACGACCTGGCAGGCGCACACATCGAGCAGCTATACGACAATGACCCCCAGCGCGAATGGGAGCGTATGGAGCGCCACCGCACCGAGTTCGCGGTGACGATGCGTGCCCTGCGCGACCACCTGCGGCCTCCACCGGCACGCGTGCTTGACTGCGGTGGTGGCCCGGGGCGTTTCGCGATCGAGCTCGCTCGCCTGGGCTATGAGGTGACGCTGTTCGACCTTTCTGCGGAGAACCTGCGCCTGGCCCGGCAGCGGTCCGCCGAGGTGGGCGTCGAGATCACAACCTATGCCCACGGCACGGCAACGGACCTCTCTCGCTACCCGGACGGCGCGTTCGACGCGGTCTTGCTGATGGGCCCGCTCTACCACTTGCTGGAGGCCGACAGCAGGCAACGCGCGCTGGACGAGGCGCGGCGCATCCTGTCGTCCGGTGGAGTCCTCTTTGCCGCACTCATCACGCGCTATGCGCCGATCCGGTACTATGCCGCGCACGACCCGGCGTGGATCGTGACCAGCCCACAGGAGCTCGGCCAGTTCCTGGAACAGGGCGCAGTGCCCCCAAAAGGCGAGCCGGGCTCCGGGTTCGTTGCCTATTTTGCTCGGCCTGAAGAGATCCGTCCCTTGCTGCGTGGGGCTGGCTACGAGGTCCGCGCTGTCCTCGGCGTAGAGGGCCTGGTCAGCATGATCGAGGGCCAGATCAACGCGCTGCAGGGAGAGGCGTGGGAGCGTTGGGTCGAGCTGAACTACCGGATCGCGAGCGATGCGACGCTCCACGGCGGCGTCGAGCACCTGCTGGCGGTCGCCGTCCGCCCGAGGTGGCGCGCCGTCCTGCGCCGGCTGGCTTGCGCCCTGGAGGAGGCGAGGATCGGGTACAAAGTGGTCGGCGGTGCATCTATCGCGCTGCACGGCATCCCGGTGCCAGTGAAGGACATCGACGTCGAGCTGGATGCCGGGGACGCATACCGCTTCGGCGAGCTGTACGCAGCATATGCAGCCCTGCCGGTCTCATTCCGCGAGAGCGAGACCTATCGTTCGCACTTGGGCCGGTTCCAGTTCGATGGCATCACGGTCGAGGTGATGGGCGACCTGCAGCGGTGCGAGGGGAGCAGTTGGGTCGCCTCTGCCACGCGGACAGAGACCACGGTCGACGTAGAGGGTGTGGCGGTGCGCACTTGCTGGCTGGAAGAAGAGACACTAGCCTACATCCGGCGCGGGCGCCTCCACCGGGCAGCTCAGTGCCTACCGCATTGTGACCACCAGCGGCTACTTGCGCTCATTCGCGGCGAGGAACGCACCGACGTCCTTTGAGCTCGCTGCTCAAGGACGTATCAGCTAGCGCTGCTGCAAGGATGAACTCGTAAACAGGAGCGAGGCGGAGAAGGGAACATTGATGAACGTAC
>Ga0307444_1001356_pt1 | contig 10573 bp, 15 predicted proteins | sample SalMarSW160340MG_FD_202145 | JGI IMG/M metagenome (GOLD analysis project Ga0307444, IMG submission 202145) | Salt marsh sediment microbial communities from the Plum Island Ecosystem LTER, Massachusetts, United States - SW1603-40 | ecosystem: Environmental > Aquatic > Marine > Intertidal zone >... | reverse complement strand
ATCGGGCGCAGATCAACCGTCGGATTCGAGAGGTAGGCGTGTCGCCCGGCATGGTGGACTACATCGGCTGGGTCTGGCGAGGCGAGCCTCCGGCGGACTGGGGCTGAGCAATCGGACAGAACCGTGGCGGAGGACTCCGTCTGCTCGGTCGGCGAGTCGGGCATCACCAAGCGCGCCAGCAGCCACACCCTCCGGCGTTCCTTCGCGACGCACCTGCTGGAAGATGGCTACGACATTCGAACCATCCAGGAGCTCCTCGGGCACAAAAGCCTCCGCACGACCATGCAGTACACGCACGTCCTCAACCAGGGCGCCCTCGGCGTACGAAGTCCCGTCGACCAGCTCAAGGCGCTCACCAACCCCAACGGCCCCCCGATGCGTTCCCGCCAGCTAGACTGACAGCCCTCGCAGCGTTGTCCACAACGCGTCCACTCGCTTGGCGAGGTCTGCTGTGCCGGCCCAGGTTTCAATAAGAGAAGACTAGACTGCCGACGAGGGGAGCACCGAAACACCCGCTCGCAGTCCACTAAGAGTTAGGCATGCCGACAGACTCACCGGGGCCGAATGGACAACCTCGGACTGACCGAGGCTAGTCTGACAGAGGCGCTTCGTCGGGGCGGCAGCCTCCCTCGCGGATCCGTCCTCCATCTGCACGTCGATCATCGCGAGGCCACATGGGTCTCGAAGCTTGCCTTCGTGCAGGTTGTCTATTCGGCTGACGCGCCCTCCGACCTGCCGGGTGCCCTCGTCGTGAAGCGGCCCCGCATCGCCGGTAACGATACAACCACCGTCGACCGGGCCGAAGTCGACTTCTATTCCCGTGTAGGCCCATTCCCTTCCGTACCACCCCGAGTCCGATGCCTGGCAGCGCTGATGAGGGGCCGGCAGGAACCCTCCTGGTCCTCGAGGACCTCCGCAACGGCTACGATCATCCGCCCTGGCCGATTCCGCCGTCCCGTGCCGATTGTGAGGCAGCGCTCACCGCGCTCGCCCAGCTGCACGCACGATGGTGGGAGCACGACTCCCTCGGGAACACGATCGGCACCTACCACACGGTGGAGGGCCTGCGGCAGATGGTGGCGGGGATCGGGGCCCACCTACCAGCCCTTCTTACGGCGTTCGGCGACGCGCTGCCCACAAGCACCCGCCACGTGCTCGAGCGAGCATTTGCCTCGCGGCTGCAGCCTTGGCTACGGATCGCGGAGGGGCGAGCCCTGACCGTCACTCACGGTGACGCCCACACTTGGAACTTCCTGTTTCCGCGGTCGGGCGCCGGTCCAGCGTACCTGCTGGACTGGCAGGTCTGGCATCTTGACGTTGGCGCCCGAGACGTAGCCTTCATGATGGGTCTGCACTGGCCGGTAAGCCGGCGGCGCGGTCTGGAGCTTGAGCTACTGCGGTACTACCACGGTCAGTTGGTCCAGCGCGGCGTGCAGGACTACTCGTTTGATGATCTGCTGCTAGACTATCGCCGGTGTCTGGTGCGCAACCTCACGTTCCCCATCCTCTTCTGGTCCCGCGGCATGGAGCCACAAGGCTGGTGGGATCGGCTTGACCACGCCGCCAGCGCGTATCACGACCATAACTGCGATGCGTTGTCATGAACGGCACTCCATGCACGGATGCCTAACAAAAGAGATCAAGGCAGACCGGGCGGCCCGGCGTCCCGTGGTCAACTCGGCTACCGTCCGGCCGCCCGGCAGCTTGTCCGTTGACCGTTAGAGAGCGCTCCGATCTCGCGCGCGGGGCTGGGGGTAGGCCGGGCCGTTGGCCCTTCGTTGACCCTCATGGGGTAGATTGCAGGACCACCAACCCCCAGGTGATCTCATGGCCGAACCCAAGGTCAAGGAACGCTTGATCGACGCCGTGCGCGACCTGCCCGACGACGCCACGGTCGAAGATGCGATGGAACGTTTCTACTTCCTGGCCAAGGTCGAAGAAGGGCTCCGCCAGGCCGATGCGGGCCTGACCGTCAGCCACGAGGAAGCGAAGCGGCGCATCCTCGGGTGACGCCCGTCCGTTGGACGGAGCAGGCCATCGGAGACCTGCAGGCGATCCGCGCGTTCATCGAACGGGACTCACCCCGTTACGGTCGCCTGTCGCCGAGAGGCTGGTCGAAGCGACGTCGCGAATCGAGCTGTTCCCCAGGTCGGGACGGGTTGTGCCCGATCTCCAGCGTGAGGACGTCCGCGAAGATCATCGTAGGCGAGTACCGCATCGTGTACCGTCTCGAGCCTGAGGTTGCGGTTCTTATCACCGTGTTCCGCTCATCTCGGCTCTTCCCCATGCATCTCGCCGGGGAGGATTGACGCGGCGCTCTCCTAACAAGCGGTTGCAACTGCGTGAACACCGCTTGGATCTCGCGCCCTCCAGGCGCTCGGGCTACGATGTCCGCAGTTGAACCGGAAGCCCGTTGTGCGGACCTATCGGCTGGGCACCGTCTGCGATAAAAACATCACTCGCCGTGGCAGGGCCAGCCGTGCACTTGAAAACGAGGAGGAAACCGATGACTGACAAGAGCTTGTACGAAAGGCTCGGTGGCGTTTTTGCGATCGCAGCCGTGGTTGACCACTTCAGCGATGCGGTCGTCAAGAATCCGATCGTTGGCCAAGGCTCCAAGAACCCCAGGCTACGAGAATGGCACACCAAGCAATTGGGCAGGCTGCCGGGCTTGAAATTCATGCGAACGCTCTGGGTCTGCAACGTTGCGGGTGGACCTTTCGAGTATGCAGGCACGAACCCCGGCATGACCGCTCTCGGCTTGGAAGAGGCCCATCGCGAGCTGCGGATTTCTCCCGAGGAATTCGATGAAGTCGCGGCGGAGCTTGGGCGCACACTTGACGTCGTCGGCGTTCCTCAGCGTGAGAAGGAGGAGGTTCTGGCAGCCTTCGCAGCACACAAGAGCGAGGTGACTCAGGGATTCCAGACCTCGGCGGGTCGCTGACGTCGGGTAGAACAGGCCGGACGTCTGCGGTATGAACGAGCCGCACAACAAAACGTCGCAGCCGCCAAGCCGCGCGACGGTCAATCAAGCCCGGCAGGGTTTGTCCGCGCGGCTTGCGGCTGAACGTTAAGCCGTTAGGCAGCCTGCGCTCACGACCGCCAATTGAGAACTTGCCATGCCGCGAATCCGCTACCGGGTGGCGACGAGCCTTGATGGCTACATCGCCGGCCCCAAGGGCGAGTTTGACTGGATCGTCCCGGATCCAGACATGGACTTTGAGACTCTCTTTGCCCAGTTCGATACCTTCCTAGTCGGTCGCCATACCTTCGAGTTAATGACCAAGCCCGGCAGCCCGCCTCTCCCCGTCGGCTCCAAGACGTTCGTCTTTTCGCGAACGCTTGAGACAACTAGGCGAGATACCGAGGTGGTTCGGGAGGTGTCCCCTGCCGCCCTTGCTCGCATTAGGGCTCAGGCACAGAAGGATATCTGGCTTTTCGGCGGTGGAAAGTTGTTTCGCAGCCTACTGAACCAGTCCCTGGTGGACTCCGTCGAGGTCGCAATCATTCCGGTCCTGCTTGGTGGCGGGCTACAGGTGCTGCCGAGTCCGGCATCCCAAGCGAAGTTGCGGCTTACCAGTCATCGTGTTTACGGCTCAGGCATCGTGCTACTGGAATATGCCGTCACATCGCAGGCTGCCTAACCTGCGCTTGAAGCTGTCGGCCCGCGGCGGCCACACCTGTAGGTACAAATCCATGGTGTCTGTGGCCGCCGCAGGCCGCAGCTATGCGCATCCCGTTGGGAAGCCCGCTCCGCCTATTCAGCGGACCGCAAATGGTCCCGGATCCAATCCGCCAAGTCGGAGTCCTTGAGAGCTCCGGAGGCCAGACGGATGGCGGTCTCAACGACCTCTTCGTCGGTCGCTTCGAACCTCCGTCCGTTGAGCTCCAGGAAGATCACGGCCACCAGGAAGCTGATCCGCTTGTTCCCGTCTCGGAACGGGTGGCTCGAGCTCAAGCCGAACATGTAGGCGGCCGCGAGCTCAGCCACATCGGTCCCGGCTTCGTAGTGCCAGCGCTGCCGGGGTCTGGCCAGCGCAGCCTCGAGCGCGTTCTCGTCCCGCAAGCCGATGAGGCCGCCGTGCTCGCGGATCTGATCCGTGTGCACCGCTTCGACGACGATCCGTGGAACCCAACGGGGCTCCTTCGAGCTCACTTGGCTAGCTCACGGAGCGCTCCTTGGAATCGCTTCTGCGCGTCCGCTGCTACCGACAGGGCTTCGTCGACGTCCGCGTCGTAGGGTGTGAGCAGAATGCCCTGCGCGGTTTCCACGGCCATGACTTCGTCACCCGCTTCGAGGTGGAAGCGGTCGGCCAAATCCTTCGGCAGGGTCGCACCAACCGACCCCCCCATGCGTCTCAAGCGGACGTTTCGAACCATAAGTGCACCTCCAAGTGGTAGCACATCCATGCTACTATCCGACGGGGTTCCAAACAAGCGGTTGCAACTGCGGGAACACCGCTTGGACCTCGCGCTCTCCGGGCGCCCGGGCTACGATGTCCGCAGTTGAACCGCAAACACGTTAGGATGCCTGTCTGAGCCGTGGAGTGGGCAGAGGCGATGGCACTCACGCTTTCTGAGATCGCGGCGGATCCTGCCAGGCACGCCTCGGACATCGCGCTGCCCGATGGCGAGAGGGGTGAGCTCCGGCCGCTGCTCCCGGCGGACCGCGACCTCTTAGAGGACTTCTTCAGTGGTCTCGGCCCCGCCACGAGAAGGTTCTACAGCGTCGGCAATGATTATGCCGAGGTCGCGTCTTCTCACTGCGCTGATATCGCGCTCTACGACAAGCTCCGTCTCACCCTCCTCCTGGGGCCTGAGATCGTCGGCCTCTTCGAGTTTAGCCTGGACCTCCCACGCGGCGATCTCCAACGCTTCGCGTCTGCCGGTGTTCAGCTGGAGGCCGGGAGAGATATTCGCTTCGGCCTCTGTCTCCGCGACGATGTGCAGGGCAGGGGCTTCGCCTCTGCGACACAATCCCATATCGAGGACCTCGGCCGTCGACTGGGTGCGTCCAACCTGATTCTCTGGGGCGGCGTCAAGTACGAAAATGCAGGAGCGATCCGCTTCTACCGACGCACGGGGTTCGTAGAGGTCGCCTCCTTCGTGGACCCCGCCGGCGATACCTCCGTCGACATGTGGAGGGATCTGACATCGGCATCCTAACAAGGGTTTGCTGCTGACAGAGTAGGCGCTGAGGCTCCGGCAGCACTCGTCTGGTGGCTCGCTGGAGGCTCGACGGTCGCCGAGTTCAAGACCATTCGGCGTCCGTTCTTTCTGATCATGGGCGCTTCTCAGGTCCTGGTGTCGTTCGATGGCTGGGTGCTGGGGACAGAGCCATTCTGGAATCTGCTCCGATGGCTCCAGCTGCTCTTTCTCGCCTTCTACGTGCTCGGCCTGTGAGTTCTCGACGCGGACCCAGAGGGTCGTTGCCGGGGGCGTCCTCGGCACGCTGATCCTTGTGACCTTCGTCCTGCGATACCTGTCTGGAGCCTTCGGGGCAGGCTAGCTCACCGGCGGCGTGGCACCTAACAGGCGTTTGCTGCCGTCGCGGAAGACGAGATAGGTGCGCGCTTCACGCGCGATGTGCAGATTGGCCGCGCAGCAGAAACGCCGAACGTTAGAGCGCAGGGCAATCGAGGTCGAGGTACCTGATGAACGCCAGCTTAGACAGACTCGTAGAAGGCCTCGGTGCTCCCAGCGGCGAGGAGCGCTTCGCCAGCTACCGGGCGCTCCTGGCCACGGGAGCCCCCGCTCTGCCTGCCATCCGCAAAGGGCTGCGGAGCCCCAATTGGCAGACTCGGAGGTGGGCGGCGATGTGCCTCGATCAGGTCGCGGATGAGGATTCGCTCGCCGAACTCGCACCGTTGCTCGAAGACCCTCATCCCAAGGTCCGGCTGTGGGCGGTTCATTCCATTGCGTGTGAGCACTGCAAGGCCGATGTGTCTTGTCCCGTCGACGTAGCCCCGCTCCTGATCGAGCGTATCCGCCTCGATCCGAGTATTCGCGTCCGTCGAATGGCCGTGATCATGCTCGGCTCCGAATGCAGGGATCAGCGTGCGATGGCGGTGCTTCAGGATGTACTTGCGGTCGAGACCGATTCCAAGATCCGGAGTCACGCAGCGACGGCGGTCCAGAACCTGAAAGCTGCAGGCCCGGGCCATTCCCAGCCTGCGCTCTAGCAAGGGTTTGCTGCTGACAGGATAGGCCTTGAGGGTTCGGCAGCACTCGCCTGGCGGCTCGCGCTCCGGGTCGGCATGCTGCTCCTGCAGCAGAACCCCAGAGTCGTCGGCCCGCTTGGATCGCGAGCCGAGAGGGACGGGGATGCGAGATAGCACTTCACTCGACGACGAGATTCAACAACATTACACCCGTCGGGACCTCGGGGAGGCAATCCTCTCAGCCCTCGCAGCGGCGGGCACGGACCCCAAGAACCTCAAGGCAGAGGATCTCGCTCCAGTCGATCAGTTGCATATCCGCGGCCGCGAAGCGACCGTCGAGCTCGCCCAGCAGCTCCGACTTGATGCAGCCAAGCGTGTCCTGGACGTCGGGAGCGGCCTTGGCGGCGCCTCGCGCTACCTCGCGCAGGAGTTTGGTTGTCGTGTCACGGGGCTGGACCTGACCGAAGAGTACTGTCGGATTGCCCAGATGCTCACCGACCGGCTGGGCCTGGGTTCACATGTCGAGTTCCGCCATGGCAGTGCCTTGGAGATGCCCTTTGAGGACTCGTCCTTCGACGTGGTTTGGACGCAACACGCCGCGATGAACATTGCGGATAAATCAAGGTTGTACGCTGAGATCTCGCGCGTGCTACGTCCCGGTGGATCTCTTGCGCTGTACGACATTCTGGCAGGGCCAGGCGGCACACCGCACTTCCCGGTGCCGTGGGCGCGAGAGCCATCACTCAGCTTCCTCGTTGAGCCCGAGGGCTTGCGTGCGCTGATGGAGAAGGCAGCGCTTCGCCTGGTTTGGTGGCGCGATACATCCGAAGCTGGACGGGTCTGGTTCCAGGACCTCGCCGCAAGGCTGGATACCCAAGCCGGCGGCCCTCTTCAAGGGATTCACGGCCTGCTATGGCCGGACTTTCGTGTCATGGGTCAGAACCAGGTTCGCAACCTGATTGAGAACCGAATCGTCTTGATCGAAGCCATTGCACAACGCCCCGCAGCTTAGGGCAACGCGCGGGCTAACAAGCGGTTGCAGCTGACGCCCAACAGCTCGTGCCAATCGCTCCGTGGTAACCCTTCTGGCGGCGGGCGCCGTGCTCCAGCGTTGGCGGTCCGCGCTGTTGGGCGCAGCTGAAGCGCCGGTCCGTTAGACGCCGATAGGAGGTTGGAGACGGACAAAGCAGAACGCGTCGACGGGTACTGGTCGCGGTTCCTCGGCGTACCTGCCTCAGCACTCCAGAATCCGGGCGTCGTCGTAACGCCGCACGCGGAGCTTGGCGACTACCCTGGGGTTTGGTTCTTCGTTCGCGGCCGCGCGGCAGTGGTTTCGGCACCGCCCGAATGGGTCGTGGAGCTGGAGCGCAACCTCAGGACCGTGGCCGCGCAGGAGCTCGCGTTCCCCGATTCGGCAGCCCGAGTCGTCGGCGAAGCTTCGGGTCGCGTTGTAGGGCCTTCGTTTCAAGGCTGGTTGCCCGCAAGACGATTTCGCCCGGTGACTCCTGATAGCGTGCAGCGGCTCGCAGAGTCGGACGCAGATCCGATCCAGGTCTTCCAAACGTCGTGCCCGCGTGAAGACTGGGACCAAAGCGGCATCAGGCTCGCGGCAGCGCCTATCTGGGCATCGTTCGAAGAACCCGCGATCGTCGCCCTGGGGCAGCTCCGGCCTCACTCGGAGGGTGCGGTTGACCCGTGCGTAGTCACACATCCGGACCATCGCGGCCAAGGGCACGCATCGCGTCTGGTTAGCGCGATGGTTCACTCAGCCCTCAGCAGGGAGCGGCTCGTGCTGTACCAGACGCTCCTCGCCAACGTCCCTGCCGTTGCCCTTGCACGCCGGCTCGGGTTCTCGCAGTACGCCACCGTGGTTGCCGTCCGGTTGCCGCGGGACGCCGTCCAGCAAGGCGATTGCTGCTGATGGCCAACCGGTAGCCTCGCGCGCTTCGCGCGCCCCACCTACGATGGCCGCAGCAGAATCGCAAACCCGTTAGGGCGCCTCTAACTGTCGGGCGGCGGCGGGAGTTCGTATATCCCGGCTCAACACTGACGTTCACCCGGGAGCTGGCCATGAGTTCAGAGCTGACCAATCTCGCGATCGTGAAAGCGTTCTTCGAAGCCGTTCAAGCAGGAGCCGCACAGTCCGAGATGGCGACTTTCTATGCCGAAGATGTGGTCCAGGAAGAGTTCCCCAATGCCTTTCTTCCTGCCGGAGCGAGACGGGGTCTGAAGGAGTTGCAGGAGGCAGCGGCGCGAGGGAGGGCAGCAATGGCCTCGCAGACCTTCGAAATCCTCAATACTGTGGCGAGCGGCAACACCGTGGTCGTGGAGTCCAATTGGACTGGAACACTCGCGGTACCCATTTCGGAGACGACACCTGCTGGATCCGTCATGCGGGCTCGGTTCGCGCAGGTCTTCGAATTCGCCGACGGCAAGATTGTAGCCCAGCGAAACTACGATTGCTTCTACCCGTGGTGAGGCCTCGGCTCCGTTGAGCCACCTCAGAAGCCTCGCGGTGCGCCCTAACAAGGGTCTGCTGCTGGCAGGGTAGGCTGCGCGGTCCGGCAGCACTCGCCTTGCGGCTCGCGCTGCGGGTCGACATTGTGGTCCTGCAGCAGGAACCCAGAACCGTTGGGCGGCGACGCGCGAGGGACCGAGAATGGCTTATCAGTTCGACCACCAATAATGGGAGCAGGAGCGTGCCCGCGTGGCCGCGCTGGAAACCGTGTTCGATCCCTGTAGCCAGCGTTGCATTCAGGGCATGGTCGGCGATTTCGCTCCTAGGCTGACGAGCGATGGCTACGTATGGGAGATTCCGGCGGGGTCCTGCGACTATTCGCTACACGACGGTCATCTCAGAATGGGGCGTGGCAGGAAGGTTGGCGACCGGCTTGTGCCCGGTCAGGACCCTGTCCGCCTTCTTGAGATGAACCTAGAACGAGTCGATGATGCAACCTGGCCCGCCGCTGGGGCGATTTTTCCCCAGTGACAATATGCGGCTGGCGCTCCGGACAGGAGGCCTGACAAGCGCTTGAAGCTGCCGGAGCGCGTAGATTAAGGGAGTGTGCTGGCGCGGCGCGCGTAGCGTTCCGCGCCGTTCGCCTTGCAGCTCACACCGTGGGTCGGCATCGTGCTGCGCAGCAGAAACCCAAACACGTTAGAGCGCGCGAACACCGGTGTGGAATTTGCTTGTCTCCGGAGCCGGGAGGTATGTGGGCGTTGCGGTAGAGGCGATCGTGGTGGGCATGTTGGTGATGCTCGTCGGCACGGTTCCCCGCAACATCGCGTTCGCGGCGAACCTCCGGTTGTTTCCCTCCATCCCTTGGGCGGTTCCCCTTGTCGCTCTGTATCTATGGGGCTTCTGGCGATACCTGGGAGGAGTGGGTCCCCCAGAAGGCTCTGCCGCTTTCAGGCGTCGCGGGCTCCGCGCAAACCGCGTGACAGGACGAGCCTGGGCATGGGCTTTAACCGCCGGGGGGCTTGGAATCGTCGCGTTGGTGTTCGCGCTTCGGTTGGCCAACCGCCTGGTGGCCTTGCCCCAACAGGAACTTCCGGATTTGAGTCATGTGCCGCAGTTAACCGTAGTAGGCCTCATCGTGGCCGCCGCCCCAATCGCGGGAGTTGTCGAAGAGGTGGCGTTCCGCGGGTTCATGCAGGGTCCTATTGAGTCGCGCTATGGACTCACGGTAGCGATTCTAATCACCGGTACAATGTTCGCGGTGGCGCACCTGGACTTCGCGCCGGTTCTTTGGCCGTACTACGTGGCGGTAGCGGCGGTGTACGGGACGGTGACCCACTGGACCGACTCAATTCTTCCGGCGGTGGTACTGCACACGCTGGGAAATACGTACTCGAACCTCGATCTCTTGCTGCACGGAACGGCAGAATGGCAGGCTGCCACTGAAGGTTCCACGTTGGTTTGGGTCTCTGGTCCGGATGCTGCGTTCTGGGGCACCTTGGTCGTGCTGTTGGCCGCGGTGTCGGCGTGCATCTGCGCGTACCGGCGTCTCGCGAGGGTAGGAGCGAGAGCGGGGGCCTGAAGGCGACGCTTCCGCGGCACGCTCCAAGAAGGGTTTGCTATTGACAGGGTAGGCCGCGGAGCCCGGCAGCCCCGCGATTTCACGGCGTTTCTGCAGGCCAGCGGGTATGTGGGAGGTGTGGCGAGAGGGGTGCAGCCCGTGATGCGTGAGGGGTGGTAGAGGCCGGCGGCGGCGCACCGGGTGCCTAACGAGGGCTTTCTGCTGACGGGGCTGCAGCAGAAACCCCGAGTGTCAGGCGGATTCCCTAGCGTTACAACGGGACGAGACCGTAGGGGGTCGCGTTTGGAGTTGACGACTGCTGTCGACGTGCTCTCAGGCCTTGCCGTGATCGGCGGCATCGCGTTTGCGGTCATCCAGCTCCGGCAATATCAA
>Ga0307444_1001352_pt1 | contig 10580 bp, 7 predicted proteins | sample SalMarSW160340MG_FD_202145 | JGI IMG/M metagenome (GOLD analysis project Ga0307444, IMG submission 202145) | Salt marsh sediment microbial communities from the Plum Island Ecosystem LTER, Massachusetts, United States - SW1603-40 | ecosystem: Environmental > Aquatic > Marine > Intertidal zone >... | reverse complement strand
ATCTCGGGCGCCGACTCCACCTCCGCCGGGAGGAAGTAGTGGAGCGTGGCGCCGTAGTCCGGATTCTCGCCCGCGACGGGGTCGTCGGGCTGCGACATGGGGGCCTCGCGCGTCCGGAAGCGCCAGGCCGGTCGGGGTTCGAACAGGATCGTCGAGGAGGGCCGCACGTCGCCGCCGGCCGAGCGGCGCGCGCCGAGCCGCTCGAGCGGCGTGATGTCGTCGAGGATCCAGAAGCCGCGCCCGTACGTCGCCACCACGAGATCGTGGAAGCGCTCCTGGACGGCGACCCAGTGGACCGGCGCGTGCGGCAGGTTGGAGCCCAGCGGCTCCCAGCGGGCGCCGTCATCGAACGACACCCACAGCCCGTTCTCCGTCCCCGCGAACAGCAGGCCGGGCACGGTCGGGTCCTCGCGGATGACGTGCGTGAAGCCGAACACCGAGCGCGGGATCGAGGCATCGATGCGCCGCCACGACCCGCCGTAGTCGGTGGTCACGTACAGGTAGGGGTCGAAATCGCCGAGCTGGTGCCGGTCGACCGCGATGTAGGCCTTGCCCGGCACGTGGCGGGAGGCCTGGATCGCGGCGATCGTGCCGCGCGGCGGAAGCCCGGGGATGTTCGCGGTGACATCGGTCCACGAGCCTCCGGCATCCCGCGTCACGTGCACGAGGCCGTCGTTCGAGCCGGCCCAGATCACGCCGGGCTCGAGCGCGGACTCGGTGATCGCGAATACCACGGGCGCGATCGTGGGCCCGGCGTCATCCAGCGTCAGCCCACCCATGCGGCGCTCGAGCTCGGGATCGTCGGTGGTCAGGTCGGGGCTGATCACCTCCCAGCTCTGCCCCCGGTCGCGGGTCCGGTGGACGTACTGGCTGCCGACGTACACGGTCTGGTGGTCGTGCGGCGAGATCTCGATCGGGAAGGTCCATTGCCACCGGTACCGCAAGTCTTCCGCCGCCCAGCCCTCGACCGCCACCGGCCACACGGACACATCGCGCGTGACGCCGGTCTGTAGGTCGTGCAGGTCGAGGATCCCGTCGTAGCACCCCGTCCACACGGTGCGCCGGTCGACCGTGTCGGGCACGGTGAACCCGACCTCGCAGCCGCCCACGGAGTCCCATTCGCCGATCGGGATGGACCCGCCGGTCAGCGTGTTGGACGGCGCCCGGACCGACGGCCCGTCCTGCCGGTTGCCGTACACGAAGTACGGGATGCGGTCGTCGACGTGGGCGTGGTACATCTGGGCGATCGGGAGCTGCGGCCGGTACCACGTCTGCCCGTGGGTGGTCGAGATCGAGATTCCCCCGTCGTGTCCGACGATCATGCGATCGGGATCCTCGGGGTCGATCCACATGACGTGGTGGTCGTACCCGGGCGTCTGGCGCGTGCGGAAATGGGTCTCGCCCCCATCGAGGGAGGTGAAGTGCCCCGGCGCGTTGAAGTACAGCTCGTCGGCGTCGGCGGGCGATACCTCGAAGCGCGTGTAGTACAGCCAGCGCGCCGACAGGTCGTTCGAGGCGTTGACCATGCGCCACGCACGCCCGCCGTCGTCGGAGCGCCACAGCGCGCCCTGGTAGGGATCGGAGGGGGCGAAGTCGCGGTTCGAGCTCGTCTCGATGAGCGCGTATACCCGGTCGGGGTCGGCCGCCGACATCCCGAGCCCGATCTTCCCCCACGGCGGGGTGGGGAGACCCGAGCCCTCGAGCCGGGTCCAGGTGGCGCCGCCGTCACGCGACACCCACAAGCTCGAGCCGGGGCCCCCGCTCGTGCGGCCCCAGGTCGCGACCTCGATCTGCCACATGCCCGCGAACAGGATGCGCGGGTTCGCGGGGTCCATGACGAGGTCCGAGCAACCGGTGTCGGGGTCGACGAACAGCACGCGTTCCCACGTCTCCCCCCCGTTCGTGGTGCGGAACACCCCGCGCTCCTCCTGCGGGCCGTACGTGTGCCCCAGGGCGCACGCGAACACGACGTCCGGGTCGCGCGGGTGGACGACGATGCGCCCGATGCGGCCCGACCCGTCGAGCCCCCGGTGCTCCCACGTCTCGCCCCCGTCCGTCGAGCGGTAGATCCCGTTCCCGATCGAGATGTTGGCGCGGATGAACGTCTCGCCCGTGCCGGCCCACACGACGTTCGGATCGGAGGGCGCCAGCGCCAGCGAACCGATCGAGGAGGCGGGCTGGTCGTCGAACACGGGGCGCCAGCGATGACCGCCATCGGTGGACTTCCACACGCCGCCGGAGGCGGCCCCCACGTAGTACACGTTCGGATTCCCCGGCTCGCCGATCACCGAGATCACGCGATTCCCCTGCGGTCCGATGGTGCGCAGCTCCAGCTCCTCGAACAGCCCGCGGTCCCCGCTCTCGGAGTCCTGCGCGACGCCGCGCAGGGGGAGGGCGAGGGCCGCGCAGGCGAGCACGGCTGGCAGGGATCGCATGGATGGACGCATTCTCGAGCTCCTGGCGCAGACGGGATCGGGCCCGATCACCACGGGCGCGCACCAAAGTCGGCGCGAGCCCGGCGGACGACAACCACGAGGGAGACATGCAGCGAGCAGCCACGAAGTGGAGCGGGGCGGACGGGGAGAGGGGGGGGTCCGTCACCCTCCGGCGGGCGGCGGGTGTGAGACCCGTGAGCGCCGGGGTGGCCGCGTGGCTGGCCTCGGTGGTGTGGACCGCCGGTCCGCTCCGCGGCCAGCAGGTCGCCGATACCTCGTACTCGCCGCCGATCGAGCGGCCCACCTTCTCACCCGGCGCGGGGCCGCTGGTTCTCATCGATGAGGCCCACCACAACTTCCACACCGCCGGCGGGCGCTACCGGGCCTTCGCGGACCTCCTGCGTCGTGACGGCTACGTGGTGGAGCCGAGCGGGGAGCCGTTCACGCCGGCCACGCTCGTCCGGGCGCGGGTCCTCGTGATCGCCAACGCGATCGCCGACCGGAACGTCGAGGACTGGTCGCTCCCCACTCCGTCCGCGTTCACGCCGCACGAGATCCAAGCCGTCGCGGAATGGGTGCGTGGCGGCGGTGCCCTCCTCCTGATCGCCGATCACATGCCGATCGCGGGCAACACCGAGGCGCTCGCGGCGGCGTTCGGGCTCCGGTTCCAGAACGGGTTCGCGTTCGACTCGCTGACCGGAGAGGGCAGAGCCATCTTCCGTCGCTCCGATGGGGGACTCAGGCCACATCCGATCACCGACGGCCGGGGGCCCGCGGAGCGGGTCGATTCCGTGGTCACGTTCACCGGGCAGGCATTCCGCGCCGATCCCGACGCCGGCGCCGAGCCCCTCCTCGTCCTCCCCGAGAGCTTCCACCTCTTCCTGCCGCCCGTGGCGTGGGAGTTCAGCGATTCCACGCCCCGCGTCTCGGCGGCCTACCTGCTCCAGGGGGCCGCGCTCCGGTTCGGCGAGGGACGGGTGGCGGCGTTCGGGGAGGCCGCCATGTTCAGCGCACAGCTGGCGGGCGAGGAGCTTGTCCCGATGGGGATGAACGACCCCGCGGCGGCGCAGAACTACCGCTTCGCGCTCAACGTGGTGCGCTGGCTCGTGGGGGGGTAGCGGGTCGGATCGCGGCGCGACGGGTCCGGCGGGCCACCGCGGCCTCGCTGCGGGCCGCGCCTCGCCTCCGTTCCGCGTATCCCGCGGCTCACCAGCTCTCCATCATCTCCTTCACGAGGTAGGTGGGCCGAATGTCCACCGGTACCTCATCGAGACGGGCGATGGCGTCGGTGAGCACGGCGGGCATGTCCCCGTAGCGCTCCATCAGCTCCCCGGTACCCTGGTAGTCCCCCGTGGCCTGGAGCATGAGGAACTCGTGCGCGAGATCGGAGACGGCCGCCCGGATGCGCTCGAGATCCACCCGAAACCGGCCGCTCGTCGTGTCGGGCACCACCGCGCCGTGCTCGAGGAACCAGTTGAACTGGATCAGACACCCCTCGCCGTGGGCCTCGGTGACCCCGAAGCGCACGCAGCGGAACAGGCTGGCCACGTGGCTGACGTACACGCGGCGCAGGAACTCCTCCGAGTACTCGCCGCGCGCGGCGAGCGTCGCGAGGCTGTGCACGCCGACGACATCGGCCTTCGCCTCCTCGATCGCCGAGTAGCGCTCCTTGAGCGCCGCGTTCACGGTGAGGCCGTCGCTGCCGGTCACGTAGTCGGGCCCCAGGCCGTGGGCCAGCTCGTGCACGAGGACGCTGGTGTAGAAGGGCTCGAAGTCGACCTCCCCCACCTGCTCGGGGTCGATCAACAGATCCGCGATGGGCCGCAGGATCTTGTCGAACTTGGCCTCGATGATGTTGGCGAGCATGACCTTCTTCGACCCCTCCTGCTCACGCACGCGCGCATCGTTGGGGAGGTTGAAGGCGAGCGTCTGCACACCGGAGCGCGTGTCGCCCGCCGCGTAGACCTCGGTGACCACGGAGATCGGCGAGGTGAACGGGCGATCGAGGTACTTGTGCTCGTCCGGGATGGGGAGCGCCGCCTCCAGCTCGGGCATGTGCGCCACCAGCCGCTCGAGTCGCTCGCTCTCGGCGGGGTCCCGGAGCGTGATGAAGGACTCGAAGGCGGCCTTGTACCCGAACACGTTGTCCTCGTACACCTCGTACGGGCCGATCGTCGGATCGATGAGGTTGTCGTGTATCCGCATCCACGCCACGTCGCTGTCGAAGTAGTCGTTCGACGCGAAGGCGTCGGCCCGGGCTTGGAGAAAACGGGCCACGGTGCGGTTGTCGACCAGGCCGGCCGCCTCGCGCAGGAGCCGCGCGGCCTGCTCGAGTCGGTCGCCGTAGGTCTCCGAGTACGGCGCGGCCTCGAACCCATCGCCCGCCCGGCGGACGACCGTGAAGTAGGAGGTCAGCTCCTTCCGGTGCCCGGGGTGGGCTTCGAGCCACGATTCCAGCTCCTCGCGCGTGGCGTCCTCGGGATAGTAGCCGGCGCCCGGCGGCTTGGGCCCGACGGCGAGGTAGGGCCGGTCGTGGTCGAGCCGGTCCCAGGGCCCGTACATGATGGAGAAGTAGTCGCGTGCCGCCTCGGCCGCCGGCCCGCCGGCCGTCGCGAGCTCTTCCCGCAGCGCCCGGTTCCCCGACCAGACCTGGTCGAGGAAGATGTCGTCCAGCACGTCGGAGGCCTCGACGAGGGCCTTCACCGCGCGGCGGCCACGCTCGTCGAGCAGCGAGGCGTCGAACCCGATCTCGACCGGCGCGAACTGCGCGACCCGCTCGCGGAGCCCGGTCGCGTCGATGCCCTCGGCGAGCCGCACTCCGCCCTCCTCCACCGCGGACTCCGCCTCGTCGGCACGGTCGGCGGGTGAGCAGGCGGTGGTGCCGATCGAGGACACGATGGCCAGCGCGAAGGACGCGGCCAGCGGGTGCCGGGTGGTGGCCCGCGCGACGGGCGCCTGCCGCGGTGCGGTCGGAGGGCTCAGGGTTCGCATGGCTCCCATCCTCGTTGGACGACTCATTGCATGACGATCGAGATCTCGCGCACGACCCACACGGCCACCGGGTGTCCGCCGCGAATCGCGGGTCGGAAGACGAGCTGGCGCGCGAACGCGGCGGCCGCTTCGTCGAATGCCTCGCTCCCGGAGCCGGTCTGCGGCACCAGCTCCACCACCTCGCCGGTTGCCGAGATGAGCACCCAGAAGATGGTGCGCGTGCGGGCGCCGAGTCCCTCCCGCCGAAGCACCGGGAGCAGCGTCTTGGTCAGCCTCGCCTGCGTCTCGGTGTCCCACAGGGCCCGGGGGCCCTCGTCGTAGGGGATGAACGCCGGACCCAGCTCGCGCAGCGCCTGCACGTCTTCCGCGATCGCCGAATCGGGCACCGGCGAGGTAGCGCGGGCGCCGGCGACCGAGTCGGCGATCGCGCTGGCCACCGAGGCGGCGCGGGCGACCGCGATCGAGTCGAGCACCGCCGCCGCGATCGAGTCGGCCCGGACGGCCGCCACGGAATCCCGTCTCGCCGCCTCGATCGAGTCCCGTCTCGCCGCCGCGGCGATCGAGTCGCGTCGGGCGGCCGCGGCTATGGAGTCCCGCTCGGCTGCCTCGAGGGCCGCCCGCGTCGCGGCGGCGATGGAGTCCCGCCGCGCGTCGGTGTGGATGGAGTCACGAACGGCCCGGCGGATCGAGTCGACGATGGCGGCCACGGCCGGCGAGGTCGTGTCCGGGGTCGCGACCGGGGGCCGCTCGACGCTGGCCGGCGGTTCGGACCGCCGCGGTGGGCGGGACGTCTCTGGGGGCGGGAGGCGACGGCAGGAGGAGAGGCCGAGCAGGAGGAGCGGGACCGCGATCGCTCTCACCGGCCGGCAACGTCCGCGGCCTTCTTCTCCCGCTCCTTGCGGCCCGCGGCCACGAGGATCAGGCCCAGGCCGCCCCACACGAAGCCCAGGATCACCACCATGACCACGATCGTGGTGCCGGTCATCGCTCTCGTTCCTCCGCTCGTTCATCCTCGACGTGCCGGATCGACCGCCGTGTCGACCGAATGTAAGCCCGCCTCGCGATCCCCTTCCAGCCCGTGGGCACGGGGTCGCGACCGACGGGCCGCCTTCCGCCGCTAGCTGTCGCGTCCCTCCAGCCCGAGGTCTGCCGCCACGCCCCGCATGGCCTCGATCACGAACGTGATGTGCTCCCCCATGTCCTCTCCGAGCGCCTCGCAGTTCGCGGTCATCTCCTCGCGGCTCACCGCGGCGGCGAACGCGCGGTCCTTCATCTTCTTCCGCACCGACTTCGACGTCATCCCGATGAGCCCGGTGGGACGCACGAGCGCCACGGCGGTGATGAACCCCGTCAGCTCGTCGACCGCCCTCAGGGTCCGCGCCATGCGCGTGTCGGCCTCGACCCCGGTGTAGTCGGCGTGCGCCATGATCGCGTCCAGCACGTCCTCGTCCACGCCGCGCTCGCGCAGGATGGCCACGCCCGCGGAGGGGTGCTCGCGATCGGCGGCGTGCTCGTCGTTGGGCCAGCGCTCGTAGTCGAAGTCGTGCACGAGACCGGCGACTCCCCATCGGTCCTCGTCCTCCCCGTATTTCCGGGCGTACGCCCGCATGGCCGCCTCGACGGCGCGCATGTGGCGGCGCAGGTTGGGGTTCTGCGTGTACTCCTCGACCAGCGCGAGCGCCTCGTCGCGCGTGGGGATCATCCGGTCAACCTCCTCGCAATGCGGCGATCAGTCTCTCGGGCTCCCGCGAGCTCAAGAGGACGGAGTATCCGTCGCGGGTCGGAAGGTACACGACGCTCCGCCGATCCGTGAGGTAGAGGAGCGCCGGCCTTCCCGGCTGCCGGGGGGATCGGGAAGACCTTCGTCACGGCTCGCGTCCCCGTTCCGCCTCTTCGAGCAACGCGGCCCGCACGACGGCGTCGCGCCCGAACCGATCCGACAGCGCGTCGACGACCTCGGCCACGCGCACATCGGTGTCGCCGTCCTGACGATGCTCGCCGGCCCCGGTGTCGAACAGACCGAGCTGCCGGGGACAGCCCTCTTCGAACCCGGTGACCGTCACGCCGATCAAGCGGACCCGGCGGGATGGGTCGTCGGCCTCCCGGAACAGATCCCTGGCCACCGGCCAGATGCGCTCGGTCGTCGTCACCGCGTCCTCGAGAGTCCGCTGGCGCGCGAGGGTCTCGAAGCCCTCCCAGCGGAGCTTGAGATGGACCGTGCGCCCCGCGAGCCCCTGTCGCCTGAGACCGCGCGCCACCCCCTCGCACAGACCGAGCAGCGTGCGCTCGACGCGCTCCCGGTCGGCCACGTCGCGTGAGAAGGTGACCTCCTTGCCGAGCGACTTGCGCTCCGAGTCCGGGTTCACGGGACGCGGGTCGACTCCGTTCGCCAGCTCGTGGAAGCGCCCGCCGGCCGACGGGCCGAGCGAGGCCTCGAGCACGGAGCGGTCGAGACGCGCCACGTCTCCGATCGTCCGGAGCCCCATTCGGTGCAGCCGCCCCTGTGCCTTCGCTCCCGCCCCCCACAGCCGGGAGACACCGAGCGGCGCGAGGAACTCCCGCTCGGTGCCGGCCGGGACGACGACCAGACCGTCCGGCTTCTCGAGGTCGCTCGCCACCTTCGCCACGTACTTGCTGGCGGCCACTCCAACCGAGGCCGTCAGACGTTCCGCCTCGCGGATCTCGTGCTTGATCGACGCGGCGATCGTCGGCCCCTCGCCGAACAGCTCGCGGCTTGCCGTCACATCGAGGAACGCCTCGTCGAGGCTCAGGGGCTCGACCAGGTCCGTGAATCCCCGGAACACCTCGAACAGCCGCGCGGACACATCCGCGTACAGCGAGATGCGCGGTGGCAGGTAGACCGCGTGCGGACACCGGCGCCACGCCTGCGAGATGGGCATCGCCGAGCGCACCCCGTATCGGCGGGCTTCGTAGCTGGCCGTGGACACCACCCCCCGCCCGCGTCCGCCGCGCGGATCGGCGCCGATCACCACGGGCCTGCCGGCGAGGGCTGGGTCCTCGCGGATCTCGATGGAGGCATAGAACGCGTCCATGTCCACGTGCAGGATCGTGCGCGCCGCCGGAGGGCCGGGGGTCGGGCTCATCCGCCGGCACCGTGCGCCGCGGACCGCTCCGCAGCCCGTTCGTCGACCACGCGGCGCACCCTCCCGGGCACGTCGCTCACCAGGCCGTCGACGCCCCAGTCGAACAGGCGCCGGATGTCCGCGGGACGGTTCACGGTCCACACGAACACCCCGAGCCCGTCCGCGTGGGCCCGCCGCACGAAGGCCCGTGAGACGATACGGATCGCCCCGCGCCGCTCCGGGACCATGGCCGCGTCGACGCCCTGCGGCACGGCACGGTGCCCCAGCCCGAGCTTCCCGAGCACGACGTAGCCGCGCAGCTCGTCCTGGTAGGCGCAGCGCCAGCGCGCGTGGCGTCCGGCCGGCTCCACCTCCTCGCGCCTGAAGCCACCGACGAGGATGCGCTCGCGCTCGGGGTGCGTCCGGAGCCAAATGCCCATGGCCTCGCCCGCAGCGGCCGATTTGATCTCTGCCACCACGGGCAGATCGCCGATCGTCTCGAACACTTCCTCGAGCGTGGGGATCCGCACGTCCTGCCCGCGAAACGGGTGCGTGGCGCCGCGGTCGGGGGTGAATGCGTATCCGGCGTCGAACGTCCTGAGCTCCGCCAGGGAGCGGGCCTCGACGTCACCCCTACCGTCGGTCGTGCGCTCGAGCTGCGGATCGTGGATCACCATCAGGTGTCCGTCGCTCGAGCGATGCAGATCGAGCTCGACCGCATCCGCGCCGACTTCGACGGCGTGCGCGAACGACGGGAGCGTGTTCTCGGGCGCCACGGCGGCCGCGCCGCGGTGGCCGATCACGCGGATTCGCGAGCCGGGTCCGAAGAGGTCGTCGGAATACACCTGCGCGTTCCCGCCGAGCGTGAAGGGTGATCGCTTCCGGATCTGGCGACGCGCCCAACATAACCTCACGAGGGGCGATGGTGTCACACCACGTGGAGGTGGTGGATCTTTCCCGATTCCGTGCGTCTGGGACGTGCTCGGCGCACGGCGGGCATGCCCGCGCTCGACCACTGGAGGGCCATGAGTCGTTCACCCCCGTCCCCCCTCCCGATCTCGGCCAGAAACGCCTTCCGCACCTCGTTCGCGTCCATCGGACCCACGGAGGGGTCCACGAGGAGCCACACCGGCGGGGATTCGCCGGGGTCCTCGAGGAGCTGGTAGTCGTCGGGACGTCCGCCGAAACGTCCCGGGAGCACCTCCTCGAGGATGCGGGTCACATCCACGTCGAGGAACGCGATGCCGCCCGCGGTCAGCTTCTCGTAGCTCCGGATCCGCCGGATGTGCAGATTCCACCCCAGCGCCTCGAGCGGACAACCGCAGGCACGGCGCTCGAGCACGGATACGTCCCCGAGCGACACGTTGAGGAGTGGAAAGGGCGCGGAGGGGAGGAGCGAGGTGAAGAACAGCGTGTCCGGCGGCACCTTCGTCCGTGTATCGGCGTCCGGTTGGATCACCGCGTGCCGATCGGTGAAGAAATGCTGCTCGTCGGGGGCGACCGGGGCACGGCAGGCGAAGGCCAGGATGTCGGTCTCGGTCGCGCCGTAGCGGGGCAGCGCCACCGCGCCGGCCCGCTCGATCGCTGCGCGGCGCGCGGCCGTGGTCGGCTCCCCACCGCACGTGAAGCGCGCGCCGGTGATCTCGATGCCGGCCGCCTCCGCCGCGCGGCACGCGAGCACGGCGGAGCTCGCGAACGTCCACACGTGCGGCACGACGCCACGGTCCAGCACGCGTCGCAGCCAGCGCACGAGTGGCAACGGATCGTCCGGCGTGGCGAGCTCGGGACGGGGGAACGGGACACCCGCGAGCGCCGACGCGGCGCGCAGGGCCCGGGCGCCCACCCGATAGCGAGCGCTCAGCCCAGGGTCGCCGATCGGCACCGGCGTGAACCAGCGCTCGGCCGGCGTCCCGCCCATGGCGAACTCCAGCGGGTTGGTCACCGCCGTGCCGCCCGGCACCCCCCAATGGGCATGCGCCCAGCCGCGCCCCCCGTGCGCGTCGAGCGTCAGATGCGTGTTCACGGCGTGGTCGCGGATGAAGGAAAGATCGATCGGCACGACGGTGGGCGC